>OLOH01000712.1_pt1 | contig 22142 bp, 25 predicted proteins | sample 1673221 | NCBI WGS metagenome assembly OLOH01 (sample SAMEA3136767, study PRJEB25190) | human gut metagenome
CAGCAAAATTTGCCGAAAAGACACGTGTATACGCTTGTGAAGACAGGTTCTAAAATATCTTCCGGGAGGGAGCGCGGCGGCTAAGCCGCCGATACATGAAAGCGTAGATCGGAAAGAGGTGACGGACAGTGGGAGAGATGCTGGAAAAAATGAGCAATGTCTTATCTGATCCGGAAAGTGTCAAACAGCTTCAGGAACTGGCGCAAATGCTCCAGCAGGAGGAAGACGAGGAAAACGGCTCCAATTCCGCTGATGCGGCGCAGAATGCGGATTCCGAAGGCGGCGGATTGGATTTGAGCATGCTGCTGCGGGTGCAGGAACTGATGGGCGCCGTACAGAGCCAGGATGAGGATGCCAAGCTGCTGCTGGCGCTTCGGCCGCATGTACAGGAGCGAAAGCAGAAAAAAATTGATCAGGCGGTGAAGCTGTTGAAGTTATATGCGGTATTCAGTGCGGTGAGGGAAAATGGCTTGCTACAGGATTTGCTGTAGTTTGGCTTGCTTTTTGTCTGTGGCATCCGGATACGAAACATATTTTAAGAAGCAACAAAAATCAAAATCAATCAGGCCGGCTATGCAGGAGGTGGAACGATGGCACGATTTTCGCAGCAGGAGCAAAATCAAATGCGGCAGGATGCAATGCGCCGGGCGAATGAAATGCATGGGCGTGTCCCATTTTCCGCGCCTGCGGCACGGCAGCGCGGCGATTATCCGCCGCAGGAGACAGAACGTGTGCCAAAGCAAACAGAACAAGCGGGAAAAAATGCAGCAGCAGGACGAAAAAAAGGACTTCCGGAACTGCTGCCGCAATGGAATCCGGCAGAGCTTCTTTCCAAATTGGATGGAGATTCTGTATTGATTCTGGCGTTAATGGCCATGCTGTATAAAGAAGGCGGTTTGGAAGGGTGCGACAAAAAGCTTTTGATGGCACTGGCATATCTGCTGACCTGAAAGGAAGGGAGAAAAACATGGAACAAACGATTTTTTGGGGAATATGGGGCGTGCTGGGCAGCATGATGTTTCTGTATTACATGCGGCGTGTGCATAAAATCCGCTCATTTTTGGCAGGCGCATGCAGCGGCCTGCTGGCATTACTGCTGGTACATTATGCAGGGACATGGATCGGGTACAGCCCGGCACTGAATTTGCTGCATGTGTTACAGGCAGGAATTCTTGGTGTGCCAGGTGTGATTCTGATGGTGGTGCTGCACTTTACCATCTGAGAAATTAGGGCAAATAAAAAGGACACCTCCGAAGAGATGTCCTTTTTTCATACAACACTGAGGTTGTACAAATCGTAACGTATCAATCAAACTTACTTCAGTTCGATAGTTGCGCCAGCTTCTTCCAGCTTAGCCTTCAGAGCTTCAGCGTCTGCCTTCGGGCAAGCTTCCTTGATGGTAGCCGGTGCAGATTCTACAACAGCCTTAGCTTCCTTCAGACCCAGACCCAGAGCTTCCTTAGCAGCCTTGATAACAGCCATCTTAGCGTCACCGAAGGATGCCAGAACTACGTCAAATTCAGTCTTTTCAGCTTCAGCACCGCCAGCAGCACCGCCAGCTGCCGGAGCAGCTGCAACAGCAGCAGTTACGCCAAATTCTTCCTGAATTGCGTCAACCAGTTCAGCCAGTTCCAGTACAGACAGTTCCTTGATATCTTCAACGAACTTTAAAACCTTTTCAGATGCCATGATAATAATCTCCTTTATAACTTGATTTCAAACGGATGCAGAATGAGAAATTCTGCAAAAATTATGCAGCAGTGTCCTCGGACTTGCTGTCCACAACAGCCTGCAGGGTAGCAGCCAGCTTCTGGATCGGGCCCTGGAGAGAACCAACCAGCTGAGCCAGCAGGGTTTCCTTGGACGGGATCTTGGACAGCTTAGCAACGCCGGCAGCATCATATGCTACACCTTCTACATAACCTGCCTTCAGGTTAAAGTATTCTTCGTGCTCCTCAGCAAACTTGCCCAGGATACGAGCCGGTGCAGTCTGGTCATCGTTAGACAGTGCAACAGCAGTAGTACCGTGCAGTACTTCGTTAAATGCATCGATGCCCATGTTCTTGAATGCAAACCGCAGCAGAGAATTCTTTTCAACAACATAATGAACGCCGGCTTCACGGAGTTCCTTACGCAGCTTTGTGTCATCCTCTACAGAGATGCCCTTGTAGTCAACCAGAACAAAAGATACGCTGTTCTTCAGGAGTTCTTCCAGAGCAACAACCTTTGCCTTCTTGACTTCCAAAATCTTTTCACTTGCCATGAGATTTCACCTCCGATAATTTTGGTATCGTATCTGAAATCGCAATAAAAAAGCACGATTCGACAGGGAATCGTGCGCTGTGTTCACAGTTCAATCATTGCACATTCCTCGGCTGGACTTACGGCAAAAGCCACCAGCTGTCTTTAGAATACGATATTGTGTTTGACAACGTATATTAGTATAGCACATCCGGAATCATTTGTCAAGCATTTTTTTGAAATAATCGATTTTTTTGAAATTTAAAGCGGATTACTAGAAATTCTTAGATATCTGGTCGATTTTTTGTAGTTCTTCTTCTGTAAACGGAGTGGAATTCATGATTTTTAAAGAATCCAACAGCTGTTCCGGTTTCGAAGCCCCTACCAGAACACTGGCTACAGAGGGCTGGCGTAAAATCCAGGACAGTGCCATTTGTGCAAGTGACTGTCCGCGATCCTGCGCGATTTGCTGTAATGCTTGCAGGGAAGCAATATGCGCCGGTGTCAGCTGGTTTTCTGTTAAAAATCGTCCATCTGTCCGAATGCGGCTATCTGCCGGAATATTGCCGTGCAGATAACGGTCTGTCAAAAGTCCCTGCGCCAGAGGGCTATAGACAATCACACCCTTTTGCAATGCTTCGCTCGCTTCCAGAATGGCATTTTCTTCTGCGTTTCGGTCTAAAATGGAATAGCGGTTCTGGTTGATGATAAACGGACAGCGAAGTTCTTTCAGAATCGCCGCTGCACGTTCCATTTCTGCACCGGAATAGTTGGAAAGGCCGACATATAATGCTTTTCCGCTCTTCACTGCCTGTGCCAGTGCACCCATGGTTTCTTCCAACGGTGTATTGGGATCCGGTCTGTGATGGTAGAAAATATCCACATAATCCAGCCCCAGACGCTGGAGACTCTGATCCAGACTTGCCAGCAGATATTTACGGCTGCCACAATCGCCATAAGGGCCCGGCCACATATCAAAGCCAGCCTTGGTGCTGATAATCAGTTCATCACGGTGTCCTGCAAATGTTGTTTTTAGAATTATTCCAAAATTCTTCTCGGCAGCACCTGCTGGAGGACCGTAGTTATTTGCCAGATCAAAATGAGTGATACCATGATCAAAAGCAGTTTGGCAGATGGCGTTCATGCGTTCCAGTGTATTGGTATCACCAAAGTTGTGCCACAGACCAAGAGAAAGCAGCGGCAGTTTTAGACCGCTATTTCCGCAGCGGCGGTATGTCATATTGTCATAACGCGTCGGATTCGGGAAATCATTCATAATTTTCAGCATCCTTTCCAAAATAAAATCTAATTGTAGTATAGCACGTTCTTGGCCAGGTGTCAAGAAGGTAGATATGAAAAAAGACCTCATGCAAAAACATGAGATCTTTCTATCGTTACTGATGGTTTATCAGAAATCAAACACCATACTTATTGGTAGAAACTCTTACACCAACACCCATTGTGGATGTAACAGTGCAAGACTTCAGATAAGTACCCTTTGCAGCAGACGGCTTAGCCTTTACAATTGCTTCCATCAGGGTTTCGAAGTTCTGAGTCAGCTTTTCTGCACCAAAGGAAGCTTTTCCGATCGGGCAGTGGATGATATTGGTCTTGTCCAGACGATATTCAATCTTACCAGCCTTTGCTTCGGTAATTGCCTTAGCAACGTCCGGAGTTACAGTACCAGCCTTCGGGTTCGGCATCAGGCCGCGGGGGCCGAGCACCTTACCGAGACGACCAACCAGACCCATCATGTCCGGAGAAGCGATAACAACGTCAAAGTCCATCCAGTTTTCCTTGGTGATCTTGTCAACCAGATCCTGACCGCCTACATAATCTGCGCCGGCAGCCTGTGCTGCTTCATACTTGTTTTCCTTGCAGAATACGCAGACACGAACCTTTTTACCAGTACCGTTGGGCAGTACAACTGCACCACGAACCTGCTGGTCAGCGTGACGAGAGTCAACACCCAGACGGATGTGTGCTTCGATTGTCTCATCGAACTTAGCCTTTGCATTGGTGCAAACCAGAGACAGTGCTTCTTCAGAAGCATACTGCTTGGTGCTGTCTACAGCCTTGCGGCTGTCATTATATTTCTTTCCGTGTTTCATATTATTTTAATCCTCCTAGTGTAGTGGTAGCACCGGATTGCTCATCCGCAGATCCGGTTAGCGGAAATTTCCTCCCACCGACGTTCGGCTGCGTTAGTCAACGACAACGATACCCATCGAACGGGCAGTACCAGCGATCATGCTCATTGCTGCTTCCAGAGAACCAGCATTCAGATCCGGCATCTTCTGTTCAGCGATTTTCTGTACCTGTTCCTTTGTGATGTTAGCGACCTTTGTCTTGTTCGGTTCGCCGGAAGCGGTATCAATTCCGCAAGCCTTCTTGATCAGAACAGCGGCCGGCGGTGTCTTTGTGATAAAGGTGAACGAACGGTCTGCATATACAGTGATAACAACCGGAATGATCATACCGATGTCATTCTTGGTACGTTCGTTGAATTCCTTTGTGAACGCCATAATATTTACACCGTGCTGACCCAGCGCCGGGCCAACCGGAGGAGCAGGTGTTGCTTTACCTGCGGGAATCTGAAGCTTAATATATCCTGTAACCTTCTGTGCCATGTTGCACACCTCCATATTGTGGTTAATGGCGAGAACACAAGTCTGTCTGTGTCTCTCCCACCGGAACTGACAGTTTCAGTTCCGAATCATTTAGTCATCTTGACGGATCACCTGGTTGAGCTGCAAGGTTGCGGCTGTTTCACGGCCGAACATTGAGATCATGACATCTACAGTGCCGTCCTCCAGATTAATATTCTGTACGATGCCGCTGAAGCCATCCATTGCCGTACCGGAAATTGTGACTGTGTCGCCCACAGCATAATTGACCTGTACGCTTGTACCCAGATCCACGCCCAGCGCAGCCACTTCCTTCTCCGAAAGGGGAGTCGGTTCAGACCCGGGGCCTACGAAACCGGTTACACCGCGGATATTCTTGACAACGTGCCAGGTATCATCTGTATAAATCATTTTCAGCAGAACATAGCCGGGGAACGTCTTGCGTTCCACTTCCTTTGTCTTGCCGTCCGTGATTTCTGTCACCTTTTCGGTGGGGACCTGAATTTCCAGGATGAGGTCATGAAGCTTCCGGTTTTCAACCACCTTTTCAATATCCTGTGCTACTTTGTTTTCATAGCCGGAATAGGTGTGAATGACATACCATTTTGCTGCTTCTGACATAGTTTTTCCTCCCTGTATCTCTGGTCACTTGTTGTTAGTTGGAAAGTCCCATGAGGTATTGCATCAGTCTCAAAAGTCCGGTGTCAATCAGACCAACCAGAACAGAACCAACGATTACCACACAGAGAACTACCAATGTGTTGTTGAGTACCTTTTTGCGATCCGGCCAAACGACCCGTTTGAATTCCTTCTTCAGGTCCTTAAACCAGCCGGCAATCCGGGCAAAGAGCTTTTTCTTTTCCTTTTTCTCTTTAATGCCGGATTGTTTGGAGTCCGCTTTTGCTGCTGCTTTTTTCGCCTTTTTTTCAGCAGCTGTCTGCTCGGCGTTTTTTTCCATATCAGCCATTGCGCTTTGAACCCCCATTACTTTGTTTCTCTGTGCAGCGTATGTTTCCGGCAGAACTTGCAGTGTTTGTTCATTTCAATCCGCTCCGGATTGTTCCGCTTGTTCTTCTTTGTAACATAGTTGCGGCGCTTGCATTCTGTACAAGCCAGTGTTACTTTCACTCTCATGATCGGCACCTCCTGCTCGTTTACTTCTTCTGCCTGCTGAATCCGGCGTATCCGGCCCCGGCAGGCAGCCGTATCATTTGCCTCCCTCATCACACATGGAAATTATCCTGCATGCATTCGAAATGTACGCAAAAAAATAGCCCCCATATGAAGAGGTGATACCAGTATAACACATTGTTTCCCAAAAGTCAAGGCTTTTTTCGGATTTTTTTGCAAATGTGCAGAATTGAGCTTTTTGGAAATGGGATTTGCCGGAAATGATTTCGCATTCTGCATTCTTCTTTCGAAAAAAATGTGATTTTCTGCTTTTTTTACAAAAAAAGCTTGCAGATTCCTGTGAATTATGCTAAAATAGAATTTATAGCAGTCTGCCCGCTTGTATACTGTGTGTAGCTTGATATGCATTTACAATGGAAACAGGAGAGCGCAGACGCGGAAAATCCGTAATAATTTCGGGGGTTCCGTTCTAAAACGGTATGTGAAGATGATATAATAGAAACAATGACAGGGCGAGCAACTCGTCTCTGATATCGCGGCAGCATGACCGGAATTCATAGGTAGAAAGGAAGTTATCCACATGGCAAAGACCAGAGTTGCCGTTATTTTTGGCGGCGTTTCCAGTGAGCACGATGTTTCTCTGCTGTCGGCAGAAAACGTAATCCGCAGTATTCCCAAGAGCAAGTATGAGGTGCTCTGCATCGGTATCACAAAGAAGGGACGCTGGCTCTACTTCCCGGGGGATATTTCAGAAATTTCTGACGGTTCCTGGGAACAGAATCCGGACTGCTGTGCAGCGATATTGTCACCGGATCCGCTCCACGGCGGCGTTGTGACAATTGAAAACGGAGAAACATACATTAAAAAAGTAGACGTGATCTTTCCGGTACTCCACGGCAGAAACGGAGAGGATGGCCGGATTCAGGGCATCTTTGAAATGGCACGGATTCCTTATGTGGGATGCGGTGTCCTGAGCAGCGCAGTCTGCATGGATAAGGGACTGACCCACACGGTTTTGGATTACAACGGAATCCAGACGGCAAAATGGGCCTGCATCTATCAGCGCGAAATCAATAAGCTGGATGAAAAGTGCATTGCAATTGCAGAAACTCTGGGATTCCCACTGTTTGTAAAGCCGGCGAATGCCGGTTCATCGGTCGGCGTAAACAAGGCTACCGACTTGGAATCTCTGAAGGACGCCATTCAGATTGCCTTTACACATGATGAAAAGGTAATCATTGAGGAATTTATTGACGGACGAGAACTTGAGGTTGCTGTATTCGGTTATGATGCACCGATTGCTTCCTATGTGGGAGAAATTGAACCGGCTGCGGATTTCTATGACTATGATGATAAATACGTAAACGGCACTTCCAAGCTCTATATCCCTGCACGGATTTCGGATGCAGATTCTGACCGGATCCGGGAAACAGCAGTTCGCGCCTATACAGTGCTGGGCTGCAAGGGTTTGTCCCGTGTAGACTTCTTCCTGGCAAAGGACGGCAGCATTATTTTGAATGAAGTTAATACACTGCCGGGCTTTACCAATATCAGCATGTATCCGAAGCTGATGGAGCATCTGGGCATGTCTCAGGAATATCTGGTGGATAAACTGATTGAACAGGCAATGGAGAATACTGCCCGCAGCTGATCAGGAAGCACACAGATTTCATACGGCTTGCATCCACTTGAGGAATGCAGGTTCTGACTTTCAGTTCGGACGAAAGGAGAGCTGTCGGCATTGCCGGCGGCAATGAAACCATGAAAAATGATGCGATAGGCGTATTTGATTCCGGCATGGGCGGATTGACAACGGTAAAAGAGCTTCATGCGATTCTGCCCCATGAAAATATTATCTATTTCGGGGACACCGCACGAATCCCCTACGGCAGCCGCAGCCCGGAAACCATTTTGCGTTATGCCAGGGAAGACGTGGCGTTTTTGCAAAAACACGCTGTAAAAATGATTATCGCCGCATGCGGAACGGTAAGCTCCGTAGTAGGGGACAGTCCGTTTGTGACGGATTTGCCGTTTACCGGCGTGGTGCTTCCGGCTGCGGAAACGGCTTGTGCTGCTACCCGGAATGGAAAAATTGGTATTATCGGGACATCGGCCACTATAAAAAGCGGCAGCTATGAAAAGGCAATTCACAGCCGTCTCCCAGATGCAGTTGTAACTGCACAGGCATGTCCGCTTTTTGTGCACCTGGTGGAGAACGGCTATACAGATTTCCACAATCCGGTGACACGCCTTGTAGCCGAGGAATATCTGGAGCCGGTACGCAAGGCAGGGGTGGATACCCTGATTCTCGGCTGTACCCATTATCCGGTAATCCGGGAGATTATTGCGGATATTATGGGGGCGGATGTGACACTGATTTCTCCGGGCGCAGAGGCGGCAAAGTTTGCCAGAAAGTGTCTGACAGAACAAAACCTGCTGACAGATTCTGATGCAGTCGGGGAGAATACCTATTATGTCAGCGACAGTCCGGAGATGTTCATGGAAAATGCCGGAAATTTTCTGGGCGAGAATGTTGCAGGCAAAGTGTTCCACACCAGTCTGCAAATATAATAATGAGGTGACAGCATCCATGAGACCTGTTATGATCACCATGAAGAGCCGGCAAAAAACACCGGACAATGCAGAAGAAACAGAGCTTGTCACACTGGGAAACTATTCCAGGGAGGGCGGCGTTTTAACATTGTCTTATGAGGATACAGATGCCACAGGATTTGCAGGCTCTACAACTTCTGTCCGGGTGGGGGAAGATGATTTGGTCACCATTCTCCGTACCGGAACGGCTAACTCCAATCTGACACTGGAGCTTGGAAAAAAACATTTCTGCCTGTATCAGACGCCCTACGGCAGCATGACACTGGGCGTGCAGGCGAGAAGAATTTTGCTGGAAGAGGAAGAAAATGGCGGCCGTGTTCAGCTGGAATATACAACGGACATGAATGCATCATTTCTTTCGGAAAATGAAATTGATATGCGCTGGGAGTTCCGGGAAGAAATCGTTCCGGAAGAGCCTGGTCAGAGTTTGGATGAATAGAAAGTGAGGAAAAGAATACATGGCAGATTGCATGAAGGCAGCGTCTGAGCAGCTGCATCAGCTGCTTTTAGACGGATTGGGACGAATGGTTGCAGAGGAAAAGGTGCCGGCTGTTCCGGTTCCGTCTTTTCGGGTAGAAATCCCGGCAGATAAATCCCACGGAGATTTTGCGGCAAATATCGCAATGGTCAGCGCCAAGGCATTTCGTATGGCACCGAGGAAGATTGCGGAGCTGCTGCTGGAATCGATTTCTTTAAACGGAACAATTTTTGACCGTGCAGAAATTGCCGGCCCGGGATTTTTAAACTTTTTCCTGAAGCAGCAGTGGTTTGCGGACGTTGCAGAAACTGTGCTCCGGGAAAAGGAGCAGTACGGCAAAACACAGACAGGTGCCGGAAAACGGGCACTGGTTGAATTTGTTTCCGCCAATCCCACCGGCCCGATGCATGTGGGCAACGCAAGAGGCGGCGCATTGGGCGACAGCCTGGCAGAGATTCTCAGCTGGACAGGCTGGGACGTGCAGCGCGAATTCTATGTAAATGATGCCGGAAATCAGATTGAAAAGTTCGCTACTTCTCTGGAAGTACGCTATTTGCAGCACTTTGACCCGTCTGTAGAGATGCCGGAGGATGCATACCACGGCGCAGATATTGTGGAGCACGCCGAAAACTTTATTGCAGCATATGGGGATCAGTTTGTACAGGCAGATGCAAAGGCCAGAAGAAATGCACTGGTAGAATTTGCATTGCCGAAGAATATTGCCGGCCTGGAACGGGATTTGAAAAAATACCGGATTGTCTATGACAACTGGTTCCGGGAGAGTACACTCCATCAGAACGGTCAGGTAAAATGGGTGGTAGACGAGCTGACCAAGCGCGGCTATACCTACGAGCAGGAAGGTGCTGTCTGGTTTAAGGCAACAGATTTCGGCGCAGACAAGGATTTCGTTCTGGTTCGTGCAAATGGAATCCCCACCTATGTGGTGCCGGATATTGCTTACCATTACAATAAGCTGATGGTGCGGAATTATGACAAAGCAATCGATATTCTGGGCGCTGATCACCACGGCTATGTGCCGCGTCTGAAAGCTGCGCTGACAGCACTGGGCGCTGATGCAAACCGCCTGGACGTAGTGCTGATGCAGATGGTAATGCTGATGCGGGACGGCGAAGTTGTCAAGCTGTCCAAGCGCAGCGGCAAGGCAATCACCCTGGTCACTCTGCTGGATGAAATTCCGCTGGATGCTGCACGTTTCTTCTTCAACACCAGAGAGGCAAATTCCCACTTTGAATTTGACCTGGATCTGGCCGTAGAGCAGTCTTCTCAGAATCCGGTATACTATGTACAGTATGCGCACGCCAGAATTTGCAGCCTGCTTCGCGCAATGGCAGAAGAAGGACTCACTCTGGAACAGTGCGATCATGCCGCTCTGGCGCAGCTGACACAGCCCCAGGAACTGGAACTGATTCGCCATCTGGCTGCGTTGCCTTCGGAGCTGGATCTTGCTGCAAAGCAGTATGATCCGTCTAAGGTGACAAAGTATGTCACAGAACTGGCAACCCTCTTCCACAAGTTCTACGATGCATGCAGCATCAAGTATGCAGAGTCAGATGTCTTGAAACAGGGACGTCTGCTCCTGTGTGAAGCAGCACGTCAGACCATTGCAAACTGTCTGCATATTCTGAAAATTACTTGTCCGGATAAGATGTAATCCTTGCCGACAGGGGAAAGAATTACAAAACAGTAACAGATAGCGACTAAATTTTTGCGATTTCACTGTACGAAATTTGTGTATGGTGACAAAATACGAGGAATAACACTGAAAGTTTAACATTGCGTTCACATACTCGGTGGGAATGTGTGTTACAATTTGTAATATATTGAACAGGTGGATGTTATGCGAACGCAGGATCATACAAGGAAAGGAAGTTCTATATGTCGAATAGATTATTTCAAGGATTGGTGCATCAGATGCGGGATACCATCGATGCAACTGTCGGGGTGGTTGATGACACTGCTACAATTATCGCCTGCAGCGATCTGACAAAGGTAGGGACAACCAATGAGTTTGTCTCCCTGGATCTGAGCGATGTGCACGATATCTTTATCCGGGATGGTTATACCTATAAGCCGTTCGGCTCCCATGCGAAGCCGGAGTATGCGGTTTTTGTAGAGGGCATGGATGATACAGCGGCAAAGTATGCCAATATCCTGGCAATCTCTCTGTTCAATATCAAGCAGTATTACGATGAGAAGTATGACCGGAACAACTTTATCAAAAATGTTGTGCTGGACAATGTGCTTCCGGGTGATATTGTAATCAAGGCACGGGAGCTGCATTTTAATGCAGAGGTCAGCCGCGTTGTACTGCTGATCCGGATTGTCTCTGCCAATGATGTGTCTGCTTATGATGTTATCCAGAACCTGTTCCCGGACAAGAATAAGGACTTTGTCTTTACGATTTCCGAGAGCGATATTGTTCTGGTGAAGGAAATCAAGGGCGCTGTGGATACCAAGGATCTGGAAAAACTGGCACGCTCCATTGCAGATACTCTGAGCAGCGAGTTCTATACCCGTGTGAATGTGGGCATCGGTACAATTGTTACCGGTGTAAAGGATCTGTCCCGGTCCTTTAAGGAAGCGCAGATGGCGCTGGAAGTGGGAAAGGTATTCGACACAGATAAAGCAATTGTCAGCTATGAAAATCTGGGCATTGCCCGTCTGATTTATCATCTGCCGACAACGCTGTGTGAAACATTCCTGCACGAGGTGTTTAAGCGCGGCAGCATTGAATCTCTGGATCATGAAACGCTGTTTACTATTCAGAAGTTCTTCGAGAATAACCTGAATGTATCTGAAACTTCCAGAAAGCTTTTCGTACACCGGAACACTCTGGTATACCGTCTGGAAAAAATTAAAAAGCTCACTGGCCTGGATCTGCGTGAATTTGATCATGCCATCATCTTTAAAATTGCGCTGATGGTAAAGAAGTACCTGTCAGCAAATCCTGCAAAATTCTAAGAAACAAAAAGCTGATACAGCTGGTCTGAATCGGCAGGATAGAAGATCAGCCGCCGGTGCATCTGCGTGTGGCAAAATCGCATCGGCGGTCTTCTTTGCGCCTGGATCTCATAGGAGCAGCAGAGCGCTGCGTTCCGAACGGACTGACTTGTTGCAGAAACAGGTTTTGTAAACGGGACAGAATGCTCGCCCGAATTTCGGGCTGAAAGGATGTGTGTGAACTATGGTTGAACTGAAGGATGTCTCTGTGACATATTCCAGCGGCGTAGATGCACTGCATAATGTAAACCTAAAAATCAATGACGGAGACTTTGCCTTCGTTGTCGGTGCTTCCGGTGCCGGCAAGAGTACCATGATCAAGCTGATTTTGAAGGAAATCAATCCGACCAGCGGTTCAATTATGGTAAATGGCTATAACCTGAACAAACTTCGCCGCCGCCGGATTCCGGCGCTGCGCCGGACAATCGGATTTGTTTTTCAGGACTTCCGGCTGATTCCGTCTATGACTGTTTATGAAAATGTCGCATTTGTTCTGCGCGTCATTGACTCACCAACCAGTTATATCAAAAAGCGTGTGCCGTATGTAATCGGCCTGGTCGGATTGCAGGACAAGGCGTATGCGTATCCCAATGAATTGTCCGGCGGTGAAATGCAGCGTGTTGCAATTGCCCGTGCACTGGTCAATGACCCGCAACTGATCATTGCGGACGAGCCTACCGGTAACATTGACCCGGAACTGTCTTATGAAATTGTTGAGTTGCTCCAGGGCATCAACGATATCGGCACCACAATTCTGATGGTAACGCATGAGCACAGCCTGGTACGGCAGTTCGGCGGTCGGATTATCAATATTGATCAGGGACGGATTGTCTTTGACGAAGTAGTTGGGGGGAATCTGATCCATGAAGCTTAGCGGTTTAAAGTACCTGACTGGTCAGGGCGTAGAAAATATCTGGAAAAACCGGATGATGGCATTTGCCTCCTTCTGTGTGCTTCTGGTTTCGCTCCTGCTGGTTGGTATGTCAATTTTGTTTTACATGAACCTGAATTCCATGATCGGCGGTGTGGAGGACAAGAACGAAGTCATCGTCTACATGGATGAGGGAACAACGGATCAGCAGCTGGCGGAATTTCAGACAGAGCTGGAGCAGATTGATAATATTTCAAAAATCTCATTCTACTCCAAGGAACAGGCTTTTGAAGACCTGAAATCCAGCATGAAGGACTACGAACTGCTGTTTGATTCTCTGGGAGATGACAATCCGCTGATTGACGGCTATCGGGTTCAGATTCAGGATATTTCCCAGATCAACACGACAATTTCTCAGATCGAACAGCTGGATCATATCTATTCCATTCGTGCCCCCATGGATTTTGTCAATATCCTGACAGAAGTACGTAAAATCGTTAGTGTCATTTTTGGCGTTATTATTGCAGCGCTGATTGTGATTTCTGTGGTCATTGTTTCAAATGCAACAAAGGCCAGCGTTTTTGCACGGCGGGAAGAAATTCAGATTATGAAATATGTCGGTGCGACAAATGCGTTTATCCGGATCCCGTTTTTTGTAGAGGGTATGATTACCGGTTTCTTAGCCGGATGTGTGGCATTGGTCATTACATGGTTTGGCTATGATTCATTGGTGGGACTCCTGACAGGTCAGGTTGATTTCTTATCAGTGATTGGGATGGGGAGTATTATTTCGTTCCGCGCGGTTGCCTGGAAGGTGGCACTGGCTTACCTGGTATCCGGTACCCTTTTCGGTGCGTGCGGCAGTATGCTTTCTATGCGGAAGCACTTGAATGTCTAAGGAGGCAAGTATCATGAGCAGAAAAAAGCATGCAGGACTTCGCGCTGCCAGTGCTGCGGTCTGCCTGACAATTTTGGCGGCAGCAACAACAGCAAACTGGGCTCCGCTTTCCAATGCAAATCTTCCGGTTTCTGCCAAGACTTTGGCAGAACTTCAGGATGAGCGGAAATCCAACGAAGATAAAATTGCAGAAAAGCAAAAGCAGCTGGATTCTCTCCAGGATGATTTAAAGCAAAAGGAAGAATATCAGAAGACGTTGCAGGAAAAAATCACATTGCAGCAGGAAAATCTGGATATCGTCACAGAAGAATTGAAACGGATCAATGATTCGATTGATGAAACCACCGCTGCAATTGCAGATACAGAGGACGAAATCACCGTTATGGAAGCAGATATTGCCATCGGTCTGGATGAGTTTAAGCTGCGTCTGCGCGCGATGTATGTCCAGGGTAATGACAGCCTGGCTTCTGCATTGGTTGGTGCAACAGATTTCTATGACCTTTTGTCTAAATATGAGCTGATGTCACGTGTTGCAAAGCACGACAATGATCTGGTCAATGACTTGAAGGACAAGCTGGAAGCCTGCAACGAGAAAAAGGCACAGCTGGAGGATGAGAAGAATGATCTCAGCCAGCAACAGTCAGATCAGCAGAAAAAGAAGGATGAATTCACTGCCGGCATTGAAGATTTGCAGCAGACTTATTCCGAAACAACCGAAGCCAAGGAAACAATGGAGCGGGAAAAGGAAAAGCTGAATGTGGACGTGGAGACACTGGAAAAGAATAACAAGGCTCTGGATGCGGAAGAAAAACAGATCAAGGAAGAAATTGCCCGTGCTGCGGAAGAAGAAAAGAAGCGGCAGGAGGAAGAGAAGAAGAAACAGGAAGCTGCTGCTGCCGCTGCGGCTGCCAAAAAGCAGCAGGAAGCACAGAATGCACAAAAGAACAACTCCACTTCCAACTCGAATACCTCTTCCGGTTCTAATAATTCTTCCAAGAATAACACATCTACTTCCGGAAATAAGAACAATACCTCCAACAGCAACAGTAACAGTAACAATAGCAACAGCAATTCTTCCAACAACAGCAGTAACAATAGCTCCAGCGATAACAGCGGAAGCAGTAATACACAGCCTTCTTCCGGCGGCGGTGGATTTGCATGGCCTTGCCCTGGATATTATACCATATCCAGTACATACGGCAACCGTTGGGGTACAACACATGGGGCAATTGATATTGCCGGTGGAAATGCAGGCGCAGCAATTGTCGCTTCCAAGAGCGGCACCGTTGTTCGTGTGGTCACCGGCTGCACCCATAACTATGCAAAGAGCTCCAGCTGTGGCTGCGGCGGCGGTTACGGCAACTATGTCATCATTCAGCATGACGGCACATACTCCACACTGTATGGCCATATGGCCTCTGTGGCAGTTTCCGTTGGACAGACTGTCAGCCAGGGTCAGACAATCGGATATGTCGGAAGCACTGGCTTCTCTACTGGTTTCCATCTGCACTTTGAAGTACGTGTCAATGGTGCAAAGGTAGATCCGATGAAGTATTTGGGTTAAGAATCCATCTTTACAAACCTTGTGAAAACAGGTTTTAGGATGCATAAAAAGAATGCAAAATGCATAACATATACTCCCCATTGCGGTGAGTAGAAAAAAGGACAGGGGTAAGAAATGTGCCGCTGTCTTTTTTTTGCAGAAAGGTGTGTGTGTTTGTGAAAAACGAGAAAGAAAAAAAGACAACAGTTGCTGTCCCGAAGTTTACAATGGCTTTGATCTTCTGCCTGTGCATCGTACTGGCCGCAGCGGCGGTATTAGGAGCATGCAAAGTGTATCAGATGCAGAAGAAGTACAGTGCGCTGGCGCAGCTGGAACATGCAGTAGATCAGACTTACTACAAGGATGTAGATGAAAACGCGGTAATGGAAAGTGCGATGAAAGGTTATGTTGCCGGTCTGGACGATCCGTATTCTCAGTACATGACAAGTGACGAGTACGCCGCCTATCAAACCAGCGAAGCCGGCCAGACCATTGGTATCGGGGTAACAGTTTCTCAAACGGAGGAAGGCTATCTGGAAATTCAGGATGTCAATACAGATTCTCCGGCGAAGGAAGCCGGCTTGCAAAAGGACGATCTGATCATAAAGGTGGATGGGGATGATGTCGCAGAGATGGGCTATGAGGGCGCTGTCAACGCGGTGCGAGGCGATCCAGACACTAAGGTAACGCTGACAATAAAACGCGGCGATGAAACATTTGACCAGGATGTTATCCGAAAAAGTATGGAGGTCACTTCTGCCGAAGGAAAAATGCTGGACGGGAAAATTGGATATATTACCATTCGTTCCTTCAAAGAAAACACGCCGGATCAGTTTCAGGCGATTTACGACCAGCTGATTGCGGACGGAGCAGAAGCATTGGTGTTTGATCTGCGGGATGATGGCGGCGGACTGGTTTCCGCGTTGGAAAAGATTTTAGATCCGCTCTTGCCTGAAGGGAAAATTGCAATTGCAACGTATCGGGACGGCACAACAGAAACCCTGGTGGAATCAGATGCTACGGAGTGCAACCTGCCCATGGCAGTTGTCGTCAATGAAAACACCGCCAGCGCTGCAGAGCTGTTTACTGCATCCTTGCAGGACTTTGGAAAGGGAACTGTGGTGGGCACCACAACCTTTGGAAAGGGCATTATGCAGGTGACACGTCAGATGCCCAGCGGCGGCGCTCTGACGCTGACAACGGCAACCTATCAGACCACCAAAGGGGAGTGCTACCACGGAATTGGCGTAAAACCAGATGTGGAAATAGAAGCAGGTGACACTGCCATTGATTACGAAAATCCCAATCCAGACACGGATTCGCAGCTGAAAAAGGCAATTGAAATTGTGACAGAACAAATGGCATCTTAAAATTTGATTTCTGAAAAGACGACTACAGTATGTGAGAACAGCTGTAGCCGTCTTTTTTTTCTTTTCGGGAAAAAATAAAGTGCCGCCGGAATGTGACAGATTCCGCGCAAGGGATTCGGTACAATAGAATCAAATGCGGCAGCATCTCTGTCCAGAAAGCGAGGAAGAAAAAATGGCAGTGACATTAGAAACAGAACAGGAGACATTGATTGCGGTGCTTAACGGTGAAATTGACCACCATTGCGCCAAAGGAATGCGCAGTGCAATTGATGAGAAAATTGAAAGCTGTCAGCCGGATGTGCTGATCCTGGATTTTGGTGGTGTGACCTTTATGGACAGTTCTGGAATTGGTTTGATTATGGGCAGACAGCGGCGCATGCAGGAAATCGGCGGCTCCCTGATTGTGCGAAATCCGCCGGCACATATTCGCCGGGTAATGCATATTTCAGGAATTGAACGCATTGCCCAGATCGAAAATCAGCCCGTGCAATAACCACGAAATTATCAGGAAAGGAAAACAGAATATGAAAACAATCAACGCAGTGAAATTCGTGTTTCCAGGAATTTCAGAAAATGAACGAACTGCAAGAGCGGTAGTTTCCGCTTTTTTGGTGCAGCTGGATCCAACAGTGGAAGAGTTGGCAGATATCCGAACTGCTGTCTCGGAAGCAGTGACAAATGCCATTGTCCACGGCTATCGAAAAGGAAAGGGGGATGTGGAACTGCATTTGAAGCTGCTGGAAAACCGGGAAATTTACTTACGGATTAAAGATCATGGCTGCGGTATTGCAGACATTGAACAGGCCATGGAACCGCTGTTTACCACAGCGCCGGAAGAGGAGAGAGCCGGTCTTGGATTTGCCGTTATGGAGAGCTTCATGGACAAATTACAGGTAAAGAGCAAACCGGGACAAGGGGTAACTGTTACCATGCGAAAAAAGCTGGGGAATCCAATATGCCGGGAAAAATAACCGTACCGCGCGCTGAGGAAAATCTGGGGCTGGTGCATCTGTGTGCAAATCGCTTTCGAAACCGGGGAATTGAGTATGAGGAATTATATTCTGCCGGTTGCTTTGGGCTGTTGAAAGCGGTGAAAGCGTTTGATACAGAACGGGGCGTACAGTTTTCAACATATGCGGTTCCGGTAATCCTGGGAGAAATCCGGCGCTTATTTCGGGACGGCGGCATTCTGCATATCAGCAGAAGCCTTCGGGAACGTGCTATGCAGGTGCAAAAGCAGCAGGACTTGTTTGAGCAGGAAAACGGCCGCTCTCCCAGTTTGTCGGAACTGAGTCATCTGGCAGAGTGTACCGTGGAAGAGTGTGCCGAGGCGCTTTGCGTAACACAGGTGCCGCTCTCTCTGACCAGAAATGCTACAGAAGATGAGGAGGGGCAAATTGAAATTCCAGTGGATGCAGAGGATCGGAAAATCGGAGATCTGCTGGCACTGCGTCAGATGATGGCACAGCTGCCCAAAGAAGATCGGATGCTGCTGGAACTGCGCTATTTTCGGGAGATGACACAGACAAAAACAGCGGAAATTTTACAGATTTCTCAGGTGCAGGTGTCCAGAAAGGAAAAAAAGCTTCTCTCGAAACTGAGAGAAGCTCTGTTGGAATAATGGATTCTGTTTTAGAATTATGGTAAAAAGATTTTGCGCAGGGCGGAAACATCCTCTGCAATGAAATCCGCATGGTATGCTTCCAGCTCGCCGGGATCTGCATAACCGTAAGCAACGCCAATACAAGGAATTTTGCACGTATGCGCGCCAATCAGATCATGTTTCCGGTCTCCCACCATGATTGTGCCGGGAGCAGCTTCTTCCGGCAGGGAGAGACGCTTGCAGGCAAGCCGAATGATGTCTGCTTTGGTTTCGCCTTCCCGGTGAATATCACTTCCGGCAATGACTGTAAAGAAATCTGTTAAGTGAAAATGCTCCAGAATTTGAAGGGTATAGACCTCCGGCTTCGAGGTTGCAACGGCAAGCAGATATCCGGCCGTGTGCAAGTCCTCCAGCAACTGGGGAATGCCGGGATAGACGCTGTTTTCAAACATGCCTACTTTGGAAAAACGCGCACGATATTGTGCAACGGCATAAGTTGCTTCCTCGTGCTCCATTCCGGTGATGTTCTGGAAAGAATCCAGAAGAGGCGGGCCGATAAACGGAGACAGCGCAGCAGCATCCGGAACAGGGCGTCCGCACTGTTCCAGGGCATATTGTACACAACGCAGAATGCCCTCTTTGGAATCCGTGAGTGTTCCGTCCAGATCAAAGAGAATATGCGGACAGGTATCCGGGGAAAAGGTCATACTCAGCCTCCCAGCGCAATCATGCGGTCAATGCACATTCTTGCCTTTGAGATGGTACGGCTGTCCAGATTGATTTCTGTCCCTTCGCCGTCTTTCAGACAGTGGTATACATCCATCAGAGTAGTGGACTTCATATTCTCGCAGATCAGCTTTTTGGAAAGGGGATAGAAGCGCTTCTCCGGGCATGCATTTTGCAGTGTTTCCGCAATGCTGATTTCGGTGCCGATGATAAATTCTTTTTCCGGGGATTCCATGGCATACTGTACAATGCCGGAAGTGGATCCAATATAGTCCGCAGCGTCACAGACAACCGGCTTGCACTCCGGATGTACCAGCATCAGTGCATGGGGGTGCGCTTTCTTCGCTGCCAGAACGTCTTTTTGTGTAATAGAAGCGTGAATCGGACAGCAACCCTGGAGCAGCTTAATTTTTTTCTCCGGAAGCTGCTTTTGTACATATGCGCCCAAATTGCAGTCTGGAATGAAGAGGATCTGATCGTTGCTCAGCTGAGAAACAATTTTCACCGCAGAAGAGGAAGTAACACATACATCGCAAATTGTTTTCAGTTCAGCAGTGGTATTGATATAGGCGACAACCGTATGATCCGGATAGGCAAGCTTTACCTGCCGGATCAGCTCCTTATCCATCTGTTCGGCCATGGGACAGCCTGCTACCGGATTGGAAAGATAGACATTTTTTTCCGGTGAGAGAATCTTTACAGTTTCTGCCATAAACCGCACGCCGCACATCAGAATGTTCTGCTGCGGTGTGCTTTTTGCTTTTACACTTAATGCATAGGAGTCCCCGGTAAAATCAGCGATTTCTGCAATATCCCGTGCCTGATAGCTGTGCGCCAGGATGCAAAAATCCCGTTCTTTTTTTAAACGGCAGATTTCCTCTTGGATTTCACGAATATTCATACCATTCATTCCCTTCGAATTTATAAAGCGTACTTTGTAGATTCAAAAAAATTGTATTTTTAAAGAAATAGATTGATAAAGTTACACTTATTCAATCATATCATACTTCTGATACTTTGTCAAGTATATTTGCATAAATAAATATTGGCAGTTTTGTGCAAAATGCTTCGCTGGTGACACGAAAAGCAGCGTTTTCTGAAGGTGAGAGGAGTTAGAGAAAATCAGATTTCGGACGCATTTTCATGAAATTCCTACAGATCGGTTCTGTGAACGCACTTGAAGTTCTATTCACAGAATAGGAATTGACAAGCGGCAATAAAAATGTTAAAATAAAAATGAAATCACAATTGAGAACACGTTTGTATTTATATTAGATTCAGAAGGAACGGAGGCGTATTTCATGTTAGAAGGGCATAAGGTAGTGGCACTTTGCTGCTCAGAAATCCAGAATGAAAATACGCAAAGTATGGTATATCCGCTGTATCAGGCACTGTCTCAAAAGGGCTGGAAGTGTATCTTATTCAACAGTGCCACAGATTTGTTTCGTAATACGGCTTTTGACCGGGGAGAAGCCAGCATTTTTCAGCTGATTCACTATGATTTTGTGGATGCGGTGGTGCTGTATGCTGCGGATTTGAAAAATCAGGCGATGGTGGAAGATATTATTGCAGGTGCCAATGCCCACCATAAGCCTGTTTTCGTGGTAGACGGTAACAGAAATTTTTCCCACTGCATCGATATTTCCTTTGATGAGCAGCATGCGTTCCGGGATTTGGTGACACATCTGGTGGAAAAGCACCATTTTCAAAAGTTTGCATGCATTGCAGGCTTTCGCGGAAATCCAGCTTCTGAATCCCGCGTCGAGACTTTTCGGAATGTACTGGAAAAGCATCAGATTCCATTTTCTTCGAAATGGTTCGGCTATGGGGACTTCTATGCCGTTCCCACACGTGCTGTAATGGAACGCTTCCTAGCAGATCCGGAAGGTCTCCCGGAGGCCATCGTGTGTATCAACGATTCCATGGCGATTGCAGTTTGTGAAATCCTGAACGAACGGGGAATCCGCGTACCAGAGGATGTTGTGGTCACCGGCTTTGACGGTATTGTACAGGAAAAATACAACTATCCCAGACTGACGACTTGCCGCCGGGATATGCATAAATTTTCTCTGTTCCTGGCTGATCTGATGGAAACTTGTCTGGAACACGGTCAGGAAGAGGGAACTTATGCGTTTCCGTATACGCTGGATGTCTCAGAATCCTGCGGCTGTCGAGCCTGTTCTGTGGAGTCCATGAGCCGTGCCATCAACAGCATTTATTCCCGGATGAATGACAACGCGCAGTATGATCGCTCCATGAATAATATGCTGACCAAGCTTACCTTTGAGAGAGATGACAAAGAAGTTGCAAAAATACTGCGGTATTATACCCGGTCGGATTCGTATTTATGCATGAATGCAGATTTTTACGAAGATGACCCAAACACGCATACCTATGAAAATATGCCATTTTGTGATCAGATGATTGCCAGCCGTTTTTTCTACGGAGAAACTGAAAGTGGCCAGGAACATTTCCCGACCAAAAACTTCCTTCCGGAATGGAAAAGCATCCTGGAACGGGATAATTTAGTGGTGGTCTACTCCCTGCACAATCAACAGTATGTCTATGGGTATTGGGTGACATTTGCAGCGGATTTCAACTATGCCGTACAGCGGACGCAGCGGTTTGTGATGAATCTGGACAGCTGTATCAGTATGTATGTGCAGCAAAATTCCCTGCGCCGTTCCAACGGGCAGCTAAAGCGGATTCAAAGTAAAATCATTGTCAGCTTTGCAGACCTGGTGGAATCCCGGGACGGCTTTACGGGACAGCATGTAAAGCGTACCAGTGAATACCTTCGGGTACTGGTGCATCATCTGGCGCTGGAACCGAAGTTCCGGGATCGTCTTTCCGACTGGACGCAGCAGCTGATGACCATTGCTGCGCCGCTGCATGATATCGGGAAAATCAATATTTCCGATACCGTTTTGAACAAACCCGGCCGTCTGACACCGGAGGAGTTCGAAGTGATCAAGACGCATACAACAGAGGGCGGACGAATTATTCGCCAGACGCTCACC
>OLOH01000713.1_pt1 | contig 22134 bp, 15 predicted proteins | sample 1673221 | NCBI WGS metagenome assembly OLOH01 (sample SAMEA3136767, study PRJEB25190) | human gut metagenome
GGGAAAATCGCCGTTATGCGAAAAAGCAAAACGGCGATTTTGCTTAATTTATGAAAATTTATTCGCATTTTATGTAAAAAGAGTTTAATAAAAGAAGAAAGTGCAGGATTTGAAACGAAAAAGGTCAAAAACATCTTGAAAACCGCGCAAAGAAACGGTATAATCGGATTGTAGACAAATTGCCTTCCCCACAGACGAAGAAAGGACCGAATTTCCTGACTTTGCCGCGCAAAAACAACCGCAGGCTGTCAACGGGCTGACAATCGCGCTGCTCAAACCGTACTTTGAATCACATGGAGGATGAAACAATGGGGGCGTCATTTTCCGATCGTTTTTACATCGCTGCGCCGCAGGGCGTGGCCGCTAAACTCAGCAGCATGCTGCTCGCCGCGCAGATCATGCCCAGCGGTGTTGTGCACACGGGTGTGGAGGCGGTGCGCGCCGCGCAGGGCGGGGCGATGCTGCTGACGACGTATCGCCTGCCGGATATGACCGGGGAGGAGCTGGCGCGCCAGCTTGGCGAGGAGGCCGACGTGGTGATGATCGTGCCGCAGGATTACGCGGGCGAGGAAACGGAGAACGTCGTCATGCTGCGCAACCCGATCAGCGCGGACGCGCTGGTGCAGAGCGTCAAAACGCTCGCCCATTGCCGCATGCGCATGCAGCAGCTCCGCGCGAAGGCCGAAAAGCTCTCGCGCACGCTGGAGGAGCGCAAGCTGATTGACCGCGCGAAGGGCAAGCTGATGGATGTGTTCCATTTGACCGAATCCGAAGCGCATTACAAGATTCAGAAGACGAGCATGGATTCCGGCCGGCGAATCGCGGACGTTGCGCGCGAAATTTTGGAATCCTCCGAAAACATGGCCAGCTAAACGGGTTTTTTCCTCAGTATGGATAGATTCTTCCCGCGCTATTGCATCCGGGCGAACGATGCGGCGCGGGATTTTTTTGGCGTTTTGCAGACTTTGGCGGAACGGAAGACGGGCTCTGCCCATTTTTTTTGCCTCCGGATGAAAGAATTTCCTGCGCTTATTCGTCTAATAAAAGGAAACCCGCAAACAAAAGCACGGAAAAATGTGATATACTGTTCGAGATGTGGTTTTGTTTCAAATAACATCTAAAACCTGTCCACAAACGGAGAGGCGTCGTCGTCTAATTCATGTCGGACATCAGGCGACCAAGGAGGGCAAACGCATGAACAAGAACCGAAAAGCAGCGCTGGCGCTGGCGGCATGGCTAGCCATACTGCCCGGCTTGACAGTGGCTGAGGGCTATACAGAGGGAACCCCGGCGGTCGATCAGTCGGGCGCGCAGAACGACGCGGCAAACGGCGGCCAGCCGGAGGAAGAAACGGAAGAAACCGTAGAAGAAATCATAGATGAGCCAACAGAAGAGGAAGAAACAGAAGAGGAACAAACCCTTGACGAGGGTGAAACCGAATCATTGATGGAAGACGAATCCGAGCAGAAGGGTGAAACCGAACAGAAGGACGAACCCGAGCAGAGGGACGAACCCGAGCAGAAGGACGAATCCGAGCAGAAGGACGAACCCGAGCAGAAGGACGAACCCGAGCAGAAGGACGAGCCCAAACAGAAGGACGGAATCGAGCAGAAGGACGAGCCCGAGCAGAAGGACGAATCCGAGCAGAAGGACGGAACCGAGCAGAAGGACGGAACCGAGCAGAAGGACGGAACCGAACAGAAGGACGGAACCGAGCAGGAGGACGGAACCGGACAGAAGGACGAACCCGAGCAGAAGGACGGAACCGAACAGAAGGACGGAACCACGCCGACTGAAACGCAGAATCCCGTACAGGAAGGCGAGCAAGAGCCGGAAGCGGACGACTGGAAGCCGCAGGGGGACGCTTGGACGGAACTGGAAAGCGGCGAACACACGGCGGGCGCGCTCGGCGATGTGCTCTCGTGGCTGGAGCATCATCTGGCGGAAGACGAGGAAGCGACGGTATATATCCGCACGAGGAACGTGCTGACGGCGGACAACGTTTCGCGAAATCTGCTGGGCCGCGTGGGCTTCGAGCCGGATGGCGAGAGCGACAGCTTCAACATGGAGAAATACGAATATGTGGCGGTGCTCGATTCCAAGGATTTGATGACGCTGGAAGAGACGGGGGACATGGAGGACGTCCGCCTCTCCATCAGCGTGCAGGTGTTGCGCGAGGACGAACTGAACAAGACCGACTCGAACGAAACGCAGCCCCCCGAAACGGGCGAAACGCAGACTCCCGGAACAGGCGAAACGCAGACCCCCGGAACGAATGAGACGCAGACCCCCGGAACGAATGAGACGCAGGCCCCCGGAACGGGCGAGACGCAGACCCCTTCGGCGCAGCCGAGCGCTACGCCTGCCCCGACGGAAGAACCGACGCCTACGCCCGTGCCCAAGCCGGTGCTCGAGGTGACGGCGGAGGACTATGAACCCGGCGTTTGGAAAAACTCTCCGCCGATGTTCACCCTCTCCGGCATCCCGGAGGACAGCACCGAATACGTCTACGGCGTGTTCATCTGCGACGAGCGGCTGATTCTGCTGTCCGACGGCAACAACACGTATGTGCCCAGCGAGGAAGGCCTCTCCAGCGTCCGCTTCGTCATTCTGGATAAGATGGGCGACGTGCAGTCCCTCTCGGATCAATACGACACGATGCTGGATTTCACCCCGCCGGACGGGCCGTATCTCAGTGGCGACAGCAAGAACAAAAAGGTCTGCTACGTGGAAGCGTATGACGATTTGAGCGGGCTGGACAGCATCTCCTACGACGGCGGCAAAACGTGGCTCTCCTGCAACGACCCGGAGACGGACAACATGACCTTCTACGGCGAGGTCGGCGAAACGGTGGATGCGGGCTGGATTCTGACGCGCGACTTTGCGGGCAACATCTCTTCAAACGACGAGGATTTCATCTTCGGCAAGAAGAAGCGCACCGGCACGGGAGGCGGCACGGGAACGGGCAAAAAGCCCATCCGCCACGTGAAGGAAACGATGGATTATTCCAAGGCGAACTACAACGCGCTGGAGCTGAACGTTTCCGATCAGCCGCAGACGGAGCTGACCATCGGCGGCACGGCGCTGAGCCTGTCGCTGACCGAGGAGGAGCAGCTCAAGCCGTTCACCGCCGAGCTGACGACATGGCAGACGAAGGCGGGCGAGACGAAGACCGCGCCCAACGCGCTCGTGCTTACCGCGGCGACGGACGCGCAGGCCAACGTCTGGCATTTCGGCGGCGAGACCTACAAGCTGCTGTACAACAGCGGTGTGGAGTATCTGGTGTTCGCTTCCGGCGAGTATATCGCCGTCATCCCGACGGATGGCTTCACCGGCGGCACGCAGTACGGCAAGCTCAAGGCCGGCGGCGTTTCGACCCGCAAGTTCGAATACACGCTCATTCAGGATGAAACGCTGCGCGAGACGACGCTGAGCGTGCAGGTGGAGGGCGAAACCTATCTGCTCGAGGAGAGCACGGAGAGCCCGATGTACCGCTACAACGTGCTCATCGGCACAAAGGACATGATGAAGAAGCCCTACGAAAGCTATCAGCCCGGTAAGGAGGCCACGTAAATGAAGAAAACAGCAACCCTCGGCGCGCTTCTCTTGGCGCTCGCCCTGCCCCTCGCGGCGCAGGCGGAAACCGTGTTCGCCGGCGAGGTGACGGCGGGGACGACGCAGGTGATCGCCGCGCCCTACGGCGGTCTGGTGGAGGATGTGCGCGTTCGCGTGGGCGACAGCGTGAAGATCGGCGACCCGATCGCCACGGTGGAGACCAGCAAGACCTACGCCTCCACAGATGGCACGGTCAGCGGCGTGTTTGCGCGCGAAGGCGACAGCGCGGACGGCGTGAAAACCCAATACGGCGCGCTGGTGTATATCGAGCCGATCAACCGCTATACGCTCGAGTGCAGCACGGAGAAGGGCTATAATTCCAGCGAGAACCGCTACATCCACATCGGCGAGAGCGTGTTTCTCAAGTGCACCAAGGACGGCAGCCATCAGGGGCGCGGCGTGGTGACCGGGCTGGACGAGAAGGAAGACAACAAGTTCACCGTCGAGGTGACGGGCGGCGAGTTTTACATGGGCGAAACCGTGGATATCTACCGCAGCGAGGATTATGCCTCCGCCAGCCGCATCGGCCGCGGCACGGTCGGGCGGACGAAAACCGTCGCCGTCAACGCCGAGGGCAGCGTGCTGAAAATGCACGTCAAGGCGGGCGACACGGTGGAGCGCGGCGAGCTGCTGTTTGAAACCGTGGCGGGCACGCTGGACGGCCTCTACGCGCCGGATAAGCAGGTGGTCAGTGACACGGCGGGCGTGATTGCGACGGTGGACGCGGGCAACGGCACGAGCGTCGAGAAGGACGCGAAGATCGCGACGATTTACCCGAACGACGCCATGCAGATCAAGATGGTCATTTCCGAAGCGGATCTGATGGATGTGGCCGTCGGCGGCAAGGCCGAAATCGAGTTCAACTGGGATGCGGACAGCGGCCGCCGCTTTGAGGGAACGATTTCCTCCATCTCGTATCTGAGCGAAAAGCAGAGCGACGGCGCGGCGAGCCAAAGCGCGCAGTATGTCGCCTATGTCGATTTCACGCCGGATGAAACCGTGCGCATCGGCATGACCGTGATCGTGTATGTGGAGTAACGAACTCCTTCCGTTTCGCTACGCTCAACACCTCCCTCAAGGAGGGAGGCGGAGTGAGCGCTATACAAGGCTGACTGAAGGAGTAAGAAGTAGACAAAGAAAGGATGCCAAAATGAAAAAGATACTTTCGATTCTTCTCGCGCTGGCTCTGATGCTGGGCGCGGCGGCGCTGGCGGAGGGCAACGTGACCATCGCCGTGCAGGGCATGAACGACTTCAACGACAACATTCAGAGCATGATTGTCTACGGCGACAAGCTGCTGCTGTCCAGCTGGGATACGCTCTATACGTGGGACAACACCAGCCGCAAGCTGACCCCTGTGGACGGCTATGACAAGCTGCAAAACGTGCTGACCGGGGACGGTGAGACCCCCGGCGCGCTGGAGCTGAACGACGGCGAATATGCCTATCTGGACGGCAACCTCTATGCCGTCGGCGGCAAGCTCTACCGCATGGCGACCATCAGCGATGAGGACGGCAATTCGACCAACCAGCTCGTCGAGCTGCTGATTGCGGATGACGGCGCGCTGTCGCTGGGCGAGATCATTGATCTGGGCGACGCGCTCTGCATCGTCGAGACGTATGGCGACGAAAGCTACACCTACACCCGCAACCTGAGCAACCCCTGCTCCTTTGGCAGCATGCTCTACGCGCTCTCCTACGGCGAGGAGCTGGAGCTGCTGGCGCTCAACCTCGAGGATGAAAGCGTGGAGACGCTGACGGTCGATGTGGATGGCGACGTGCAGAACATCGCGCCGTATACCGAGGGCAAGCTGCTGATGACCGTCGTCGATTACACGACCGAAACGCCCAGCACGACGCTCTGGCTGTACGACATTGAAAACGAGGAGGCGGCCGAGCTGGGCGCGCTCCCGACGAACGGCTATGAAACGCCCGACGGTCTGGCGTATGACGAGGCGCGCGGCAAGATGTATTACGTGCTCGCCGGCAGCGTCTGGCGCGTGGACGTCAGCGAGGACGGCCTCGGCGAGCCGGAGGAATTCGGCGACATGCCGCTGTCGCATGCCAACGGCAACGGCGTGGTTTACGGCGATCTGTACGTGCTCGCCAGCTACGATGCGGTGGTCGGCCGCGACGTGACGCTTGACAAGCTGCCCGCGCAGCGCATGCGCGTCGCCAACGGCGACTACGTCGATTCGATCAACAAGGCGTATTACGCCTTCACCGACAAGCACCCGGAATACATGATCTCCATCTCCACGACGCTGGACACGGACAGCCTGCTGCAAAGCATGATGAACCGCGATTCCTCCGTGGATATCTACACCCTCCCCAGCACGAGCAGCGCGTTCACCTCGCTGATGAACCGCGGCTTTATGGCCGAATTGGAGGGCAACCAGACCATTTCCGACGCGGTGAACGCCATGTATGGCTTCATTAAGGATTACGTTATGAAGGACGGCCACATCTACGCGCTGCCGCTCTCCTGCTACGCCAATATGATGAGCCTGAACACCAAGCTGCTGACCGAAAAGCTGGGCTACGAGGTGCCGACCTCGTGGAAGGGGCTGCTGACGATTCTGACCGATATTTCAAACAACAAGCGGCTGGAGGAGACGCCGGAAGTGATGATCGCCGAACCGGGCTACGCCAAGGATGATTTCCGTTCTCAGGTGTTCTACATGATGCTGGCCGATTATTTCACCTGGCTGGACGCGAGCGAGGAGAACCTGACCCGCGGCACGCAGGCGCTGCTCGATCTGTGCGAGGCGTTTGAAGCCATCGACTGGGATAACCTCGGTCTGGCCGAGGATTATGAGGACACCGAGGACATGATGTACAACGGGAGCGACGCTTTGATCAATTGGACGAGCCTGAGCGTGTACAACTATGTCGGCGCTGACGAAGAACAGGCGAAGCCGGTCGCGCTCTCCGTTGTGGAGGGCGAAAAGCCGCTGATCGGCCAGAGCGTGACGTTTGCGTTCATCAACCCGTTCTCCGAGCACAGGGACGAGGCCGCCGAATATCTGGCCGACGCATGGGCGCTGGAGCTGAAGGAAGACGTGATTATGCTCAGCCCGGAGATGAACGAGCCGGTGCTCAACAGCTATTACGAGGAGAACCTGCGGAACATCGACAACTCGATTGCCGATTTGCAGAAGACGCTGGACAAGACCGAGGACGAGGAAACCCGCGAATCGCTGCAAGCGAATCTGGATTCCATGAAGCAGTGGCGCGAGGATTACGAGAAGAGCGGCAAATACCAAATCTCCCCGGAGCAGATTGCGAGCTACCGCGCGTTCGGCGAGAACATGGCCGTGCAGCAGAGCCTCATCTGGAACACGAACGAGGGCTCGACGCAGGTGCAGCAGTATCTCGACGGCGCGATGAACGCCCGGCAGCTGGCGGCGGCGCTGGAAAAGACCCTGCAAATGCAGAAGCTGGAGGGCAACTAAACCCGCATGTTTGAAAAGAAAAAATCCGTCTGGCTGTTTCTGCTGCCGGGGCTTGCGATGCTGATGATCTTTTACATCGTGCCCTTTTTCAGCGGCATCGGCTACAGCCTGACGGACGGAAGCTACAAAAACACGTTCGTCGGCTTGCAGAATTACCGGGATCTGTGGCAGAACAGCATGTTTCTGCTGGGGCTGAAAAACACGATGGAGCTGTCGCTGATCTGCGCGCCGCTGCTGTGGCTGTTTTCCTTTCTGCTGGCCAGCGCGCTGAGCGCGATCAAGCCGTTCGGCGGATTCTTCCGCTCGAGCGTGCTGATGCCGTATCTCACGCCGTCCTCCGCGATTCTGCTGGTGTGGCTGGTGATCTTCGATTACGGCGGCCCGGTGAACCGCGCGCTTGAAGCGATGGGGATGACGCGGGTGATGTGGCTGACCAGCGGCGCGCTGCGCCTGCCGGTCGTGCTGATGTTTCTGTGGAAGAATCTGGGCTTCTGCCTGATTATCTTTCTGGCGGCGCTGCAATCCATTCCCCAGCCGCTCTACGAATACGCGCAGCTGGAAGGCGCGGGCTTTTTCACCCGCGCTTTCCGCATTACGCTGCCGATGATTACGCCGACGGCGTTTCTGGTGTTCGTGCTGGCGTGGATCAATGCGTTCAAGATCTTCAAAGAGGTGTACTTCATCGCGGGCGCATACCCGGATTACTCGGTGTACACCCTGCAAAACTACATGAACAACATGTTCGGCAAGCTGAATTACCAGCTGGTGACGGCGGCGGCCTATTCCTTCGGCCTGATCGTGTTCGCGCTGTTCGGCGCGCTGTTCTTCCTGCAAAGGCGAGCCGCGCGCGGGCTGAATTGAGGTGAGGCGGATGGAAAAACAAACGGTTCGCCCGGCGCATATCCGGCGCAGGCACATTCTGGCGCGGCTGCTGCTGTCGGCGGCGGCGGTCGTCATCCTGCTGCCGGTGGTGCTGACGGCGCTGTATTCCTTCTTTTCGCCCGGCGAAATCAAGGCGTTCATGCAGACGCGCGGCAGCTTCGACGCGAAGAGCCTGATGGAAATCAAGCTCTCGCCCAACATGTTTTCCCTCAGCCAGTATTATAAAATATTGATTGAGGACATGACGATTCTGCGCTACTTCGTCAATTCGGCGATGTATACCGCGGCGATTCTCTTCGGGCAGGCGCTGCTGATTCCGGCGATGGCCTACGCGCTCTCCCGCTTCAGGTTCCGCGGGCGGGACGCGCTGTTCTTCGTCGTCATCATGCTGATGCTCCTGCCGTTTCAGGTGACGATGGTACCGAACGTCATCACCCTGCGCGCGATGGGGCTGCTGGATACGATCTGGGCGATCATCCTGCCGATGACGGTCGCGCCGTTCTACATCTTTCTGCTGCGGCAATACATGGTCGGCCTGCCGGGCGATATGATCGAGGCGGCGCAGATTGACGGCGCGGGCACGCTGCGCTGCTTCATCCACGTGGTTCTGCCCGTCTGCCAGCCGATTCTCGGCGCGGCGGTGGCGCTCTCGTTTGCGGATTGCTGGAATCTGGTCGAGCAGCCGCTGACCTATTTGACCACGCACACGGAGCTTTATCCGCTCTCCGTGGTCTTCAATCAGCTGACCCAGCAGAGCACCGGCGTGGAATTTGCGGGCGCGGCGCTGTATACCCTGCCCGCGCTGCTGATCTATCTGTATTTCCAGAACGACATTCTGGAAGGCGTCCAGCTCACGGAACTCAAGTAAAGGAAGACAAAAGCGATGAAAAAAATGGCCATCAAGGGACTGGTCACGCTGGCGGCGGTCGTCGCCCTGTGCATGTTCTTTTCCGGCACGATCAAAACCATTTCAACCGCCAAGGTCAAGCTGGTGACCGCCAAGCAGGGCAAGCTGGAGGAGGAAATCAAGCTCAGCGGCAATCTCACGTTCCCGGAGACGGAGGATGTGAAGCTGGCGCTGGCTTCCGACCAGAGCGTGACCATCAAGCGGGTGCGCGTGGCGAAGGGGCGCAGGGTTGCGGCGGGCGACGTGCTCTTTGAGGCGGAGGTTTCCGGCTACGACAAGGAGATGGAAAGCCTGCGCGGCGAATATGACGCGGCGCAGAAGGAGCTGATGGAGCTGGAGCGCAAAAACGGCGACGTTCGGCTCAAGCGCACCGAGGAAATCTGGGTGGAGGCCTACGACGCGCTGGCGAAAAGCAAGGACGACTGCATGACCGCGCAGACGCAGCTCGAGGTCGCCGCCAAGCTGGCGGGCGTGACGCTTTCGGGCGGCCGCCTGCCGTCGGGCGAGACGGACGAGACGCTGACCGCCGCGCAGAAAGCCGTCGATGCGGCGCAGGCCGCGCAGGACGAGGCGCAGAAGAAATTCAACAGCGCCAACCGGCTGGGCATCAGCGAGAACGTCATCAATTACATCACCCAGAGCCGCCAGCTCAACGAAAAGCTGGCCACAACGCAGGAGAAGATCACCGCGCTGGATGTGATGGCGCAGCAGGCGCGGCAGGTGACCGCGCCGCACGACGGCTATATCGTGGAGATCAACGTCAAGGCGGGCGACAGCTACGACGGCAAGACCGCCGCGCTTGTCATCAGCAGCGAAAGCGGCGACGCGGTGCTGCGCGCGGACACGAGCAAGATCGAAAAGAAGATCGACAAGGGCACGCAGGTCACGGTCAAGCGCGACAGCGACAAGACGCTGACCAAAAAGGTGACGGACAGCGGCGTGAACGAAGAGGGCAAGCGCTATATCGACGTGAAGCTGACCGACAAGGACATCACAAACCTCGGCGGCGGCGCGGCGCTGTTCTCCGCCGCGGTGGAGATGACGGCGAGCTACCGCGCGTCCAGCTCCACCACGCTGCTCCCGGCCAGCGCCGTTCGCGGCAGCGGGGACAGCCGATACGTCTATATCGTCAACGAGGAAAGCAACGCGCTCGGCCAGCGCGTGCTCAAGGTGAAAAAGCAGGATGTGAAGGTGCTCTCCGAGGTCGGCAGCACGGTGTCCATTCAGGATGATTTGAGCCGTCAGCGCGTGGCCTATATGGAGGATCGCGCCATCAGCGACGGTTCCGAGGTCATGGTCTATGGAGAATAAAAAAAAGCGCCGGGGCATGCTCGCGGTGCTGCTGGGGCTCGTGCTGACGGTCTGCGGCGGCGCGCTGACGCTGATCGTCGGCGGGCGGCTGGAATACATCCTGCCCGCGCCGGCGGCGACGCAGGAGGGCGGTGAGCTGAACGCGCTCTACGAAGAAGCGCAGAAGCAGATGGCCTCCATCGCAGATTCGATCACGGCCGGGGCGGTCGGCGCGCGGGCGCAGGGGGTCAATCTCTCCGCAGAGGCGCAGAGCGCGGAGGCGACGGTTTACGCGGTCGGCTCGGGCTATTTCGACGTGACGCATGAAACGCTGCTCGACGGGCGGCTCATCAGCGAGGCGGACGTGAAGCGCGCGGAGAACGTCGTCGTGATCGACGAGCGCATGGCGCTCTCCTTCTTCGCGGGCAACGAGCCGGTCGGCCAAACCGTGACGCTCAGCGGGCTTGATTACGAGGTCGCGGGGGTCATCAAGGCCGAAAGGCGGCTGGGCGAGACGAACGAGCACGTCGCCTATATCCCGATCACGTCGGCCAGCGCCAACGCGCTCGCCATGCAGACGGTGGAGATGATCGCCAAAACGGCGGACAAGACGACGGGCAGCGCCATTTTGATGGAAAACACGCTGAAAACGTGGCAGCCCGGCGGGAGCTTTTACAATTACGACAAGCTGGCGCTCGGCGCGGTGATGCCGATTCGCTGGGCGGTGCTCTTTGTTGGGGTCGCGCTGCTGCTCAGCCTGCTGGCGCGGCTGAACGCGGCGGCGTGGGGGCGGGTCTGCCTCTATGCCGACCGGCTCAAAACGCGGTACGCGCGGGATATGCTCGCGGGGATGATCGCAAGCGCGCTGTTGATGCTGCTGGGCTATGCGGCGCTGGCGGGTGCGGCGTTCGCGCTGGCGAAATTCTCGATTGACCCGCTGTATGTGTTCACGGAGTGGGTGCCGGAGGTGCTGGTGGAGCTTTCCTCCATCGCCAAGCGCTTCTGGTCGCTGAACGACGCGAACGCGGCGGCGGTGCGCTATGTCAGCCGGAGCTGCTGCGTACTGGAAACCGGGCGCGCGCTGCTGCGCTGGGGGCTGCTGGCGCTGCTGCTCGGCGCATGGATGAACGGCCTGCCGTTTTTCAGCAGGCGCGTGAAAATGCCGGAAATCAACCGGGAGCGGTGAGCGGCGTCAATCCGCCTGCGTCTCCGCGCTCCCCAAGCCGTAGGCGCTGAAGATGTGCGTCAGCTCCTTTTTGCCGGGGAGGCCGAGCTTGCGCAGAATCCCCGTCTGCTGGTTGGAGATGGTCTTGCTGGAGGAATGAAGGCGGACGTCTTCGCCCAAAAGGTGGCGCAGAACGCTCCGCTCCGCGTCGGTCAGCGGCGCGAGCAGCGCGGAGCAGATCAAATGCGCCTGCGAGGTGACGCCCTGCGCGGTTTCGCGAATCATCGGGATGAGCACGGGAAAATTGCTCTTGAAGAGATAGGCCGAGGCGAAGGCATGTGTGCTGGCGCGGATCACCGTTTCAAAATCCTCTCGCGAGGTGAGGATGATGACGCGCGCATCGGTTTGCAGGCGAATCTGCCGGGAAGCCTCCGCGCCGTCTATCGGCGAATGGGCGAGACACAGATCCATCAATACAATATCCGGTTGTTCCATGAGCGCGGTTTGCACCGCGCTTTTTCCGTCTGTGCAGCTTGTGCAAAGCTCGAAATCCGCCTCGCGGCGGAGCGCCTGTTCGATCAGATAGCGATAATCGAGGTCATCCTCGACCAGCATGATGCGGATGGTGCTCACGGTTTGCGCCTCCCTTGTGCGGCCAGCGGAAAAATCAGGGTAAAGGTGCAGCCCTTCCCGGGCGCGCTGCTGACGCGGATGCTGCCCTCGTGTACGTTCATCACGTTTTGGCAGTAATACAGCCCCAGACCGAAATTTTCGCCGGAGGTTTTGGTGGTGTAATACGGCTCGAAGATGCGCTTCTGCGCTGCCGGGGTCATGCCCGGGCCGTCATCGCAGACGGAGACAGAGGCTTTGTGCGCGGTGCGGACATAGGAAAGCGTAATCCGGCCGGAGCCACGCATGGCTTCGACGGCGTTGCCGACGAGGTTGGTCAGCGCCTCGCGGACGTGCGACGGATCGCAGTACAGCGGCGCGTCGTCGCAGCGGTCGATTTCGATGCGCAGCGCGTCGGTGTGCGGCGTTTCGCGGATGATCTGCTCGAACAGCGCGCGGACGTCGCAGTCGCCGGGGTTGAGAACCACGCGGCCGGTGTGCATCCTCGTTCGCTGGAGGAGCGCGCGCAGATGATCGACCGAGCCTCGGATGATTTGCAGCTCGCGGTTTTCGGGGAGCCGTTCATCCAGCAGCGCCGCGCACCAGTCGATCTTGTTGAGGTCGTTTTTGAGCGCGTGGGCGACGTACTGCGTGTTGCGCTGCAACACCTCGCTGCTCCCGCTCCAATCGTAGGTTTCGCGCCGGAGACGCATGCCCCATATGCCCTCGCGAAACGCATGATAGAGGAGGAAGCACAGCGTAAACAGGACGACCGGCAGCTCGATCTGCCAGATTTTATCCAGATGGGGGATACCCAGCGCGTGATAGGGGAACGCCGCGACGAGCCAGACCCACAGCGGCAGAAGCACGCTGACCGCCACGAGGCGGCGCTGCCGGTTGTGCCCGCCGTGGCGCTCCATCCAGAGGGCGCGCAGCAGGATCAGCGTGGCGATGAGGCCGAACAGCACGTTGTACCCCGCGATGCTCAGGCAGAACACCGGGTCGCGCTGGAGCGACGCCACCCGATCGGGCGGAAAACGGACGCTCAGGCAGACGGCCGGAAGCCAGACGACGACGCGCAGGAGCGGGAAGAAGCGGGTTTGGTTGAGCTGCGCGAAGTAAAACGCGAACATCATCACGCAGGGAATGGCCAGTAAATAGAAAGCCGCGCTCAGGACGGAATACATCAGCGACGCGCCCGCCTGCGTCCATATGCCGGAGGCAATCAGCGACGGGCCGAGGCCGTAATACAGATATTCCTTGAGCGCGCCGACGCTGAACATCATGCCGCCGGTGAAGCACCACTGGTTGAGCTGGTTGCGCGCGTCGGCCAGCAGAACCAGCGAAAAGGCCGCCCAAATCACAAGCGTGAACACAAGCAGATGCGTTCCCGGAAGAGAAGCCCGATACGCGATGACGCGGCTCAGAAAATCAAGCACGTTTTTTCCTCCGTTTTCCTCATGCGAATTTCGGCCAAAAATCAGACAAAGGCCGTTATTCTCGTTTCAGTATACCATCATTTGATGTATTTCGAAAGTTCTTTTCGATGAATTGGTAAAATTTGAAAATTTGGAAAAATCAATCGGGCAGCGCGGGTTCGGCTGCCTCGCCGTCCCGATAGAGGGAGAGATGCAGGTGCGCGCCGAGCTCGCTTTCCGCCGGGACGGCCGCCATCACGTCGCCCAGCGGCTGGCCGCGCACGACGCTTTGACCGGCCTGCACGAGCGCGCAGGACAGCCCCGAATAGGTGCAGACCGCGCCATCCGTCTGGCGAACGGCTACGTGCCAGCCCCAGAGATCATCCCGCACGCAGGAGAGCACCACGCCGTCGCGCATGCAGACGGCGGTTTCGCCCGCTTCGGCGGCCAAGTCTACAGCGGAATGCGACTGCCAGCAGTCAAGACCCTGCCAGAATACGGGCTGAGAGGAGAAGCCGCGAATCTGTCTGCCGGAGACGGGGCGAACGGAACCGGCCGCGGACGGCATGCGGATGGGCGCAAGCGTCGGCACGGGGATGGGGCTGATTTGCGGCGTGGGAGAGGAGGAAACCTCCGGCGCGGGGGCGGCGGCCTGCACGTTTTCCGCCTGACGGAGACGGTCGGTATACAGCGCCGTGCCGACGATGACGGCGATCATCGCGCCGAGCGTCACCCAATAGGCGTAATCCAGCAGCCATTCCCGCGCCTGACGCAGACGGGTTTTGAAAAAATCAAACACGGTCATCCCTCCCTTTTGAAAGAAGGATGACCGTGTGAAACGAAAAATATGCAGCGTTTTGCCGTCAATCGCGCTCAAACACCCGCGTGCCGACGCGAACGCCCCACGCCCGTCCGGCGCGAATCAAAAACTCCAGATGGCAGACGACCGTGTCCGGCGCATCCGGCTTGACGGCGAGGAAGCGCGCGCCGCCGCAGTAAACGAGGCGCAGATCCTCGCCGTCGCGCGTGCCGCGCAGATGGCTGCCGTCCTCCTCACAGTGGATGCACAGGATGCTCGGCACGCCCTCGTGGCCGATATAGCGCCCGCGGATCATATGCGGCGCGCTGAAATCGTGGCCCGCGGGGGTGAACCAATCCATATTCGTGGCGAGCGGAAGCCCCATCACCGCGCAGAGCATGCCGTAGAGCAGCGCGTCCATATCCTCGTCGCCCTGATTGCAGAGCACCGTGAAGCCGTAGCCCTCGCCCAGCAGAAGAGCGCCCTTGCCCGATACGCCGTGCAGCCCGCCCGCGTGTTCGCAGACGACGTGCCCCGCGAACTCGCGCTTGTTCAGCCCCATGCACATCGTCATCAGATGGGAAAGCGGATGATAGCGCCCGACCAGCAGATCGACCGCGTGCGCCGGAATCGCCCGCTTGCCCTCATGCATGCCCATGTTGGCGATCATGCGATAATACGCCGCCATGTCGCGCGAGGTGGATTTGACCATCGCGCAGCCGCGGAACGGCGGCAGGACGCTCCAGCAGTCGTCGCAGGTGCGTCGGCCGTCCTCCACCTCGAACAGACTGGTGATGTTGCCGCCGGAGAGGGCGCGCGCGGCCTCGACGCCGTTATCCAGAATGGTGCGGGTCATGCCCAGCGGGTCGAAGATGCGCGCCTGCATGAACTGCTCGAGCGGAACGCCCGCCGCCTGATCGACGATGTAGGAGAGGATGGCGTAGCCCTCGTTGGAGTAGCTCATCACCTCGCCCGGCGCGCCGAGCGTGTTGTAGCCGCAGTGCGCGATATACGCGATGATCTGGTCGATCGTCTCCATCTTGTTGGGCGCGGTGCGCTTCATCTCGCGCAGCCAGTCGCTTTCGCTGCGCCCCTCGCTGTTCATGGCAATCGACCATTCCAGCGGCTCCATCGGGGGGATGCCCGCCGTGTGCATCGCCAGCGTGCGCACCGTCGCCGCCTCGCGCGGCTGACCGGCCAGCTCAAATTCCGGAAAGAAATCCGAAACCGGGGCGTTCAGGTCGAGCCTGCCCTCACAGGCCAGGATACAGGCGCACAGCGCGGTCATCGACTTGCTCATCGAGGCGACGCCGAACAGGGTGTCGTTGTCCACCGGGCGGGTGAAGGCCCCGTCGCGGAAGCCGTAATTGAAGGCGTATTCAAGGCCGTCCGGCCCCATGATCGCGGCGCTCACGCCGGGAAGATCGCGGGCTTGGCAAAGCCCGGTCAGATATGCGTCAAGTTTGGAAGAATCAAACATGGTCTCCTCCTGCAAAAAAGCATGTACAAAGAGGGTTCTTTGAAAACAAGAAGATTATAGCACGATCGGCGGGAAGTTTCACGCTTTTTTTGACAGACCGAAAAAAACCGGGGCTTGCAATGGCGGAGGAAAAAAGGTAAACTGATAGTGCAGACTGTAGACAAAAAGCTATTCTCCCCCCGAAAGGGGGGAGAATAGCCCTTTCTGCAAATGAAAGAATAGATGAATTTCTTGATTTTGCTATTCAAGCCAAGTTTGCTTATATCAATAAGCTGAGCAGCTTTCAGGCGAAAACGGCTGAAAGCGGCAAAACATGCGGAAAGATTACTCGCCGTAGGTGATGGTCACATTATCCTTTACGAATTTGGAGAGGCGATGGATGCCCAGCAGGTCGCTGACGGCCTCGACGATCATCACGATGCCGATGGCCATCATCAGCATATCGCCGTAGAGTGCCGGATAGATGACGATGGTGATTGCCAGCACGAGCGTCACGACAGCGGAAATCAGCATCAAAAACCAGCGCTCAAAGCCGTAGTTCTTGAGGGTGAACGCGCGCTTGACGCCGCAGATGCTGCTGACCATAATCAGCAGGCCGAGGACGATGAACAGGAATTTCGAGAGGAAATCCGGATTGACCAGCGAGAACACGCCGAACGCCGTGGCGCAGATGCCGATGAGCAGCTCGAAGGAATAGGCGACCGTGCCGCGCGAAAAGATGAAGGAAAGGACGTTAAACAGGCCGTAAATCGTGATGCCCGCGCCGACGAGCATACACAGAAGCTGGGTCACGTGGGCAGGCGCAAAGAGCATGATGCAGCCCAGCACCAGATCGACGACGGCAGTCAGCGTGAAGCTCATTTTAATTTCCTTGGCCGCGCTGCGAAGCGGAAAATCATTGTTGTTTTTCTTCATGGAAAAAACCTCCCAATCATGTCGCTGAAGCGAGCGGCGCGGGCGGGGGAGCAGCCCCGCGCGCCTTCGCCTGTTGAGTTCGACGTTTTTCGGAAAAATCCTATCCGAAGCGAAATTTATATTCTGCGCGAACCGGGCATTTCGTCTTATTATAGGCAGAACCGGCGGGCGCGTCAAGCCAATCCGGCTGACCGACAGCCAAGAAACCGATAAGAAAAGCCCCGCGCATTGACAGCGCAGGATACAGACGATATAATAAACTCGAAAACATAGTGTCATCTCGCCGAAAGACGAGGGACGACGGTGGAGGAAGAAAGCCATGCAGATCAAATCTGCGAAGAAAAAGGTGCGGAGCCTGCGCATCATTATTGTGGGCTGCGGCAAGGTCGGCCATACGCTGACCGAGCAGCTTGTGCGCGAAGGGCACGATATCACCATTGTGGATACAAACGAGCGCGTGGTGCGCGACACGACGGATGTGTTCGACGTGATGGGGATTCAGGGCAACGGCGCGAGCCTCAGCGTGCTGATGGAAGCCGGACTTGAGGAGGCCGATCTGGTGATTGCCGTCACCGGTTCGGATGAGCTGAATCTGCTCTGCTGCACGATTGCCAAAAAGGCGGGCGGCGAGCTGGCGGCGATTGCGCGCGTGCGCAACCCGGATTACAGCGAGGAGCTGTCGTATCTGCGCCAGCAGCTCGGCCTTTCAATGATTATCAACCCGGAGCTGGAGGCCGCGCAGGAAATCGCGCGCCTGCTCTCCCGCCCGCAGGCGCTGACGGTCAGCGCGTTTGCGAAGGGACACGCGGAACTGGTGCGCTTCAAGATCCCCAAGGGGAGCATCCTGCACGGCCGCCGCGTGATGCAGCTCGACGACATCTTCCATTTCGGCTATCTGGTCTGCGCGGTGGAAAACGAGGGGCATGTCGTCATCCCCGACGGCTCGACGATGCTGCACGAGGGCAACGATATCACGATTCTCGCCTCCTCCCGCGAGGCACACCACATCTTTGAAAGCATCGGGATGTATCAGAACTCGGTGAAGAGCTGCATGATTATCGGCGGCGGCAAATCTTCCTATTATTTGGCCAAGCAGTTGATCGAGCAGAAGATGGAGGTCAAGATCATCGAATCGAACAAGGAGCGCTGCGACGTGCTGAGCACGCTCCTGCCCGAGGCGCTGGTCATCTGCGGCGACGGCGGCGACGAGGAGCTGCTCAAGGAGGAGGGCATCGACTCGGCGGAAGCGTTTGTGCCGCTGACGGGTCTGGACGAGGAGAACATCCTGCTGACGCTCTTCGCCAAGCGCGTGCCGGGGCTGAAGACGATCACCAAAATCAACCGCATCACGTTCAACGACGTGATCGACGGGCTGGAGCTGGGCAGCGTCATCTACCCCAAATACATCACGTCCGAGGCGATCATCGCCTATGTGCGCGCGCGCCAGAATTCCATCGGCAGCAACGTCGAGACGCTTTACCACATCTTCGACAACCGGGTGGAGGCGATTGAGTTCCGCATCGGCGCGGATGCGCCGGTCATCGGCGTGCCGATTATGAACCTCAAGCTCAAGGACAGCCTGCTGATCGCCTGCATCAACCGCGGCGGCAAAATCATCTTCCCGCGCGGCCAGGATACCATCGAGCCGGATGACACCGTCATCATCGTGACGACCCACTCCGGCTTCGGCGATATCAGCGACATTCTGCGCTGAGGGGCGGAAGGAAAGAGAAGATGAATACAAAAAGCATACGCTTTATTCTCGGCTGGATTCTCAACATCGAGGCGCTGCTGATGCTTCTGCCCGTGGCGACCGCCGTGGTCTATCGCGAGGAGGAAGGCATCGCCTACGCGCTGGTGATGGCGGTCTGCGCGGCCGTCGGCGCGCTGATGACGTATAAAAAGCCGAACAACCCGAGCTTTTACGCCAAGGAGGGCTTTGTCTGCACCGCGCTGGGCTGGATTTTGATGAGCGCGTTCGGCTGCGTACCGTTCATGCTCACGGGGGAGATCCCTTCCTTCATCGACGCGATGTTTGAAATGGTCTCCGGCTTTACGACGACCGGCGCAAGCGTTGTGCTCAACGTGGAGGAGCTGAGCCACTGCACCAACATGTGGCGCTGTTTCTCCCACTGGATCGGCGGCATGGGCATTCTGGTGTTTTTGCTGGCGGTTCTGCCGCTGGTCGGCGGCAGCAACATGCAGCTGATGAAGGCGGAAAGCCCCGGCCCGTCGGTCGGCAAGCTGGTGCCGAAGGTGCGGTTCACGGCGCGGATTCTCTATGTGCTCTACGTCGCGCTGACGGTTTTGCAGGTGCTGGTGATGCTGCTGGGCGGCATGACGTTTTACGAGGCGCTCTGCACCTCCTTCGGCACGGCGGGCACGGGCGGCTTCGGCATTTACGGCGACTCGATTGCGGGCTTCTCGCCGTTTCTGCAATGGGCGATCACCATATTTATGATTGCCTTCGGCGTGAATTTCAACGTCTATTTCCTGCTGTATATGAGGCGGCCGAAGGACGCGCTGCACTGCGAGGAGATGCACTGGTATCTGGGGATTATCGTCGCGGCGGCGCTGATGATCTGCGCCAACGCCTACGACGTCGCCATGACGCTGGAGGACAACCTGCGCCAGTCGTTCTTTCAGGTGGCCTCCATCATCACGACGACGGGCTTCGCCACGACGGATTTCAACCTCTGGCCGGGCTTTTCGCATGGGATTCTCGTGGTGCTGATGTTCGTGGGCGCCTGCGCGGGCAGCACGGGCGGCGGTTTCAAGGTCTCCCGAATCGTGATCGGGTTCAAATCCGTGCTGGCGTATCTGGGCGCGTTTCTGCATCCGCGCGTGGTGCGCAAGGTCAAGTTTGAGAATAAGGATGTGGACGGGGAAACGATGCGCGCGATCAGCGCCTATTTCACCGCGGCGATCAGCCTGTTCACGATTTCGGTGCTGCTGGTGGCGCTGGATGGGTTCGACCTGGTGACGACGTTCTCCGCGGTTGCGGCGACGTTCAACAACGTCGGCCCCGGCTTGGGCGTGGCGGGACCGACGAGCAACTTTGCCGCGTTCAGCGATTTTTCCAAAGTGGTGATGACGATGGATATGCTGCTCGGGCGGCTTGAGGTCTTCCCGATGCTGATGCTGTTCTATCCGCCGCTGTGGAAGGAAAGCATCGGCGAGGCGCGCATCCGCCGCAACCGCAGTCCGTTTCACTGAGGAAACACGAGGGAGGCTTGCACGATGAAATGGGGAATTCTTTCCACGGGGACAATCGCCAAAAACTTTGCGCAGACCGCAAAACAGATGCCGGATGTGCAGGTGCAGGCGGTCGCGTCCCGCAGCGCCGGGAGCGCCAAGGCGTTTGCCGAGGCGTTCGCCATCCCGACGGCGCACGACAGTTATGAGGCGCTGGCGAACGATCCGAATGTGGACATCGTCTACGTCGCCACGCCGCACAGCCGTCACTACGAGGATATGAAGCTGCTCATCGGCGCGGGCAAGCATGTCCTCTGCGAAAAGAGCTTCACCACCGACGCGGAGCAGGCGAAGGAAATTTTCGCGCTGGCGAAGAAAAAGAACGTCTTTGTGATGGAAGCGTTTTGGACGAAGTTCATTCCGCTGTACCGGCAGATCGAGGACATCCTCCAAAGCGGGCGGATCGGCGAGATCCGCGCGGTGACGGCACAGTATGGCTACACCACCGCGCGGGAGGCGCGCAAGTTCGATCCGGCGCTGGCCGGAGGGACGCTGCTGGATATCGGCGTATACGCCATCGGTTTCGCCTGCATGATGATGGGCTATGCGTTTGACGACGTGCACAGCCATCTGGTGATGAACGACGCCGGCACGGATGCGCTCGACGCGATTGCCCTGCGGAAGGGCAAAGCGGTGGCGCAGCTGACGACGGTGATCGGCGCGAACATGCCGGTCTTCGGCGCGGTGTATGGCACGAAGGGGCATATCGACATTCCGGAGTTCAAAAATCCCACGCGCGCCGTGCTGCACATCGACGGACAGCCGCCGGTGGAAATCGAGCAGCCCTTTGAAATCAACGGGTTTGAGTATGAGATTCGCGAGGCGCAGGCCTGCGCCGGGGCGGGAAAAGGGCAGAGCGAGCGCATGACGGGCGAACAGACCGTCGCCGTGATGCGGATCATGGATGAAATCCGCCGCCAGAACGGGCTGAGGTTCCCGTTTGAAAAGCAAAGCGCGCGTTGAGCGGTTCGAAAAGAATAAGAAAAACGAAAAATCAAAAAATCGAAAAGCGCCGATTTCCGTGGAGAGCGGAGACCGGCGCTTTTCATTGTGGAAGGGAAATAAATGAGGAAGGGGAAGAAAAAAGGAAGATACTTGAGCCTTCGCCGTGATGTGGAGGGGGGGAGAAAGAGAGCGAAGACCCGTAAAGGAGGATGGGAATCAACCTTTACGAGAAGCATTATAACGCCGGAATGTGGCAGAAATATGATGAAAAACGAAATTCAGCGAAAATCTCCGCTCCAAAATTGCGCGAAAGGGCGCGGATTGCGCCGCGCAAAAGCCCGCAGTTGCCCTTTTGCGGCCGTTGTGATACACTTACAGGGAGAAAGAGGGAAGGAGGCGCGGCATGCTCAAGAAACTGCACGGTCGAAAGCTGGCCGTCTGCCTGATTGGCGGCGCGATGTACGCGCTTTTTTCCGCCTTTGGCTGGCAGGCCGAGCACGGCGGGGGCATCTGGGCGGGGGGTGCGCTGCTGGTCGCGGCGCTGCTCGTCTGGCCGATTGCGGCGCTGCTCGCCATGCTGCTGGAGCGCGGCTATACGCGCGCGCTGAGGCGGGAAAAAACATTCCGCGCGGGGTGGGCGTTCGCGTTCATACTGGCCTGCTATGTGCCGATGTTCTGCGTCGCGTTCCCCGGTTCGTTCGCCTACGATGTGCCGTATCAACTGCGGCAGGTGGTCACGGGCGCGTATTCGACACATCATCCGCTGCTGCACACGCTGGCGCTGGGCGGGCTGCTGCAGCTTGGCCGCGCGCTGGGCGATATCAACCTCGGCGCGGCGCTGTATACCGCGCTGCAAATGGCGCTGCTGGCGGGATGCTTTGCGCTGACCTGCGGCTCGATTGCGCGGCAGTCCGGCGCGCGGGCGGCGAAGCGCGCGGCGGTCTTTTTCGCGCTCTATCCGCTGAACATGGTGATGGCGGTGAACGCGACGAAGGACGTGCTGTTCGGCGGTTTTTTTGCGCTGACGCTGGCGCTTCTGAACGAGATTCAGGAAAAGCCGGCGCGCGGGCTGGCGCTGAAAATCGCGGCCTGCGGCGCGCTGGCGGTGATGCTGCGCAACAACATGGCGTATGCCGCGCTGGTGTGGCTGGCGATCCTGACGCTCGGCCTGCGCAAAGCGGAGAAAAGCGCGGCGTTGGCCATGCTGCTGGCGCTGACCGTCGGCCTTTGCGGAAACGCGGCGCTGAAGCACGCGACCCGCGCGGAGAGCGGCGACATGAGCGAAATGCTCTCCTGGCCGATTCAGCAGCTTGCCCGCGCGCGGCTGTATGACGAGGAGCGGCTGACCGACGCGGAAAAGGAAGCCATCGACGAACTGATGCCCGGCGAGGCATGGGCAT
>OLOH01000716.1_pt1 | contig 22094 bp, 19 predicted proteins | sample 1673221 | NCBI WGS metagenome assembly OLOH01 (sample SAMEA3136767, study PRJEB25190) | human gut metagenome
GGAAGTGGTAGCGGACAGCGAAACTCTGGAACGGTTTGTGGATCTCCGGCACCGCACCGATTCCGATCCGGTCACCCTGCCGGACAGCGGAGCGGTCATCACCGAAAAACTGGCTCAGCTGCTGGATGTGGAGCCGGGGGATACCATTATTCTGGACGGCGACAGCCGGGTGGAAGTACAGGTGGCAGACATCACCGAGCACTATATCCAGCACTATGTGTATCTTTCGGAGTCGGCCTATGAGGAGGTATTCGGACAGGAGCCGGAACAGAATGCCCTGCTGATCCGCTATGCCGGGGACGATGCCTCCGAACTGGATCAGGAACTGGTGGCGCTGGACGGCATCTCCTCCCTGACCCGTACCGAGGATACCCGCCGCACCTTCGGCACCAGCCTGGAAAGTGTGGACTATGCCGTAGCGCTGATTATTGTCTGCGCGGCGGCCCTGGCCTTCGTGGTGCTTTACAACCTGACCAACATCAACATTACCGAACGTGAAAAAGAACTGGCAACCATCAAAGTTTTGGGATTCTACGATAGGGAAGTTTCCGCCTATATCTATCGGGAAACCGCCCTGCTCACCTTGATCGGCACAGCCTTTGGCTTACTGCTGGGAATCGCCATGCACCAGTTTGTCATCCGCACCGCGGAGGTGGATATGGTCATGTTCGGACGAAGCATCTACTGGACCAGCTACATATGGTCCGCCCTGCTGACCATTTTGTTCAGCGTGATCGTCAATTTCGTCATGCACTGGAAACTGAAAAAAATCAGTATGGTGGAAAGCATGAAGGCGCCAGAATAACCCTGAGCCCGCCCCCGATCCGCTGGGGCGGGCTTTCCTTTTCCCCGAATTTCGGCCCCTTTGAAAAAAACTTTCTTTTCCCCTTATTTTTACTTGAAAAGGGACGCTCTCTGTTATACAATTATAGATGGTAATTTGTGCATTATTTCACAATCAACCATTACGATTAAAGGAGTGCACTGAACATGAGCTTACTCAGCAAAAAAACAATCGATGACATTGATGTAAAAGGTAAGCGGGTCTTGGTCCGCGTGGATTTCAACGTTCCCATGAAGGACGGCGTGATCACCAACGACAACCGCATTGTGGCAGCCCTTCCCACCATCAAGAAGCTGGTGGCCGACGGCGGCAAGGTGATCCTGTGCAGCCATCTGGGCAAGCCCAAGAACGGCCCTGAGGCTAAATTCAGCTTGGCCCCCTGCGCTGTTCGCCTCTCCGAACTGCTGGGCCAGCCTGTGGTCTTTGCCGATGACGATAACGTGGTTGGCGAAAACGCCAAGGCCGCTGTGGCCGCTATGAAAGACGGCGACGTGGTTCTGCTTCAGAATACCCGTTTCCGCAAGGAAGAAACCAAGAACCTGGAGCCCTTCTCCAGCGAGCTGGCCAGCCTGGCTGACGTGTATGTGAACGACGCTTTTGGTTCTGCTCACCGCGCTCACTGCTCCACTGCCGGTGTTACCGACCACATCAAGGACACCGCTGTGGGTTACCTGATGAGCAAGGAAATCGACTTCTTGGGCAACGCTGTGAACAATCCTGTGCGTCCCTTCGTGGCCATTCTGGGCGGCGCCAAGGTTGCGGACAAGCTCAGCGTTATTGAGAACCTGCTGACCAAGGTCGACACTCTGATCATCGGCGGCGGCATGGCTTACACCTTCCTGAAGGCTCAGGGCTACGAGGTGGGCACCTCCCTGGTGGACGACGAGAAGATCGAGTATTGCGCCAACATGCTCAAGAAGGCTGAAGAGAAGGGCGTCAAGCTGCTGCTCCCTGTGGACACTGCTGTGGCCGCTTCCTTCCCCGATCCCATCGACGCTCCCATCGAAGTGAGCTATGTGGATTCCAATAAGATCCCCGCTGACAAGATGGGCTTGGATATCGGCCCCAAGACTCAGGCTCTGTTTGCCGAGGCTGCCAAGACCGCTAAGACCGTGGTCTGGAATGGCCCCATGGGCGTGTTCGAGAACCCCACTCTGGCTGAGGGCACCAAGGCTGTTGCCAAGGCTCTGGCTGAGACCGACGCTACCACCATCATTGGCGGCGGCGACTCCGCAGCTGCTGTGATGCAGCTGGGCTATGCGGACAAGATGTCCCATATCTCCACTGGCGGCGGCGCTTCTCTGGAATACCTGGAGGGCAAGGTTCTGCCCGGCATTGCTTGCATTGCCGACAAATAAAATCAGCATTGGAAATGCGGCGGCCCCGGCCGCCGCATTTTTGATAATTCCTCCCCTTTTGCGGAGAGACACCATTACTTTTTAAGGAGAGATTCTCTATGAATAAAGCACTGCGTAAAGCCGTTATCGCCGGCAACTGGAAAATGAACAAGACTCCCGCGGAAGCCAAAGAGCTGATTTCCGCTATTGCTCCCCTGGTAAAGGACGCCGGCTGCGAAGTTGTGGCCTGCACCCCCTATGTGGACCTGTCCGCCGCTCAGGAAGCCGCTAACGGCACCAACATCCAGATCGGCGCTGAGAACTGCCACTGGGAAAAGAGCGGCGCCTACACCGGCGAAATTTCCGCTGAGATGCTCACTTCCATGGGCGTGAACATTGTCATCATCGGCCACAGTGAGCGCCGCCAGTATTTCGGCGAGACCGACGTTACCGTGCAGAAGCGTGTTCGTGCCGCTTTGGATGCCGGCATGACTGTGATCCTGTGCGTGGGCGAGACTTTGGAGCAGCGTGAGCAGGGCATCACCAGCGAGCTGGTTGCCATGCAGACCAAGATCGCTCTTTGCGGCGTCACCGAAGAAGAGCTGAAGCGGATCATCATCGCTTACGAGCCCGTGTGGGCTATCGGCACCGGCAAGACCGCTACCGCTCAGCAGGCCAACGAAGTGTGCCACACCATCCGTGAGACCATCGGCCAGGTGTACGGCCAGGCTGCCGCTGACGGCATTACCATCCAGTATGGCGGCTCCATGAACGCCGGCAACGCTGCGGAACTGCTGGCTCAGCCCGACGTGGACGGCGGCCTGATCGGCGGCGCTTCCCTGAAGCCCAACGACTTTGCCACCATCGTCAAGGCTGCTACTGAGGGCTAAGTTCTGAAGTAGAATAAGCTGCGACGCCGTACGCTTTACTTCCTTTGAACAGAAAAAATCGTCCAGAACAGTCCACGGTTTATTACCGGCGCGGACGCGCTCTGGCGATTTTCTCGGTCCGAGCGAAGCGAGCGGCCCATGGCGCGAATTAAAGTTCTTTGGCCGACTTTCTCGAAAGAAAGTCGGAGAAGGGAGAAATTTTTCATGAAAAAACCTCTTGTTTTGATGATCTTGGATGGCTTTGGCATCGCCCCTCAGGAGGGTAACGCCATTGCTGCTGCCAAGAAACCCAATCTTGATAAAATCTTCGCGGAGAACCCCCACACCCAGATCGGCGCTTCCGGCATGGACGTGGGTCTGCCCGACGGCCAGATGGGCAACAGCGAAGTGGGCCACACCAACATTGGCGCTGGCCGCATCGTTTACCAGGAGCTGACCCGCATCACCAAGTCCGCTCAGGATGGTGACATGGACAAGAACGAGGCTCTGGTCAAGGCCATGAAGAACGCCAAAGAAAACGGCAAGGCTCTCCATTTCATGGGCCTGCTTTCCGACGGCGGCGTTCACAGCCACAACAGCCATCTGTATGCCCTGCTGGAGATGGCAAAGCGCATGGGCCTGGAGAAAGTGTTCATCCACTGCTTCATGGACGGCCGTGACGTGCCCCCCTCCAGCGGCAAGGATTATGTTGCCGACCTGCTGAAGAAGCTGGACGAGATCGGCGTAGGCAAGGTTGCCACCGTCATGGGCCGTTACTATGCAATGGACCGTGACAACCGCTGGGAGCGTGTGGAAAAGGCATATGCCGCCATGGTTTATGGCGAGGGCGAACAGGCTGACTGCCCGCTGTGCGCTATGCAGAATTCCTACGACAAGGAAGTCACCGACGAATTTGTGGTTCCCACTGTGATCAAGGGCGCTGAGCCCATCAGCGAAGGGGATTCTGTGATCTTCTACAACTTCCGTCCCGACCGTGCCCGTGAGATCACCCGCACCCTGGTAGACCCGGATTTCACCGGCTTTGAGCGGAAGAAAGGCTTCTTCCCCCTGACCTATGTGTGCATGACCCAGTACGACGCCACCATGCCCAACGTGGATGTGGCTTACAAGCCTGAGTCTTTGGTGAACACCTTCGGCGAGTATATCTCCAACAAGGGTCTGACCCAGCTGCGCATTGCCGAGACTGAGAAGTACGCTCATGTAACCTTCTTCTTCAACGGTGGCGTGGAAAAACAGTACCCCGGCGAGGACCGTATCCTGGTCAAGTCTCCTGCTGTGGCCACCTACGATCTGCAGCCCGAAATGAGCGCTTATGAAGTCACTGACAAGATGGTGAAAGCTGTCAAGTCCGGCAAATATGACGCTTTGATCCTGAACTACGCCAACTGCGACATGGTTGGTCACACCGGTGTATTTGAGGCCGCTGTGAAAGCCGTAGAGGCTGTGGACACCTGCGTGGGCCGTGTGGTAGAAGCTGTGAAGGAAATGGGCGGCTGCGTGCTGCTCACCGCCGATCACGGCAATGCTGACCGGATGGTGGACGAGGACGGCACTCCCTTTACCGCTCACACCACCAATCCTGTGCCCTTCTGCGTCATCAACCATCCCTGCGAGCTGCGGGAAGGCGGCCGTCTGGCTGACATCGCCCCCACCATGCTGAAGATCTTGGATCTGCCCCAGCCTGCTGAGATGACCGGCGAAAGCATTATCAAATAAATTCGTTTGCCTCGTGCTTTATAGAAAAAGCTCTCCCGAATCCGGGAGAGCTTTTTTTGATTTTCCCAATGTTTTTGCCGGAAGGATAGGGTTATCCCTCTTTCCACAGCTTCGCCAGAATGTCCTTGAGGACCAGGAAGGCGTCTTGCTTATTGTATCCGTACTCGTTCCTTAAATCCGCTAAAAGCTCCCGTAACGGCGATTTATAGCGGTCAAGGTCCACCTCCTGCTGGTAAGTGGTCAACACAGGATATTTCTGACCCCAAAGCTTTGTCCAATCGATTTTTTGCTGGGTCTCTTCCTTGGTATGCTGTATCACTTGCTGGATCTCCTGAACATCCGCATCATACTCGATCAATTCGTCCAGCGTCACATGGTAAAACTCCGCCAACCGCTTGGACTGGCATATATCCGGCAAGGTTTCATTCAACTCCCATTTGGAAATGGTCTGCCGGCTTACTCCAAGATGTTCCGCCACCTGCTCCTGGGTAAATCCGCTCTTTTTGCGGGCGTTGTAAAGACCGCTTCCCAAACTCACGCCTCTTCTCCCCTTTCTACTCGGAATAGCTATAGTATACGGGGAAACCCGGGAAAAGTCCACCTGCTGCCCTTTCCTGTTTTGCACGCTTTCTTAACATTTCCTCCCCAGGGGCCAAGGGTAAAACTTGGGGTTCCCAGCTCTTTTTTCTCCCGAGGAACAATAGGATTCCTTTCTCTGTGTATACTAAAATTTACTTCCTTTTCTTTTCGAAAAGGCCTAAATTTTTCACGCATAAAAGGGTTGTCAGGCTCCCATGACGGAGTCTGATCTGCCTGACAGTATATAGATTGGGAATGGAGAACCACCATGTTAAAACGAATTGTATCGGTAGCGCTTTGCGTGCTGCTGCTCTGCCTCTGCACTGGCTGTGGAGGGTATAAAGCCAACGGCTCCTTTACGTACTTGCTGTCTCAGAACATCACTTCCCTAGACCCCCAAACTGCCTCTGGAAACGACGCGGAGTTGGTGATCAGCTCCTTGTTTGAAGGGCTTTGCCGGGTGGACGAGGACGGAGAAGCTTCCCCTGGGGTAGCTCGTAAATGGGAAGCAAATGACGATTTCACCCAGTTCACCTTCTTTCTGCGCCCTGCCGCACAGTGGAGTGACGGCACCCCGCTCACTGCCCAAGATTTTGTGTACGGCATTACCCGTTCCCTTTCTTCCTCTTCGGGAACCCTGCCGGAAGACCTTCTGCTGATCCAAAACGCTCAAGCGTTTGCCTCCGGAGAAGTGGACGCCTCTTCTTTGGGAGTGGTAGCGGAGGACGAGCACACCCTGGTCATCCGTTTGTCAAAAAGCAATCCGGATTTTCCGGCCCTTACTGCTCAGCCCCATTACATGCCCTGCAATCAAGCGTATTTTGAATCCTGCGCAGGCCACTATGGCCTTTCTTCCGAATACCTGATCACCAACGGGCCCTTTACTTTTGGCAGCGTGTACGCCTGGCAGACCGATTCCGGCAAACGCTCCATCACTCTGACACGGTCGGAAACGTACCGCGGCGACCACAAAGTGCGCCCTTCCACTGTGACATTCCTGATCGATTACGACGATTCTTTCGACACTGATCCAGTCAGCGCCCTTGTCAACGGGAACGCGGATATTGCCACTGTAACGGAAAGCCAGGCAGCGGAAGCCAAAGAACAGGGATGTGACATTCTCACCCTGGACGACGCGGTCACCGGACTGCTGCTAAACCCTCAGTCGGAGAAACTGGAGAACACCACTCTGCGCTCCATGTTCTTCAAAACCTTGAATCGGGCGGATCTGCTTGCCCAACGCGGTGACGCCGTGGAGGCGAAAGGGATCATGCCCGCCTGCATCCTCTGGAATGGAGAGCCCTACTATGCCCAGGGCACCCAAGCATACACGCTTCAAGACAACGAAGTCACCCAAGCTCTCCCCTCGCTGCTCAACGAGTTGAAATTGGATCAAATCCCCAGCATCACTGTGATTTGTTTGGATGATCCGGAATCGGTGTCCATTACCAACTGTTTCCTGGCAGCCTGGAACAGCGCCTTGGGCAACGCATTCAACTTGGAGCGTCTCTCTTCCAACGAATTTCAAGCACGGATTGCATCGGGAAACTACGAAGCCGCCCTATATACCCTTCGGGCGGGAGGCACTTCTCCCTACGACGTGTTGGAAGCCTTTGAAAGCACTGCTACTCCCACTCTGCTTCAAAGCACCCAGTACGACCAAGCTTTGCTGTCTTTGAATTTCGACCTGAGTTCCTATCAATCGGTGGAAAATCTGTTGCAGGAAAGTTATGTGTTCTATCCCATCTTCCAGGACCAGACCTACTACGCTACCAATCCCAACACCCGGGGGATCACCATTTCGCCCAACCAAACGGTGGATTTTACAGACGCCCGCAAACGGTAACAGAAAACAAGCAATAAAAAAAGCGGCAGGAACATTCCAGCCGCTTTTTCTGTATATACCGATTTACTGAATGGAGCAGTCCAAATAGTGCTCCAGCTCTTCGTCGTCCTTTTTCTTATCCAAATAGAGCAGCAGAGCCGAGAGAGCCGCCACGATCGCTGCCACGGCAGCTACAATGCCGATGAACACAGCCAGCTTGCTTCCTTTTCTCATATAGGAACACCTCCACGCATTTAGTATTCTACTTCTTATGGTTAATGATACCCAATCTGGGCCAAAAAGTCAACCGAAAAGATGGGCAAAAAAACAGCGCAGAGACAATTTTCCATGCCCTGCGCACTGTTTTTCAATATTCCGCAAATATTCCGCAAACGCCGGATGTTACGCACCCGCGTTAAGCTTCTTAGCGAGGGCGGACTTTCTTCTGGCAGCGGTATTCTTGTGAAGGATTCCCTTAGCGGCAGCCTGATCGATCTTCTTGATGGCAACACGCACAGCAGTAGCCTTGTCTTCGGAACCGTTGGCAATAGCAGCGTTGGCCTTCTTGATCTCGGTCTTCAACTGAGAGTTGATGGCTTTGTTCTGCATGGTTTTGGTGGAGATCACCTTCACGCGCTTTTTAGCAGATTTAATGTTTGGCATAAGTCACACCTCCTTTTAGAACGCAGAAATTATGATACCACGAGAACGGCAAAAAAGCAAGTTATTTTTTGATTTTTTGAATTTCAAATTGACAACTTTCTTCCCGTGTTGTAAAATAACTCAGTATGAAAGTCGTCTTTCATGCCCTATGTGTGCCGGTCTTTCCGGCAGGAATGTTTTATGCCCCTGTAGCTCAGTTGTATAGAGCGACCGCCTCCTAAGCGGTAGGCCACCAGTTAGAGTCTGGTCAGGGGTGCCATTTTGGAGCAGCCAAGTATGTGGCTGCTCTCTTTTTATTTTTCGCTGCTTATAAAATCCTTTTGTCTTGTGTAATTTTCCTCTTCATTCCTCTCTTGACAGCCGTTCTGCCAGGTGCTACCCTGATACTATCAATTTGGCACAAAGGAAGGAGTTTGGATACGATGGCACAGGAAACAAGACACACGCCGTGGGACTCCAACAAGATCACGGAAGAATACTTCCAACGGATCTTGGTGGAAACACGGTATCTCGATGCGGTGACCCCCAACCTTTCCGTGGATCTTTTCGGAAAGTCATTCGCTACGCCTGTTATGACTGCCGCACTGTCCCACTTGAAAGGAAAAGATGGGGACGGTATGGTACAAATGGCCCAAGGCGCTGCGCAGGCGGGAGCGCTTACCTGGGTGGGCATGTCCACTTCCAAACAATATGAGGCGATCGCCAAAACCGGCGCGCCTTTGGTGCGGATCATCAAACCGTATGAGGACGAAAAAGAATTTCTTTCCAGTTTGGAACAAGCGGAAAACTTGGGCGCTGTAGCCGTGGGCATGGATATCGACCACAGTTTCAACGGTCAAGGACAGCCTGACAACGTCCTGGGTATGCCCATGCGGCCCCGGACATTTCAGGAGATAGAATCCTACTGCAAACGTACAAGCCTTCCCTTTGTGGTAAAAGGAGTGCTCAGCGCCCAGGACGCTCAAAAATGCCTGGACGCCGGCGCAGGAGGAATTTTGGTGTCTCACCATCACGGCATCATGGCCTCTGCGGTTCCTGCGTTGATGGTTCTTCCGGAAATCCTCAAGGTCGTAAAAGGCAGAATCCCCGTGTTTGTGGACGGCTCCTTCGAAAACGGCGTGGACGTATTCAAAGCTTTGGCTTTGGGCGCTGACGGCGTTTGCGTAGGACGAGTACTGATGTCCCCCATTCAAGAACAGGGCGCGGAAGGCTGCCGTCAGATGATCCAAACCATCTCCGGAGAACTGGCCGCGGCTATGGCACGCACCTGCTCGCCGGACCCCCGTCACATTGACCCCTCGGTCCTCTGGATCGACGGAAAGCGTTTTTCTGCCTAACCAGGAAAACGTCACTTCACATTAGAAGGAGGATTCGCTCTGTGAAAGTCTTATTTCTCGGGAACAGCCACACTTTTGTCCACTACGTGCCGGCGCGTGTGGCCCAATTCTGCAAAACACACGGGGAACCGCTGGATGCGGTCATGCTTACCCATCCCGGCATGGGGCTGGACTGGCATTTGCGCCAATCCCAAACCTATTTCAATTTGCTGTACGGCGCATACGACGGAGTGGTCCTCCAGCACAACGCCCATCCCTTTCCCGGGAGGGAATCCCTGCTTCAAGCGGGAAAGGCTTTGGCAAAATTGATTTCTCCAGGAACAAAGATCTACCTGTACATGACCTGGAGCGAAAAGAACAACCCCCAGGGCCAGGAGGAAATGAGCCAAGCCTACGAAGCCCTGGCAGGCGAGATCGGCGCAACAGTCTGCCCGGTAGGGAGGGTCTGGCAGGAAGTGCGCAACGCCCATCCCCAAGAGGAACTTTACTTTGCCGACGGGGAACACAGCTCGGTACTGGGAGCTTCCTTGGCCGGGGCAGTGATCGGCAGGACGCTTTTGGGCCTGGACCTCTCCCCCGCCGTCTGCTATGAGGACGCGAAGGAACTGGAAAAACTCGTCTTGGACCCCCGAATGATCGATTTGGTGCTTGAGGATGGAAAAATGGACCTGGCACCACTGGGATGACCCAAACGAACAAGCTTGATTTTGAGGAGAATGGACACGATGAAAAAGAGAATTTTAACACTGGCATTGGCCCTGGTCACCATGCTGGGACTGACTGCTTGCGGTCTTGAGCAAACGACAGAAGGCCGGCTAAACGACACCATGAAAACCTACTTTTTTGATTTCACCATCCGCAGCGCTTCTCTGGCCAGCGAGTACAACGGATACACCCCTCAGGAAGGGAACACGCTGCTTGTGGCGGAAATCACCATAAAAAACACCTTCCGGGAAAGCATTGAAATGTACGATACAGACTTCCAGGCACAATGGGGCGACGACGCGGAGGACGCCTATTCCATTCCCATCACAACGGACCCGGAAACTTACACGGAGCTGCCCACCGTAGGGGCTAACCAGCTTCCTGGAACGTACACATTGGCCGTTGACGAAGAGCGTTCCGGAGAGCTGGTGTACGAAGTTCCTTCCGGGCACCAGGATTTTTCCATTTCCTATCTAGAAATCTTTGACGACGGCACAGAAGAAGGCGACGTGGGCGACCCATATTTCGTCTTCTTCACCGCTGAGAATCAGATTTAATTTTTCATAAACACTCCCCCGGCGCTGCTGTGGCGTCGGGGGTATTTTTATTCTTCCAAATAAGACGAGAAGGGGGACGCCTACTGTCAGGCATCCCCCTTCTTTATTTTTTGCTTTTATCGGGTCTTTACCAGTCCACTTGGCTGGAATGGATCATGGGCACGCGAAGGCTGATGGGTTCCGCGGTCTTTGTTTCCACACGGAAAGTGTACCCGTGGATAGGCGTTACGCCATCCGAGAACAGTACATTCTGCACAGTGGTCCAATCGATGGCATCCGTGGTAAGGGCAGGGTCCGCCATGGGCAGAACCGCTCCGGCCCGCACAAAGGCCAATCCAGGATAGACGGTTGCCTGCACAGTGACCCAACGCTCCCCTTCATAAATTCGGTTCGTACCCAGCTCTACCCAACGTCCGGCCGGCAAATACACTCGCCGGGTATCTTCCGCCTGGAAAAGTGGCGCCACCAAAATGTCCTCTCCAAAGAAATACTGGTCCTCCAAAACAGCACAGGTTTCATCTTCCGGGAACTCGATGAACATCGCCCGCAGCATGGGCAGACCCTGCTGGGAACACCGAACGCTCTGGGCCATGATGTAGGGCATCAACCGGTACCGCAGTTCCACCATATGGCGGAAGGAGTCACAGACCTCTTCGGAAAAAGCCCAGGGCTCTTTGGGAGGCTGGCCGTGGCAGCGCATATGGGAGGTAAAAATCCCCAGGAACGTCCAGCGATTGTACAATTCTTCCGGGCTCTGCCGGACAAATCCTCCCACGTCGTGGCTCCAATAGGAAAAACCGCTGGCTCCAAAGGACAGCCCGCCCCGGAGAGATGCAAGCATTCCCATATCATTATTTTCGCAGTCACCTCCCCAATGCAAGGGATACCGCTGGCTTCCCGCCCATGCGGAACGGGCCCAGATCACCCCTTCACCCCGGAACCTCTGGGTGGCTTCATACACCGCCTGATTATACCGCAACGGATACAGGTTATGTTCCGTAAAACCGGAAGCGCCGGAAGCATAAACTCCCGTCAGGGGCGCCGCTTCCCCAAAGTCCGCTTTGATAGCGGAAACCCCCAGTTCAAACAAACCTCCCAGTTTTTCCTGGTACCATGTGACGGTTTCCGGATCGGAAAAATCCAACACAGCGTCGTCTGTGGGCAGTTCCCCGTCAGCGTCCTTGACCGCCAGGCCCATTTCAACCAATTCCGGGAAAAATTCGTTCTTTGGAATGAAATAGGGAATCTGCCAAAGGCACACCCGATAGCCCTCCTGGTTCAAGTCCGCGATCATCTGCTTGGGATCGTCAAAGCGGCTGGGCGAAAACTTATAATTGCACAGCCAGTCTTCCTCAAACCACCCTGTATCCAAATGGATCACATCGCAGGGAATCCGGTGCTCTTTCAGTTCTCTGGCCACTTCGCGGGCTTCCGCTTCGCTTTGATAGGTGATGCGGGACATCCACAGTCCAAAACTCCACACCGGAGGCAATAGGCTTTTCCCGGTCAAGTCCGTATATGCCCCCAAAATCTCCTTGGGAGTGCCCACAAAGAAAAACAGGTCTATGGCCTCGTCCCCCATATACGCTGTCTGGGCCTGAGCATACTCACAGCCGAAATCCAGCGTCATAGGGCAAGAGGTATGGTAAAACACTCCATACCCACGGGAACTCATAAAGAACGGCACAGGTTTATACACATCCCGGGTTTCCACGCCATTGGCGTCCTTAGTCCACAGGATCAATTTTTGCCCGCTTTTATCCAGTTTGGTAAAACTTTCCCCACAGCCATAATAGTGTTCCCCTGGATGGGATTCCAGACTCACCGCCGGATACTTTCGCATGTCCCCTGAAGAACGCACGTAGGAAAACGGCATGGGGTTGTAGTTCTGCAAGCACATGGAATCGCTGGAATGGAGTGTCTTTGTCAGCTCTTTTCCAAAACGGTCCCGGAGGATCACATGGAAGGGATCGTACCGCACTTCCAGCTCCAATTTTTCCGTGCGGTACACCACATGCTCCCCATCGGATTCCACCGGAACAAGCGGCAGCGATCCAGGTACACCATCCAGCATCAGAGAGCGGGCGTCCTGATTTTTCAGGGAATCTCCGGAACGGCAGGTGGTGCGCACCCGCACCACGTTTTCCCCGACCAGGGACACGGAAAAGGGGTAGGCTGGATCATCCGGGTACGCCGGGGGAAACGCCCAGGATTTGGTGGGTTCAAACGGCGTGCTATACATATTGAATCCCATTCTGCCCTTGCGCTCGAACCGGGCGTAGCGCAGTTGTCCTTTGCCCTGGGCCGGGTCAAAGTCCTCCAGCCTTTGGGCGTTGTAGTGCACATTGCCTATGGTTGTAAACTGTTCGGATACATCGATCTCTTGATTTAGATACGCGTAATTTTGAATTTTCATGGGAGCTCCTTTCGCATTACCGGATTGTTTCCTTAAAAAACAAACATCTCATAGTTTCTGTTCCATTCGCTCTTCCCAAAGCCGAGTTGAGTATATCATTAAACAAAGCATAAATCAATAAAAAAGATTACAAAGTAAAATATTTTTGTGAAAATGACGAATACAAAGCTTGACACTTTGTAAAACTTGTGCTATGCTTAGGACAGATGAGGTTTAGCGTTAAACTTCACGGGTTAACGTCCTCGTGTTGGATAAACTCCATTCGATCCCTACTCCCCAAAGCGACACCTTTTATGGAAGGAATGAGGTCCATGTCAAAAGCAGCCTCCGTTTCGAAAAGCAACCATTTGTGGCGGCGTATTTACCGCAACTGGGGTTTATACCTGCTCCTCTTGCCCGCTGTCATTCTGATGCTCTGTTTTACCTACCAGCCAATGTTTGGCATTGTCATCGCTTTTAAAGATTTCACCCCCTCTCAAGGAATCTTTCAAAGCCCGTGGGCCGGCATGAAATACTTTCAGGAGTATTTCAATTCCTACCAATTCTGGCCAACCATCAAAAACACTTTGATCATCAGTCTGTACACCATTCTGGTGACGTTCCCCCTCCCCATTGTGGTGGCTCTTCTGTGCAACCAGATCGCCTCCCACAAATACAAAAAGTTTTTCCAAGTTTCCACCTATCTGCCCCACTTCATCTCCACCGTGGTCATGTGCGGCATGATCATCCTGTTCCTGTCCCCCCGCACTGGCATTATCGCCAGGCTGGTTTCGTTTGGTGGGGTGGAACTTCCCAACTTGATGGGACAGCCCAGCGCCTTCTCCAGCATTTACGTGTGGACGGAAGCCTGGCAGCACGTTGGCTGGGACAGCATTTTGTACATCGCCGCTCTATCGGCCGTGGACCCCACGCTTTACGAAGCGGCCACTGTGGACGGCGCCAGCAAATGGCAAAAAATTCTGCGGATCGACATTCCCATGTTGCTTCCCACCATCACCATCATGCTGATTCTGCGGATGGGCAGCGTTATGAGCGTGGGATTTGAAAAGGTCTACTTGCTGCAAAACTCTTTGAACCTGTCCTCCAGCGAAATCATTTCCACCTATGTGTACAAAATGGGGTTGATCAGCAACCAATACAGCCTTTCCGCCGCCATCAACCTATTTAACAATGTGATCAATTTCATTCTGCTTCTTTCCATGAACTGGATTTCCAACAAGCTGAGTGAAACTTCCCTGATCTGAGTGAAAGGAGATGGCTAACATGGCAGAAGCCACTTTGAAACCCGTACCCCGCCGGAAGATCCGCCGCACAACAGGCGACGTGATTTTTGACATTATCCTCTACATCATCACCGGCTTAATGATCCTGGTCACGTTATATCCCATGTATTTCATCGTTATCGCTTCCATCAGCAGCCCCACGGAAGTGGCTGCCGGCAACATTACGTTTTTCCCCATGGGATTCAGCCTGAAAGGCTACAAGGAACTGTTCAGTTACACCCAGCTGTGGACAGGCTATGGAAACACCATTCTATACGCTTTCTTCGGCACCGTCTTCAGCCTGGTGGTCAACATTCCCGCCGCCTATTCCCTGTCTCGCCGGGATCTGGTTGGGCGCCGCTTTTTCACCATCTTTTTCCTGGTGCCCATGTTCTTTACCGGCGGCTTGATCCCCACCTATATGACCATTCAGAATTTTGGGTTGGTAGACACCCGTTTGGTCATGGTACTGCCCTTCGCCGTGGTCACCTATTACATCATTGTCGCCCGGACATTTTTTACCAACAGTCTGCCCGACGGCTTATGGGAAGCGGCTCAGATCGACGGCTGCGGCAACCTGCGGTTTTTCTTCCAAATGGTGTTGCCCCTTTCCAAAGCAGTGATCGCCGTCATCGCTTTGTGGACCGCTGTAGGCCAGTGGAATTCTTACTTCAACGCACTGATTTATCTGCGCAGTGCTGACCTATTGCCTTTGCAGATCATCCTTCGCAATATTTTGATCAACAACCAAACCATCAGCTCCATGAGCACCGGTTCCGCCGCAGCCGAGGCAACGCAAGTGGCTGAACTGATCAAGTATTCCATCATTGTGGTATCCTCCGCCCCCATCATGTGCCTGTATCCCTTTGTGCAGAAATATTTCAACCAGGGCGTTATGATCGGCGCGCTGAAAGGATGATCTTCCCCTTTGTCTCCCCACAGCTGCAAAGCTGAAAATAAATGACGATTCTCTAAATAAAGAAAGGAGTTCGTGTCATGAAAAAGCTCACCAAACTGCTCTGCTTGGTCCTGGCCCTGGCAATGGTTCTTTCCCTCACTGCCTGCAATGGCGGCGGCGAAAACTCGTCCACTTCCTCCGACGAGAAAAAGAACCAATCCAGCAGCAGCGAAGACTCCAGCAGCGCCACCACCGAGGACACTGCCACTGATTCCAAAGCTTCCTTTAAAGTGGTCACTGTCCGCTGGACCGACGCTTGGCCCACCGATTTCCTGGAGTCCGGCGTTATGAAGGAGATCGAAGAAAAAACCGGCGTGAACATCGACTGGCAGGTCTATTACAACGCCGACTGGTCCGAGCAGAAGTCCCTTCTTCTGGCTTCCGGGGATCTTCCCGACGCGTTCTGGGGTTCCATCTGCCTGACCGACACCGACGTCAACCAGAACAAGGCTCTGTTCACCGAACTGACCGATTTGATTGACGCCAACATGCCCAACCTCAACAAGGTGTTTGAGACCGAGCCTTCTCTGAAAGCTGTCATCACCGACCGCAATGGGAAAATCTACAGCCTGCCCAAGAAGCTCCCCCTGCGTCCTCAGGTCAACGACGTGATGTACATCAATAAAACTTGGCTAGATGCTCTCAACCTGAAGATGCCTGAAACTTACGAAGACCTGGCCACTGTTTTGGAAGCCTTTGCCACCAAAGATCCCAATGGGAACGGGAAAAACGACGAATTCGGCTACTCCGCAGTGCAGACTCTGGGCGGCGATCTCCGTCACTTGTTGGCTCCCTTCGGCACCATGGTCTGCCGTGACAGCAGCTCCTACGGTACCAACTTTATGGCTCTCGACTCCAACAGCAAGCCCATTTTCATGCCCATTCAGGACAACTACAAGGAAGCTGTAAAATGGGCCCACGACCTTTACACAAAGGGCCTGTTAGACCCTGAGTGCTTTACCCAGGACAGATCCATGGTCACTGCCAAGACCCAGGACCCCAACGGTTCCCTGTCCGGCATCGTATTCGGCTGGACTGCTGACGCTCAGGTGGGCGTGAACGCCAAAGATTACGCCGTGGTTCCCGCCATCGCCGGCCCCGACGGCAAGCGTTACGCTGAGCACAACCCTGAATTTCTGGATGTAAGCCGCAACGAATTGCTGATCACCACTCAGTGCAAAGACCCTGCCACTTTGCTCAAATGGGCGGACGCTTACTACAACGACGAAGTTTCTCTCCAGACCTTCTACGGCTCCATCTCCGACGGCAAGATCAAGGCCACTGACAAGGGCACCTACGAAGTGCTGGTGCCTGAGGACGGTTCTTCTCTGGACACTTCCGCTTGGTCCTTCTCCATGCGTGACTTTGGTCCCAAGTATATGAACGAATCCTTCTACAAGAAGGTCATGCTTCCTCCCGATCAGGGTGACGGCGTCAAACTGGCTCAAGATGCTGTTAACGAGAAATACATTGTCAAGACCTTCCCCGTCTGCTCTTACACAGAAGATCAGACCCAGCGTTTGGCCTCTTTGACCACCAACCTCTTCGACTACTGCGAATCCCAGTACGCTCACTGGGTGGTGGATGGCGGCATCGACAACGAATGGGACGCTTATCTCCAGCAGCTGGACGCCATGGGCCTGCAGGAACTGCTCACCATCCAGACCGACGCCTATAACGCCTATCAAGAATCTGTTCAGTAAAATTCCTCTCTTCCTTTTGACTCTGGGGAGTATGGCTTAAACAGCCAAAAGGGAACCCGAACCGAAATGATCCGGTTCGGGTTCCCTCTTTCACGCCAATTTATCAATTCAACTTCCGCACTGACTGGCGGTCGATCAGCTCCACGTCCAACGTCACGTGAGGCTGTTTAATCTCCTCGCCGCGGATACGGCGCAGCAAAAGATCCACCGTACATTTTACCTTTTTCTCATAGTCCTGGGCTATGGTGGTCAATTTTGGCTGGACATATTGCAGCACTTCCCAGTTGTCAAAACTGATGATGGAAATATCATTAGGCACGCTGTATCCACTTAAGCGGACCCCTTCCAAAATGCCCACTGCCAATCGGTCCAATGTGGAAACTACCGCGGTAGGCCGGTCCTCCATGGCGCACAAGGCCCGTCCTACCCGCATACCATCCTCAAACGACCCGTCGGTGTTGAAAAAGTATCTTGCTGGAAAAGGCACGCCTGCTTCTTTGAGCACTTGGGAAAATCCTTTGATTCGCTGGCTGACCACAATTGACCGCTCATTAAAGGGGCAGGCAAAAGCAATACGCCGGTGGCCATTCTCAATCAAAAACCGGGCGGGCAACTGTCCCCCATGCAGATCGTTCAAGTCCACCGTCAACGGGTTCAAATTCTTATAATACCGGTCAAGGATCACACAGGGGACTCCCGTATCCAACACCTGCTTCATTTCGCTGTCGGAAAACGAGGGGTAAAAGAAAACCGCTCCATCCACGCTCCAGTTGTGGAACAGGTAGATGACTTCCTTGGCTTTTCGATACGCCCGTAGCATGACGTAATAGCCCTGCTGCCGCAGCTGAAATTCCATGGCCGCGATCATCTTCTGGCGGTAGGGATCTTCCAAAATGTGGACCGGTTCTTCCCCCTCCGGCACAAGTACTGTGATGATATGGGACTGCTTTCCACTAAGGCTCCGTGCGGACAGATTTGGAACATAGTTGTACTTGCGCACAATTTCTTCCACCCGTTCCGCGGTCTTGGCAGAAACTTTATCGTAATTGTGGTTGATTACATTGGAAACCGTCATTACGCTGACGCCAGCCTCTTGGGCTATTTGTTTGAGCGTTGCCATTTGGATGCCTTCTTTTTCAAGTTCCTGACCCCAAAAGCAGGCGCTTTTTCCGGCTGTTTTGGGACCGATCATAGTAACTTTATTATAGCAGAGTGCCCATTTCCCGTCAACGAAATGGCAAAACTTGGAAATAAAACATTTTGAGAAAACGAATTTTCATTCTGGCGCCTATTCATTTTTCACACACTGATTTTAAAATGTAAAGCTATTTTCCGTTACACTTGATTTTGCTATATTTCCATATATTTCCGAAGATGATCTATTATTGTAAAGTATTTTGGCTTTATAGTATTTATCTTCCGCATTTTCTGTTCGTCTTGGATTTCGGATAGGTCTCCCGTCATTTTCTGACCAGCCCTTGCAAAATGGGCAACACTCTGCTATGATTGGCCAGAAGGCCCATTGAAAAGGAAGTGGATTTCCGTGACCTACGGAACCGTCGTACAGGGTAAATTTTTGGCAAGGCCCAACCGGTTTATCGCCCATGTAGAAACAGCGGAAGGGGTGCAAGTCTGCCACGTAAAAAATACAGGCCGGTGCAGGGAGCTGCTGGTACCCGGCGCAACTGTTTACCTGGAAGAAAGCACCAACCCCAACCGAAAAACCAAATACGACTTGATTGCCGTCCAAAAGGGAAAGCTGCTCATCAACATGGACAGCCAAGCACCCAACCAAGTGGCGGAAGAATATTTGCCCCGGCTTTTCCCTCAGCTGACCAGTTATCGCAGGGAATCTGTATGGGGCAACTCTCGATTCGATTTTTATGTGGAGACCGAAAAAGAACGGTGGTTTATGGAAGTAAAGGGCGTTACGCTGGAAGAAAACGGGGTGGTGCTGTTTCCGGATGCTCCCACACAACGGGGAGTGAAACATCTCCGGGAACTTTGCAGGAGCTTGGAAAAAGGCTACCATGCTTGTGTTCTGTTTGTGGTGCAAATGAAAGGCGTGGACTATTTTACGCCCAACCGTGCCACCCACCCTGAATTTGCCCAAGTTTTAGGAGAAGCAGCTGCACTGGGGGTTCGCCTGGAGGCGGTGGACTGCATTGTCACACCCTCTTCCCTAACGCCCGACCAACCTGTCCCCATTCAGCTTTGAGAAGCTACAAAAAAGAGAGCGGCAATGCGCTCTCCTTTTTATTGCTCAATTTCCGATCAAGAAATCCAACACGTTCCAGCCAGTGGACGTCTGGGATTTATACAACTCCGTATAGCCGCAGTTACAGCAGGAAACTGTGACAAACTTCTTATTCTGCACGTCAAACAGCTTGGCAAAGTTCCCGCCCGTCGCCTGGAACTGATCGCTTTCATATTGAGTACAACCACATTTTGGGCACACATATTGCTGTTTTTCCAAGGAAAATCAACTCCCTTCCATGAGATCATCTTAAGCCAAATTTCTGACAAACAGAACAGCTTTTTCTTACAAATTTCTTACGCAAAAGCCCTATTTTCCCCTTTTTTCAGAGTTTTCTTGAAAAATCTTTCATTCTTAGATATCCCTAATCGTTATTTCATGAATTCTTTAAAAAATACAAAGAGTTTTTATTGACTTTTCCAATTTTATCACCTATGATAGACTTAAGAGACGGAGATACGATCGCAGGAATTACTATGCCCCATAGGGAGGCTTACATGATGAAATCCTACTTCAGGCTCACAAAAAGCGAAAACGAGATCATGGAACTGCTGTGGAGAGAAGGCCGTCCGCTCTCCCGCTCGGAGATCATCGACCTCACGCCGGACCGCACGTGGAAACCGGCATCCATTCACATCCTGCTCAACTCCATGCTGGACAAGGGTGCCATCGAAGTGGCCGGCTTTGTGCAAAGCACCAAGAACTATGCGCGCACCTTCAAACCAACTTTGACTGCCGATGAATACGCTGTTTTGCAATTCAAGCACAGCTCCGCGTTCAACGACCAGTCTGTCATCCGCCTAGTTTCCGATTTGGTGGAAGACATCCAGGATCGGGCGACCTTGGATCAACTGAACGCCATCTTGGAAAAGCGAAAACTGCAACTGGGCTAACGTCTCTCCCAAATGCAAACCCCCGAAAGGATCTCTCCTTCCGGGGGTGTTTTGTTTCAAAACAATGATTGAAAAATCAAATGGACAGCACAGCGGAGATCCGATAAAGGTTCTCGTCAAACACACGGGGCATATCCAGCGCCTCGGTGATGTCGAAATCCACAATGGACTCGCCCTTCATGGCCACAACACGGTTGCCAATGCCCTTCTGGAGAAGCTCCACAGCATGATATCCCATACGGCTAGCGACCACACGGTCACGCAACGTGGGAGAACCACCGCGCTGCACATGGCCCAGAATGGTAGCCCGGCTTTCGATGCCAGTCTCTTCCTGGATACGCTCGGTGATTTCCTGGGTATGACCCACGCCCTCGGCTACCACTACGATAAAATGCTTCTTACCGGTGGACTGAGCCAAGCGGATACGATCGATGATGTCCTTCTCGAAATCGAAGGGGATCTCAGGCACCAGAGTGGCAATAGCACCCACAGCCACGCCGGTGTTCAAAGCGATGTCGCCGCAACGACGGCCCATGACCTCCACCACGCTGCAACGGTCATGAGACTCGGTGGTATCACGAATGCGGTCGATCATTTCCATAGCGGTATTGAGAGCGGTATCATAGCCGATGGTGTAATCGGTGCAGGCAATATCGTTGTCGATAGTACCGGGCACACCAATGCACAGCACACCGGCATTGGTCAAGTCACGAGCGCCACGGAAAGAACCGTCACCGCCGACGACCACCACGCCGTCAATTCCTTTTTCACGGCACATTGCCGCTGCCTTCTGCACACCCTCGGGCGTATTGAACTCGGGGCTGCGGGCGGTAAACAAAGCGGTACCGCCATGCTGCATGATGTCAGACACGCTGCGCATGCTCATTTCCTTCATGTCTCCATGCAGCAGACCATTGTAGCCGCGCATGACACCATAAACTTTCATACCAAAATTCAAGCCAGAACGGACAACAGCCCGTACGGTCGCGTTCATGCCGGGAGCGTCGCCTCCGCTGGTCAGAACTGCAATACTTTTCGCACCCATTGTTGATTCCTCCAACTATTTGTAATCGGGCACATTATGGCCCAGCTGGTAACTGTATCAGTAACATTATATCAAATACCCCGGATTTATCAAGTGGTTCCGCCAAGATTTTACAGACTAGCCCTGGTTTTTTCACATCTTTGGGCCATAATATGCAACATTTTCCTCTCCCAGCAATTCTTGAAGCGCCCGGAGTAATGGACGGTTCATATACACTCTGTATTTGGCTGGCGCACGCAGCAATTTTCCTGTGTCCCGGAACATGAGATACAACTCGGAAAGCCCTTCATCAAAAATGGCCACATACTGCATAGCCTTCCGGTAGCGGGGATCTTCCTGAGAATCGAACCTTAAATACAGCCCGGGGCGCACCTGTTTCTTCAATGCTCCCCCCATAGCAGCCGGTTCGGAAGGCTTGGCAATCGTATGGCATACCAATTCTGGCTCTTTATTTTCGGTAAAATTCAGTTTTCCCTGAATTTCCACCACAGCCCCTTCCGACAGCAGCCCACCATATTGTTCCAGGGGGTTGGGGAACACCAGCACGGTCATAGAACCGTACATATCTTCCAAGGTGACAAAGGCCATCTGGGAATTGCCCCGGGTCACCTTTTTCCGAATCCCGGTCACCATGCCCAACACGGTTACCCACTGGCCGTCACGGTAACGTCCGGTTTCCTCTTCCCCAGCACTTTGCAGGATCTCGTCCATCCTGGCGTATCCGCCTTCCTGATACAATCCGGCATACGCGGACATGGGATGGCCGGAAAGGTACATACCCGTCACTTCTTTTTCCATGGAAAGCTTGTCCGCTTGGGAAAAATCTTCCGCATGCTCCATGGAAGGTTCACCGCTTTGAGAAGCTTCCGGGGAATCGAAAAATCCCATTTGGCCCTCTATATTCCGGCGCTTGTCCGCTTCCAAAGCATCCATCACCCGCTCCACGGAAAGCAACATTTCCCGGCGATTACTCCCCAAGCCATCCAAGGCGCCGCACTTGACCAGACTCTCAATGGCACGGCGGTTCATGTCCCGGCTGGAGACACGCTTGCAGAAATTATAGAAGGAAGTAAATTCCCCTCCGCCCCGGCGCTCTTCCACCATCCG
>OLOH01000717.1_pt1 | contig 22078 bp, 18 predicted proteins | sample 1673221 | NCBI WGS metagenome assembly OLOH01 (sample SAMEA3136767, study PRJEB25190) | human gut metagenome
CTGACGAAAAATTTGACGACGCATCTGTCGCACAATCTTTGTGCGGTATTGCCTTTTCAGTGCTTCCTTAATCCATCCGGTTGATGATCGCACCCTGATCCGCAGAGGAAACCATCTTGGAATACCGCTTCAGATAGCCGGTGAGGTTTTCCTTGACCAGAATCTTGGTGGTCTTTTTCCGTTCTGCCAGTTCCTCGTCAGAAACCTCCAGCTGAATGCTGTGGTTCGGGATGTCAATGGAGATGATGTCGCCGTCCTGTACATAGGCGATCGTGCCGCCATTGACTGCTTCCGGAGAAACGTGACCGATCGCTGCACCGCGGGTCGCACCGGAGAAACGGCCGTCTGTGATGAGGGCAACGTCCTTGTCCAGTCCCATGCCGGCAATGGCAGAGGTCGGAGAGAGCATTTCCCGCATGCCCGGACCACCAGCAGGGCCTTCGTACCGGATGACAACCACATCGCCCTTGACGATCTTGCCGCCGGTGATGGCTGCAATAGCTTCTTCTTCGCTGTTGAATACCTTTGCCGGTCCCTTGTGTACCAGCATTTCCTTGGCAACGGCGCTGCGTTTTACCACACAGCGATCCGGAGCCAGATTGCCCTTGAGGACAGCAATGCCGCCGGTTTCACTGTACGGCTGATCAATCGGGCGGATGATATCTGTGTTCTTATTGATACATCCCTTGATGTTTTCTGCCATGGTCTTTCCGGTAACAGTCATGACATCGGTATGGAGCAGATTCTTCTTGGTCAGTTCGTTCAGAACGGCATAGATGCCGCCGGCTTCGTTCAGGTCTTCCATGTATGCGTGACCTGCCGGAGCAAGGTGGCAGATGTTCGGAGTGCGTGCGCTGATCTGGTTGACCATGTCCAGATCAATCTTGATGCCGCATTCGTTGGCAATTGCCGGCAGGTGCAGCATGCTGTTGGTGGAACAGCCCAGTGCCATATCTGCGGTCAGTGCGTTTTCAAAAGCGTCTGCGGTCATGATGTCACGGGGACGGATATTCTTCCGGTACATATCCATAACAGCCATGCCGGCCTGCTTTGCCAGCTTGATACGCTCAGAATATACGGCCGGAATGGTGCCGTTGCCCTTGAGTCCCATGCCCAGTACTTCGGTCAGACAGTTCATGGAGTTTGCGGTGTACATGCCGGAGCAGGAACCGCAGGTGGGGCAGGCGTTGTTCTCGAACTCCTCTACATCCTCCAGCGTGAATTTGCCGGCAGCATAGGAACCGACTGCCTCGAACATGCTGGACAGACTGGTCTTTTTGCCCTTGACGTGGCCGGCCAGCATGGGGCCGCCGCTGACAAATACAGTGGGGACATTCACTCTTGCTGCGGCCATCAGCAGACCAGGCACGTTCTTGTCACAGTTCGGAATCATAACCAGCGCATCAAAGTGGTGTGCCAGCGCCATGCATTCTGTGGAATCTGCGATCAGGTCACGGGTGACCAGAGAATACTTCATACCCACATGACCCATGGCGATGCCGTCACAGACTGCGATTGCCGGGAAAACAACCGGAGTGCCGCCGGCCATGGCTACGCCCAGCTTAACGGCTTCTACAATCTTGTCGATGTTCATGTGTCCCGGTACGATTTCGTTGTAAGAAGAAACAATGCCGACCAGCGGACGCTGCATTTCTTCCTTGGTCATTCCCAGTGCGTGGAACAGGGAACGCTGGGGTGCTTTGTCTACACCCTCACAGTAAAAATTACCGCTCATTTTTTTCACCTCATATATTTTTCGAAAAAAGTGTTTTTCCGTGTGTCACAATGGATTGGATTTGCGGATTGCTCCGGATTCAAAAACTGCTTCCCTGATATTGCGTCAGGAAAGCAGTTTTTTGCATTATGGTTTTATCCCTGCGTATCCCATCGATTTAAAAATGGGGGATGCTGTAGCAAACGTGCTGATTAGTTGTTGATCAGCTTGTCTTCGCCGTTCCAGCTGTACAGCTTACGAATTTCTTCGCCAACCTTTTCAGACGGATGCTCAGCAGCCAGCTTACGCATTGCACGGAAGTGTGCCTGACCGCCTGCTTCGCTCATATCCAGCAGGAATTCCTTTGCGAAGGAACCATCCTGAATGTTCTTCAGGATCTGCTTCATGGTCTTCTTAGTCTCTTCGGTGATCAGCTTCGGGCCAGTGATATAGTCACCGTATTCCGCAGTGTTGGAGATGGAGTAACGCATGCCTGCGAAACCGCTCTGGTAGATCAGGTCTACGATCAGCTTCATCTCGTGAATGCACTCGAAGTAAGCGTTTCTCGGGTCATAGCCAGCTTCGCACAGTGTTTCGAAACCAGCCTGCATCAGAGCGCAGACACCGCCGCACAGAACAGCCTGTTCACCGAACAGGTCAGTTTCAGTTTCGGTACGGAATGTGGTTTCCAGAACGCCGGCTCTTGCGCCGCCGATAGCCAGACCATAAGCCAGTGCCAGATCCTGTGCCTTGCCGGTAGCATCCTGCTGTACGGCAACCAGGCACGGAACGCCCTTGCCAGCCTGATATTCAGAACGAACGGTGTGACCCGGTCCCTTCGGAGCGATCATGGTAACGTCAACATCTGCCGGCGGAATGATCTGACCGAAGTGGATTGCAAAGCCGTGTGCGAACATCAGCATATTGCCCGGTTCCAGGTTCGGTGCAATGTCCTTCTTGTACATTGCTGCCTGCTTTTCATCATTGATCAGAATCATGATGATATCAGCCTGCTTTGCAGCTTCTGCTGCGGTGAATACTTCGAAGCCCTGTGCCTCAGCCTTTGCCCAGGACTTGCTGCCCTTGTACAGACCGATGATTACTCTAGCCTTGTCGCCCAGAGATTCCTTGGCATTCAGTGCGTGTGCGTGGCCCTGGCTGCCGTAGCCGATAACAGCGATAGTCTTGCCATACAGCAGTGACAGGTCGCAGTCTTCCTGATAAAATACCTTTGCAACATGATCCATTGTGAAAGACTCCTTTGAATAAATTTGGGTTTCGGAAACGGCAGTTTTGCCTGTTTCCGGCGCAGTACCGCCGATTTTCCGTGCAGTCTGCTGATCCGTTATTGGTATAGACAGCTCACGCATCTTTCAGGCATGCGCTGCCTCTTTCAAGAGCAACCAGGCCGGTGCGGCACATTTCCATGATGCCGTACGGTTCCAGCAGCTCAATAAAAGCGTTGATTTTGGAGGAAACACCGCGGATTTCAATGACCAGTGCTTCCGGAGAATAGTCTGTGATTTTGGCGCGGAAAACGTCAACCACCGACATGATATCCTGCCGCTTTTCCGGAACATTGCACACCTTAATGAGGAGCAGTTCCCGGACAACGGTCTGATCCCGTTCCATGACTTTAACGGTTTTCACATCGTACATTTTTTCCAGCTGCTTGACAATCTGGTTGCAGATTGCGCGGTTGCAGTGGGTGGAAATGGTAATGCGGGAAAATTCGGGAGATTCCGTTTCACCAACGGTCAGGGTATCAATATTAAATCCTCGTCTTGTAAACATGCCCGAAACACGGGACAGCACACCGGAATGGTTTGCAACGAGAACGGAGATTACAAAGTATTCAATTCTATCCATGACAGCACACCCCTTTACATTGCAGAAATATCGACGATAATATCATCGATGCTGCCGCCGGGCGGAAGCATCGGCAGAACAAATGCATCACAGTCAATGGCACAGTCGATGAGAACCGGGCCGTTTTCTGCAAATGCCTTCGGGAGAATCTCCTTCAGTTCTGTGATATTCATTGCGCGGTAGCCCGGCATGCCAAAGGCCTCAGCCAGCTTGACAAAGTCGGTTTTCCGCTCCAGTGTGGTGTTGGAATAGTGCTTGTCGAAGAACAGGGTCTGCCACTGACGCACCATGCCCAGAACGCCGTTGTTCATGATGAAGACAACGACCGGTGTCTGATTGGAAACGGCAGTTGCCAGTTCGTTCAGATTCATGCCGAAGCTGCCGTCACCAGTGACCAGAACCGTCTTTTTGCCGGTGGCAGTTGCAGCGCCGATGGCTGCGCCCAGGCCAAAGCCCATGGTGCCCAGACCGCCGCTGGAGATAAAGGTACGGGGCGTTTCAAACGGATAGTGCTGTGCCACCCACATCTGATGCTGTCCCACATCGGTTGCCACGATGGTGTCCTTATCGGCCACTGCGGCAATAGCATCAATTGCGGTAAACGGAGTAAGCTCTTCCGGATTCTGTGCTTCCAGCACCTTGGTTTTTTCCTGAAGCTCAGATACCCGTGCCATCCATTCCGGATGTGTCTGCTGGGGCAGCTTTTCTGTCAGCTTTGCGAGGATTTCCTTCATGGAACCGGCGATGCCCAGCTCTACCGTAATATTCTTCTGAATTTCAGAAGCGTCAATGTCGATGTGAATGATCTTTGCATTTTTCGCATACTTTGCAGTATTGCCGGTACCTCTGTCGCTGAAGCGGCAGCCGGCTGTGATGATCAGATCTGCTTCATTCTGTGCAATAGAAGAAGCATAGTGACCATGCATGCCCTCCATGCCCAGCCAGCGCGGATTAGAGGTAGGAACAGCGGAAATGCCCATCATGGTGCAGCCGATCGGTGCGTCAATCTTTTCTGCCAGTGCCAGAACTTCTGCACCGGCGTTGTCAGTAATGGCACCGCCGCCGATGTACAGATACGGCTTTTTCGCAGCCAGAATCATTTCGACAGCCTGTTCGATTTCGCATGCGTCCGGAGAAGGAACTACATCCTTTGCAACCGGAGCCTGTGCTGTGTACTCATACAGTGCATTCTGCACATCCTTCGGAATGTCTACCAGAACCGGGCCGGGTCTGCCGGACTTTGCAATATGGAATGCTTCCCGGATGGTGTCTGCCAGATCTTCTACACGCTTTACCAGGAAATTGTGCTTGGTAATCGGCATGGTAACACCGGTGATATCTACTTCCTGGAAGCTGTCTCTGCCGATCAGAGAGTTCGGCACGTTTCCGGTGATTGCTACCAGCGGAACAGAATCCAGATATGCTGTTGCGATACCGGTGACCAGATTGGTGGCACCAGGGCCGGAGGTGGCGATGACAACGCCTACATTTCCGGTTGCGCGGGCATAGCCGTCTGCTGCATGTGCTGCGCCCTGTTCATGTGCAGTAATAATGTGATGAATTCGATCCTGTGCCAGGTACAGGGCATCGTAAATATCAATGACCTGTCCGCCCGGATAGCCGAATACTGTAGTTGCGCCTTGTTCAATGAGCGTTTCTACAATGATTTGTGCGCCTTTTAATTTCATGTACTTTCACCTTTTATGTAGATTTGAAAAATAAAAACAAATTGGATTGGCAGGATGCGTCAAAGCAGACCCGAAACGTATGCCGCAGTGCAGCATGCTTACAGTCAGAGCGCCGCAGTTCCTGTGCAGCGCCTCTTCTATATAAAAAAAGCCTTCGGCTGTTGTACCGAAGGATCCCAATCATCATGCAAGCGTTGCGGCAAAAGAACAGCCGTTCGCATTTTTCTTTGGAACCACGGTGTGTACAGCACGAATTCCGCTCCGGGTCAAAATGACTCGAGCTGCTAGTTCCACGATAATCACTCGTGCTGCCATACCGCTGTACATGCTGTGCACATCCTTTCCAAAGAATTTTGCCGTTTTCCGCAGGCGGCATTGCTGCACGCCGTTGCTGTTCTCTTGTGTTTAGTATAGCACTTCATATTCTCAATTGCAAGCACCTTTCTTCGCTTTTTACATTTCAGATGCTTTTTGTTCAATAATTATATGATTTCTGCTTTAAAGCCGTTATTTTTCATTGGAATCGAAAGAATTTTTGGAAAAAAGCTTGACAAATCACAAGGGGATTGCTATAATGAAAGAAACAGTATGAAATGTACTGGCGTATCATGAAAAAGGCGCAGAAGGGAAGAAAAGAGGGTGCTCCTGCATTGCAGAGAGCCGGCGGAAGGTGTGAGCCGGCAGCAGAGCGTTCAGGATAACTGGTCTCTGAGCCGCAGGCGGAACGCACATTTTGGTGTCAGTAGGCTGTGCCGGATACTCCCCGTTATCAGAGTGCACATTGTCAGATGTGATGAGCGGGCGCACGTGCTGCGTCAAAAAGAGTGGTACCACGGAGAAAATGGATCTTCGTCTCTTTTATACATGCCGGATGGGCTGTATGAAAGGGGCTTTTTTTGTTGACAGAAGAGACCGCAGGTCACACACCGAACAGAAAGGAATGTATGTTATGAAAAATGTTGAACAGTATGCTCCCCAGTTCTTTCCGGTAAAGAATCCGCCGATGCGATGGGCACAAAAAACCATGATTGAAAAGCCGCCGATCTGGTGCAGCGTGGATCTGCGTGACGGCAACCAGGCACTGATTACGCCGATGAGTCTGGAAGAAAAACTGGAATTTTTCCAGTATCTGGTGAAAATTGGATTCAAGGAAATCGAAATCGGCTTTCCGGCTGCGTCTGAAACTGAATATGAATTCTGCCGTACTTTGATTGACAACGATATGATTCCGGATGATGTCACCATTCAGGTACTGACACAGGCGCGGGAACACATTATTGCCAAAACCTTTGAGGCATTAAAGGGCGCCAAGCATGCCATTGTACATCTGTACAATTCCACATCTGTTGCACAGCGGGAACAGGTGTTTAAAAAGAGCAAGGAAGAGATCATAAAGCTTGCGGAATTTGGCGCAGAGCTTTGCAAAAAGTATCGGGAACAGACAGAGGGACATTTCCGGTTTGAATATTCTCCGGAAAGCTTTACCGGAACTGAGCCGGAATTTGCACTGGAAATCTGCAATGCCGTGCTGAAAATCTGGGATCCGACACCGGATGATAAGGTGATCATCAATCTGCCGGTTACAGTTTCGCATTCCATGCCCCATGTCTATGCAAACCAGGTTGAGTACATGAGCGACAATCTCTATAAGCGGGAAAACGTGTACATTTCCCTGCATCCGCACAATGACCGGGGATGCGCTGTGGCAGACAGCGAGCTTGGCCTGCTTGCCGGCGGTGACCGAATTGAGGGAACGCTGTTCGGCAACGGAGAGCGTACTGGTAATGTAGACATCATTACATTGGCGCTGAATATGTATTCACAGGGCGTAGATCCGGAGCTGGATTTCTCCAACATGCCGGAATTGGTGGAAGTATATGAGCGTGTGACACGGATGCGCGTTTACGAGCGTTCACCGTACAGCGGTCAGCTGGTATTTGCTGCATTCAGCGGCTCTCACCAGGATGCAATTGCAAAGGGCATGCACTGGAGAGAAGCGCATGACTGCAAGCACTGGAACGTACCGTATCTGCCGATCAATCCGGAGGATGTAGGCCGTGTATATGAGGCAGATGTCATCCGCATTAACAGCCAGTCCGGAAAGGGCGGCGTAAGCTACCTGATGGAAACGAAGTACGGCTATCAGATTCCGATGAAGATGCGGGAATCCTTCGGCTATCTGGTAAAGGGTATTTCTGACCACGCCCACAAGGAACTCCTGCCGGAGGAAGTATTCCAGATTTTCAAGGATCACTATATCAATCTGGAAACACCGATTTCCTTCCCGGAGATTCACTATGTACAGAAGGGCGGCGATGCGATCGAAGCAGCCGTTACCATTCAGTATCAGGGTAAGGCAGAAACAGTACGCATGGAAGGAAACGGCCGTCTGGATGCAGTTTCCAACGCTGTGAAAAAGTATTTGAACATGGACTTTACCTTGATGACCTACACCGAGCATGCGCTGGAGGTTCGCTCCAATTCGCAGGCAGTCTCTTATGTAGAACTGGTGAAGAATGAAAAGTCCTATTGGGGCGTGGGCGTACATTCGGATATTATCAATTCTTCGATTTCCGCATTTCTCAGTGCGCTGAATCAGTTGGTTCAGGATATGTAACAGAATCGAAAATATAAAAATAAAAGGGTGTGCTGCTGAAAAATGCGGCACACCTTTTTTATGATGTGGTTCGTCTCTGGCGTATTTGGCAAAAGGAAAATCCCCCGGCAACACAGCGTGTCAGCCGGGGGATTTTCATGAAAGGTGGATAGTGAAGATATCTTACTGATCCAGCTTGTGTTTTTCGCCTTCGATCATTGCAAGCAGTTCATCGACAGAAGCAGTTGCATACTTGTCGCCAGTCGGTTTTGCTGCCGGTTTGGAAGTCGGTGCTGCGGCCGGAGCAGATGCAGCAGAATTTATAGTGTCTGTTTCCGGACGGGCTGCATTGCTGGTAAAGCGGTTGCTGCCCAAATTTCTTGCCTCTTCCGGAGAGCTTGCTTCGTGGCTGCCGCGATAGGTCGGTGTTTCTGGGGCTACTGGCGCATCTGATGCATGAGAAGCAATAGGGCCGGAGCCAAAGTTGCTGATCGGTGCAGTTCTGTGGATGCTGCCGAAGGATGCAGTATTGGAAATGGAACCGCTGTGTGCGCCTTCATAGGTATCTGTGTTGTTGGAACCAATGGGCAGCTGATCCTCCGGATTGGTGTAAATCGGAACATCGTGCTGTGCCTTAAACTGCATGGTACGTGCCTTCTGATATGGAGAATTGGGGTTGACGGCCTTTCGCTCAAAGTTCTGTGCAATAGAAGAGCGCTTCTGCTCGAAGGAAGCAGACTTTCCAGTATTGCCAGAAGAACGGTACAGAGGAGAACGTCCGCCCAACTCTTCATCTTCATAGCCATTGTCGGCATCATAAGAATCTTCGCTGAATACTTCGTCATAGTTTTCTTCAAACGCATATTCATCATCGTGCTTGCCGTTTGCGCGGACAATAGCAACGATCAGCATAATTACCAGGATTACGCTGGGGAGAACCAGCAGCGTTAGAATACCCGGTACACTAGTTGCAAATGTGATATAGGTATAAAGCTCGCCACTTTCATAAGCGCATTTTCCCAGAATGCTGTCTACTGTGACCGGCGGTTCTGTGCCTATGCTGTCAGCCTGCATAGTAGTGGGATAATATTTCAGCATACCAGTTTCATCCTGATCAATGCTGTAAATCCGGCGGACTGCAACACGGTCAGAGTCTGCATCGGTGGAAGTATCATCCGCAGCCAGAACGCAGAGCACAGCATTGTTTTTTGCAATGGGATCTGCTTCGCTGTATGCTTTTGCAATGACGGCGGTGTGCTGATGAATGGAAGCGGCAGCATTTGCATCGGTATTGCTGGTAGCAATGCCAACATCGCTTCCTGCCTCCATGACATCCGTTTGCATCAGATAGATGTAATGGCCAAAGATTTTTGGCGTATCTTTACGAGAGAAAAGAATGTTTGTGGTCAGCGTGATTGCAACTACAATTATGAGAAGAATCGCCAGAACAACTGCGAGAATCGATTTCGTTTTCTTTTTCATGATGCTTCCTTCCTTTTACACGAAAAAATTTTTAGATAAACAATATTATAGCATATCTCTTTTGGAATTTCAATTCTTTTTTTGAAATTTTCCAAAAAAATATGAAAATATGAAAGAATCCACGTTTGCAGGAGATAAAGCGGAGAAATCAGCGCTGTACAGATAAAAAATACAGGCGCGCGGCAGGCTGTGCCGAAGCTGTGCTTTGATTTTCCACGCTTTTATTATACCATACTTGTTTTTTAATTTCAATCCTATTTTTGAGATTTTCAATAATTTTTTTGAAAGTACTTGACAAACTGCAAAAGTATGCTATAATATAATAGTATCTTTTCCCTGCGGCATGGCAGGTGATTTGATGCTGGAATAGCTCAGTTGGTAGAGCAGCGCATTCGTAATGCGCAGGTCGCGTGTTCAAGTCACGTTTCCAGCTCCAGAAATTGATTCCGGAAGAACGATTGCTCCGGAATGGCTGCGAGCGTAGTTTAGTGGCAAAACATCAGCTTCCCAAGCTGAGGTTGCGAGTTCGATTCTCGTCGCTCGCTCCACGATCGTTTTAAAAATTCCTTCGTACAGAAATGTGCGGGGGATTTTTTGTTTTTGGAGGATAGTGGAATTCATACGGCGGAGCAAAACAGGCCGTCCTGAAAGTTAAATGCTTTCGGGACAGCCTGTTTTCGTTTTTATCTGGAAAACTGCATTTTAATAACTGTAGATTGCCAATGCAACAAAGCTAACAGCGTCTGCAATGTACCAGGAATTTCCGTATTTGTATACGTAATGTTCTTCCGTTGTTGTATCGACATTGTCGCCGTCATCTGTGGAAACCTTGATTTTGACATCATACTTTACTGCCTTTTTGATCTTTTTGAAGTCATCACTGTCATCAAACATGGATTCAAAATCCAGGTCATCGTCAATATCGTCTTTATCCAGGTTTTCCTTATCCTTGAATGTTACCTTGATGTAGTCAAATTCATGATCGTCATACATGTCATCGATGTAATCCTGAACGGCTTCCTTGACTTCTTTTTTGCTCATGTCTTCTTCATCCATCATTGCATTCAGGATATCCTTCGGAACGCATTTGATAATTTTGGAAGCGTTTGCATTTTCCACTGCGTTGTAGTAATTTTTGATAGCGCCCTTGGCACTGGTTCCGCCAAAGATGCATGAAATCAGTACAATGACAATGACCAGAGCCACCAGAATTGCGCCGCCGGCGATCAGCAGCTGCTTCTTCTGCGGTGCCGGAGCAGTCGCAGTGGGATCCGGATTTACGGTGGGGATGGGATTTGCTTCCGGTGTAGGTGCTGTACCGGCTGTCTGTGCAGATGCTGCTGCATCGACAGGAGTCGGCGCAGGAGTCGGATTCGGTGTGGGAGCGGCTACTTTTTCGCCGCAGTTCGGACAAAATGCTGCGCCTTCGTTCAACGGTGTTCCGCATTTGCTGCAATTCATAAATACATTCTCCTCCTAAATTCTCGCGTGTTGCGAATTTTATTTGATTATATCATATTTTCCATGTGTTGTCAATGAACTTGAAACAATTCCAGTACATTTCGACACCAAAAAATACGGTAATTTTCTCCTGCTTTTTGGAATTTATGACAAATCACCGGGATTTGCGGCTATGCGCATCGGATTTCACCATTTGCCGGAGCACAGAAAAAGCCCGATCTTCTCCCTCTTCTGCCAGAATTGTCAGCAGATCTGTCAGCGCTTTTGCAGTCGACGGATGGAGAAGTCCTCGTTTTTGCGCAGTGGAGTTTTGAAAGTAATGCAGCGGTTCATCCGGCAGATACTTTTCCTTCAGATAAATTTTACTGGCGGCAACTCGGTCACAGAACATCTCTGCCAGAAACCGCACCGGCATTTCCACCGGTTCCATGCGCTTCGTTTTGGGGTTGTAGTCATTCCAATACTCAAAATGGTGGCGGTTGCGTCCTTTGTGATGCATCCAAGCCAGAGAGTAGCCCAGGTCTTCCCGTTCCGCTTCGTTCGGGCTGCGGCGGCCGTCCTGATAATAGCGGACACCCTGCCAGAATTCTGTGGGACTGTACTTGGACAGATCGTGGCGCAGTCCCTGCCAGAGAATGCCAGCCTTCTTGCAGTGGCGAATGACCATATGCCGATGCTGTGTAATGGTGCAGAAGTGGCCCCAGAATGATTTCCATTTCATTGCAATCCCTCCTGTGTACGCTTTTTATAGTATAGGAGATTCTGAAAGAATTGTCAAGGCAGCATGCAGATGCTGCAGAAAAAGCAGTTGTTTTTTGACGCAGAATATGCTACAATAAAAAGTACATTATGGATTCCGGCAGAAAAAGAACTGTCGGCGAGAAGGAGAACGAATGCTATGCTGCTTCGCTTAAACGATATCAATAAATTTTATCATGGAAATCAAGTGCTGTCTCATGTGTCACTGACGGTGGAAGATCAGGATCGGATCGGCCTGGTGGGGGTAAACGGCTGCGGAAAATCCACGCTGCTGCGAATTCTGACCGGTCAGGAGCTGCCGGATCATATTGTGGAAGGGGATGGTGAGGTTGCCGTTTCCGGAAAGACAACCATCGGCTATCTGGAACAGATGGGCGGCTTGGAAAAGGATAGCACCGTGTGGGAAGAGATGCGCAGCGTGTTCCGGCCGCTGCTGGAGACACAGGAGCGGATGCACCAGCTGGAAGCTGCCATGCAGGAGGGAGACCTTTCCGGTGCGGACGAGTATCACCGTCTGCAAACCTGGTTTGAGGACAATGACGGTTATCAGATCGATGTGAAAATCCGCACAGTACTCAATGGTATGGGTTTTGCGCCGGATACATATGATCGGGTGATCTCCGGATTCAGCGGCGGCGAGAAAACACGGCTTGCCATTGCGCAGCTCCTGCTGGAAGCGCCGAACCTGTTGATTCTGGACGAGCCGACCAACCACCTGGACTTCCAGACGGTAATGTGGCTGGAGGACTATTTAAAAGACTATAAGGGTGCATTGCTGCTGGTTTCCCATGACCGCTACTTCCTGGATCGGCTGTGTACCAGCGTCTGTGAAATCGAACGGGGAAAGCTGACACGGTATAAGGGAAACTACACCGCCTTTACACAGCTGAAAGAAGCAGCAGTAGCGCGGCAATGGAAAGAATACGAAATGCAGCAAAAGGAAATCGCCAAGCTGGAAGACTATGTAGCACGAAATCTGACACGGGCTTCTACGGCAAAGAGCGCCCAGAGCCGGGTAAAGCAGCTGGAGAAAATGGAACGAATCGAGAAACCGCCGGCAGCGCAGAAACAGGCACGGATTCAGTTTACCTATGAGGCAGATCCGCCGGTGGAACTACTGAAGGTACAGGGAATTGATATTTCTGTGGGGGAAGGCACGGCGCGGAAAACGCTGCTGCCGGAGCTGTCGTTTGAAGTGCGCCGGGGTGAAAAATGGGGCATTATCGGCGAAAACGGCATCGGTAAATCCACATTGCTGAAAATTATTCAGGGAAAGCTGCCCCATCTGGGAAAAGTGCGCTGGACCAGCAACGTGAAGATTTCCTATTTTGAACAGGAAAGTACCAATCTGCATCCTGCAAAATCGGTTATGCAGGAAATTCATGACCGTGTGCCGTCCTGGACAGATCTGGAGGTCCGGAAGCTTCTGGGGCAGGTGCGTCTGACTGGGGAAAATGTGTTCAAACCGGTAGGGGTGCTCAGCGGCGGCGAACGCGCCAAGGTCTGCTTTGCGGTGATGATGCTGGAACACGGAAATGTTCTGATCTTAGACGAACCGACCAACCATCTGGACATCGCCATGAAGGAAGTCATCGAAGATGCAATGGAAACCTTTGGCGGTACAATTCTCTTTGTTTCCCATGACCGCTATCTTTTGGATCGAGTGGCAGATCATATCCTGGAACTGAAAGCAGATGGCGCTTTTGTTTATCAGGGTGGTTTTTCTGCATGGCGGGATGCGCAGCAAAAGGCCAGTGCAGCAGAAGCCGCTGCCGCAGCCGAAACGCAGGAGCCGCGGCCGCCAAAGGGAGAAAAACCAGCCTACCGCTCTAAAAAGCAGCGTTCTCAGCAGGCGAAATTCCGGGCGGATTTGCGCAGCCTGGAACAGAATCTGGATCGGATGCAGGAGGAGCTGGATCAGCTGACCGCAGAACTGGCGGATGAAGCGGTATGCAGTGACTATCAGCTGATGCAGGAAAAATGCGCACGCATGGAGGAACTCCGGGTGGCAATGGATGAAACTATGGAAAAAATGATTGAACTGGAAGACGCGCTGAGCTGATACAGGCGCATTTCCGGTTTTCTGCGAGCGGAGCGGTATTCGGTAAATCGCACAGAAATATGACAAAATCTGCGAAGCCATGCAGAAAATGCGGGCTGTATTTGTGGGAAGATGCAAAAGCGAGACAAGTTTTAGACTTCGATTTTGTGCAAAATGCATCTTGCATCCGGGACGAGAATCTAGTATCATTATACTGAATGATAAAATGAGTTTTTGGTATCTGATGTCAGTGAAAAAGCCTGCTTTATCAGGGGAAGGGAGCCCAAAACGGCTTTGAACTTTTTAGAAATGAGGAAAATATGATGGCAAAGACCAAAAAGGTTCTGGCATTCCTGCTTGCCGCAATGATGATGAGTGCAGCATTTACTGCCTGCGGCGACAGCGAAGACGGCAGCAAGGAATCTTCTTCCAAGGCAGAATCCAGCAAAACATCGGATGAAGCATCTGACGCAGAGAGCACACCGCAGCAGGTTCCCCAGGGAGATTTTGAAGAAGCAGTTGCAGTAAAGTCCGGCGAAGCTTATCTGAGTATGGTAGACAGCCAGTGGCGGCTCCAGTACACCGGCAGTGACTCGGATTATCTGTGCTATGACGCAGGCGTTGTACCGATTACCGGAAACGGTGAGTACACTGTCAGCGTTACCTGCGACACCGATGCAGCACGTTTTAATACAACCGGCGATGTAAACGGCGACCTGGTAGCAAGTGGTACTGCATTTATGGCAGTACAGATCATGGACGGCGCAACAGCAACACCGAACGCTGTAATCGAAGTGACTTCCGTTAAGATTGACGGCACTGAGGTTCCGCTGACCAAGAAGAGCTACACCAACACCGAAGAAACTGAAATCAACGGTGAAAAGCATAACAACATCCGTTCCAACATCTATAACCAGTGGGCTTCGGATGACAAGGTCGCAGATGCAAGAAGTGCAGAGGGCAACATTTCTGATCTGGCAGACAAGTCTGCTTATTCTGCAACCATCCTGGATCCCAGCGCAATCGGCGATTGGAAGACAGTTGAAGTAACCTTCAACATCACTGGTATGTAAGAATCTGTTATCGAAAACAAGAGATGCCTGCATTGCAAAATGCAGGTGCTTTTTTGCGAATTTAAATGTTAATCTTTTGTGAACTACTAAGGCGGAACGGAAAAGTAACGCATTTTCGGCGATTTTTCTGATTTTAAAGCGAAAAAATTTTTTTGAAAAAGCCCTTGACAAATTGCCCTGGATGGTGTATAATATTACTTGTCGCTGTGAGTGATGCGGCGATAAAATGGAATGGAAGCTTAGCTCAGCTGGGAGAGCATCTGCCTTACAAGCAGAGGGTCATAGGTTCGAGCCCTATAGTTTCCACCATGTGGTCTGGTAGTTCAGTTGGTTAGAACGCTGCCCTGTCACGGCAGAGGTCGTGGGTTCGAATCCCATCCAGATCGCCATGCTTCTGGTGAAGCGTTGTTCCCGAAGTGGGAGAGAGCATTGCTCTTTGTGTGTACGCTTTGACAAGCGGAACAGAAATGTTCTTGAGGTACACAAAATGCGGATTTAGCTCATCTGGTAGAGCGCCACCTTGCCAAGGTGGCGGTAGCGAGTTCGAGCCTCGTAATCCGCTCCAATGGCGCTATAGCCAAGTGGTAAGGCAAAGGTCTGCAACACCTTGATCTCCAGTTCAAATCTGGATGGCGCCTCCAAAAGTCGAGAACGCAAGCTGGCGTTCTCTTTTTTTATATCTATTTGAAGTAATATGCACATGGAATATGTGCATTTTGTTTTTATGAATCTGATTTGCAGCAGCGTAGATACAAGTCAAACAGAAATGGAGAACCAAAATGGCAATTTACCTGGTCGATTATGAAAATGTCTATATCGAGGGGCTGGAAGGACTGGAGTCCTTGGCTAAGCAGGACGAAGTGGTGATTTTCTATACTCAAAACCGCTGTGGTCTGACGTTTGAGCTGCACCGGCGTTTGATTTCCTGTAAGGCATCTTTGCGCCTGATGGAGGTGACAGCCCTTTCCACCCGAAAGAATACAGTAAAAAATGCGCTGGACTTACAGCTTTCCATGTATATGGGATATTTAATCGGGCGCTGTCCACACGAGCCGCTCTACATTATTAGCAAGGACACAGACTTCGATCTGAACCTGTCATTTTTCAAGCAGTATTTGCAGGAGGGGGACGTTTCTCTTGCAATCTGTGCCACTATTGAAGACGCACTGCATGGCGTAGAGGCGATTCGCCCGGAACAGCCGCTGGAAGAAGATTCTGAATCCACCGGGAAAAAGCAGACGAAAAAGAATCATAAAAACACATCTGCGGCTGTCTTTCCCAAGATGCTCCAGCTCCGGGTACAGCAGCTGCTGGAAACTGAGGATGCCCAGATGGTAAACCGGATTTGTGCCATGCTGATGGCCTCAGAGGATCTGCTGACGCTGAATAACCTGTTGTCTCGGTACTACCATGACGGAAAACAGGTGAAGCAGATGTATCATAAGCTGAAACCGGCGTTCGGCGCACTGCGGGAGGCCGCGACTTCGGGAGAAGAAGCGTAAACGATTTGCTTTTCTAATATAAAAAGAAAGCCACTGAATTATTTTCAGTGGCTTTTTCGATACAATCAATTGTCTGTGCTGTAATTTATGCTTCGTAGAACGGAGCCTTGCCTTCAATTGCCTTTTGTCCCATGGGAGACTGTGCCGGGGCAACTGCGCAGGCACCGTATTTCTTTGCAATCGTGGCGATATCATCGGAAACAGTACGGATATCCTTTACGGAATCATCCAGATCCAGCAGAATCAGATAACCGTCAGTGCCGTTTGCCTTAACACCAGTGAGATATGCCTTCCGGATGGTATCCACGCCCTGCATATGTTCTTTCAGTTCGTTCAGCATGTCCATGGGGATTACTTTCAGATCCTGGAGTTCCAGACGAGGCTGAATTGCCATTGCCTGTTCCTTGGAGAAAGCCAGCCCGATGGTAAACGGGTCAATTACAATGCCGGCAGCCGTATTCTTCGGATCGTTCAGCATTGCGATGTACTGTGACAGCGACATCGGAACCGCCTTGCAGGAGGGGATAGCGCTCCACTTTTGCAGTTCCGGCAGGCTGGTGAAGAGCGGCAGGAACTTCTGGTCGTCGTGGTTTACCATGATGAACTCTGCTTTTGCAGTGACCTTGTCGCCGGCCTTTACTGTTTTGGGCAGATCTTCCATCAGTGCCGGAGCCACGAATCGACCCTTCCGCAGCGCGTCAAAGAGTGCATTCTGTGCTTCCGGTGTCTTTTCCGTGCGCAGCTTGCTGGCTGCAATGATCACATCGGAGTTGGTGATCTTTTCTGTGCCGAACATCGCAGTGATGGTGTGTGTTGCTGCCGGTGCTTTCGGAAGCTCTACGCCCTTGAGTTCAGCCATCTTGCCCTTCTGAACCACGATGCTGGTTTCTGCCGGGTTGATGACAATACCGCTGATATCGATATTCTGCTTGAGCATGATGTCGCAGTACTGATCAAAGGTGATGATCATGGTCTCTGCTTCGGGATCGTTTTTCCATTTCAGGAATTCCAGCCAGTCAGTGAAGGCCGGGAACAGTTTGGTACCATTTTTATTGGAAACCGCCATCAGGGATGCCTGAAGCTGGCGCTGACCGTTTTCATCCGGCTCTACATCTTCCAGGGAAGAACGCAGTGTAATCGGCGCAATGAAAGAAGCGGCCTGAATCTGTTTCAGCATTTCTGCTTCGGTCTGTTTGTTCTGATTTTGCTTGAAATCCGCCATTGCGGCAACCAGATCGGGGTTTTTGATTGTGGGTTTTTTCAGTTGTGACAATTTGGTTCACCTCATCTTAAAAATTCAAACCGGGACAGCGCAGGCGTTTCTGCACAAACCGATTTTTATAGGGCACTGCGGCAATAATCTGGCCGGCGGTGCGTATCCTCTGTGCGATAAGCGCCTTTTGTATAAAACCGGGCGCTCCACCCGAAAATGTGGCTGCGTGCTCAAAAACGGCGCAGATAATTTACAGGCATATGGTTAGTATACCATACTTCGTAAAAAAAAGCAAGCGAAATTGTACAAAAAAACGAAAACTTCGAAATGCGGATTTGACGCATTGGAAAAAAGCAAAGAAAAAACCAGGTGAAACGAAAAATACATCGTTTTCCCTGGCGGTTTCCATGTTTCAATTGTAACAGAAGACCTTACGCACGATCTACTTTGCCGGAGCGCAGGCATCTGGAGCAAACGTACATATGACAAGGAGTTCCCTTCACAATCGCTTTTACACGCTTTACGTTCGGCTTCCATGTTCTGTTCGAGCGTCTGTGGGAGTGAGAAACCTTAATACCGAAGGTAACACCCTTTCCGCAAATTTCACATTTAGCCATCCTACTGCACCTCCTTACACGAGCTTGCATGCAACACTGCTTTCGTATTGCAGGTTACAAACTAACATATCTATTTTATCAGATTTCAAAAGAAAAAGCAAGACTTTTCTCTGTTTTTTTCAAATGTTATGTTTGAACATAAAAATCATAATAAAATTAGGAAAATCTATGCTCTGGATATAATCTGTCGAAGCTTTACTTTAAAAGTGTGCGGACTTTGGAATGCGTTCCAGACGGAAACGGCGCTTTTTTAAAAAAACTCGGGCAATCTGGAAAAAGCTTTCTGCAAAAATAGACTTGAAATTCCATGCAGGATCATGTATAATATAGTGTAATACATCGAAAACGGAAAGCGAAATATTTCGCAGAAAGGGAATCACGCAATATGAATTTTTTCAGCAATCTGTTTCACATAAACCGTTATGTCATTCTGGCTCGCGTTGTCATTGTGCTGCTGATTCTGCCGCTGCATGAATTCGCGCACGGCTGGGTGGCGCGGAAATTTGGCGATGACACCGCAGAAGCTGCCGGCCGTCTGACCGTTAACCCGATTGCGCACCTGGATCCGTTTGGCTCTGTGCTGTTGTTGTTTACCGGATTCGGCTGGGCAAAACCAGTGCCGATCAATCCTGCCCGAATGCGCAATCCACGCAAGGGTGTTATCTGGACTTCTCTTGCCGGACCACTGTCCAATCTTCTGGCAGCGCTGGTGGGTATCATTTTATTGCAGGTAGAGGTTCCGTTCCTGAACCAGCACCTGGATAATGTTGTCCTGTATGGCATCTATTATTTCTTGCAGGGATTTGTCTCTATCAATATTTCTCTGGCAGTCTTTAACCTGATTCCCATTCCGCCGCTGGATGGCTCTAAGGTGCTTATGATGCTCCTGCCGTACCGGCAGTCCATGTGGATGCAGCAGCGGCAGCAGATGCTTTCCATTCTCCTGTGGATTCTGATTCTGATCGGAATCCTGAGCACACCGCTGAGCTGGATCTCCGGCTGGATTATGAAGTTCTTTATCCTGATCACAAACTGGATCGGAACGCTCATTCAGATGGTACTGTAGTCATATGCAGAAGATTTCATTTAAGCTGGAAGTATTTGAAGGCCCTATGGACCTTCTGCTGAACCTGATCACGAAGCATAAGCTGAATATCTATGATATTGAAATTTCCAGCTTGCTGGAACAGTACCTGGCCTATCTGGATCAGTGCCGGGAACAGGATCTGGAACTGGCAGGGGAGTTCCTGGAAATGGCGGCAAGGCTTATCTATATCAAGACGGCCTCTCTGCTGCCTCGTCCGGAAGAAGCCCAGAAGGAAAAGCAGGCACTTCAGGGTGCGCTGATTGAGTATGCACTGTGCAAACAGGCGGCAGCACTATTAAAAGAGCGTTATAGAGGCGGACAGGTTTTTGTGCGGGAGCCAGTGAAGCTGGAGGTTTCCCCGGTGTATGCCGGAAGCCATGCTCCTGCTGTTTTGCTGGAAACCTGGATTGCCATGGGACAAAAGCGGTTTACGCCGGAGGACAACTCCAAGGACAGGCTCCAGCGTGTTGTGAGCCGCCCGGTGGTGTCCGTTTTGTCAAAGGTGGTATATCTGATGCGAAAGGTGTATCACAATGCCCATGTGTACTTCGGAGAGCTGTATGCAGATGTACGGGAGCGTTCTGCGCGCGTGGCTCTGTTTCTGGCGGTGCTGGAACTCACTAAGCACGGCAGAATCGGCATCAGCGAGGACGGTACCTATTTATACCTGCGAACGGATCGAAAAAAGATTTCCCGGAAAAGCAGTGCCGCTTCCGAAGAAGCGGCAGAGGAACTGCCGGATGCCGAAGATCTGGACTTGATACCGCAGTAAGATCTGCGGCTGTCCTTTTGAGACAAGAAAAATGTGCAGGATCGTATAAGATTACAGGAAAAGGGGGATACTCATGGAAGAACGCACCAAACCGGAACTGTACCACATGGTGGAGGCAGTTCTGTTTGCCAGCGGTGAGCCGATTTCAGTCACGCGTCTGGCCGGTGCCTGCGAAGCAGGGGAGGATGCCGTTCTGACGGCGCTAAGGCGGCTTGCGGCAGAATATGCAGAGCAGAAAAGCGCCGTCTCTGTGGTACAGCTGGGGGACAGCTGGCAGATGTGTACGCGTCCGGAATTTGCGCCGGCGATACAGCGCGCCATAGAGACCAAAAAAAATGCCCCCCTCTCTCCGGCGGCCATGGAAGTACTCACCATCGTTGCCTATAATCAGCCGGTGAGCAAGAGCTTTGTGGAACATGTGCGCGGCGTAGACAGCGGCTCGGTGGTAAACACCCTGGTGGAAAAGGAACTGCTGACGGAAGCCGGCCGGCTGGATGTGCCGGGAAAGCCCATTGCCTATGCGACTACGCCCCATTTTCTGCGGTGCTTTGGCTTGCGTACACTGGACGATCTGCCGCCGCTCCCCATGCTGGCAGAGGGTATGCAGGATAAATCGGAAACAGATGCGGAAGATTCTGAAATGATTCAGGAAACCTAAAAATTTACCTGGATGTGTACAGGTTCGGCACATCTGCTTTGCAGTCCGAATTGGAAACAGATGCGAAAAATGAAAGAAAGAGGCGCTTTGGCATGATCGGATGGTGCATTGCCGGCGGCGTCCTGCTGCTTTTTCTGCTGATTTTGCTGACACCAGTGGTTTTTAGCGTCAACTACGATGATTTCAGAGACATTTTTATGTGGAAAGTCTCGTGGCTTGGCATTCCTCTGCTGTGCAGTACTGGCACTGGCTTGTTCCAGCGGAAAAAAAAGCCGCAGGAACAAGCAAAGCCGAAGAAAAAACAAAAAAAGAAGCCGGAAAAAACGGAAGATGCCAAAGAAAAGATGCGCCGCAGCTGGGATATGTACTGGAGTCTGATACGGCGTGTGCCAAAGGCGCTGCGTCTGCTCTGGAAGGGCATCTCTATCCGAAAGCTGACAATCGGCGTGCAGGTGGGGCGGTTTGATGCCAGCGCCTGTGCCCAGGCATACGGCGCAGCAAATGCGGCGGTATATACTGCCCTGGGACTGCTGCAAAGCATGATGCGCGTCTCTGTCGAGCAGGTGCAGATTCGCTGCGCATTCGGAACAGAAAAGACAAACTGGATTGTTCGGGGAAAGCTCTGTGCTTGTCTGCTGGCGGTGCTGGCGGCTGTGTGCAGTGTTGTCCTGGGGTTACTTTCCGGCGGCAAAAAGCCGCAGTCCGGGCACGCCAAGGAAGAACCGCCCATGCAAAAGCAGAATGCCGCGTCAGAAGCAGTTTCGGCCGGCAGCAGAAGATAGGAAAAACACGCTACGAAAATTTGTGTTTCACATTACAGGAGGGAAAAAGCTGTGCAGGATAAACATCAGATTTCAGATTTAATGGGCGTTACCATGGAAAAAATACGGGATATGGTAGATGTACAAACCATCATCGGAGATCCCATTACCGTATCCGATCAGGTAACCATCATCCCGGTTTCCAAGGTGTCCTACGGATTCGCTTCCGGCGGCTCGGATCTGCCGGGAAAGGTCAATAATCCCAAGGACTTGTTCGGCGGCGGTGCCGGTGCCGGCGTTTCCATTCAGCCGGTTGCATTCCTGGTAGTACAGGAAGACGGCGTGCGCCTGCTTCAGATGGATGAAGGCAGCGATGCCCTGAGCAGTGCCATTCGTTCCGTGCCGGAAGTGGTGGACCGCATCAGCAGCCTGATTCGGAAGCCGAATTCGAAAAATAAGGAAAAGGCTGAAACAGAAGAAGCATAACAGGATTTGATGCCGCATACTCTGGAGTGTGTTCTCTTTTTGACAGAGAGCCGCAATTCAAAAAGCAGGTTTCCAAAAAAGGAAACCGCTTTTGGCAGAAGGGCGGAACAGATATGGTACAACGAATCAAAAAATGGGTGGGCATTCTGACAGCTGGTGTTTTGCTGTTGGGAGGCGTTCCGCTGGAAAAGGCTGCCGCAGAATCCTCTGTTTCGGTTTCTGCGGCTTCCTGTGTGGTAATGGAAGCCGTAACCGGGGCAGTGCTGCCCAGGCAGGTCAGCAGGCAGGCAAAGAGCACG
>OLOH01000720.1_pt1 | contig 22064 bp, 19 predicted proteins | sample 1673221 | NCBI WGS metagenome assembly OLOH01 (sample SAMEA3136767, study PRJEB25190) | human gut metagenome
TTTACTGAGATGGCTGATTATTTTGAAGCTAATGATAATAAATATACTAATTTTAAAGAAGATAGTTTGCCTTATCGTCAACTTCGTAAGCGTGAAGCTATGCGTAGACGAGATGGTTATTCTGCTCCTTGTTGGCAAAATCCTGATGGTAGTATTGAGAATGTTCATATTAGCGGAGACTATTATAATTTTCTTAATTATACTCGAATGGAACGTACTAATGATGATAGCGTTAAAAGTACAGGAACTGGTTCTACTGGTGAAAAAGTTTTTGCTTTTCCTAAATTTATTGATGCTCAATATTGGACGCATAATATCTATGAATTTGCTAAGAATAACGGTTTCCATTTGATTATTGTTAAAACTCGTCGTGGTGGTTTTTCTTATATGAATGCTGCTCGTGCTGCTAATGCTGTAAATCTACGAAAACATAAAGTTTTTATCAATGTTGCTGCTGATAATAAATACTTAACTAAGAAAGGTGGTCTTACCGACTTTGCTGTTAATACTCTTCGATTCTATGAAGAAAAGACTATGTTTAAGCGTGGTATTTATAGTAGTAACGTTGAAGACTTTCGTCTTGGATTTCGTCTTCCTAATGGAGTTGAATCCGAAGATAGTTGGCAAAGTTCTTTAATATCTGTATCAGCCAATAACAATCCAGACTGTGCTATTGGTAAAGATGCTATTGGTGTTAATGTAGAAGAGCTTTCTACAATGCAGAATTTTAACGAGTTTATGACTGTAACTGAACCTGCCATGACGGTCGGTGATATTACTACTGGTATGCTTGTTGCTTGGGGAACTGCTACTGCTACTAATATGCAAGTTTTTGAAGAAAACTTTTATGCTCCGGGAGAATTTAATTTTATGCCATTTGAAAATGTTTGGGATAAAGATGCTCGTAATGAAATTTGTGGTTTCTTTAAATCTTATGCTTGGGGACTTGAGGGTTCTATTGACGGAGTTAAAGCTATTGATGAATATGGAAATAGTAATATAGATTTAGGTATTAAAATTGCTATGCGTTCTCGTGAAGCAATGAAAGAAAAAACTAAAACTTTTGCTAAGTTTATTAATTATTGCGGTCAACGCGCTTTGTTTCCTGCTGAAAGTTTTAGTAGCGCTACTGAAAATATTTTCGTTAGTGAAGCGTTTATCGCTTATGAAAATAAACTTCGTGTTGATAGCGACTATCATTTTTATGTTGATGGGATGCTTTTTAAAGAGGGCAATACTATTGTATTTAAATCTAACAAACGTATTAAGCAAGAGAACCCTAATGCTAAAGTTTATGATTGGATACAAGGAGTACCCCGTAAAGGAAATGAGCAACCTGATGGTTGTGTTCGTATTTGGTATCATCCTCAATATGATATTCGATATGAAAATGATAGAGAAATAAAAGAAATTCCCGAGGGTACTTATTGTGCTACTTATGACCCTGTTGGTATAGATAAAGAAAAGAAAGAAATTACTAATAGACATTCTCATAATAGTATTCATGTTTGGGAAATGCCATCTGCTCGTAACGGATATAAGTTTAAATGCTGTGCTGCTTATTATGGTCGTAAAGATAAACTCGAAGAAGTGGATTTAATATTTCTTTATCTTTGTATTTATTATAATTGTATTGGAACTGGTATAGTCGAAGTCAATCGTGGAGAAACTGTTTCTAATTTTACTAAATGGAAAGCTCTTCGTTATCTTGCTCATGAACCTTTATTTGTTTGGGATACGACTATTAAAGGTAAAGTTAGTTCTACTTATGGATATGTTATTACTGATGGTGTTAAGAAACTTAATGCTCTTCGTTTGCTAAAAGAATTTCTTTATACAGTTATTGGTAAAGACGAACAAGGTAATGATGTTTATAACTTTCATAGAATATTAGATTATCAATCCATTCTTGAAATTAAGAAATGGAATGACGAGGGTAACTTTGACCGTGTTTCTGAAATGCTTCTTCTTGGTATTTATTGTAAGTCTCTTGATATTAAAGGTAAACTTGAACTTAGCAAAAGACAAAAATTAGAAGAAAGTAGTAGTGCTGCTAATAATTTTTTTAAACGTAAATGGTATTAATAATATGACTGGAGAACAATCATTAAGTACATATCTTTTTATATTTGGAAATATAGCTTTTAGATTTGAACTTCTCGACAATAAAGAATATATTTATAATATGATTACTTATAACGATAATAACTAATAATATGTATTTTCCTACTGATTTAAATTTTCCTAAGCAAAGAGTTAGTGCTGAAGAAAGAAACAAACCGGAGTTTTATGCCAATAGTTGTGATTGGCTTATTGGTCAAGCATTAAGTATTGCCCAAACTGATGATATTGAAAAGAAATATCATTTTCTAAAAGGTAATATTAATGCAGAATATTATAAGAAGATTCTAAATCCTTATAATGCTACAAATAAAGACTATCAACGATTTCCTGCTACTATGCGTAACTACGATATGGTTGGCGGTGTTGTTCGTAGATATGTTGGTGAATATATTCAGAATCCTCATGATTTTATTGTAGGTGCTAATAATCCAGAAGTAGTTCTTGCTCGTGATGCTAAACTTCGTCAAGAACTTATGACTATTGTTCAACAGAAAATTGCTGAAAGAATTAAACAAAATTATGAACAATTTGTTCAACAAGGTGGACAACCTGAACAATTTAATCCTCAAGATAATTTTGATGTCGAAGCTTTTATAAAAGAATTTAATGAAAACTATATTGATGATATAACCGCACAAGGTCAAGATATTCTTAATGTTATAGATGATTTGACTGATTCTGCTGCTTTATACGCTCGTGCTTATTTTGAATGGGTTGCTTTTGGTCGTGTATTTACTTATACAGAAATTCAAGGTAATAAAATAGTTAAACGAGTAGTTTCTAATCGTGATGCTTTTCCTATTCCTAATGATAATATTCTTGTTGAAGATTTCGATGCTTTTTGTGAAAGACGAATGATGACTTTTCAGCAGATAATGGATGAGTATTATGATATTCTCGACGACAAAGGTAAGGAGTTTCTCGACACTTATTATATTAGCGGCAAAATGACAAGTCAAGATGATAGAGGATTGTTGCAATGGGAAAGCTTCAAGAAGTCGTATCCCGATATGTGCAATAAATTCACTGCTAATGAACGAGAGTTTTTTGAACATCAACCGATAATGGCTCGTGAATATAATAATAATCTTATTGAAGTTTGGCATGTTGTTTGGCGTGGAGAAGTTAAGAAAGGCATACTTACTTATCAACAAAATGGTATTATTGGAGAAACTATTGTAGACGAAGATTATGTTCTTAATCCCGATAATGGCGATATTGATATTGAATGGGTTTGGGAATCACAAGTTTTTGAATGCGATAGAATAGGTGGAAGAAATAATGCTATCTATCCTTATAAGTGTAGACCTATTGCTTATAATAGAAATGGCAAACTTCCTTATAACGGTTTGATAGAATTAATGCCTGGTCTTGGTCGTTTTAGTATTATTGATTTGATAATGCCTTATCAAATCTTTGGTAATATAATTGCTTATCATAGAGAAATGGCTCTTGCTAAGAACAAACTTAATGTTCTTTTGATTGCTAAATCTCTTTTAGGTAGTGTTCCCGAAGAAACTATTTATAGAATGGCTGCCGATGGTGTTCTTTATATAGATGATGAAGATGACCAGGGTATGCTAAGAGCGCAACAAGTTCGTATGCTTAACAGTGATACTTCTGCTTATATTGCTCAACTTACAGAACTTATTGAGGCTAATGAACAGGCTGCCAATCTTAAAGTCGATATGACTCCTCAACGTTATGGCGAAATTGCCAATAGTGCCGGTAAAGGAGTTACCGAACAAGCTATTATTCGCGGTTCTATGGGAAGCGTTATAGTTGAGTTTATGTTTGATTATATGCGAGAACATGATTATGCTCGTGATATGGATTATTCTAAACTTGCTTGGATTGATGGTTTAAGAACTTCTTATAAGACTAAGAATGACGCTTCTATAAAATATTTCAGTCTTGATGTCGATAAGCATATTTATGCTGATTATGTTATTAAAGCTAAACTTTCTGCAAAGGAACGTGATAAACTTAATCAGTATAAACAATTTGCTTTTAGTGCTGCACAGAATGGAGATGCTGGAATGGCTGCTGTTGCAATCGAGGGTGACAATACTGCTGAAATAAAGAAAGGTATTCTTAAATTTCAAGAAATTAATCGTCAACATGAAGAACGTATGAAACAACTTGATGCTCAAAATGCTCAAATGCTTCAACAATACGAACTTGATAAGATTGCTGCGGAGGGTCAACAAGATAGAGAAACTCTTGCTCTTGAAAAGTATCTTGATGGACAGATTGAGGAAATGAAAGCTGTTCTATCCTCTACGGGGAGTCTCAACAATGGAGCGGTTAATACTGCTGCTGTTGATGCCGCTAAGACTGCTATTGAAAGAGAAAAGATAGCTGTTGAAAGAGAAAAAGTTGGTGCTCAAATTCAAGTTAATAATCAGAAATTTGCTTCTGATATTTATAAGGCTGATATGAGTTATAAAGTTGCTAAGCAAAATAAAAATAAATTCGATAAAAAATAAACTTGTATTATAAATACTTGTATTTGTGCTTTGTAAATGGATTTAGCCGTTACCGCTCGTGAGAGTAGTAGCGGCTTTTTTATTACTGCTATTATTCGTGATTATGATTTACAGTATTTGTAAATATGTTTTACTATTCGGCTTATTCTAAGGCTCTGTGCAAGACGTTGATACACCCCGTAGAGGATTAATCAATTCGCCACAAATCGTTCAAATTTCGTCAAGTCTGTAAGCGACAAGGGCATTTGCTGATGCTAACAAGACAGTAGAAATAAGCAAACGAAATCGAGTAAGTAGTTGTGATGCTCGACATAATGCTGCTACTGCTTATACATTTGTCTCGAAATAACAAAGTAATAATAACCATATAAAACTATTAAAATTATGCCTACATTAGATTTTGGTTTTAATGCTAATCCTACTGATAGTGGGACTGAACCTATTACAGATTTAGATACTGGCGTTACTGGTACTGTTGGTTCTGATGGAAATATTATTCCTCCTATTGATGAGTCAACTAATGACAATCAAGACAACAACGGTAAACCTGATAGTGATGGTAAAAAAGATGACGTTGATAATCCTGCTGCTAATGCAAATGATAAAGGTGGTAATGATGACGGAAATAAAGATGACGATAATGATTTAGCTGTTGAACCTGGTTCTGTTGTTACTATTGGAGAAGATACTTATACTGTTGACGCTGAGGGAAATCTTGTTGATAAAAACAATAAAGTTTTCAAAGAAGCTAAAGATGTTAAAGACTTTCTTAAACAGTTTGAAGTTGACGATGCTGATAATACAGAAAATGTAATTGATGTTGCTAAGATTATTGAAAAAGTTGGTTTTGAAGTTACTGACGAAAACGATAAACCTATTACTTTTGAAAATACTCCCGATGGAGTTGCTTCATATATTAACGAAGTTCTTGATGCTAAACGTACCGAATATGCTCAAGCTGGTGTTCAGCAACTTATTGATAAATTTCCTATTGTAAGTGATTTTCTTAATTATTATGTTGCTAACGGAAATAGTTATGAGGGATTCGGTCAAGTTCGAGATAGAAGTACAATTACTATTGACGAAAATAATACTGCACAACAAGAAGCGATAGTTCGCGAAGCCTTTAAAGAAAGTGGCAAGGTCGGAAGCATTGATGATTATATTTCTTTCCTTAAGAGTACAAATCGTCTTTTAGATGTTGCTAAACAAGACCTTGCTGCTCTTCAAGAAAACGATAAGAGAGTTAAAGCTGAACAAGCCGAAGCTGCTCAACGTAAGATTGAAGAAGATAAAAAAGCTGAAATTGCTTATTGGGGTAAAGTTAAATCTGCTATTGATAAGAAAGAGATTGCTGGTTATAAAATTCCTGAAACTATTCTTATTAATAAAAACGGTAAACAAAGTGCTGCAACCGCTGATGATTTCTTTAATTATCTATATCAAGTAGATGATAAAGGATATAGCCGTTATGAAAGAGAATTAATGGAAACCCCGGAAGAAGAACAACTTCAAAATGATTTGCTTCGTGCTTATCTTAAATTTACTGGCGGAAATTATAGTAATCTTGTAGACCTTGCGATTGCATCTGAAAAGACTAAGACGCTTCGTCTTAAAGCTGCTGAACAAAGACGTAAAAGTTCTATTAAAATTATTAAGCCTGCCGCAAACAAGAAAATTGGCGATAATATTGCTGATGTTCTTGGTTATGTATAACTTAATTAAAACTGTTGATTATGTACACAATGCGAGTTTTGTCAACGGGTCGTTATGATGATAGAGGTTACTCTAATGAAGAAAGTATTGCTAATCTTCAACTCACTAAACCTGTTGAAATTAATGCGTTTCTGACTTACAACTATGGTATGGATGACGACCGTTTTCCTCTTACCTTTATGACTGAGGGTCAAGGTAGTCGCGGTGTTAAGTCTGTTAAAACTGTTCAGTGGACTTGGAAGACTATGGGTCGTATGAAGTTTACTGATTATGTAACTTATTTCAATACTGCTAATACTAAGCCTGGTCTTGGTTGTGCAGAATTTGAAGTTCATTTTGCTACTCATTGGTTTATCGAACAATATGGCTTGATTTGTCCGGATGGTACTCTGCTTCGTATTCAGAAAGATTTAGGTGAAAGTGCTTACGGTTATGCTTATTTGCTTGCTCCTGTTAACGCTTCTCCTACTGCTTTCGTTGACCCGAAGAACTTTGATAAAGGAACTTATTTGAGCATGTCTGCTCCTACTGTTTCTGAATCTTATTCTAAGGGTAATAGAAGCAATACTATGGGACCTGGTTCTATGACTTCTCAACTTGAGTTTTTCCGTTATAGTAAAGAGGTTGCTGGTAATATTTCTAATGTTGTTACTGAATATGAGTTCCAGCAAGGTAATGGTGGTGGTACTACTCGTCTTTGGATTTCAGAAGAAATGCGTCAGTTCAACTTGACAATGCGCGTAATGAACGAAGAACGTCTGTGGTTGTCTACTTATAATAGACTTCCTGATGGTACTATTCGTTTGAAAGATAGAGATAATGGTAAACCAATTCCTCGTACTGCCGGTATGTTGGAAATTTGCCGTGAAAGTAACTACGATACTTATGGTGAATATCTTACTCTTAACAAACTTGAAAGAACTGTTGGTGATGTTTTAAATAAAGATACTGATGATGGTACAATGAATATTGTGCTTATGGGCGGTAAAGGATTTATTCAAGACTTCCAATATGCTATCGAGAATGATGCTATGAGTAAAGGTTTCATTACTCCTCTTGGCGAAAAGAAAATTATGGATAATGGTAGCGGTCTTGCTTATGGTAAGTATTTCAATAAATATACTACTGTTGACGGGCATACTATTACTGTTAAACATTGCTCATTCTTCGATAAAGGTACTATTGCCGAAGCTGCAAAACAGAATGGACAAATTCATCCTCGTAGCGGTTTGCCTATTACTTCTCATCAAGCTTGCTTTATTGACTTCTCTTCTTATAAAGGCGAAAATAACGTTCGTATTGTTCGTCAAGAGGGACAAGAATATATTGCTAAGGTTATTGAGGGTATGACACCGATACCTAAAGAATGGGGTGTTTCTACTACTAATCGTGCTTCTACCGAAATTGATATGTCTCGTTATGAGATTAAGGGAAGTATGGGTCTGCAAGTAAACAACACTACGAAGATGTTCTTGCTGAAATGCATATTGTAATAACTAATTAAATTAAAAAGATTATGCCTACAATTGGAACTGCTGCTGCTGAAAATAAAGAACAGGAAATTAATAAACCTGCCGCTGCTGTTGAAACAGCTAATAACCAAAATGGAGAAACTACTCAAACTCTTAGAGAAAAAAGAGATGAAGATTTAAACGAACCTTATTTTGAAGATAGATATATCGTTATTGCTTTGGTTTCTTCTTTCTCTCTTTATCGTAAAGCTAACGATAAATCTCTTGAAGAACGGAATGAATTTATTGGTAGTTCTGTTCGTAGTTCAAGAACTCTTGCTTCTAATAAAGGTGAAGTTGAAGCTTATTTCCCCAATCTGATTGGTGTTTCTCCTACTAACGAAAATTTCGTTAGACGTGTTAAGGAATATCTTAATAACATTCAGGTAAAAGTTGATAAACTTGGTAAGAGACTTAATATTAGTTTCCATTATCATCATGTTAAAGACTATTACAGATTTAAAAATGCAGAAGAAGCTATTGATGCTGAATTTGCTGCCGTAAATCGTGGTGATAGTGCTGCTCTTGACAAAGCAATTGAAAATCGAATTATTAAACTTAATGCTCTTGAATCAGAAAAATACAGATACGGTTATCCCGATAATGTAGCTGATTATCTTCTTTATCGTCATTGTTTGTTATATAGTGATGTTGCTAAAGATACTGCAATCATTAATAACAAACCTAATATTAGATTCTATTTTAGAGACGAACAGAAAGAGAAAGAACTTGAAGCTAAGAAACGTCTTGAAGTTAATAATGCTAAACGTAACTTCGTTAATATTACAGCTAATGATAAACTGTTTGACGATGTTTATGCTGCGTATTGTATATTTACTAATAGACCGCTTATTCCTTCTCTTGCAGAAGATAGAGTTCTTAAGGAAAACAATCTTGATTACTTTGCAAGTCAAGAACCTGCTCGGTTTAACAAAATGTGTACGGATAGAGATATAAGTCTTAAAGCTATGATTGAAAAACTTATAGCTTATGGCATTCTTATTCGCCATCCTCATTCACAAAATATTGTTAGTGGTGCAGGTGATTTTATTGGTGCTAATATGAAAGAGGCTCTTGCTTGGTTTAAAAATCCTGATAATAGCGATATGCGTACAGCTTACGAAAACCAATTAAAACTTGCTTAAAGTTATGGATATAGTACAGATGCACATCACGTTCAGAGAGCTGGCTCAAAGAATGGGTTTGCAGACTGCTCGTGCTATTTATAATGAAGACATTGATATATGTCTTAATCATGCTATCATGGCTAAAACTCGTAGTATTATTTCGCAAAATGCTCAAACTGCTAATGATTATATAATCAAAGCAAATGCCGATATTAGTCAACTTAATGCTCTGCGAAATCTTGCTACGAAAGGTGAAATATCTGGTTCATCCCTTACGGGGGGTGGAACTGATATTGAACCATATACGGCTGATGTTACTAATGCTAATGTTATGCTTTATACTCATTTTGCTGTTAGCTATGATGACAAAACTCTTGACGATTGTCGTATAATCGAAGCTGAATATCTCCAAAGAACTCTTCGAGATTATTGTAATCGTGCTACGAAACGTTATCCTATTTGTGTTTCTATTGTAAAAGATGGCAAACATTCTATCGAAATTTATAACGGTAATAGCAATACTAAACCTACAAAGGTTGTTTATAATTATATTAAGCTTCCTGCTGTTGTTAAATATGATGAGCAAGTAATAGAAAATAGAGTTAATTGCGATTTGCCTGATTATTTACACATGGAAATAGTTGAACTTGCTATTGCTTATTTTAGAGATAGTTTTGCTATGCCTAACGAACCAAAAATAAATTAATAAAATTATAAAGCTATGAGAACTTTTCTTTTAGGCTCTAAGTCAGATTTAGGTAATGACCTTACAGCTCTTACTGTTGGTCAATTAGCTTTTTCCGCTTTAGTTGATGGTAAACATACTCTTGATTCTGATGGTACTAAAATTAAGGATAAAGGTTATATCTTTCTTGGAAAAGAAGATGCTAAAGGCGGCGATGTAATTGTTCCTATTTATAAGAACAAGTTTAGTTTTACCAAAATGGTATATCAAGCTGCTGGCGCTTATACAGGTAATTTTACAATTCCTGCTCCTACTGTTGGTGATGACTTGACTGTTGTAGTAGTTAAGAAAGGTGTTCAGTTTAATGAACGTAATAAGTGGACTGCTACTATGCGCGTTAAAGATGGTCAAAATGCTTCTGCTTGTGCTAAAGAATTAGCTGAACAACTTAATAATAATCCTGCTTCCGGTGTTAAAGCTGTTGTCGAAACTGCTAAGATTACTATTACTGCTGTAAATAAAGGAGAAGATTATAAGATTGCTCTTGGCGATGATTTGTTTGGTGTAGCAGTTACAGAAACTTCTGCTGTTACTCCACTTGCAGATGCCAACTATATTAAAGATTTGGCTATGAAAGCTGCCGCCGATGCTGGTATTGAATATACTTATCAAGACCCTGCGAATCTTATTTATCCTGGTTATCCACTTAATCCTCTTGCACAGCCTGATAGTGTTGATGCAGGTTATACCGTATTTACGCTTAAATTTGCTGAGCCACGGGAAATGAAAACTGTTGACCAAAGTATTAATCAGATTGTTCAAATCGCTCTGCCTACGGGTGCTACCGCAATTGATAAAGTTGAAACTATACTTAAAGCTATTGCTAAAGTTGAAACTATAATTAAAGCTGTTGCCGGTGTAGCTTAATTGAGTTAATAAACATATTTGTATAATATGGAGAGCCACTATTACTGTATTAGATTACGGTGATAGTGGCTTTCGTCGTTTTGGCTGTAATGGAAGAATTTAAAGTTTTTAATAGTGTAATTGAAAATACTGTTCGTAATACTTCTTATATTACTGTAATTATTTCGAGCTTAGTATTTATTAGTTATACTGTTATTATAAAGTTGATAGACTATTTCAGACATAAAGATGATAAAAAATCTCTTGTCGAAATGGGTCTTGCTGTTAAAGAGGTTAGCAATAATGTTGCAAAACTAAATGCTATTCTTGATAATCTTTTTCAAGATATTACTAAAAAGAATTTAGAAAAAGGTAAAATTATTATTGAACTTGCATTTTTTAATTTTCAATATAAAATTGTTAATCTTTGTCGTAATATTATTATCAATAACAATATTGATATTAATAAAGAATTTATTATAGCAAATATAACTAAGATTGTTAATACAGAATTTTATCGTGCTTATCATACTCTTTCATTATACGAAGTTGGTAATACTCCTCTTAGTGAGTTTCTTAAAGATAGTTGGAAAGACGATTGTATTAAAGATGTTCTTGCTATAATATATAACGGTCAAGAAGATAAACTTCGTATTTCGCAAATCAATAGTAATCTTAGTATTAAAGTTGATGATTGGATAGTTTATATAAATAATAAATATACCGAATATGAGTAAGGATTATCAATTACTTCAAGAACTTGCCGACAAACTTGAAAATAATATTATTCAAGTTATTGGTACTGATATTAAGAAAATTAATCTCGGTTTTATTTCTAACAATATCTTCGGTGCTTCTTATTTATATGATATTATTTCTTCTTGTATAGCTTATGATATTCTTCTTACCGAAGAAGAGCAAGAACTAATAAAAGTAATTTTTAATACGTCTGAATATGGAAGATACTGTTTTAAATAATATCCGTGTTCCTATTGATTGGGTTTGTTCTTATCGACAAATCCAATTTTTGCTTGTTGAATATGGTGTTAGTGCTATACAAGGTTGTGATAATGTTTGTGCTCCTAAAAACAAATCTATTATTCAGCTTTGGAATTTATTTAAAAATGCTGCTTTCCTCTATGAAAAAGGATATACAGATAAAGCTAACACTATATATGAGTTTGTTAAAAGAGCTTTAACTAAATATGAAAATGTAGATGTAGGTAATTCTGAAATTCATGTTGAAGATGCCATAGTTACTATCAAATGTATTGGTAATGATTATGAATTTGATGATATTAAAGAAGTATATACTTTTGAAATTAATGATGAAGAGCAATTAAATATTCAAGATAATGGTCTTGGACAAACTATTGCGTTCAACGTTATTTCTAAGAAAACTATTTCTATTGGAAGCAAAGTAGAAGAATTCTTTATTGATTATGATTTTGCTCTTGATAATGTTTCCGATAATAGTTGGATTAGTTGGAATAAAAGTAATCATTCTATTGTTATTAAAGAAAACAAAGTTTCTGTTCGTACTGCTAAATTTAGACTTATTCAAAATGAAAGCAATAATGTTCTAAATGGAGTTATCAATCAAGAACTTAGTAAACTTACTTATAGATATACTATTACTATATTTCCCGAAAGAATCGAACTTCCATCAGAGGGGGGTCGTGAAACTTTTGTTGTTAATAGTTATAAAGAACTTACTAATGAAAGTGGTGAAGTTATAGGCGATAAAATTCTTGTTCCTTATAAAGCAACTTCTTCAAATAAATATTTTGTTGTTAATGGTAATTCTGTTTCTGCCGAAGCCAATACTTCGTTTCCTCGTTCCGGTTCTATAATTATCGAACGAGAAGAAGTTGGCGTTGAGGGTAATAAGAAAATTGAAGTTAGTCAAGATAGTCTTAATAAAGAAATTCGTTATACTCTTAATGCTAATGTAGATAGAAATACTATTGATGTTAATGGTACTAATCCTGTAAAACTAACAGTAGAAAGTTACAAAGAAACTTATGTTAATGGCGAAGCTCAAGGAGATAAAGTTGCTGTTAATTATACTGTTCGTTCTGAAAAAGGTCTTTTAAAGAATAATACTTCTGATAAGACTAAATGGTATATGTCTGCTAATACAAGTACCGAAATTAGAACCGACAATATTATTGTTACTCAAACTGAAAGTAATAAACAGGAAACTATTGCTATTAAACAAGATGCTGCTGAAGAAACTTTTGAATATACATTTAGTTGCGACCAGGAAGTTATTAACGCTCCTAATTCTGGAACTTCTATTATTCTTAATATTCAAAGTTTTAAACAATATTATATTAATGGTAAACCATCTAATAAAGAAAGTGTTGCTTATACAGGAGAAGTTACCAATGGTAGCGATTTTATAACTATTACTCCGTCTTTGCCTAATAGTATTACTATTAATAAAAATGATAACGAAGAAGAACGTACTGGTAGAATACGTTATACACAAAACGAAGTTAACGGTAAAGATTTAGTAGTTAATATTACTCAAGTTGGCGCTTCTATTCAATATGATTATTTCTTTGAAACTGATGATAGCAATGAAATTACTCTTACCCAATACGCAAATGCTAACAAAGATATTGTTATCAGAAGTTATAAAAAGAAGAAAGTTAATGGTCAATATGAGGGCGGAAATATTAATGTTAATTTTGATTTAACTACTGCTTTAAGTGGAGAAATTGTTAATTTAGTTTCTGTTAATGCAAGCAGTCAAGATAGTAAGATTTATATTCGTAGTAATTTAAATACTACAAATAATAGATATACTGGAAATATTGTTGTTACTCAATCAGAAAGTGTTGATGGTATCGGTAAGACTTTATTGTTTACTATTATAAAAGAAGCAAGCAAAGTTGAGTATCAATATAGACTTGAAGTTAGACCTGAATCTATTAAGTGTGATGCTTACGCTCCTAATGGTTACGATTTTGAAGTTCTTAAAAGTGATAGATTAACTTATATTAATGATGGACTTTATAGAACTGATGAGAATCTTCATTGGCAAGCAAGTGCAGATGTAGATTGGATTAAGACTGGCGGTCAAGATGTTACTCATTTTAATGTGGACGAAAATACTAATGAATACCATGTTCGTGATGGAAAGATTACTGTTCATATTATAGATGATGACGGAAATACCGCTGATAAGAAAATTTCTGTTAATCAAAAATATTCTGAATCTCATGATGAATATATAATGTATGTGACTGGTGATTTTTATCTTTTTAGAAACAAAAGAGAAATAACCAATCCTTATACGCTTAAACATGAGTATTATAGAAATGGTAGAAAAGTTAATAGTGTAGATGAAACTCAACAATATAGAGGTAAGAATCTTTCTGCTAATAGAGAAGAATGTAGTCAAATATATTGTGAATATTTTTATGGTACTTCTAATAGTTATGAATTTACTATAACTATTAGATATGATTATAGTCCTCCTATTGGAACTGATGCTTATGCTTTTATTAATTATCGTACTATGGATGGTAAGTACGAAAATGCTGTTTCTTGTACTTTCAACATGAGTGATACCGATAGTGTAATGTTTTTACGTTATTACGATAGCAGTTATGATACTAATATTTACGACTATTTTTATCATTATATTCCTGATAATCTTAAATGCCTTTATGCCGATTTATTAAAAATATTTATTGCTTCTCATAATGATAGTCACAAACTTCGTAAAGCTATATTTAATATTAATTTATTTCAATCTCTAATTGCTGCTCATTTCTTTAAGATGCAAAAGAAATACGAGTTGTTCTTAAAAATGATTGTTACTTATCTTAATAATTGGTTTAAGGATAATGATATTTCTTATGAATATCATATTGGAGAAATAGAAGAAGATGGTCATGTTTATATGGATGTTCTTCCTTGTCAAAAACAAGCTAATGTTAAGTTAGAACTTGACCCTATAACTGGTCATTTGCATGAGATTGATAATTCAGATAATACTGAAAATATTGAATTTGAAATTGAAGATTCTCATTTAATGCTAACTAAATATGGATATACAAAATAAAGATTTAGGAAAGGCTATCATTACTGTTGCTGAAAATAATGTATATGATAGTCAAAAAACTTATGAACGTCTTACGCTTGTTAAATATAACGGACATGTTTATCTTAGCAAACGAGATGTTCCTGTTAATACATCCCCTACGGGGGAACTTAATGATGAATATTGGCTTGACTATGAAGTCAAGGCTTATAGTTCTATCATTGGTATTGCTTTTACTCGTGCTAAAGATAAACCTGTTACTCCAACAGGTGGTTCTTATTCAAATCCGCACCCCGTAGAGGATAATTGGAAACCTGCTCCTTATAATGGCGATGATAATCTTTGGTATTCAATTCGTCGTTTTAATGAAAATGTAGATATTCAAGATAGAGAATGGAGCGAACCTACATTAGGCGGTTATGATATTGATTCTCTTGTAGAAATACTTGAAGATAGAATTGGTGTTATAATCGAATAAAAAAAAATCGTTTTTTTTTATGGTTTAAATAATTAAAAACATTATGGAAGATTTATCTAAAATTCTCGAGATTTTAGCTGCTAATAATCAAAAACTTAGAGTAGCTGTTACTAAAACTAATGCGCAAGGTGAAGAAGCTCAAAAAACTACTCCTAATATGATGAGTTTTAGTAATGATAAAAATAGTATTTGGTTTAATGGTAAATTATATGGTGTTTGGTATGTAAATAATTTAAAAACTTGTACTAATGAAAGCACAAATGATGAACTTGTTAAAATTTTAGGTCCTGCTACTGATGAACATTTAAAAAATATATGCGACTTTATATTAAGAGGTGGAGTTGGATATACACAATATGATTATAGTTTTTATCCTGCTATTCTTGAATCGCATTATGATACTAAAAGTGTTAATGTTAAGATTATAACTTGGAAGTCAGGATATTTAAAGTATATGAATTATCAATTTAAGTTAACTGATAGATGGAATTGTATAGTACATCATGAAAATATTTCTCATGTTGCGGATATTGATAAATATATATCTGCTCTTGGAACTTCTGTTCAGATGCCTAATGCTGTTGGTGGTATCGCTGCTGGTACTACCGTTGCAACATTAAACAATAAGACGCAAAATGAAATTATTGATATGCTTTTGTTTCCCGAACAGCAACCGCAAGTTGTTGCTCCGTCTGCAAATATTCTTCTTAGTAGCGGTTTTATTAACAATGAAATAATGGAAGTAGGAATGGCTGCTCCTGTTGCCTATACTAACATTAGAACATCGTTCAATCAAGGTTATGGACGTGTTGCTGGTCAACCTGATAAAAAACGTGCTGGTGCTTTAAATAGCGAAGCAAGTTTTATTTATTACGGTGGACAATTAAGCAATAAGACTTTACCTACTAAAGTTGTTTTAGGAACTATGCAGTATAATTATCATGCCGCATACGCTCAAGGTGAACAACTTGTAACTTCATGGGGAAATAAAGCTTCTATTCAACCTAACCCGTTGCCTGCTGGTACTGTTAATTCTGCTGCTGTTTATATTTATGGTACTTATCCTTATTTTGCTAATGGTGCTGATGCTTCAACAAGTAATGGTGATGGAAATATGCAATCTGCTCCTGTACCTAATAATAAACTTAAATTGTATAAGTGGACTGATACTTTAATTGGTGCTAAGTTTGCTTCTGAAGCATCAAGTGGTACTCGTCTTGAATTTAAGTTCCCGTCTACTAAAAATGTAACTAAAGTAGAATTTTATAATACTGTTTCCGGTAAATGGGAAGTATTTGCTTCCGCCAATTACGCTATTTCTAATGCTGAAAATATTCAAGTTCAAGGTGTACCTGTTGCTTATAAAAAGCTTACCACACAAGGAGCTATGTCCGGTGCTTTACAGTTAAGATTTACTGTTGCCAATGTTTCTCGTTCAGAAGATGATGAACCGGATACTTATAATGGTGAAGAAATTACCGATGAAGTATTTAGAAGTTTATCTGCTAATAGTACTACTATTCCTTTTGAATCTGATTATAGTATTGATACTTTTGCAGAGCAAAGAAGTCGTCCTGCCGGTGTTGCGCAATTTGCTGTTAACTTTGAACCAGGAGGTCAAGCCCCTCTTGATGCCCGTACAGTAGTTGGAACAAAAGCCGATTTGATTAATGCTACTACTTATGCGGCTAAGAACTACTATCAAGGTATGCTTGTTATTGTAAAAGATACTCAAGAAGTTTATGTTCTTAAGGATATAGCTAAAATTACTTCTGCTGATTATAGTGGTTGGAAACGAGTCGACGGTGGCGGTGTTACTCAAACAGTTGTTGAAAACGTTTTGACAAGTACGAGTACAACTCATGCTTTGTCTGCTGCACAAGGTAAGATATTAAAAGAGATGATTGACCAAATTACTGTTAGTGGCGGTATTATTGTTATTGAATAATAAAAATATGAATAAAAGCGATAATGGTTAAATAAATCATTATCGCTTTACTAATTACAGCGAATTATATGGATATGAATAACGAACTAATTGACGAACGTGCTGCTTCTCCTGTTGGACAATTGTTTAGAGTTTGTGCATCTAAAACAGAAGCTGAAGCACTTGAACTTACTAAAACTAATCCTAATATTCTTTATTTTTCTTCCGATACTAATACTATTATATTTAATGGTGTTATGCGAACTAATCCTACTTCAGATTTAAGTTCTGTATTGAAGAAAACTGATATTATAGATAATACTTCTACTAATGATAATACAAAAGTTTTATCGGCTAAACAAGGTAAGCTTCTTAATGATAATAAAGTTGCTAAGTCTGAAATAGTTGATGATACAAGTACCGATGATGCTACTAAACCTCTTTCTGCAAGACAAGGTAAATCGTTACAATATGAGATAACTGTTCTTGAAAATAATATTCAAGATTTGCAAACAAGTATTCCTACTAAAACTTCTCAACTTACTAATGATAGCAATTATGTTACGACTAATAATGTTTTAACTAAAACTAATACAACTGTATATAATCCTACTGATAATTATCATCCTGCTACTAAAAAATATGTAGATGATAAATTAAATGATAGTTCTATAAGTATAGTTGAGTTTGATTATAATTTAGTCAATGCTTTAACAAACACATCTACTACTGAAGAAATTAATGCTGCTTTTGCTAATCGTTCTCAACTAAAAACAAATTCTATTGTAAAACTTATCGGTATAAATGATTCTTCTGATGGTTTTGATGGAAGCGATGGCTATCGTTTATGCCATAAAGTTAGCGTAAATAGTCCTGATAGTTTTATTATAGAATATTTCTCCGATAGTAACAATAACGAAGTTGTAGAAATAATATTTAGCGCAGGTAATATAGAAGTTAATAGAATGTCTATTACTCCTACTATTCCAAATGATATTTTGAAATTTAAATTTATTGATGTTACCGATGGTTCTTTTTTAAGGATAAATAGACGAGTTTCGGGTAATGATACCGTAGAGTATATCAATAAAATATTTGGTTCTATTGACAATCTTAGTAGAATAATAATGGATATGTGGGAAAATCACACTAAATATTATTTCCATTTTTATGATACTAAATATAATGTTGAACTTGCTAATATTTATACTTGCTATAACGGTCAAGAAGAGTATACTTTGCAATTTAATATTTCTTATTATACTAGTAATGGTCCTGTTAGTAAACGTTTTAGTATATTAATTGATACAAGTGATGTTGCTGCTAATCGGTTATATATTGAAGATATTCTTGTTTCCGATAATCTTCAAAGAGTTGTTAAACGTACTAAATCTGAATATGATAGTATTGGCACTAAAGATACTTTAACAATGTATGGTGTAACTGAATAATTATGATAATAAAAATAATTGCGTTAATTTTGATAATAATATTATCGAAATTAATATACTTATTAATGTTTAAAATATAATATGGATAAAATAGATAATTTAGATATAAATACTTTATCTAATAATGATAAGGGGTTTATCTTAAAGATATAAAAACTAAAGGTGTTTATATTAAAGACGAACTTATTGCAAGTACCGATTTTGATTGGATGAAATTATTCCCATCTCTAACTAATAATTTAGTTGATAAAGGTTTACGTGATGTTAATGGTTGTGCTATTCTCAATTTTAGTTCTTTACGTATAAATTTGAGACGTAATGGAATTAGTAATTTGTTTTTTGAACCTCATACTCTTGATTGGTTTACTGTTCCAAAAATAAAAAGTAATTTTAGTTTGCATAGAGACGGAAATAAACGATTAAGATATATTAGAATTATATTTGCTTCTTATGCCGATACATCTTTAAATTTACTTTCTATTAAAAATGGAATACATTTTGCTGCTGGTATTGATTCTAAAATTATTGATGTTACTGTTAATGGTCCAGATTTAGCTGATTATAAAGGATTTAATGTAGTTGTTTTATTGTTTGACGATAAACCTTAAAATTATGAATAAAGAAGAAAATAAAATAGCTGCTTTCTCTGTTGAGGGGGGGCTTAAGATAGGAAACATTGATTCAAATGGTGTTTATGTTGGAGATAAATTAGTTGCTGGAAATTATTTTGATTTTAGTCAATTGTGGAGTAATCTTGTTTATATTCCGGATGATAAAACAGATTCTTATAATGCTGTTCTTATTGTTAATCTAAGCACAGATACTATAACGTTTAGTAGAAATGAACAAAAAAGTTATGTTGACGCAAAAAGTATAGATTGGTTTGCAGCAGGTATTGGACCGGGAAATGTAGTCGCACAATCTGTTATAAATGGTAATAAAACTGTTAATGCAATTATATTTACAGTTACAATAGGAAATAAAATAGAAATTGTAACAAAACGTAATATAAGTGCTGGTGAAACCATAATATCTTACGGTCAAGTTAACGTTTCACCTTTTGGAAGAACTGTAATAGTATTTGATGCTTAATAAATAAAAATTATTTTCATTGAAAATAGTTTTGCTGTTTAAAATAATAAATGTATTTGCTAAATAAAATCAAACTATTACTAATGCTAATAAACTTAATAATTAAATTATTAACAGTGATTATTTATTCGTTTTCGTTTTAGCATAAGTTTTATTAGCTAAAGCAATAGTTTGATTTATTTATTGTCTAACTAAAATTTATAATAATTATGGAACTAAAAAAGTTTTGGAAGTATTTGGCGATAGGAATGGTTATTGCCGTGGTATTTGGTATTACTCTTAATGTTGGTTGGGAAACTGTTTTTATTAATCTTGTTTTAGGCTTCGGTACTGCTATTGGTAAAGGTATGCGTAAAGATTATGAAATGAAATATGCTTTTCTTAATTATACTATTCCAATGTTAATTGCCGGTATTATTACTGCTGTTTGTATATCTTTATCTATTGCTTAATATGAATTATTTAGATACTATTATTAATCAAATTCTTAATAATTTTGATTTCGCATATATGCTTATTGTTAATGTATTATGTTTTATTCTTATTAAAATTCATGATTATCTTAATGGAGATGGTCATAAAGTTGCAACATGGAATAAAAGATTATACTTAGTAATAAGCATTGTTGTTATTGGAGCTATTTATCAAGATGCAGGTGAGATTAAAACTACTGTTCTTGTTAATAGTGCTATTCTTGCTCCAGTATTTTGGAGTTGGATTGCTGCTCCGATATTGCATAAATTTGGTATTACATATAAACAGGCAGATGATGCTCTAAAATAGACTGTTTAACATTCCCCGTAGAGGATGAGACAATGATATGAATCTTTCTCATTCCTTTACGGGGGGTCTTAATTTCTGAAACAATGGTAATCGTCAAAAACAAAATAATTCCATTCGGTAGTTATACTACTATTAACTTATTTGGTATTTTATTTACTAAATCTGATTATCTTAGTCCTATAACTATTAATCATGAACGTATTCATACAAAACAGATGCTCGAACTACTTATAGTCGGTTATTATATTTGGTATATTATTGAATATATAATTGTTCGTTTACGCCATAAAAAACAAAATGATGCTTATCATGATATTAGCTTTGAAGAAGAAGCTCATAATAATGATACTAATCTTCATTATCTTGATAATAGAAAGCGTTTTGCATGGTGGAAATATGTTCGTTTGCGGTCTGCCGAATAGTAAAATGATACTGTTATAGCCTCGTGGATACGGTTTATTTTGCTACCATGGCATTCATATATGCGAAATGATTAATCTATCGAAATAGGCATAAAATGGTGTGACGAGCCTTAAAATGCGTCGACCAAATAAATAATTAATAACGCTCTAACTAATAATATTATGGATAATATAAAACTTTCTAAATTCGTTGATGGATTTAATCTTGATAAAAATAGAAAAAAGATACTGATAGCATTTATCGAAGAACTGATTAAAGAAAGTGAAACAAGTGATTATGAACTTCCTTTAGCTTCAAAAGATGTTCGTGGTGGTATTAAAACTGGTTATAGTCAAAATGGAAAAAATTATCCTGTTCAACTTAATGATACTGAACAGGCTTATGTTTCAGTTCCTTGGACTGATAATAATACTACTTATGCTACCGCAACTACTTCTACTTTAGGATTAGTTAAGAAAGGTGCTGCTGTTGCTAACGCTGCCGTTGATGCTGATGCCGCTGCATTAGTTACCAAAATAAATGAACTTTTGACAAGTCTTAAAAACGCTGGTATAATCGCCTAAATCAATAATGATTATGAAAAAGATAATTGAAATACTGCAAGCTATATACGAAGAATTGAAGTTGCAAACTAAAATATTAAGAGGAGAAGAAGATGTATGATAGTTGGTAATCCTATTATAATGATTCTTAAAGCTATACTTAATTGGTTTCGTTTTAGACGCGATTATATAGCTAATGCTGTTGATAAAATTCCTCCGGAAATTAAAGATGCTCTTGTCGCTTGGTATAGCCCTGTTAAACAAAAGTTGAGCAATTACGATGTTATTGAAAATTATATTATTGATTTTACTACGTTTAATAATAAAGTTAATGCTATTATAAATAACAATAAATTTGTTTTTACTGGTAATGTTGTAGTTGGCATTAATTACGAACGTATTCAAGTTGAAAAATATAATTCATATAAAATACTTATTAAAGGACTTACAGGTAGTATTTGTTATTATTATCGTAATGCTGATGGTGTAGAAAACTATATTGTATTTAATAAAGATGGTGTTTATGATATACCTGTTTCTTATAAGCAAGGAACTGAAGGTATTATTATGGGTTATACGTGTAATTCTACTACTGAATGTACTGTTACTCAACTTCCTACTTCTATTCTAAAAGACTTTAGCGGTAATAAACACGATGCTTATCTTTATGGTTTCAAAGGTAAGTTGAATAGTGGTGTTGGTATTTATGCTCAAGATTTTAAGAATTGGAATTATGGTTCAGCTATTAATAAC
>OLOH01000722.1_pt1 | contig 22027 bp, 19 predicted proteins | sample 1673221 | NCBI WGS metagenome assembly OLOH01 (sample SAMEA3136767, study PRJEB25190) | human gut metagenome
GTTCCAGACCACGGATGCCGGTCTTGCTGATCTCCACGCTGGACACGCCCCGGTTTTGCCGCAGAAGGGTGCGGACACTTTGCTTACCTTGGGATGTTTTGGACTGGTACAGCCGAAATGCCGCCTTTACCGCCCGGAGGACGGTCCGGGCAGACAGTTTTGTGGTGGAGATCATAATGTTGAATGACTTCTGTTCGATTTCTTCCTGCACTGCCATCACCTCCCGTGCAGCAGGGTGATTTTAGCGGTCATGCTCTGCCGGGGGCTTGGTGCGGGGCTTTTCTGCAGTGGGTTCATCGGGCACCGGCAGTACCAACAGACGGTTGCCCAGTTTCAGAAAGGCTTCCGGCTGATGAAAAAGCTGCTCATACTTCTGCGCCATCTCCGGGGTCAGGGATGCAAAATCCTCCTCGCCCAGTCCCACTACCAGAAAAGTCCCAGCAACGGCATCGTACATTTGCCCGTTTTCATCCCGCAGGGCACGGTTCAGGGGCAGTCCCATGAGCTTGCCCTCGTCATTGCAGATGATAGCCACCGGGTCTGCAAAGGGGTAAACAGCATCAATCGAGCCGCCCACAGCCTGCTGCAAGGCTTTCAGGTCGTTGTCAATCTCGACCTGCTGCGGATGCTGCCCCGGCGTAATTTTCAGCACCGACAGGGTGTTCTCTTCCATGCGAATCCTCCTTTCCATTCAGTCCGATTTCGCCGCTTCGTGCCGCCTGCATCAGAGCCGCCACGAAGAAGCCGAAAAAGGCACCCGCTTCAAAAAAGGCGAAACCGATAAAAAAGTTCAGCATGACACACCTCAGTCGATGCAGATGCAGGGCAGCTTCTGATCGTCTGCCATCAGGGTGATGCTGTGGCTTTCCAGATACTTCTGGAACAGGTAGACCTCATCAATGGTCAGAGAGATGACCCTGCCGTCCATGTTGGTACGAGCCAGAATCACCGGGCCGGTCAGGTAGTGCTTGCCGCCCATCTTCAGCACCTGCGCCGGATTGTAGCAGAGCAGCAGCGAGGTGTCAGGGAGGTTCAGGCAGGCATCGTCCTCCTCAAAGCAGGGCAGGATGTCGGGAGCCTCGTCCAGCGTGATGACGGTCAGCTCCATATCTGGGGCAATGGCTGCAAGGTAGACCTCGCCGCCCCGGTTTGCCGCCAGTGCAGCGCAGATACGCACATCAATGGTGATCTCTTCGGAGCGGATGGTACAGGTAGCGTTGTTTTTCATAGGCGTTTCTCCTTTTGTTTGCAAAAGAAAAAGACCCCATCGGGTCTTTCGTTACGGTATAAGTCAGCGTTCATTCTGCCGCTGCTGTTTACGTTGCCACTGATCCAGCAGCTTGATGATAGTGTCCTCCATCTGTTTTGGGGTGTAGCTGCGAGGGAAATATTTCCGCAGGGTGTCGTTTTTGATAACCACCTTGTCCAGCTCGCCCTTTTTCTCTTCTCCCATGACCGCAAAGGCAACGTCATACGAGAAGTGCCCTTCCTGCGCCAGCTTTTTAAGCCGCTGCGCTTGGGAAAGGGACGGCGCATTCTGGGTGTCTTGCATCGCTTCTAAAAAATCCCGCTGTTGGTTCGTGTCGAGATACGACAATTCCACAGCAGGATTGAAGGAAATCTTCTTTTCGTCCACCATGTCCAGCAGTTCGGGGACGAGGTTGGTCAGGCGGATAAACCGTTGGACGGTTTTATATCCCTCGCCAGCATCTTCCGCAACTCGTTCAATGGACAGCTTCGACTTCTGGACAATTTGTCCAGAAGTTAAATCCGACCTAGCACCTTGATTTTTTATCGCTTCCAGCTTCATTTTGTAGGCGAAAGCTCTTTCACTGGGCAAGATGTTTTCACGTTGGAGATTGCTGTCCACCATGAGCAAAACGGCGGCATCATCATCCATGTTGCGGACAATGACCGGCAGCGCATCCAGTCCGGCAAGCTGTGCAGCGTGCTGACGGCGATGCCCGGAGATGATCTCGTAGCCACCTTCCGGGCGTGGGCGGGCGATCAGCGGAGCCAGCACGCCGTACTGTGCGATACTTTCCACCGTCCGGGTCATGGCTTCATCGTCCAACACCTTAAAGGGGTGGTTGGTGAAGGGGTGCAGCGCATCAATGGGAATCTGCTGCACCTGTTCCCGCTGTTCCTCCTGTCGGTTTTCCTCGGTGGAAAACAGGTCATCTAGCCCTTTCAGAGCTAAGTTTTCGCTGTCGATCGGCATCCGCCAGCACCTCCTTTGCAAGAGATTTGTAGGCTTCTGCCACCTTACCTTTGGGGTCGTGCTGGAAAATGCTTTTGCCCACGGCACTGATTTCCACAGCACGGACAGATCGGGGAATGGTCTGGTCGAACACTTTGATCTTGCTGCCGTAAGCACCCCGAATCAGGTTGTCGATCTGCTGCCCATAGTTGGTGCGGCTGTCCGTCATAGTCAGCAGGATGCCCTCGATTTTCAGACGAGGGTTAATTTGCCGCCGCACTTTCTGGACGGTCTGCAAAAGCTGTTCCAAGCCTTTCGCAGACAGGTACTGCGCCTGCACCGGAATCAGGGTGGTGTCCGCCGCTGCCAGTGCATTGACGGTCAGCATCCCAAGGAAAGGGGTGCAATCCAGCAGAATAAAATCGTATTCGTGCTTTGCAACTTCCAGCACCTGTTTCAGCATCTTTTCCCGGTTCATGCAGTTGACAAGGGAAACTTCCAGCCCTGCCAGTTCAATGTTTGCAGGGATCAGGTCAACGCCCTCTGCATGGTGCAGGATGCCTTCACCGGGCGGAATGCTCTGATCGTTCATGGCTTTTGCCATCAGAGTGGAAAGGGTGGTGGGCAGTTCATCCGGCTGCTGCCAGCCCATGCTGATGGTTAAGCTGCCCTGCGGGTCAGCGTCCACCAGCAGAACTTTCTTGCCTTCCATCGCCAGCCCAATGCCAAGATTTTCACAGGTGGTGGTCTTGCCGGTGCCGCCTTTCTGGTTGACGATGGCTATTGTGGTTGCTTTCTTTGAAATTTTCATCACCTCCGCATCGCTAAGTCGTGGTTGGTTTGGTTCTGATAGAAAAGCTGCATCGTGGTGGGTGCATTATACAGAGAAGCAAGCAGGTATTGTTTCATGTTTCGGATCGGGCTGCTGTTCTCTGCAAGGCACTTCAGCACAAAGCGGATATGGTCAGCGTTCAGCTTCATAAAGCGACTGCGTACCACCTCGGCGGGTTTGTCGTCTCCGGCAATGTGCAGCAGCTTGCGGTTGGTGGCGCAGGTGTCCACCAGCAAATCCACGATTTGATAGATGGTGTCCTCATCGTCCGGGCAAAGCCGGAGCAGAAGGTCTACCTCCAAAGTCTGAGAAAAATATTCTTCCAGTTGTTCACGTTCGCTCATCCAGTCGTTTTCATCGGAAGAGATAGGATCAGTATCGCTTATCTCTGTATTATTTCTCTCAGTCTTATTACATCGTAGTTTGGCCGGGTCTTGAAGCGTATTCTGGACGACTCCAGAATCGTCATTATCACGATTCAGAAAGCGTAGTTTTGACGATTCTGACGAAAAATTCTTCACATAGATGAGATCGGGCTTGCCCAGCCCCCTCCGTTTGCGTTCAATCAGGCCGTACTCTTCAAGTTCTCGCAGCAGCTTGGTCGCCTTTTTATCGGCACAGCCCAGTGAATCCTGCACTTCCTGCACGGTATAGATGATGAACACCCGCCCAGCCTTGTCCAACCAACCATTCCGGGCTGACAGGCTCATGCGGTCAAGCAGGATACCGTACAGCGTTTTGGCATCTGTGGAAAGCGGTTGGAAGCGGCTGTCATGAAACAACAGCTTGGGAATCCGGTAGAAGGAGAACAGCTCGCTGGACTGCCCATAGAAGTAATCAAGGTCTGCGGTTCTTGTCGGCTTTCTTTCGGGCATAGAGAATATCCCATTTTTCAGGTGTGGAACGGAATACATTGACCTGCTTCTTATAAGGGCAGTGGGCATACAGGCAGGTGCGGAACTTGAAATCGGGCCGATAGTACGGACACAGCTTGCAGCTGTCCGGGGCACGGTCAGAACCTTCGCCAGCGGCGATCACATGGTGCATGGAGTGCTGAACATGGCGCAGGGCTTCGTTTCGCTTGTGGCTCACTTGGCATCACCTCGTTTCTCCAGCGGTGTCATCAGGTCTTTGTAACAGGGAACCAGCACACAGGGCTTTGCCCGCTTGTAGGGGCACCCTTCGCACTTGCTGGGGCCTTTGGGCGGCTCAATCAGATAGTAGCAGTTCTCTTTGCCGAGAACACAGCCCTTCTTTCGATTCTTCCAGAAGAAGCAGTGCCGGCAATCTGCCGGGCGGGAAGCATGGTAGCGGATACCGTCCATCGTGACGGTCAGAACTTTTTTCATCGGTAAACCCTCCTTTGACGGATTCGGGAAGTTCAGCCCGAAAATAAAAAAGCGCGTTCCTCTTTCTGTTCGGGAAGAACAGCGAGTGAACGCGCTATGTATGGAGAAAAGTGTTTTGCACGGTTTCGGGCAGGAATGTGGAAAATAGATTTACACAAATTATCTTGTATTTACATGGATTTACAGGAAAGCGGCTACCAATTTTAGCAGAGAGCCGGAAAACAGAGTTCAAAAGGTGCTTTATGGGGCTTCATTAGCTGGGAACCTGATTTTATTAGCTGGAACCGAAAATTCTGCTAATGGCATTAGCTGGCTAATTTTGGTGATAGGTTCAAAATGAAAAATGCGAAGATCGTCTTTCACATGGAAAAATGACCTTCGCATTTTCTTAAAGGGATACCCCAGACAGGATTCGAACCTGCGGTCTCCTCCTTAGGAGGGAGGCGCTTTATCCAGCTAAGCTACTGAGGCATATTATGTATTATCGTTGATTTTTTGAAATTCAACGCACTTGGAAACGAATGTGCAGAATGCTTTTCACAACGAAGTGACCGACTGCGTTGCAACCGGAACGGTGTTAAACTTGTTGCATCAAAAATTGTTGAGAAAACTTCGATTCCCGGTCTTGCTTTTGATTAGAGCAATCACTTCTGCCCCCAAGGTATCAGGTTGACCGAATTCTTAGGAGGCTTGCGCTCTATCCATCTGAGCTACGGAGACAAACTGCTATTATAATACCGCAAGTCGGGGATAAAATCAAGTTGAAGGAAAGAGAAAAAAGGTGTATCCTATAAAGAGAACGCCCGCCGCACAGCGGGCAAGAACGATACCGCCCCGGAAGCGCCAAGGCTGCCGGGGCGGGAGAAGGAGCTCTTCATGGGAAAAACTGGAAGAAAGAAAACACATCGCAAAAATCTGCTGGTGGGCAGCAACGCGACCCAGATCATCTGCGTGAGCTTTGTGTTGCTGATCGCGCTGGGCACGCTGCTGCTGACGCTACCCGCGGCGAGCCGCAGCGGCCGGCTGAGCGTGGTGGATGCGATGTTCACCGCGACGAGCGCGACCTGCGTGACGGGCCTGATCGTGCGGGATACATGGACGCAGTTCACGATGTTCGGGCAGGTGGTCATCCTGCTGCTCATTCAAGTGGGCGGTCTCGGCCTTGTGACGCTGACCAGCTTTTTTGCGCTGGCGGCCAAGCGTCGGATGGGCTTTCGGGACCTGCGGCTGCTGGGCGAGAGCGTCTCGGCCAGCGGCTATTCACAGGCGACCGAGGTGCTGAAGATCGTCATCCGGCTGGCGTTCCTGTTCGAGGCCATCGGCATAGTGCTGCTGGCGTTCGCCTTTGTGCCGCAGTTCGGGCTGGAGGGCATCTGGATCAGCATCTTCACGGCGATCTCGGCGTTCTGCAATGCGGGCTTTGACCTGTTCGGCCGGTTCGGGCAGTATTCGTCGCTGGTGCCTTTCGTCCACAATTACTATGTGCAGGCCGTCGTTATGTTCCTCATCATGGCGGGCGGCTTGGGCTTCATGGTCTGGGTCGAGCTGGGCGAGTGGCGCAAAAAGCGCCGCCTGTCCCTCCACGCCAAGGTCGTGCTGGCTTTCTCGGCGATTTTGTGGGTCGGCGGTGCGGTACTCATTGCCCTGATGGAGTGGTCGAACCCCAAAACGATGGGCGGCCTCTCCCCGGACGGCAAGATCATGGCGGCGCTGTTCCAGTCGGTGTCTACCCGCACGGCGGGTATGAACACCATCGACCTTGCGGCGTGCGGGCCCATTACCAAGCTGCTCATGAGCGTGCTCCAGTTCATCGGCGCGGCCCCCGGCTCCACGGGCGGCGGTGTCAAGGTGACGACCTTCGCCGTGCTTATCCTGACCATCCGCAGCGTGGCGCAGGGCCGCGATGACTGCGTGATCGCCGAACACCACATCGAGTCAAAGACCGTCTACCGCGCCCTGACCATCATCATGCTGGGCATGGTGGCAGCGCTGGGCTCGGCGGTGGTGGTCTACTATAACACCTCGGACGCCGTGTCCGTCATCGACGCGATCTTCGAGTCCTGCTCGGCGTTTGGCACGGTGGGCCTGTCGGTGGGCGTGACCGCCCAGCTGAACACCGGGGCAAAGCTGCTGTATATGCTGGTCATGTTCATGGGCCGCGTCGGCCCTGTCTCGCTGGCCATCAGCCTGACGAGCAAACCCAGCGACAACAAACGAAAGATCCTGCCGGTGGGGCAGATCAATGTAGGTTGACCAAAAAAGAAGCGCTGCATCGCAGCGCTTCTTTTTTGGTCAGTGAGCGTAGATCTCAATAATGTTCAGCAGCACTTCGGTTGCCTTATCCATCCGCTCCACGGTGGTGCACTCGCAGACGCCGTGGAAGTTGAAGCCGCCGGTGCCGAGGTTGGGGCAGGGCAGACCTTTCCAACTCAGAACAGCGCCGTCGGTGCCGCCGCGCACGGGGACTTCCTCCGGGGTCAGGCCGGCCTTCTCAATGGCCTTGCGGGCGTTCTCGACGAGGTGGAAGTGGGGCTTGATCTTCTCGATCATGTTGCGGTAGCTGTCCTTGATCTCGACTTCCACCGTGCCCTCGCCGTACTTGCCGTTCAGGTAGCACGCGATGTGGAGCAGGTTGTCCTTCTTGAACTGCAGCTTGCCCGCGTCATGGTCGCGCAGGATGTAGCCGAGCTTGGCCTCGGTCACGTCGCCGTACATCTGGCACAGGTGGTAGAAGCCCTGACGGCCCTCGGTGGTCTCCGGGCGGGCCATGACGGGCAGGGCCTGATGGAACTCCATAGCCACATTGGAGGCATTGATCATCGCATCCTTGGCGGAGCCGGGATGGACCGAGAAGCCGTGGACGGTGACGGTGGCGCTGGCCGCATTGAAGTTCTCGTATTCGATGCCGCCCACGTCGCCGCCATCGACGGTGTAGGCGAAGTCGGCCCCGAAGCCGGGAATGTCGAAGAGGGAAGCGCCCTCGCCGATCTCCTCATCGGGGGTGAAGGCAATGCAGATCTTGCCGTGGGGGCGGCCCTCGGCCATGAGGGCCTCAGCGGCGGTCAGGATCTCGGAGACGCCCGCCTTGTCGTCAGCGCCCAGCAGGGTGGTGCCGTCGGTGGTGATGAGGGTCTCGCCCTTGAGCTCCTTCAGGAAGGGGAAGGTGGAGACCTTCATGACCATGCCGGTGGCGGGCAGGGTGACGTCGTGGCCGTCGTAGTTCTCATGCAGGATGGGGTTGACGTTCTCGCCGGAAGCGTCGGGCGCGGTGTCCATGTGGGCGATGAGGCCCAGCGCGGGCTTGCTCTCGCAGCCGGGGGTGGCGGGGATGGTGCCGTAGACGTAGCAGTGCTCATCCACAAAGGCGTCCTCAATGCCGATGGCCTTCATATCCTCCACAAGGATGCGGGCAAGGTCAAATTCCCGCTCGGCGGAAGGGTGGGTGCCGGAATTGGGATCAGAAGTGGTATAAACGCGGACATATTTCAACAGTCGCTCGTAAGCACGCATAAGCTTGATGCTCCTTTGTTTTGATTTGATTCTATCATACCTGTTTTGTGACCGTTTTACAAGAGGTAAGAGGAAGAAAGGCCGCATTTCTGGGGTGGGGAAAAGCTCCCGGAGATGCGACCCTCACAATGTGGCAATACCACAAGAAATTGAGCTGTCAAGAGGGAAGATGTCCCGAAGATCCGCGCTTCTTTTTGTGGAATCGGCGAATAGCGACCGGCGGCGGGAAGTGCTACAATAGAACGCGGTGTGTGTGCGCACACAAAAACAAAAAAGAGGAGACTGCGGCGCTATGGAACAACTTTATCTGATGCCCGGACAGGAACGTTGTGAAAAATTCAGAGATGGCAACGGGGTGCCCAAGGTCCGCTACTCCTACTGCTCGCTCCACGGTGCGCTGTTCCACTGCGTCAGCCGCAGTGTGGAGGAAGCCCAGCGCCTGTGCGAGGATTGGCTCGTTGGGCAGGATCGCTGCTACCGCAACTAAAAACGACCGCCCGGAACGTGATGCAAGCGTTCCGGGCGGTTTTCTGTGTTCAGCCGATGATCTCGTACTGGAAGTATTCACACTTGATCTTGCTGCCGACCTCGATCTCCGGCGGCAGCAGCGCCAGCGCCACCGGGTTCAGCTCGTCGCTGGCAATATCCGTGCGGCGCAGGTTGACGTAATCGCCGTCAAAGCTGACGACCTCATAGTACCATGGACCCATAGAACATCCCTCTTTCGTTTTCTTTTATAATAAGTTGCGGAGGAGGGTTTGTCAACGGGAGGCGTGGGCTTTTCATATCCAAGTTGAAAGAACACGGTCTTTCTACTTGACATAGCAGGAAAGTTCGGTTAAAATAATATGCGACAATGCGCCATCGCCAAGCGGTAAGGCAGGGGACTTTGACTCCCCCACCGCGTGTTCGACTCACGCTGGCGCAACTGAAAACCGTCTACTGAGTTCTTCGCTCGGTAGGCGGTTTTTGTGATTTGGAGGCATGTTTTACCCCGGCACCGGCAGCAGGCTCCTTTTGAACGTTTCGTTCGCGGTGACGCGGTGAAGACCGTTCTTCTTGAAGCGGAAGCTCTGGCTGGGGCGGGGCGGACGCTGCTGCGCGAAAAAAATCTGATTCCGTAAACACAGCTTCCTTCTGTGTGGCGTTCCACTTTTAGGATATCCACAGCAGCGCCGAAAATCGGTGATTATGGCAGCGGAATATTGGAAAATTTATAGAATATTTTATCTGGAACCTTTATTTTGGCGCGGAACGCTTGACAAGAAACTGTTTTTTGCAATAATAAACTTATAGGAAAAATCTTTTATCCATCGGACCCACACCCGGAGGTAAATGCGATGTCGCTCAGTCTGAATCAAATCAATGCGTCCGCCTACGCCAAAGCGGCGGCGGCGCTGGAACAAAACGGAAAAGCCACGGTGGCCCATCCCACGGGGTCGGGCAAAAGCTGTATCGCGTGGCAGCTGGTCGCCGACCATCCGCAGGCCTCCTTTGTCTGGCTGGTGTACGGCCAAGCGCGGCTCACCCTGCGCAAGGCGGATGTCAGCCGCTATAACGACGGCGTTCTTCCCCCAAACGTCGTCTTCTGCGATTGCACTGCTCTGGCCGAGGCGACGGCCGAGCAGTGGATCCGGCTGGCAGCCAAAAAGCCGGATTATATCATCTTTGACTGCTATCATGAGGTCACAGCGGCATGCTGGGCAAAGTCGGCCCAGCGGCTGCTCCTGCTCTGCCCGGAAGCGAAGCTGCTGGGCCTGACCGTGCCCAACAGCACCGAGAACTGCCGCGCTGCGGGCGATCTGCTGGAAGGCGCGGTCGTCTCCCGGATGACGGTAGGGGAGGCTATGGCACTGGGCACGCTGCCGGTTCCCTCCAACTATGCGGCGATGCTCTGGCCGCAGGAAGGCCAACTGGCCATGCTCCGCGCCCGGATCAAGAATCTGCATCTGCCCACGACGAACAACACGCTGACGGCCCTCTACGACGAGATCGGCTGGGCGGTGCGTCAGGCCGAGAACCCCACCGACCTGCTGCCCCGTGTCCTGACCGATACACAGGGGCGGTATCTGGCCGTGTTCGAGTCCGAGGATTACCTCGATGAGATCCGGGAGCCGCTGGAAGCGTTCCTGCGCAGCACGGACGCGGCGGTGCATTTCTACCGTGCCGAGTGCGACTGCCTCGCCGAGTCCGAGGAGGTCCGGAAATTCTGCACTGCCGCCGAGCCGGGCCCCAAGGTGCTGTTCTGTGTCAACACGCCGGGCGTCCAGCAGCCCATCGAGGGGCTGGCGGGTGCCATCCTCGTGCGGGAGAGCGGGGAGCCGGGGACGTTCCGCCAGATGCTCTGCCGTGCGCTGGTGGCGTGCGGCCGCAAGCCGGTGCCGGTGTTCGACCTGATCGCGAAGTTTGATGGCCTCGGCAATGGCCGCGTGCTGCAGAAGGAGTGCACCACCGCCATGCTCCGCGCGGGCAGCGAGCACCCCGGCTTCCAGCAGCAGAAGCCCATGCGCCAGAGCTACCATCTGTACTGTTGCTTGAAAAAAGAACTGGAAGCCCGGTGGGATGCCTACTACGAAGCGGCCGTGGCTGCCGCCGCGAAGGAAGGAACCCTGCGGCTGCCCTATCATTACGTCACCGAGGACGGTCTGCCGCTGGGCCGCTGGCTGGAAACGCAGCGCTTGGTCCGCGCCGGGCAGAAACCCGGCCGTCTGGACGCCGACCGTATCGCCAAGCTGGACAAGCTGGGCATCGAGTGGAAACAGCGCTCGGAGCTGGCTTGGGAGCGGGCCTTTGCCGCCGCCAAGAAGTACCGCGATGACCACGGCGACCTGCTGGTCCCGGTGCGCTACCACGACCGCAGCGGCTTTGCGCTGGGCGAGTGGATCGTCTACAACCGCCAGCGCTATATCAGCGGCAACCTGACCCGCGCCCGCATTGAGCGCTTGGAAGCCATCGGCATGGTGTGGAACGCCTCCACCGACCTGTGGGAGCAGAGCTACGCCGCCGCAGCCCGGTATTATCTGGAACACAAGGACCTCGAAGCGCCCATCAAATACGTCACGCCGGACGGTTTCGCGCTGGGCGTCTGGCTCAGCAGCCAGCGCAGCGCCTACAAGAACGGGGATCTGACGGAAGAACAGATCGAGCGGCTGGAGGCCATCGGGATCAACTGGGTCAACCGGAATGTCCGCAAATGGCAGGAAAACTTCGAGGCCGCCAAGAAATACAAGGAGACCTATGGCAACTTGGAGGTCCCTTCCAACTATGTCACGCCGGACGGCGTCCTGCTGGGCAAATGGATCGCCCGCCAGCGGTACACATGGCAGAACCCGGAGCATTCCAGTGCCCGCGTCACGCCGGAGCGCAAGGCGCAGTTGGATGAGCTGGGCATGGTCTGGGAGAAGTACGACCCGTGGCAGGAGCGCTACAATCTGGCGAAGAAGTATCAGGAAGAGCACGGCGATCTGAACGTGCCGCTGAATTATAAATCCGAGGATGGCATCTGGCTGGGCAGTTGGCTTTACCGCCAGCGCCAGTATCTGCGCACCGGGGATCCGCGGCTGGCCGACGATCACCGCAAAGAGCTGGAAGCGCTGCTCAAGAGCGAAAAGCCCTCCAAGCAGCATCCGGCCCACCGCCGGAGCGAGAACCTGCGGGAGCAGAACTGGGAGAACAACTTCGACGCAGCCAAGCAGTATTTTGAGGAGCACGGCAACCTGCTGGTGCCCTCCAATTACGTCAGCGCCGACGGTTTCCGGCTGGGCGTCTGGATGTCGAACCTCCGCGCCGCCCGCAAGACCCGGCCGGATTCCTTCCAAGTGACGCAGGAGCACATCGAGCGGCTGGACGCCATCGGGATGGAGTGGGACGCCCGCATTGCCAAGTGGGACCTTGCGTATGAGCACGCAGAGGCCTACGCTCAGCAACACGGCGATCTGCTCCCGCCCGCGACCTTCCGCTGCGAGGACAGCTTCGGCCTCGGCGACTGGGTGCGCCGGATGCGCACCGCCTACGTCGAGCACGACCCCAAGCTGACGCCGGAGCGGATCGACCGCCTGAACCAAATCGGGATGCAGTGGGTGCTGCACCGGAAAGAAGAGCAATAAAAAAAGCGAGACTGCTGGAAAAGCCCAACAGCCTCGCTTTTCATTTTATAGGTCGTCCAGTTCGGTCTGCAGCTGCGCCAGCGCGGTGCGGATGGGCAGGTGCTGGGGGCAGACAGCCTCGCACCTGCCGCAGCGGACGCAGTGGCTGGCCTTTTCGGCGTCCGGGAAGTGGGCAGCCCACTGCTGTTTCACGGCATCCGGCTGGCCGAACATTCCCAGCTTGTTCCAGATGCTGAAGTTGTCCGGGATGTCCACCCCCATGGGGCAGGGCATACAGTACCGGCAGCCCGTGCAGCCGATCTTGATCCGGCTGTGCAGGATGCGGGCCGTCTCGGCCACGGCGTCCATTTCAGCGTCGTTCAGGGGCCGGAACTGGGCGAAGGTAGCAAGGTTGTCGGCGAGCTGCTCCTCGGCGCTCATGCCGGAGAGGATGAGGTGGACATTCTTGTGGCTGCCCACCCAGCGCAGCGCCCACGAAGCGGCGCTGGCGTCCGGGTCAAGGGCGGTCAGCGGGGCGGCGGCGTCTGCCGGGAGATTGGCCAGCGTGCCGCCCTTGATGGGTTCCATGACGATGAGGGGGATGCCCAGTTCTTCCGTCAGCGCGTAGCCCCGGTCGCCCGCGATCTCCTCGGCGCGGTCGTCGGTGTCGAGGTAGTTGTATTGCAGCTGGCAGAAGTCCCACGGCTGGTCCCGCAGGATATGCTCCAGCCCGGCGGCGTTGTCGTGGCAGGAGAAGCCGAAGTTTCGGATGCGCCCGGCCTTTTTCTCCTCCCACAGCCAGTCCACGATGCCCAGCGCCTTGGCTTGGTCGTACCGGGCCGTATGGAGGGAGTGGAGCAGATAGAAGTCGATGTACTCGACGCCCAGCCGCTCGAACTGCTCGCGGTAGATCTTCTGGGCCTTTTCCAGCGAGTCGCACTGCCACACCGGCAGCTTGGTGGCCAGATAAAAGCTCTCACGGGGCCACTTGGCGATGACCCGCCCCACGAAGGGCTCGCTTTTGCCCCCATGGTAGGGGTAGGCGGTGTCAAAGTAGTTGACTCCCGCCTCGCGTGCGGTGTTCAGCAGCGCCTCGGCCCGCGCTTCGTCGATGCCGCCGTCCGGCAGCGTCGGGAACCGCATACAGCCGTAGCCCAGCAGCGAAGTGGTGAGGTTTGCTTTTTCCCAATGACGGTGTTCCATAGAAACTCTCCTTTTTCAGTGCTTCCTCTTTTTTCGGTCATCCCAGACAAAATAAACGGTATAGGCAGCGAAGACGACCAGCGCTGTCCGGGTGACGGTCTTGCTCAGGCGGATGCCGGCGGGCTGGTAGACGAAGTCGATGGTGCTTTCCCCGGCGGGGCAGAGGACGGCCATCAGACCCTCATCCACCCGCAGGATGTCGGCCTCGCGGCCGTTGACCGTGGCGGTGAAGCCGTCGTCGTAGGGGACGGAGAAGAACACGAGGTTCGCGGTGTCCAGCGTGATCTCGGCGTGGAAGCCGGAGTTCGTCATCTGGAAGACGCTGCACGCCGAGGCACGGCGGTCGGCGCAGTCCTGCACGTAGCGGTCATAAGTCAGGTCGTTCAGCTCGGCGGCGGGCAGCTGGGTCAGGTACTGGCCGTAGGCGGCTGCGTCCTCCTCCGAGAGGACCAGCGCCCGCATCAGCAGGTTCGAGCGGGTGACGGTGATCGTGGACTCATAGGCGTCCTCGGTGAGGTAGTAGTCGTAGGTGAAGCCCATGGGCACATAGTTGTCGTTTTCGTAGAGGGTGAAGCCGTCCAGCGTGTCGTAGTAGCTCCAGCCGTCGTCTGCCACGGCGAGGAAATCGCTCTGGTGGGCGGGTGTGGTGATGAGGTACTTCACGCTCAGCAGCCCCCGCAGCGCGTAATTTTCCAGCTCCGGCTGGCTGCGGACATCCCGCTTGACGCCCAGCGCCGGATAGAAGCTGAGGATGCTGGGAGCCGCCGTGCTGCCGAAGTATTGCAGGCTGCTCTTGTCCAGCCAGAGGCCGAGGTTGTCATGGGTCTTGAAGGTGTCGATGCGCCAGTCGCCTTCGGGGAGGTCTTCCTTGAGGGCGAGGGCGTTGGTGTATTCCTCCACCAGATCGCTGTCGGTGTTCCACTGGCCGAACTTGCCGATGCCGATGTGGGTGATGCCGAACAGGCAGCTGAAAGCCAGCACCGCCGCCAGCATCCGCTGGGGCAGGCGCTTATCCTGCCGCCAGCGCCGGGCGACGAAGCGGTAGACCAGCAGCCCCGCCAGACCGAAGCCGAGAACGGCGGCATACTGGCCGGGGTTCTGCAGAACGCCCAGCGTCCATTCCTTCGTGGAGGTGTCTTGCACCGGCACCAGCGCGAAGGCCAGCGTCGCGATCATCAGCCAGCCGATCCGCTTGGCCGGGCGGTCCAGCTCCACGGCGGGGTCTTCCAGCGCGTTGACGGTCATGGCCGCGAGGATCAGCACCGGCATATAGAACCACCGGGCGTAGTAGCTGGAATTGAGGGCATAGAACCCACTGTTCAGCACCGGCACCAGCGCAAAGACGGCGCAGGTGCCGACGATCCGCTTTTTGCTGTCGCCCTGCCGGGTCTGCCAGTAGGCCACGGCACCGGCCAGACTGCACAGGGGCAGGTAGGCCGTCATGCTCGTCCACTTGATGATGCCCTCCGACCAGATGGAGGTCATATAGGGCGAATCCGGCGGCAGGATCCAGCTTAACAGGATGGCAAGATACTGCTGGGGTTTCGAATAGGTCAGAAAGCCCCAGCCGGAGGAAAGGTCGATGGTGCGCGGGTTCTGTAAGAGCGAGAGGACGGCGGGCCAGAGGATGACGAAGCCCAGTGCTGCGCCCAGCACGCTTTCAAAGGCCAGATGGCCGAACAGCCGGGGCGTGAGCTTGAGATCCCCGGCGCTGACCTTGCACAGGAAGTAGATGACGAGGAAGAGCACCTGCCCTATGAAGAAGAAATAGTTGTTCAGCAGGTTGATGCCCACCCAGAAGGCGAACAGCCCGTGGCGGCCGTTGTAAATGGTCTCGTCCAGCGCCCAGAGCATCCATGGGAAGAGGGCCAACACATCGATGAAGTGGTTGAAGAAGATGTTGTACAGCCCCCACCCGGAAAAGGCGTAGAGCACCGCGCCCAGCACGGCGTAGTTCTGGTTCTGGACATAGCGGCGGAGGTAGAGGTACGCGCCGCCGCCCGCTGCGGCGAACTTGAGCACCAGCAGCGGGACCATCAGGTAGGGGAGCCACTGCTGCGGGAAGAGCAGCGAGAACCAGAAAAACGGCGAGCCGTACAGGTAGAACGAGTAGGCGTTCATGGCGCCGCTGCCAAGGTCGGTGGCCCACGAGAAGGTGTTGCGGACGCTGCCCGCTCCGTCCGGGTAGCTCAGCCCCTTGAGGAAGCCGTTCATATAGCGGTAAAAGCTGATCTGCTGGCTGTTGAAGTCCCCGGCGTAGTGGAAAAAGCCGCCGTCGAGGAGATAGAAGGGCAGGAAGATCAGCGCCGCCGTCAGCGCACACAGACAGACCGTGAGCAGGAACTTGTTCTGTTTCTGTCCCAGCAGCCGGGGAGTACGAGTTGATGTCATGTCAGAGGACCTCTTTTTTCAAAACGTTCGGGAGTTTCAGGGGAAGGGGATCTGGCGGGTATCGTCCGGGTCCAGCCCGGCCTTCCGCTGCTGGTCGAACACGGCCTCGATGAGGCGGTCGATGTCCTCCAGATGGGTCAGCTCACAGCAGTACCGCCGCAGGGAGGCCGCCCCTTTCAGCCCCTTCATATAGTGCATGGTCTGGGCGCGGGCTTGGGGCATGGCCACGAACTCGCCCTTCTGCTCCACCATCTCTTCCACTTGGCGGCGCAGCGCGTTCATCCGGGCTTGGAGGTTCGGCTCCTTGGGGGCAGGGGCACCCTCCAGCGCGGCGTTCACCCGCTCGAAGAGCCACGGGTCGCCGAGAGCCCCGCGGGCGATCATCACACCGTCGCAGCCGGTCTCGCGTACCATGGCCACGGCGTCCTCCGCCGTGTGGATGTCGCCGTTGCCCAGCACGGGAACATGGACGGCGTCCTTCACCTTGGCGATGATGTCCAGATCGATGCCGGGGGTGTACATCTGCTCCCGCGTCCGGGCGTGGACGGCGATGAGCGAAGCACCCGCCTGTTCGCACGCCTTGGCGCACTCCACGGCGGTGATGTGGTCGGCGTCCCAGCCTTTGCGCATCTTGACCGTGACGGGGCGGGAGGTGTGGGCGAGGACCTGCTCCACGATCTTCCCACACAGGTCCGGGTCCAGCATCAGTTTGCTGCCCGCACCGCCGGAGACGATCTTCGGAGCAGGGCAGCCCATGTTGATGTCGAGAAAATCGAAGTCGTATTCTTCAATGGCGGCGGCGGCTTCGCCCATGATCTCCGGCACTTCTCCGAAGATCTGGACGCCGTAGGGCGCGCCGTTGGGCTGGGCCTTGAGCAAGCTGACCGTCTTGTGGTCGTGGTAGACCAGCGCCCGGCTGGATACCATCTCGCTGACGGTGAAGCCCGCGCCGTGCTGGGCCATCAGGCGGCGGCAGGGCGCGTCGGTAAAGCCCGCCATGGGGCCGAACACTGCCCGGTGGGGCAGGGGGATATTCTGAAGTTTCAAAGGTTCCATTGTGTTCCTCTTCTGCTTGACAAAACGATGAAAAATTACTATACTGCTAATAGAGAAAGCGCTGACTGCAAAATGGTCAGCTCCTCCTCGGCTTAGGTGTCAAAAAGAATGACCGCTTGCTTTGGTAGGGCAGAGGCGGTCATTTCTTTTTAAAGAAGCCGTTCCCCACGACGCGCAGTCGGGGAGGAGCGTGACCACCTGCATTTGCAGACAGCGCCTTACAGCCAGATGGCTGCGGATACAGTATATCATAAATGAAAGCACAGCACAAGCGCCGTGCTTTTTTCGTTTTCAAGTCTGTTTTGCCCCGATCTTCGCCAGCAGCGCAGCCAGCACAAGGCCGGCGGGGGCGCTGATCCAAGTGGAGAGCCAGAAGCCGGAAAAGCCGATGCGGGGCACCAGCAGCACACAGGCGCAGAGGTTCAGGCCGATCTGCCCAAGGTTCGAGGCCAGATACAGCCCCATCTTCTGCGCCCCGCGCAGCCGGGCTTCGCACAGGTGTTTCTGGGCGGTAAAGATGTAGGTCAGGCCCTCATAGGCCAGCATGGTGGAGCCGTAGGCGGCGGCAGAAGCGTCGGTGGTGAAGAGCCGCAGCAAGGGGCCGTTGAGCCCGATGCAGAGGGCCGCCACCAGCAGCGAATAGAAAAACAGGATGCGCCGCCCCTCGCGCAGACCCTCCTGCACCCGCTGAGGCTGGGCGGCGGTGGTGTTCTGGGCGATGAAAAAGACGATGGACTGCACAAAGCCGTACACCGGCATCATCATCAGGCTGGAAAGCTTGCCCGCGCAGGAAAAGCCTGCGATGGCGGCCACGCCAAGGCCGCCCAGCAGCCCCTGCTTGACCGTGGTGATGATGGTGCCGCTGGCTTGTTGGAGGGAGTTCGGGGCGGAAAGCCGGAAGATCTCCTTGGCGTATCTTGCCTTGAGCATTTCCCGGCGGAAGGGTGTATCCAGCTCGGTTTTGCGCAGGTGGGCCAGCATGTACACCGCCCCGGCGATCTGCGCGGCGGCCGTGGCCCCGGCGGCACCGGCCACCCCGAAGGGTCCCACGAGGGCGAGGTCCAGCAGGATGTTCATCACGCTGGTGGCCATCACAGCCCGCAGCGGCGTTTTGGAGTCGCCGCAGCCCATGACGCATTGCTTCGTCAGGTCGTAGAGCATCAGGAAGGGCAGCCCGGCGAGGTACACCCGCCCATAGAGGACGGCTTCGGCCAGAATCTCTTCCGGCGTGCGGATGAACCGCAGCAGAGCGGGCAGGGTGAAAAAGCCCAGCGCCGTCAGCCCCAGTGCCAGCACAAGGTCCACAAAGAGCAGGTTATAGAGCAGCTCGGCCATTTTCTGCCGGGTGGCCGTGGGCTTGCCCGCTGCCACCAGCAGACCGCCGCCCAGCTCCATGCCGCCGGAGATGAAGAGGAAGATCATCAGCACCGTGGAGGCGTTGGACACAGCCGCCAGCGCGTCGGCGTCCAGCCGCAGCCCGATGATCATGGTATCGGCCACCGAGTAGAACTGCGTGGCCACCATGCTCAGGATGATAGGAAAAGCATACCGCAGCAGCGCCGGGCGCACCGGCCCATGCAGCAGGGTGTTTTGTGTTTCGCTCGTGCAGAACACCTTCTTTCGGGGAATGATAATGTATACAGAATGTGCTAAGAATACGTTGTTTTACAGAAGATGTCAAGTTCGGGAGCACAGCCCACACGGAAAGGAAGAAGCAGGACTTGGCCGGTGAAAAAAATCATTCACCTGAATCTTCCCCAAAATGAAAATTTCCCTCTTGACTTTACGAAAATAAAGTGTATAATGCAATCAAACCGATGAGGCGGAAGAGAATCTGCACAGCGCATCTGCTAGAGAGCCCGGAGGATGGAAACGGGCGACAGCGGGGCAGAACTTCGTGGGCCGCCGAGGGCCGGGCAAACGGGAGCAGGATGCTCTTCAGTAGCTTGGGACGGAAGCCTCCGTTACAGGGCAGGGGAGTGTTGGCTCTCCGTGAGGGGCTCTGCGGCCAAGGTTTTGGCGGACAGCAGAGCAAGCAAGGTGGCACCGCAGAATCGTAATTTCGATCCTGTCCTTGTGGATGAACACACAGGGACGGGATCTTTTCGTATTTACAGACCCGTTCCGCAAGTGGAGCGGGTCTTATTGTTACTGCCGCCCGCTCCAAGGAAGGAGCAACCGCTATGAAAACCATGAACAAGATCACCCGCCGCAGCTTTCTGAAGGCCGCTCTTGGCGCCGCCGCTGTTTCCGCATTCAGCCTGACCGGCTGCGGCGGCTCGGCATCGTCCGCTGCCGCCGGCACCGCTTCCAGCGCTGCTGCTTCGTCTGCCGCCGCTTCTGCCGAGGCGGGCCAGACCTTCAAGGTCGGCATCGTCAACTACGTGGATCATGCTTCCCTGAACCAGATCGTCGCTTCCGTCGAGAGCCGTCTGGATGAGATGGGCAAGGGGAAGGGCGTCACCTTCGATTACGCCGACTACTACGCCAACGCACAGGCCGACCAGACCAACCTGAACCAGATCGGTGCCGACCTCGTGGCCGACGATGTGGACGTCATCGTGGCCGTTGCCACCCCCACCGCCGCCACCATGCTGGCGGCTGTCGAGGACACCGATATCCCCGTGGTCTACTCCGCTGTCACCGACCCCTCTGCCGCCGGTTTTGACGGCGAGGAGAACATCACCGGCACCTCCGACGCGCTGAACACCGATGCCATCATGAACCTGATCCTCGCGGTCAACCCGGACATCGACACCATCGGTCTGCTGTACGACCTCAGTCAGGATGCTTCCACCCAAGCCATCGCGGATGCCAAGGCGTTCTGCGACAGCAAAGGCATCAAGTACGTTGAAAAGAACGGCACCACCACCGCGGAGGTCCAGATGGCTGCGGAGGCCCTGATCGCTGCGGGCGTCAAGGCCGTCTTCACCCCCACCGATAACACGGTCATGACCGCTGAGCTCTCCATCTACGAGACCTTCCTTGATGCGGGCGTCCAGCACTACACCGGTGCCGACAGCTTCGCGCTGAACGGTGCCTTCGTGGGCTACGGCGTCGATTACGTCCAGTTGGGCGAGGCCACCGCCGATATGGTGGTGGAGCTGCTCTGCGAGGGCAAGACCACCGCCGACCTGCCCTACCAGACCTTCGACAACGGCATTGCCACCATCAACACCGAGACCTGCAAGGCGCTGGGCCTCGACCTCGACACGGTCAAGAAGGCCTTCGAGCCCTACTGCACCGAGGTCGTGGAAGTGACCACGCAGGAAAACTTCTAAAGGAGCAACAACCATGCTGGCGAGTATCTTTTCACTCAACGTGATCCAGACCGCGCTGGAACTGGGCTGCATCTATGCCCTTGTGGCGCTGGCTCTGTTCTTGAGCTATTCCATCCTGAACATTGCGGACCTGTCCACCGACGGCTGCTTCACCCTTGGCTGCGCCGTGGCCTGTCAGGTCGCGTTGACGGGCCACCCCTTCCTTGCGCTGGTGGCCGCGATGGCCGCCGGCGTGTGCTCCGGATTCGTCACCGCCTTTTTGCAGACCCGCCTCGGCGTCGAGAGCATCATGGCGGGCATCATTGTGAACACCGGCCTGTATACCATCAATCTGGCGGTCATGGGCTTCTCGTCCACCCTCTCGCTGGTCAAGACGGACACCGTCTTCTCGCTGGCCAAGACGGCGCTGGCCTTCACCGGCGGCTGGTATAAGCTGATGCTGACCGCAGCCGTCATCGCTCTCGCGTGCGTCGGCATGGTGGGCTTCCTCGGCACCCGGCTGGGCCTGTCCATCCGGGCCACCGGCGACAACGCCGCCATGGTGCGGGCTTCCAGTATCAACCCGGCCTTCACCATCACGGTGGGCCTGTGCATCTCCGGCGCGCTGACGGCGCTTTCCGGCGGTCTGCTGGCCCAGTACCAGAAGAGCAGCGATATCAACGTGGGCACCGGCATGGTGACCATCGCGCTGGCCTCCCTCATCATCGGCGAAACGCTGGTGGGCAAGCGCACCATGGTGCGCCGGGTGCTGGGCGTTGTCTTCGGCAGCTGCCTGTACCGCTTCATCGTGGCAGTGGCCCTGCGCTTCAACGTCCCGGCGGCGGCCATGAAGCTGGTGTCCGCCCTCATCGTGGCCATCGCCATCTCGATGCCCGCCATCCAGAACCGGCTGGCCTTCGAAAAGCGGAAGCGCGCGGCCCAGAAGAAGGAGGCGGTCTGAGATGGAAATGCTGGAATTGCAAAATCTGCACAAGACCTTTAACCCCGGCACCGTCAACGAGAAGGTGGCGCTGAACGGCGTCAGCCTGAAGATGGAAGCGGGGGACTTCGCCACCATCGTCGGCTCCAACGGCGCGGGCAAATCCACCCTGTTCAATGCCATCACCGGCGGCTTCATCGCCGACGAGGGCAGCATCGAGCTGGGCGGGCAGGACATCACCTTCGCGCCCGAATTTGAGCGCAGCCGGGTCATCGGCCACCTCTTCCAAGACCCCCTCAAGGGCACCGCGCCGAACATGACCATCGAGGAGAACCTCGCGCTGGCCTACCTCCGGGCGGGCACAGCCCCCCACGCCATCTTCTCCCGCATCTCCCGCAAGGACAAGGAACTGTTCCGGGAGAAGCTGGCCCTGTTGGACATGGGCCTCGAAGACCGGATGAAGCAGCCGGTGGGTTTGCTCTCCGGCGGCCAGCGTCAGGCGCTGACCTTGCTGATGGCGACCCTCGTCACCCCGAAGCTTTTGCTGCTGGACGAGCACACTGCCGCGCTGGACCCCGCCACCGCCGAAAAGGTGCTGGAGCTGACCAAGAGCATCGTGGCCGAAAAGAAGATCACCTGCCTGATGGTCACCCACAATATGCGGGACGCCATCGCCCACGGCAACCGGCTCATCATGATGAACGGGGGCCGGGTGGTGCTGGACATCGCCGGGGAGGAGAAAAAGCGCCTGACGGTGGAGGACCTGCTCAACCGCTTCCCGGGCGAGATCAACGCCGTGCTCTGCCACAATGACGACACCGCCATCGGCGCCATGCAGGCGTGTGAGCAGGCGGGAGTCGAGGGCGTGACGATCATCGGCTTCGACGGCAACGTCTCTGCAGTCGAGCTCGTGCTCGAGGGCAAGCTGGAGGGCTCCATCGCCCAGCAGCCGTACATGATGGGTTACACCGCTGTCGAGACGGCGCTCAAGGCCGCGCGAGGCGAGGAGGTTGAGCCGGTCATCTACGTCGACGCACAGCTGATCACTGCCGAAAACGCGCAGGAATATCTGGACAGCCTGGCTGAGATGCTCGGAGAATAACCGCGCGGGCAACCGCTCAGGGCGAAACTTGCGGCTGATTCGCGCATGCGGATCAGCCGCATTCAGAGCAAGGAGGTGATCGGATGATCCTCCAAGCCC
>OLOH01000727.1_pt1 | contig 21944 bp, 19 predicted proteins | sample 1673221 | NCBI WGS metagenome assembly OLOH01 (sample SAMEA3136767, study PRJEB25190) | human gut metagenome
GCGGCGATCTCCGGCGCATTGAAAACGAATCCGGCATCCAGCAGTTTCCGGGGAATCGCGCACGGGCCCGAAACCAGCATACCGGAAGCCTCTCCATAAAGCAGCCGGAGCGCCCAACCGGGAACCGCCACGTGTAGACGGGCGGCGTAATGGCGGACAGGCAGGCATAATACATCACGAACAGGTGCGCAACCAGCGGGGACAAGCCGAGGGTAATCAGCGGCGGCGCGAGCACGGCGGCGCCGAGCACATAGGCGGCAGTCGTCGGCAGACCCATGCCCAGAATGATACAGACGAGCATGGAACATAGGAGACACAGGAACATATTGCCTTGGCCGATAGAAACGATGACGTCGGAAAGCTTCACGCCGAAACCCGTCAGGTTAATCAGGGAAACCGTGATTTGCGAACCGGCCAGAATGCCGCACATATCAATAATGCTGTTGGTGCCGTTGATGACGGTGTTGTAGCAAACCTTTCCGGTATCTTTGGCAACAGCCTTCACGTCGCCCTTGGTGGAAACGATGAAGCGCACCACATACATCGCCAGCGCGCCGATGGTAGCGTAGAAAGCGCCGATCAGCACCGTGTAGCCCGCGAGCAGGAAGCCGATAAAGATGACCAGCGGGACGAGAATGATGAGGTAATCGCCGACCTTGATGGTGGGTTTCTCATTCGATCCCTTGATTCCGTCGCGAACAGAAACCAGATGGATGGAAAGGAATGTGCTCAGATAGTACAGCAGCGCCGGCACAATCGCGGCTTTGGCAATCTGAATGTAGTTTACGCCGATGAGCTGTGCCATGATAAACGCGGCTGCGCCCATGATCGGCGGCATGATTTGACCGCCTGTGGACGAAACTGCTTCGACGGTGGCCGCCCATTCGTTGGTATATCCGGCTTTTTTCATGGATGGGATGGTAAATACACCGGTGGCGACGACGTTGCCGATGGCGCTTCCGGAGATCATGCCAAACAGGGAAGAAGCGACGACGGATACCTTGCCTGAGCCGCCGGTAAACCGGCCGGTGAAGCGCTGACCCATCTTGATGAAGGTTTCTGCTCCGCCGGTTCCGGAAAGGATCGCGCCGAAAATGCCGAACATGGAGAGCATTGTGGCGGAAAGCCCCAACATCGTTCCCCAAATGCCGCGCGTGCTGTGATAAAAGTTCTGGAAAACCATGTTGAAGGTGAAGTTTTGGTGTCCCCAAACGCCGGGGAACATTTCGCCGTAGAAGGCGTAGATGAGGAAAGCAATGCCCAGAATTGGGAACGTCCAACCAACCGAGCGACGGCTGGCCTCTAAGATCAGAATCACCAGAATGACGGAGGCTGCTTTGTCAAACCAGGAGAGCCATTGGAGCGGGTCGTAAAGGATACGGCCGGAAATTGAGACCAGATAGACACAGGTTGCGCAGGAAAGACCGGCCAGAACCACGTCATACCATGGGACGAAATCCTGTACTTCGCCTTCTTTCAGCTTTCGGGCGGGTTTGAGAAGAAACAGCAGTGTCAGGACGAAGGAAAGATGGACGCCGCGCTGGATGATGTCCGAATAAGGACCTCGGCCTGTTGTGTAGAGTTGGAACGCAATCAAAGCGAAGGAAAGCACTTTGACGATGATTGCCCATCCGCCTTTCAACTTACGCATGGAGGAACCACCCTTTCAAATGTTGGTTTTGGAAGAAGAAAAGGGGACGCTGCGGCCAGGAGCAGCAGCGCCCCCTTCAGGGGGAAATGACGTATGAAGACGATTAAAATTTACTGAACGGGAACATACTCCGGCGGAATCAGGTTTTCAGGCACATCGTAGCCCTTTTCCACCAGATACTGGACGGTACCGGCCTGAAGCGGAGTCGCCGCGCCCTGAAGCGTCATCGCCAGCACGTCGTTATCTTTGCCAACGGGATAAGCGTTCTGCCAGAGCTCTTTGCCGTCTTCCCACATGGCCTTGATCATGCGGTAGCCGTCTTCCTGACTGAAGCTCAGATCACATTGAATGCCCTGATAGGCGGAGAGGCACTGCGCGTCATAGTCGATGCCCTCGTAAGAGCCGCCCTTGACGGTTGCGAATTTGATGGAGGGAATCGCTTCCAGAATCTTGGCCAGATCCTCGTCAGAGACGGAGAGAATCTTCACCGGACGGCTGGAATTGAGCTGCATTACATAGCTGTCGGGGGCGGGGCCGGTCTTTACAGCGCCGACGATCTGGCGATTGGCGTAAGCATCGGCAGCGTCGGCCTGACTGGCTTCGAAGTAGTTGGGATGGATGCCCAGAAGATCAAATGCCTGATGGATGACGAGGGAGGCCACAGTGCCCGTTCCACCCGGATTGAAGGACTTGCCTTCAAGATCATAGATGGAATCCACGCCGGCGTCGGCCGCTACGCAGATTTGAATCGGGCTCTGCTCGTAATACCACATGATGCGGAAATCCTCGAACGGATTTCCCTCGAACGTGGTGCCCGTGCCGGTATAGCTCTCATAGTCCGTGTTGGACATCGAATTCGCGATTTTCACTTCGCCGTTACGTAGGCGCTTGGTGTTATCGGAATTGCCGCCGGATTCGGAAACTGTGATATTGAAATCCGGGCAATAGGTGTTGATGACCTTGCCGATAGAGACGCAATACGGGAACAGACCCGAAGAAGAGGCGACGGCAGCCAGAGTCAGATACTGGGCGGCGCTCGCACACTGCACGGTGCCTGTTAAGATCAACATGGTAACGAGCAGCACGGCGGTCAGACGCTTGGTGAAACGCTTCATGGAACAAAACCCCTTTCTTTCTGTGTAACGAACCAAATGGGCGGATGTGACGCCGGGCGTATGTCCGTTTCCCCCTTTTTCAGACAAAACGCCTGAATCATCCACGCTATTCTATTTATATTTAACCATAAATGGTTGCCAAAAGTCCAATACCGATGTACAATAAACTTATAACTTCAACTTATGGAACATTGGAGGGCATCCATGACATTCAAAACCATTGAGTATATGCTGGCGATTCTGGAAGAAGGCGGCTTCTCCCGCGCGGCGCAGCGCCTCTATATCAGCCAGCCCGCGCTGAGTCAGGCGATTCGGAAGGCAGAGGAAGAAATTGGAACGCCGCTGTTTGTGCGGGATACGCGGTCGATCCATCTGACGGCGGCTGGGGAACTGCTTGTGCGTGAAGGGCGAGAGCTCATCAAGCAGCGAGATGATTTGGTGCACCATCTTGCCGGTATGTCCAGCAGCCAACGCGAAACGATCCGTTTCGGCATATCGCCCTTTTATTCCAAATATTATCTGCCTGTGGTGCTTCCGTATTTTTCCGATAACTTCCCGGCCAGCCATTTAAAAGTCACGGAAGAAATATCTGTGACGCTTGAGCAAATGGTGATTGATGGCGAGCTGGATTTGTGTTTCGTGCCGCTCGAACCGCAAAATCCGCGATTGAACTATGAAATCATCCATGTCGAGGAAATCCTGTTGGCCGTGCCTCCGCAGCATCTGCTTCATGCACATGCGACGGTTTCGACAGGAGCCACGCCATATATCGATCTGAGCCTGTTTGCGCAGGAACCGTTTATCGCGCTTAAACCGGTGCAGAAATTCAACAGCATGAACGAGCGATTGTGCAGCGCGGCGGGCTTTACGCCGCACGTCGTCTATGAGACGCTGAATTGGGATACGGTGAACATTCTGGCGGCAAACGGCATTGGCGTGGGCTTTGTGCCGGATATTCTGCGCGCTGCGTCGATGTATAACAGACGCCCTAAGTATTATCGTCTGATGGGGATGGACACATCGCGGGCTTACGCGGTGGCATATAAGAAGGGGATGGAATTATCCTCGCTGGAGCGTCAGCTTGTGGAAGTGTTTCGAACACACATTAAACGCCTTGTTGAGTGACAGGAATATAGATAAAAGGGATATATTTATTCCTGAAAGTTATAAATTATGCGTCCATACAGCGTTGAGACGAACGCCGAATCCCCTGAGCATATACAGCAGGGCCGCCCTTCCGTTTGGAAAGACGGCCCTGTTTGTTATGAAGATGAAGAAGCCGAATTACTTGGCCTTCATGGCAGCCTTGTGAGCCGCCTCGCGCTTATTGATCTTGCTCTGGTTGTAGATGGAGAAGAGGATCGTGCCCACCGCGACAATCAGGAACACCATCGCGATCGGAGAGGTGAAGATCGCGAAGAAGTTGCCGCGCTGAATGTTCATGTAGCGCACGAAGTTCTTTTCGCACATCGGTCCAAGGATCAGCGCCAGCAGGATCGGGCTGAGCGGGAACTCATACTTGTTCATCAGCCAGCCGATCACGCCGAAGACCACGCACACACCCACGTCGAACACATTCTTGTTGATGGAGAACGCGCCCAGCAGGGAGATGACCAGAATGATCGGGTAGAGCATCTTCTTTTCGACCGAGACGATCTTCGCGAAGAAGCGGACGCCCAGACAGCCGACAACCAGCATCGCCAGGTTCGCCAGCATCAGCGCCGCAAAGACCTTGTAGACGGTCGGCAGTTCGCTGATGTACATCATCGGACCCGGCTGAATACCCTTCATAATGAAGGCGCCCAGCAGGATGGCGGTAACGGAGTCGCCCGGCACACCGAGGGACAGCAGCGGGATCATCGCGCCGCCGGAGCAGCCGTTGTTCGCGGACTCGGTGGAGGCCACGCCGTTCGGGATGCCCGTGCCCCAGAGCTCCGGATGCTTGCTCAGGCTCTTGTTGAAGCCGTAGGAGACGAACACCGCGATGTCGCCGCCCGCGCCCGGAATCGCGCCGATGAAGGTGCCGATGATGCCGCCGGAGAGGATGTTCGGCCAGATGGCCTTGATGGTCTGCCAATCCGGCAGCACGTTGGTGATCTTTTCGTGAGAGCTTTCCTGCTTCTCCTCGCCGCGGATGATGCGCTCGACGCCCGCGATGACCTCGGCCACCGCGAACAGACCGATCAGCGTCGGGATGAACTGGAAGCCTTCCAGCAGGCCGGTCTGCTTATAGGTGATGAAGCGCGGAATGCCGTTGGTCGGGTCGAGGCCGACGGTGCACAGCAGCATGCCGAAGAAGGCGCTCACAAGACCCTTGGCGATGGATTTGCCGGAGATGGCGACGATCACGGAGAGGCCGAAGACCGCCAGCATGAACATTTCGCCGGGGCCGAAGTTCATGGCCATATCCGCAATGATCGGGGAGAGGAAGGTCATAATCAGCGCGCCGATGACGCCGCCGACGAAGGACGCGAACATGGCGACGGAAAGCGCCTTGCCCGCCTGACCCTTCTGGCACATCGGGTAGCCGTCCAGCAGCGTGGCCGCCGCGGCCGGGGTGCCCGGCGCGTGAATCAGGATGGCGGAAATCGAGCCGCCGTACATGCCGCCGCAGTAAATGCCCAGCAGCAGGCCGATGGACGGAATCAGATCCATGCCGAAGGAGAAGGGGATCAGCAGCGCCACGCCCATCGTGGCGGTCATGCCCGGAATCGCACCGAGCAGAACGCCGCCCAGCGCGCCGAGGAAGGTCATCAGAAGCACCTGAACATTGCCAAAGACGGCGCCGTAGCTGCTAGCCAGTAAACTCCAATTCATACGTGCGCCTCCTTAAATCATGTCTACCAGATCGCGCAGGAACTGCAGCGGTCCCATCGGGATGTTGACCGTCAGCACCTTGTAGAAAACCAGCCACATGCCCAGCGGCACGAGGATGGAAACCAGAACCATCTGCAGCCAGTTGCGCTTGCCGATCAGCACCATGATGACGAAGCAGAGCACGGCGCCGCAGACCATGTAGCCCAGCGGCTTGAAGAACACGACGAACAGCGCGCACAGCAGCATCACAAACAGCGCGGCCAGAACGCCCTTATCCTTGATGAAATTGATGCTCGCAGCCGGTTCGGCCAGCGGATCGTTTTCATCCATGGTCATCAGCTTGATGATCGACTGGATCAGCAGGATGACAGCAAAAATCAACATACCGACGCACATGATCTGCGGGAACACCGCAGCCTGCACGTAGGTGTTCTTCACCTCTTGGAAGGAGTAGGTCTGAATCAAGGCCCACACGCCCACGGCGATGAAGATCAGGGAGCCAATCAGATTGGCAAACGCCTGCGTTTTGGTTTTCTTCATGTCGGTTCCATCCTTTTTACGTTAAGATGTCTTTATCTTCTGCGATTCACCGAAAAATGGGCAGGCACGTCGCCTGCCCACTTCAGGGAAAATCTTCAGATCGGATTACAGGCCCAGGGACTCCATCGCCTCGCCGACGTCGGTCAGGCTCTGCGCCAGGAACGCGGTGTACTCCTCGGCGTTCTGGTAAGCGATGGTGTAGCCGCCGTTGTTCATGAAGGTCACGAAGTCCGGATCTTCAACCGCGGCAGCGCAGGCCGCCTGCAGGCGCTCCTTGATGGCCGGGTCGATGCCCTTCGGCACCGCCATGCCGCGCTGGGTCGCGTAGGCGATATCGTAGCCCTGCTCCTTGCAGGTCGGGACATCCGGGAACAGGCTGTTGCGCTGATCGTCCATGACGCCCAGGCAAATGAGGTGGCCGGACTCGATGAAGTTGCGCGCCTCGCCCAGAGACACGGTCACGCCCTGAATGAAGCCGGAGGCCGCATTCTGAACGGCGGTCGCAGCGCCTTCCTGATAGGTGACCATCTGCAGCTCGATGTCCGCAGCGTTCATCAGGTAGCCGCCGGCGATGTGCCAAACGGAAGCGTTGGAAGAGCCGCCCATCTGGACCTCGCCCGGATGCGCCTTGCAGTAGTCGATGAAGCCGGCCAGATCGGTGATGTTGTTGGCCTTGGCCCACTCGGCGTTGACGGTGATGGCCGCAGCGTCGGTGTTGACGCGGCAGAGCGGCTCATAATCCTCGTAGGTCAGCTCGGACGTGCCGAGGTGCTTGTAGGTGGAGAGCTCAAAGGTGATCATGCCGATGGTGTAGCCGTCCGGCTCAGCGTCCGCGATGGCCTGATGGCCGATGATTCCGCCGCCGCCGGTGCGGTTGTCAACCGTCAGCGTAACGCCCAGATCCTTGCCCATCGCCTCACAGAAGGCGCGGAGAACAGCATCCGTTCCGCCGCCGGCACCCCACGGGCAGATGACAGAAATACCCTTGGACGGGTACTCCGCAGCAGACGCGACGGAAGCCAGACCCAGAACCATGGTCAGGGCAACCATCAAAGCAACAAGCTTCTTCATAACAGGTTCCTCCTAAATATATGTGGTTGGGACGAACAAAACGCTCGTCTCAACACTTTATAGCCAGTATAACATTTCATTCAAAATCTGTCAAGAATGTCAAAGTCGTCTGATGATATATGCCATATAATAAAAAACTACATAAAGCAAGGAAATACATAAATTACAAAAGTTACAATAATGTGCCAGACGTTCAAAAATTGTAAAAAAAGAAGGTGCATCCCGTTCAAAAAGCGCAAAGATGGCGGAGGGACGGGCGGCGGGGGAAACGGAATTTGCGCAGAATCTCGGACGTGCTCATTTCCGGCAAATAAAAAAACAGAACACAATCGTTCTGTTTGGTGGCACCTCCAATGGGAATCGAACCCATGATTTTGCCTTGAGAGGGCAACGTCTTAACCGCTTGACCATGGAGGCAGATGGCTGGGGAACTAGGATTCGAACCTAGACAATACGAGTCAGAGTCGTAGGTGCTGCCGTTACACAATTCCCCAATATGAAGTTGTAGCTGCTCTGCGTCAGCCGCAGCTTTTGAACGAGTGATAGTATATCGTATTCGCCGCCATCTGTCAACCTCTTTTTCAAAAAAATTTTTCCAGCGCGAGCAAAGCGAGCAGGTGCGCCGGGTAAAACCCGTAGGAAAGCCATTTGGGCGTTCGGGTCTTGCGGCGAATCGGCAGGCTGGCGAGCATGACCGCGGGCGTGGCGAATATGCGCATGCCGAACTCCATGCCGAAAATCGGGTAGCCGTGCCCATCCGCCGACCAGACGAGCATATACGCCGTCGAGGCGGCAAAGCACAGCGCCGGGTGTTCCAGAAAGAGGTAGAAGACCACCATCAGGCCGATGCCGCTCACGCCGTAATCCAGCTCGGCGGAGAAGCGCGCGCAGAGCGCATAGATCAAAAGCGCAGGCACATATTGCTTTTCGCGCAGGCACAGCAGCAGAAGGAGCCCCAGCAGCAGCGCAAGCAGGATGCTCGGCTTTTCCCAGCTCTCCATATAGAAGGTGCAGAGCGCGCGCAGGGGATGCTGCGCGAAGGGGACGGCGTACATCGCCTCGTTTGTATGCCCGAGCGCCACGGCGTAAAGCGGCTGGCTGACGAGCGCCAGCGCGGCCACGCGGGCGATATACTGCCTCGGGTGGCGGGTCATCGCCGCGCCCACCGCAATGCCGTAGGCGAACAGCGGAAAGGCGAGCCGCCCAACCATCCGCATCCACGTCAGTTGAGGAAAGAGCATCTTGCCCGCGTGGTCGATGAACATGCAGACGCAGGCGATCAGCCGGAGCAGACCGCCATCCTGATTGGTTTTGATTTGCGTCGGGCGAAGAAAGGAATCAAGCATGCTCAGGCCTCCTTGGCGGGCGGAAAACGGACGGATGATCGAAAACGACGCTACAAAGATAATCGCTTTTTGCCCAAAAGTCAAGCGCGCGAATAAAAACGCGCCGCTGTAACAAATTCGAAACAGTTTGCTGGTATACTGAAACCGATCAATGAACGGATGCAGCGAAAAGCGCCCAAAATCCCGGCTTTTTGATGCTGCGAGGGAGGATTAACATGGTTCGTGTGCTTGTTGTGGAAGATGATGCCCGCTTGAATCAAATCGTCTGCGCCAGCCTGCGCGCCGCCGGTTACGAGGCGATCGGCTGCGCAAACGCCGCGCAGGCGACCGACGTGCTGCACGGCGACGGCGCGGATATCATCATTTCCGATATTATGATGCCCGGCGTCGATGGGTTTGAGTTCGTGAGCGAGGTTCGCAGCGTCAACCGGCATATTCCGATTCTGTTGATGACCGCGCTGGACGACATGAGCGCCAAGCGGAAGGGCTTCGGCGCGGGGATCGACGACTACATGGTGAAGCCCATCGACGTGGACGAGCTGCTGCTTCGCATCGAAGCGCTGCTGCGCCGCGCGCGTATCGAGGCGGAAAAGCGACTGGTGGTCGGTTCGACGGTTCTCGACGCGGAGGAGCGCAGCGTCTACGTCGGCGAAAAGGAAATCACGCTGACCGTGCGCGAGTTTGATCTGCTCTACAAGCTGCTGTCCTATCCGAGGCGGACGTTCTCCCGCGCGCAGCTGATGGATGAATTCTGGGATGGGGAGACGAGCGCCAGCCTGCGCGCGGTGGACGTCTACATCACCCGAATCCGCGACAAGATGTCCGTCAGCGACGATTTCAAAATCACAACGGTGCACGGGCTGGGCTATAAGGCGGTGCCGGGCGCATGAACAAACTTCGGTCTGTTTTGAAAAAAAGGCGCGCGAAGGAGGATCCGCGCGTCCGCCGCCGCCTGTTTTCGTGGCGCATGTTTGCGATAATCCTGTTGGTGGTCAGCGTGCTCAGCGCGGGCAACGTGTTCGCGCTGGAGAAGCTGCTGAAGATGCAGGTGTTCAGCGTCGTGGCGAGCATGGGCGTGGGCTCGTACTGGGTCGCGATGGCGTTTCTGGCGGCAATCGTGCTGCATCTGTATACCTGCCGCCGGTTTGATCGGCCGATGCGCGCGCTCAGCCGCGCGATGCGGCAGGTGACGGAGGGCGATTTCACCGTCCGCGTCAAGCCGTTTCACAACGCGAACAAGTTTGATTATATGGATATCATGTGCGAGGATTTCAACCGCATGGTGCAGGAGCTGGGCAGCACGGAGACGATGAAAAACGATTTCATCGCCAACGTGTCCCACGAAATCCGAACGCCGCTGACCGTTATGAACAGCTATGCCTCCGCGCTGGCGCGCGGCGGTCTGAGCGAGGCGGAGCAGCGGGAATACGCCGCGACCATCGCCGCCGCCAGCGAAAGCCTGAGCACGATGGTTTCCAACATCCTGCGGCTCAACAAGCTGGAAAATCAGGAGATCACGCCCAACGCTGCGCCCTACGACCTGACGCGGCAGCTCTGCGACTGCGCGCTGACGCACGAGGCGCGGTGGGAAGCCAAGAACATTGATTTCGACGCCCAGCTCGAGGAGCGCGTCATGGTGCTGGCCGACGAAGCGATGATGGAAATCGTGTTCAACAACCTGATTTCAAACGCGATCAAGTTCACCGAGGCGGGCGGGCGCATCCTCCTGCGGCAGGTCAAGGACGGGGATCAGGTGGTTGTCACCGTGGCGGATACCGGCTGCGGCATGGACGAGGCGACGCTTGGCCGCATCTTCGATAAGTTCTATCAGGGCGATACCTCCCACAGCAAGGAGGGAAACGGCCTCGGCCTCGCGCTGGTGCGCCGCGTGCTGGAAATTTCCGGCGGCTCGATCAGCGTGACCAGCGCGCCGGGTGAGGGATCGGAATTTACCGTCCGCCTGCCCCGGATGCCGGAAACGGCCTGAAACGGCGAAAAAACGGGGAAATTCATATTTCAGCAACATTTTGCCAATGTTTTTGCAACGCGGGGGCGATATACTGGGTTCTACTTGCGGCGCTTTACCGCTTGATCTGGAAAAAAGAGGAGTTGTTCCCGTGAGCAAAATGATCCTTGTTGCCGAATCCGGCAGCGATATCACGTCCGAAATGGCGCAGGAAAACGGCATTGTGATCGTGCCGATGCATGTCTCCTTCGGCGGCAAAACCTATGACGACGGCGCGTTCCCCACGACGGAGATGTTCGATTATTATAAAAAGCACCGCGAACTGCCGCGCACCAGCGGCTGTACGCCGCATGATTTTGAGGCGACGTTTGAGCGCCTTGACCGCGATTTCCCCGGCGCGCCGATCCTCTATCTGGCGTATTCGGCCAGCACGACCTGCTCCATGCAGAGCGCGCTGATTGCGAGCGAGGGGCGCGAAAACTTTCTGGCGATTGATACCAAGAGCGTCGCGGCGGGGCAGGCGGCGGTCGTGCTGACCACGGCGCGCTACCTGCGCGAGCACCCGGAGGCGACCCTTGACGAGGTCGGCACGTTTGTTCACGGCCTGATTGAGAAAATCCGCATGGGCTTCATCCCCGGCGATCTGGATTATCTGCGCGCGGGCGGCCGCGTCAGCAACGCCGCGTACCTCGGCGCGAAAATCCTCGGCCTGCATCCGGTGATCGAGATTCTGGACGGCAAGCTGCTCTCAACGAAGAAATACCGCGGCACGATGGGGCGCGTCGTCCGTCAGTTGACGAAGGAATTTCCGCAGGCGCAGGGGCTTGAAACCGACGCGCTGTGGCTGATCTACGGCGAAGGGCTGAGCGGCGAGATCATGCGAGAGGTGGAGGAGCTTCTGCATGCGCAGGGCTATCGGAACCTCACGTGGGTGAAGACGGGCTGCGTCATCGCGGCGCACAGCGGCCCCGGCGCGTTCGGCATCGTGGGCTTCGCCAAGTAAATCATTTCGGGATTAAAAAAGTTCTTCTTCCCAGACGGCGGGAAGAAGAACTTTTTTGTAGGTATACTCAGGCGAAAAAACGGTCAGCTGGCGAGGAAGCCCTTGCCGACGATCTCCGTTGAGGCGGTGATGACCATGAAAGCGTGCGGGTCGTTCGCGTGGATGAAGCGGCGAAGCGCCAGCGCCTGCGCGCGGGTGAGAACGGTGATGATCATCGTTTTGCGCTCGTGGTGGAACGCGCCGTAGACATCCTCAAGCGTCGCGCCGCGGTGCAGATTGACGGTGATGAAGTCGATGATCGGATCCGGGTTCGTCGTGATGATCTGGAAACACTTTTTCATGCGGAAGCTGTCGGTCACGTAATCGACCAGAACGGATTTCATCAGCAGGCCGAGGATGCAGAACAGGCCGGACTGAATACCGAAGCAGAAAAGCGCCGCCAGCGTAATCAGCGCGTCGGCAACCATCAGCGCCATGCCGATGTTCAGGCTCGTATATTTGCGCACGATCATGGCGACGATGTCCGTTCCGCCGCTGGAGGCGTCCAGATGGAACAAAATCGCCGAACCGATGGCCGGGAGCAGCACCGCGAAGCACAATTCCAGCAGCGGCTGGTTCGTCAGCGGGTGGTCAAGCGGCCAGAAGCGCTCCATGACGTTGACCGCCAGAGACAGCACGACCGAGCAATACACCGTGCTGAACGCGAAACTGCGCCCCAGAAAGATGAACCCCACCACCAGCAGCGCCATGTTGATGATGAACACAAAGGCGCTCGGCGTCAGCACCGGGGAGGGGAAAACGCGCCCCAGAATCAGCGAAAGGCCGCTGACGCCGCCGGTGGAAAAGTTGTTCGGGAATTTGAAGAAGTAAACGCCGACGGCGGTGAGCAACACGCCGAAGGTCAGCAGAATATACCGTTCAATTTGGCTCATCGGCTTGGCCGCTGTGGTTTTCATGGGAGATCTGTTCCTTTCACTTGATCGCTAAAAAAACGGAATTGAATATGAACCTTATTATAGCGCCGCGCGCGAAGAATGTCGAGAGGAAAACGCGGGAAAAGCGCGGAAAAGAAAACGGGGGAAAAGAAAACCTCCGTCGCAAACCGACGGAGGGGATGCGCCGGAGCGCGGAAAATCAGTTTTTCAGGAACGTGCGCAGCAGTTTGACGCTCTGCTCGGCCGCCATGCCCACGAAGGTCGGATAATCCATGTGGGAAGAGCCGTCCGCGCTGTCGGAAATCGCGCGCAGCACGCAGAAGGGAACGCGGTTGACGTAGCAGACCTGACCGATGGCCGCGCCTTCCATTTCGCAGGCAATCGCGCCGAAGGTCTTGACGATCGCGTCCTTCCGCTCGGCGGAAGAGATGAACTGGTCGCCGGAGGCGATCACGCCGGTTTCGGTGCGGATGCCCAGCACCGTCGCGCAGGCGCTCAATTGGCCGCAGAGATCCGAATCGGCCGGGAGCTGCACCTTGTTGACGCCGGAAATCAGGCCGAGCGGGTCGCCGAGGGCGCTGGTGTCCATGTCGTGCTGCACGACGGCGGAGGAAATCGCCACCGAGCCGATGCTCAGCTTGTCCGAAAGCGCGCCTGCCACGCCGGTGTTGACGATGCACTCCGGCTGATAGCGCAGGATCATCGTCTGGGCGCACATCGCCGCGAACACCTTGCCGATGCCGCAGACCGCCGTGACGACCAGCTTGCCCTCGAGCGTACCGCTGACAAAGGTGATGCCGCTGACGGTCTCGGTCTTCGTGTCCGTCATAAACGAACGCAGGGACTTCATCTCCACGTCCATGGCTGCAATAATACCGATCATGTTTGATTACTCCTCATACTTAAACGTTACCGGGCGCGCATCCAGCTCGGAGAGGTAGCGCTGCGCCTCTGTCTTGGCCGAAGCGAGGCTCAGGCTGCGATAGTTGCCGCATTCGCGGCTGCTCGCGCCGAACACCGGCCCCTCGTGCGCCAGAATTTTCATCAGCGTCAGGCGAACCTGACGCAGCACCTCGGCGTTATCGGCGTTGCGCACCAGCAGATAGAAGCCCGTCTGGCAGCCCATCGGCCCGAAATAGACGATGGAATCCTTCAAGTCGCCGTTGCGGATATAGGTTGCGAACATGTGCTCCAGAGAATGCATGGTGCTGTTATCCATCAAATCGCCGGTGTTGGGGCGGCGGGTGCGCATGTCATACGTCGTTACGTCGCCATCGACCCGGCTGACATACAACCCCGGAAGCAGAATATCGTGGTTGATGGAAAAGCTGGTGATGCGCGTTACTTCCTGTTCCATAACGAATACCTCCTGAAAATGCGATGCGTCAAAAGCCGTAAACGTCGCCATTATAGCGCATTACTGCCGGAATTGCAAGCATCTTACAGCCGAATCCCACGGATGAAGCGCCGCGCGAAGAGCCGGAGCTTCTGCCGCAGGGTCATTTGCGCGAAAAGCGCGGCGTAGACCTTCTGCGCGCGTTCCGGCTGGGTGCGCTTGAGCGCGCGGCCGCTGTATTGCGCGACGCAGAGCGCCTTGCCCAGCCCGGTCAGCTTCACCGCGTCGTGCAGCTCGCCTTGCGCGCGCCAGAGGAACGAGGCGGGCGCCTCGCCGGGCAGGGGCGCGATGCCCATGCACAGCAGCGCGTCCTCCGCGGCGCGATACCACACCAGCAGCGCGTCGTTGGCGTTTTTCTGCCGTCCGGCGACCTGCGCGGGGGCGCAGAGATACAGCCTCAGCGCGGCCAAAAGCGCGAGGAGCAGCAGAAGCAGCAGAAGCAGCAGCGGCCAGAGCCAGTGGGGCGGGTCGCGCGGCGGCTCGTCATCGCTTGGCGGCGGGGTTGGGGACGGGGTATCGGAGGGCGCGTCCGGCTCGGGCGTGGGGGTGCTGTCCGGTTCGGGCGAAGGGGATGGCGTGGGGCTGGGCGATGCGTCCGGCGCAGGCGAAGGGGAAGGCGTCGGTGTGGCCGTCGGCGAGGGGGACGGCGTGGGCGAATCGCCCTCCGGATCGTCGGAGGGGAGCGTGCCGCCCGCGTCGTTTGTGCCGGGGGTCGGATCAAACGGCAGCCAGCCGAAGCCGGAAAAATAGATTTCCACCCATGCGTGCGCCTGCTGCTGCGTGACGCGCGCCACGCTGTCGCTGTCCGGAACGGCGGCGTAGCCTTCGATGTAGCGGGCGGGGAGGCCGACCATGCGCGCCATCACCGCCATGGCCGTCGCAAAGGAGGTGCAGTAGCCCTGCCGCTCGTCCAGCAGAAACCAGGAGACGAAATCCCGGCCGGCGGGCGGCACGTTCTGCGCGAGGGTATACGGGTAGGCACTGCGCAGATAGGCGCAGAGCGCGGCCGCACGGTCAAAATCTGTCTGCGCGTCCTGCGTGATCTGCCCGGCCAGCGCGTAAACGCCGGTTTCAACGCCGTCCGGCAGCGCCAGATAGTCGGCGCGCACCGTGTCGGCGTAAGCGTCGCTGTGGTGCGCGGCGGCCAGCACAGCCTCGCGGATTCCGGGGGTATCGCCGCTCAGACGAAGCCCCGTGAACGTGTAGCTGTCGCCGAAGGCGAGGCTGCGCGTGCCGAAGACCTCGCTGGCCGGGGAAAAATACGGCACGATTTCATGCCCCGAGAGCGCCGAAAAGCGCTGGGTGAGGTAGAGCGTGCTGGCCGCGTCGGCGCGCATGAGCACGGTGATGGTTTCCCCGGCGGGGAGCTGCGCGCGAATCGCGTCGCTCGGGCGCTTTTGATCGAACAGATCGCGGCGGAGCGCGTAAAAGCGCGGATTGACATACAGATAGCGCCTGCCGGACGTCGAATCCTCCCAAGCGTGGCCGTCATATTCGTTTTTGATCGTGCCGCGAAGCAGCGTGCGCCCCGAGGTGCGAACCTGCATCACCGGGGTATCCTCCGGGTTAGCCGGGCCGCCGAGCTGAGAGACGCCGAGCGGCTGGTAGCCCGTCGCGCTGAGCGAAAAGGTCGTGCGCGCGTCGGTGAAAAAGAGGTAGTCGTCGAGCATCCGGCGGACGCGCTGGGCAAGCTGATTCAGTTCCGGCGAAACCTGCGCGGAAAGCGGCATGAGCAGCGCCGTCGCGGCCAGAATGGCGGCGCACAGCGGCACGATGCGCCGCGCCCGAACGCCGGGCGCGCGGCCGCTGAGCAGCAGCGCGAGAATCAGCGGCAGCAGCGACGCGGCGCCGATCTGCGCGCCGAGAAACGAGACGATGAACAGCAGCGCGATTTCAAGCAGCGCCAACGGGAAAAACGCCTGCTCGCTTCGGGAGAGCGACGCGCCGATGCCCGTAAAGACGAGCGAGAGCAGCAGTGAAAGCTCCTGCGAATAGGCGGCGAGCGCGAGGGGCTGGCCGTGCACCATCAGCGTCAGCGCCGCCCCGACGGCGGAAAACTGCCCGCGCAGGGAGAGCGCTGACCCGCCGATGGCGAGCAGCAGCAGCGGATAGGCCAGCGCGCGCAGGCGGGGCATGCAATCCAGCAGGGCAAAGAGCAGCGTCACCGCGCCGCAGGCCGTCAGGCACAGCGAAAGCGGCGCGGTCAGCCCCAGCGACAGCGAAAGCGGCCAGACGCAGCCCACGCCGATCAAAAACGTCGTCAGCGCGTGAAGGGGAAGCGTGCGCGGCACGGAAAAGAACGATTTTTTCATGCAAAGATTCGCCTTTCTGGCGTGGAATAATCAGGCGCGGACATGCAGCGCCTCCAGCCCGCTGACGCGCAGCAGATCCAGCAGCTTGCCCTGTTCCTCGCTCGGCGCTTCTGCCGTGACGAGCGTATAGCGCATGCGCGCCCCCATGCGGGAAAGCGCGATGGCCGCATCCGCAATCGCGGGCGTGAGCCGGGTGGAGAAGACAGCGGCCGATCCGGCCGTGCGCAGGCGGGGCGCGGCCATCAGCAGTATGCGGGCGAAGTCATCCTGCCGGTGATACCCGGCGCAGGCGAGCGCGCGGCGCATCGGGTCAAACGCCTCCATGCTCTGCCCGGACAGATCGCCCTGCCCGGCGGCTTCGAGCGGGAGGCGCGTCATGCGCCCGGCCTGCAAAAGTGCCTCGACGGTTCCGGCGCAGGCCTCCGTCAGCGCGTCGATGAGCGCGGCTCTGGGCGCGCCCTGCGGCTGGGACGTATCCAGCAGAATCAGCGCGTCCGGGCGCTGCGGGGTTTCGTAGGTATGCACCATCAGGCTCTGGCGGCGCATGGAGAGCTTCCAATGCACGCGCTTGAGCTCGTCGCCCTCCTGCCACGCGCGGATATCCTCCGGGACGCTGTGATCGGAGAGCGCGCGCTGGGTCGCCGTGCTTTCGCCCTCGCCGGGGCTGACGGGCAGTGGGTCGGCGGGGATGGAACCCGGCAGAACGGCGACGCTTTGGAGCGCGCCGCGCGGCCTGCGCCGAAAGGCGAACAGGCCGAAGCAATCCGAAAACGTGATCTGCGAAACGCCGACCGGGAACACGCCGACATGCGGACAGGAGAATGAATGGTCGCTCTCCGTCAGGCCGAGCAGCCCGGCGGAAAGCGTAAAATCGCTCTGCCTGCCGCTGGGCAGCTCGACCCTCAGCGACAGCGGCGCGATGGGCGCGGGCAGGGCAAAGCGGACGCGCAGGATCAGGCGGCACGTGCCGCCGCGCTGCGTCTGCCCGCCCTCGAGCTGCTGCTCCGCGCGGCAGGAGAGGGCGGCGGCGCACACGCACAGCAGCGACAGCGCCCAGCACAGCAGCGCCGCCGTGCCCAGCAGAAAAGCGCCCGCGCTGCCGACGGACAGCGCAGTAAAGAGCATCAGTGCGCCGAAGAGCAGCGTGTAAAACCCGCGCGCGGTCATTTGAGCCTCACCGGGATGCGCACGGCGGAGAGCACCTCCGCAAACGCCTGCTCGTTCGTGTAGCCGCGCATGCGCGCCTCGGCGGACAGGGAAAGGCGGTGGCAGAGCACGCTTGGCGCAAGATGCTGCACATCCTCGGGGATGATATAATCGCGGCCGCAGAGCATCGCGTTGGCCTGCGCCGCGTGGATGAGCGCGATGGCGGCGCGGGTGCTCGCGCCGAGGCTGAGCAGCGGCGTGTTTCTCGTGGCGGCGCAGATGGCGGCGATGTACGCGCGCACCTCCTTGGAGCAGTAAACCGTTTTGACCGTCTGCTGCATGGCGATCACGTCCTCCGCCGAGCAGACCGGCACGACGGATTCCATCGGCTTCTGTTCGCCGCAGTAGCGGCCGAGAATGTCCATTTCATCCTGCAAGGAAGGATAGCCGATGGAAACGCGCATGAAGAAGCGGTCCATCTGCGCCTCCGGCAGGGGATACGTGCCGACGAAATCCACCGGGTTCTGCGTCGCCAGCACCATGAAGGGACGCGCGAGGGGATAGGTCACGCCGTCCACCGTGACCTGCCGCTCCTCCATGACCTCCAGCAGCGCGGACTGCGTCTTGGGCGAGGTGCGGTTGATTTCATCGGCCAGCACGATCTGGCTCATAATTGCGCCGGGGCGGTACTGCATGTCGCCGGAAAGGCTGGGCATGGTGAAGCCGGTGATATCCGACGGGGTGATATCCGGCGTGAACTGGATGCGCTTGAACGAGCAGGAGAGTGAACGCGCCAGCGCGCTGGCCAGCGTCGTCTTGCCCACGCCCGGCACATCCTCGATGAGCACATGGCCTTCGCACAGCAGCGCCGTGAGCATCAATTCAACCACGTCGTCCTTGCCTACGACGGCGCGGGCTATGTTTTGCTTGAGGGTTGAAACCATCAGGCTGAAATTCGTCATTTTGAGCTTCCTTTCCGTTTTCCTATTAATCTGCGCACGAGGGGCAGACGTTAAACATCGCCCTCTATTATAGAGGAAGCGCGCCTTTTTGGCAAGCCGCGCCTGACGGCTTGCAACGGAGCCGCTTTTTTGCTAGAATAAGAAGGAAATGAACGCGGCGCAGGCGATGCGGCGCGGCGGTGACGGAGGCGCCGGGGAGAGACGGCGAAAGAGAATGATGACAGAGGAAATTTTGACGCGGCTGCTCGGGGGCGAGCCGGTTTCCGGCCAGACGCTCAGCGAGGAGCTGGGCGTGACCCGCGCGGCGGTTTGGAAGCAGATCAGCCAGCTTCGCGAGGCGGGGTTTGACATTGAGGCCTGCGGCGGGCAGGGCTATCGGCTCGCGTCCGTCCCGGACAGCCTGATGGCGCCGGTGATCGCGCGCGGCCTGAAAACCCGGTGGGCGGGGCGGCGCATCGTGTATCTGCGCAGCGTGGATTCGACCAACCGCTACGCCCGCGCGCTGGCCGCGGACGGCGCGGCGCAGGGTACGCTCGTCGTGGCCGACGAGCAGACGGCGGGGCGCGGCCGACGCGGCCGGGGCTGGGTTTCCCCGGCGGGCGAGGGCATTTTTATGACCCTGATTTTGAGGCCGCAGGCGCACCCCTCCCATGTGGCGCGGCTCTCGCTGCAAACGGCGCTGGCCGTGGCGCGCGCGATTGCCCGCGTGTGCGAGGTGGACGCGCGCATCAAGTGGCCCAACGACATCGTCTGCGGGGGCAAAAAGGTCTGCGGCATGCTGCTGGAAATGAACGCGGACGAGCAGAGCGTCCACGACGTGGTGGCGGGCATCGGGATCAACGTGCACCAAACCGCGTTTGAAGGGGAAATTGCGAAAACCGCGTCGTCGCTCGATCTGCTGACGGGCAGGCGCGTCTGCCGCGCGGACGTGGTGCGCGCGTTTTTGGAGGAATACGAGGCGGTGGACGAGCTGGCACAGCAGGGCGGCGAGGCGCTGATGGCGGTGTACCGCCGCCACTCCGCGACGCTCGGCCAGCGGGTGCAGGTCATTTCCGCCACGGGCAGCTTCACCGGCACGGCGAAGGCCGTCACGGACAGCGGCAGCCTGATCGTGCTGGATGACGACGGGCGGGAGCGCGAGGTGCTCGCGGCGGACGTATCCGTTCGCGGGCTGATGGGCTATGCCTGAGACGCTGGGGATCGGCGTGGATCTGTGCGCCGTCAGCCGAATCGAGCGCGCGATTCAGAAGGCGCATTTTCTGAATCGGGTGTTCACCGAGGCGGAGCGCGCGTATCTGCAAGGCCGGGGCAGGGGCGCGGGGGAGAGCGCCGCGGCCATGTTCGCGGCGAAGGAGGCCGTCGCCAAGGCGCTGGGAACGGGCTTCGCGCAGGGAATCATGCCCGAGCAGATCGAGGTCACGCACACAGGCAGCGGGCAGCCCGGCGCGCGGCTGACCGGCGCGGCGCAGGCGCGCCTTGAACGGATGGGCGGCGGCCGGATTCTGCTGTCGCTGTCGCACGAAGGGGATACCGCGATTGCGTTCGCGCTGATACAATGAACCATAAGACCGGGGCGGCGCTCCGGCAGGACGCCAAGGAGGAACCATGATCCGGACAATATCGCCGCAGGATATGCGGGAAATGGAGCGCGCGTTTCTGGAAGGAACGGGCTATCCGTCGATTTTGCTGATGGAGCACGCGGCGCAGGCGGTCGTCGATGCGCTGTCCGCCTATGCAAAAGCGGGGAGCCGCGTGCTGTTCGTCTGCGGGAGCGGCAACAACGGCGGCGACGGCTGCGCCGCGGCACGGCTTTGGATGCAGCGCGGCGGACAGGCGGACGTATGGCTGCTCAAGAGCCCGTCGCAGATGAAGGGCGACGCGGGTGTGAACGGCTGTCTGCTCAATAGCTGCGGTGCGCCGCTCAACGTGCTTTACAGCGAAGCGCCGGAGGTGCCGGGGGACTGCGCGGCGATTGTCGATGCGCTGTACGGCACGGGATTGAGCCGGGAGCTGGACGGCGCGGCGCTTTCAGCGGTGCGGCGGATCAACGAAAGCGGCCTGCCCGTCGTTTCGGTGGATATTCCCTCCGGCGTGGACGGTGCGACGGGGCAGGTGCTCGGCGACGCGGTGCGCGCGCGGGAGACGGTGGCGTTTCACCGCGCCAAGCACGGGCTGCTGCTCTATCCGGGGCGCGCGTATGCGGGCAAGCTGACCGTCGCGGATATCGGAATTCTGCCCGAATGGGACGGCGCGCAGGGGATCGACGTGCTGGAGGAAGCGGACGCATGCGCCCTGCTGCCCGTTCGCCCCGCAGACGGGCACAAGGGCACGTTCGGCCATGTGCTCAGCGTGGCCGGGAGCGAGGGCATGGCCGGGGCGGCGGCGCTCTGCGCGCGGTCTGCGCTGCGCGCGGGCGCGGGGCTGGTGACGGCGGCCTGCCCGTTCGCGGCGCTGGGTACGGTGCAGGCGCAGGCGCTCTGCGCGACGGCGAAGGTGGTTGCCGACGGCGCGGCGCTCGACGCAGGCGCGGCGGATATGCTCGCCGAGCTGGCCAAGGGCAAGGCGGCGCTGGCCATCGGGCCGGGGCTCGGCCGCGAGGAGGGCGCATGGCTGGCGATTGAGGCGCTGGTGCGGAGCGACACCCCGAAGGTCGTTGACGCGGACGCGCTGTATCTGCTGGCCAAATACGGCGGCGGCGTGGGCGCAAACACGGTGCTGACCCCGCATCCGGGCGAGATGGCGCGGCTGTGCGGCACGACGGTACAGGCGGTTCTGGATGCGCCGGTGGAGCAGGCGCAGCAGCTTGCCGCCGATATGAACGCATGCGTGCTGCTCAAGGGCGCGACGACGGTGATCGCGCACGGCGAGGACGTGGCGATGAACGTCACGGGCTGCGACGGCATGGGCACGGGCGGCTGCGGCGACGTGCTCACCGGGACGATTGCGGCGCTGCTGGCGCAGGGCATGAGCGTTTGGGACGCGGCGCGCGCGGGCGCGTACTACCACGGGCGCGCGGGCGAAGCGGCGCAGGCGCGGCTCGGCGCGCGGGGCGTGACCGCGTGGGACGTATGCGAGGCGCTGCACATCGAGTGACGCGCGGCTTAAACGGGGCATAGGCTGAAAGCGGGGGCTGGCTCCATGATTTTCTTCCCATTGGGGTGGAGAGCATGGAGATCACACGCGGCGATATCTTTATCGCGGATCTGAACCCGGTGCAGGGGAGCGAGCAGGGCGGTATTCGCCCGGTGCTCGTGATCCAGAACGACCGGGGCAACCGATTTTCCCCGACGGTGATCTGCGCGGCGATGACCTCGCGCGTGGGCAAGAGCGATCTGCCGACGCACGCATGGGTCAGCGCGCGGGACAGCGGGCTGAAATGCGACTCGCTGGTGCTCTGCGAACAGATCAGGACGCTGGAAAAGCGCCGCCTGCGCGCCAAGGCCGGACGAATCGACGGCATGGCGATGGCGCGGGTGGACGCGGCGCTGCTGTGCGCGCTGGGCATCGGATGACGGGGAAAGGGACAAAATTGAGCATGCGCGGCGGGAAACGATCCGCCGCCTGAAAAGCGTATCCTCCCCCCACAAAGGGGAGGATACGACCATGCCCCATAACGGGCGCGCAATGCGCGCCTGACTCCTTCAGTCACGGCTACGCCGTGCCAGACCTTCGGCGTTCCGCTTG
>OLOH01000729.1_pt1 | contig 21874 bp, 28 predicted proteins | sample 1673221 | NCBI WGS metagenome assembly OLOH01 (sample SAMEA3136767, study PRJEB25190) | human gut metagenome
GCGCCGCCCGTGAGATAAAGGTCATTAATACCCCCTGTAAAGCTGGGACCTTCTCGGTAGTGCCCGAAAAGATGTGCACTTTGGACCATGGCCGTCCATGGCACGATGATCAGTTCGCTTCCGCGAGTTTGTCATCGAGCCGGGACCTGTCGAGATAGCGGCGGGTCGACGCTTTCCTCGCGCCGTCTGTGGCGCTCGATGACCGCGGATTCGAAGACCTCGCCCTTGAGCTTGGGTACCTTCAGGCCGAGCCTGCCGGCCTTGGCGGTCAGGCTCCGGTCGTAGTGGCCGGCGCGGTACGCCTTCCGCTCCCCGGCGCGCTCGTATCTGGCGGCGTTGGTGATCTCGTCGGCCTGAAGCGCCGGGCATCGCGTTCAATGGTTCGGTGACCTTCTCGGCGACTAGGCGGTCGAGCTTGGTCTCGAGCAGGTTCCGGTCGATCTGTATGATGCTCGAGGGTCTTGCCGACTTTGTCGCGTCCGCGCCGAGCGGATTCCTACACTCTTTGGCGGCCCTGTCCAGATCGGCGGCCGCCGACACGCACGTTCCGCGCGCCATGGCCGTCCTGTGGTCCTCATATGCCCGATAGCCCAGGCGGCCGCCCACGACCACTGCGGTAGACGCGGCCGCCGCCACGCCGCTGAAGCGGCCGGAATGACGGACTGGAACCCGCCATCGGCGGCATACGTCGGTGTATGCGGTCGGCGCGTTGGGCAAACCCATGCCGCACCGGCCGGAGGCTGAGGGGGTCGTTCGACCGGAAAACTCAATGGTCGTAGGATTCCCGGATGCGGGCGTCGGGCCCGGTGGCAATCCGGACTGGAACCCTCATACGAAAAACGGGCTGCCGTGGTCCGTTGGGAACCGCGGCAGCCCGCCATGTGATTCGTTGGAATCGGGAAAGCCTTACTTGTTGAGGACCTTCTTCATCAGGTCGGAGGAGGCCTTGGCGAGTGCGAACTGGCCGAAGCCCGGGTCGATGGAGGCGAGGTTGGCGTTGATGATCTGGTTGAAGGTGTCGTTCTTCATGGTGTTTCCTTTCGGACGCCCGCTTGGTTTCTTGTTTTTCTGTCTTCTTCTGCATCGTGCGGTGCGTCGCTATTGGTTGTTTTCTTTGCTTCGTTCTTCTGTTGTGCCTTCACTATAGGCAGGCCGGCGCGCGTCCGTCATGCCGCGATCGACGTTTCCATTGCAAAATCATCGGCACATCTTGAAGAAGATGTGAGCGTGGGTGGTGGTTGTCCGTTTATCCGTATGCTGGTCCCCGTTTCCGCGGGTGTCGCGCAGCATGAAGCCGTTGTCGGCCGTGCGGTCCGCGGAAACGGATGGGCTGATCAGGTGGATGGTTCGTTAGTAGACGCTGTAGCCGCCGTCCACGCGCAGGTCGGTGCCGGTCACGTAGGAGGACGCGTCGCTGGCGAGGAACAGGACCGCGCTGGCGATCTCGTCGTTGGTGCCGAAGCGGCGCATGGGCACGACCTCGAGCATCGTGTCGTGTCCGGCCATGTCGATGCGTCCGTTGAAGATGCCTGACCACACGTAGCCGGGGGAGATGGTGTTCGACCGGATACCGTAGCGGGACAATGCGGCCGCCAGGTAGCGCGAGTGCTCCATGATGGCGGCCTTGGTCGCGCCGTACGCGTTGACCGGGGTCGGGCCTCCCGCCATGTAGTTCGCGTTGTGTCCGGACAGGGAGGCGGTGAACACGAGGGATCCGCCGTGTTCGTGCTCGCGCATGATCTCATGGGCGATGCGGGCGGTGCGGTACGCGCCGTTGAGGTTGATCTCGATGGTTTTGCCCCATACCTCCTCGCCGGCGTCCTGGTCGTCGCCGGGGATGTTGACGCCGGCGTTGAGGAACGCGAAGTCGACCGTGCCGAGCCGGTCGACGAGACGTTGTTTGAGGTCCTCCACCTGCTGGGGGTCGGTGATGTCGCATGGTTCGGCGATGACGTTCGTGCCGAACAGCGCGTGCATCTCGGAGGCGAGTTCCTCCATCTGGTCCTTTTTGGAGGGCAGGTCGACCAGGGCCACGTCCGCTCCGGCCTGGGCCAGCGCCGCGGCCGCGTTGCGTCCCAGCCCGCCGGCGGCTCCGGTGACGAATCCCTTCCTGCCTTTCATGGAGAGCTTGTCGGTGAACGAGTATCCGGGGTCCTTCCACCTGTCCAGCGGGTAACGCTCGTCGAAGATGTCCTCGATGTCTGCCATGTCATGCTCCTTCGCATGTCGGTGGGACCTGTGGTCCCGTCTTGTGTGTGGGGCCACGTCCGTGTGGCCGTCCGAGGTTTCTCGGATGCGGCCAATTCTACCCGCCAGGTGAGGAATCATCGTTCATATATGCCTCGCTTATGAATCCGATTGGTTCGATGGTATGCCACGGGGGTTGGCTCACCTCTGGATTGTCATCCATGATTTGGTATCCGTGGTGGTTCGGTTTCTCCCTCTCCGGTTTGCTTCGCTTCAAACGCATCGGTGGCTGCCTGTCCAATCCGTTCGGATGCCTGCCGGACTGGCGGCCGAACGGGATAAAGACGGTTGGCGACGGAGGCTTTTGCGATCCGGTCTGCCGGCGATTATTCAGAACCCCGGTTCCTCGAACGGGACGACGTGCCAGCCCTTGCGGATCGTATGCGCGTCCCCGTCGAGCATGGCGAGAGCAGCCTCCACGAACGAGTCGGCCTTCCTGCCGGCTCCCAGGACGGATTCCGCGAAGGCGCGGACGTCCGTCTCATCTCCGGTGGTCGTATGGGACGAGTCGTTGATTGTGAGCGAATATTCCATGACAGGCAACACTAGCATGCCGAGAACCTGCCGGCGGAATGGATGCTTCGTCGGCTCCTGACTAATTGGTGTTCTTTGCTCCGTACGTTTGAGGAATGGGTGGGACGTCTATCTTCGAGGATTCTGCGTAATTGGCTTTCGGGGTTGGAGTATCGGTCGGGGCATTCTCGTTTTTCATTCGGCTTGTGGTTGATGACATGCTGTGCTGTTTTGCGATTGCGCGACAGGTCTATGATTGGAATATATTCACAAGGAGGTGAGAAGAATGTCGATGTGCCCATACTGCAACAAGGTGTACGACGAATCCGATTATGCCCATTGCCCGTACTGCGATGGCGGCGATGACTGAAAGCAGTTGAAATTAATCAGGGAAGACGCAAGTTTGCGAATACTATGTGGATTGCGTCTTTCCTTTTGGATTCTTTCTGTCATGTGCGAACCTGCCATCATGCGGTTCCGATGGATTGATGGTTCAATTCTCAAGTATTTTGCTGATGATTTTCCGTGAATCCCCGGATTGAATCTAATGGTTACGACATGACTGCCAAGTCAGTATTCGACGTCTTCTTTATGGGGGATTGCTCTTTGGCCGTATTCATTCCTGCATGTTCTCATCGATTTCCCCGGTCATTTTTTCCTTCTCAAACATCAGTCCAGCGATTGCGTCGATACCGTTTTTCAAGGTGTTCGTGCCGAGCAGTCTGTCTGCCAGATATCCGCCCGCTATCGTTCCAACGGGATTTGCAATCATGCATGCGGTCAATGCGGTCAAGCCAGCCATCGTGCCTGTCTGGAAATCTGATGGCTTCACCCGTCTGCTTGAGGATTTGCTTGTTTTTTTATCGGTGATGTCATGCTTGTTTCCCGACAATGATTTGGCCTTCTGCGGCGCGGGTTCATCCACGAGATCGTGCAGGGCCTGCGCAAGGCGCACGTTGTTGCGTTCTAGCGCCTCGAAGTTGAAAACGGTGCGCATCGCCAGATACTGTGTTTTGGTAAGACTGCTTTTTCCTGTCTCGATGTTTGAGATGGTTTGCTTGCTTACGCCGATTTCGTCAGCGAGGCGTTGGGCGGTCCATCCCGCATGTCCTCTTAACGCGGCGAGGTTCTGCTGCATGAGCAGGATTTTCGCCTGATCTTCCTTGCTTGTCATTTTGCCTCCTAAGAAAAACTTAGCATAGCAATTGTGAACAAAAAGTATAAAATATTGGACAAGTTGGCTTAGATTATGATTCTTGGTGGTTGTATGAGATTTAAGAACAAAGACTTGACGCTCGTTCGGGAAGGTGGTCCGTGATGGCTGGTTCGTTTGATGGTGAAGTCATTTCGGATATGGTGCAGCTGGCGGAATTCACTTCATGGCTACGCAGATCGTCGCGAAACGATACATGCATACTGGTTTCGCAGAAACCGGACGGGAAACCAGTCGTTTCGATGGACCGAATCCGGAAACGCGTCGGCAAACGCGTGTCCGTGACGATGCTGTCGAACAGCGTGCAGCAGTCCGCGTACAAGCAGCTTGGCACCGTCAACCCGTACAATGGGTCGATCCGCATCTTCCCCGCCGGGGACGGGTGGACGACCGATCCCAGACTCGCCCGGTTCGTCAGAGGAGACCTGCCGGTGGCGGAATTCCTCGAATCCGTGGGCGAGCAGTTGGACTTCGCTCTCGTCGACAGCGTACGGCGTTCCATGGCCGCGCAGCCGAGGATGAGAGTGCCAGCGGGTTCGTGGAAGGCTTCGAGGCGCGACGTTCCGAATCCAAGTCCTGTCGTGGAGGAGTCTTCGGGGCCGAGGCTTGCGGATGTGCGCGGGCGGAACAAACTGTATCGGATCGACATGGTGCATGCCTCAGTGGCCATCGGCTTCATGATGCGTCGTTCCCGTGAGGTTCCATGCATACTGGTCTCCCTGCCCGCCGACAGGCCGGAGCCCTATCTTGACGTCGACGCGCTGCTCGACGAGATCGGCGACGACGCCGCGGTGCTGCAGATCGTGGATCACGAGACCGACGAGTGGCTGAACAGTCGTCTGCCGGAGCAGCTGCGCGCCTATGACGGCGCGTGCCGTTTCCTGCCTCCGCACGAGTGGAGGATCGGTGCCAGACTATGCCGTCTGAACGGGTCGGAGGATAGCGCGAAGGCGGTCGTCAGACTGTCGGAGCAAGTGTTGGACGCGGCGTACGCGGACGGGTACACGGTCGGCGGCGATGCCGTCGGCGACGATGGGGGCAATCCCGTGCGGTCCGTCCCGGACGGCGCGACGCGGGCGAAGGTCGCTATGATCGTCGACGATGCCGTATACGCCGACACCGGCGACCGCATGCTGCAGCGAATCAATGCCGTGTCGGCGGTCGAGCGATCCGGTGTGCCTGTGGGAAGATTGGTGTGCAAGGGACAGTCCGTTCCGGTCGTCCGGACTCCGGATGGAGGATTCGAGCTCGTGCCCGAATGGCGTGGCTCCTCCGAGGCGCTTTCTGGCTACATGCCGGGCGCCACGATCGTGGGCGTGGCGTCGGCCGTGTATTCGGACATGTTCGTAATCACCCTGTATCCCGCGTTGGACGGCGCGCCTGCGGTCGAGGCAAAGGTGCATGGCCCCGAACTGCTCGCCGGCAGCGGCCTCGACCCGCATGCCGATTTGCGCCCGATCATCCGCAAAGGGGAGGCGGTCGCTCTGCGTGTGGAGGAGCGTTCCGGCAACGAATGGCTGTTCTCCCTGCCCAGTGACGGCGACAAGCCCGTGCCTCTGGCGGGTCTGATGGACGGCGGCCCCGCGTGGGTGGATCCGTCGGACGCGTTCGCATATCTGAAACGATTGAGAGAGAACCGTTCGCTCGCGGACATGCCTTTGGACGAACTGCTTGGCTCGTGGATTGGCTACAATGTATTAGACAGTCCGATGAGGGACGAATGACATGAGATTGGAGGCCGACGATGGCCGACCCGAAGCATCCCCGCCACTACGAGGAGTCGTTCAAGCGGCAGATCGTGCAGCTTTACGAGAACGGCAAGCCGGCGCGCGAGATCAAGGCCGAGTACGACATCTCGCATTCCACGCTGCACCGTTGGGTCCAGGGCATCCGCAACAGCGGCTCCACGAAAGCCGCCGACAACCGCACTCCTGAGCAGAACGAGCTGATCGAGCTGCGCAAGCGCAACAGACAGTTGGAGATGGAGGTGGACGTTTTAAAACAGGCGGCGCTGATATTCGCACGAAAGTAGCAGTGATACGGGCCAACGCCTCCCGTTATCCGATATCGGCGCAGTGCAGAATACTGGGCGTTCCCCGCTCCACCTACTACTGGATGATCGAACATCCCGAAGCCGAGCGGGTGGACCCGATCGCCGGCGACGTGCACGCGATCTGGCGCGACAGCCATGAGCGTTACGGCGCCAGGAAGATCAAGGCCGCGCTGGAGCGGAGGGGCGTCACCGCCTCCAGAAGGCGCATCGTCAACATCATGAAACGGCGGGGCATGACGAGCGCGTACGCGCGCAGAACGTTCAAACCACACAAGACGCGGGTTAACGAGGCCAGGCTCGCGAACATCCTCGACCGCGAGTTCGACGGCTACGAGCCGCGCACCCACCTGGCCAGTGACCTGACGTACGTGCGCGTCGGCGGCAAGTGGGCGTACGTGTGCCTGCTCATCGACCTGGCGAACAGGAGCATCGCCGGCCACAGCGCCGACACGAGCCGCACCGCCGACCTGGTCATGGCCGCGTTCGCCACGCTCGACTTCCCCCTGACCGAGGTGGAGGTGTTCCACACGGACCGGGGCAGCGAGTTCGACAACGCGAAAATCGACGAGCTGCTCGACGTGTTCGACATCAGAAGATCGCTGTCAAGGAAGGGCAACCCGTACGACAACGCCGTGGTCGAATCCACCAACAGGCTCCTGAAGAAGGGGCTCATATACCGGAACCACTACACCAGCCTGGAACAACTACGCTCCGACCTCAACGACTACGTGTGGTGGTCCGACAACCAGCGGCTCCACTCCACCCTCGGATACCGGAGTCCGAAGGAATTCACCGAACAGGGACTCGTCCTCTAAGAACCTGTCCAACACACCGTTGCCAGTCCAGGTGGGGTGGAAGATGGTCTTCGACGGTGTTCCTCAAATTGTTGGCTGTGTTGCTGACCGCTTGTCCTGATTGGGGCCAGGGGTATCATTGGCTCAATAGGTTTTTTTAATCGAGGTAGGTCGGTTATGTACGGTACGGAATCGATTCTTATTGTCGAGGCACGCGATACGGGACTGTTTTCGAAGCTGCTTTACAACCTTATTGGAGCCGATAATGGCTCCAATGGCGTTTTGTCCGCGAACGTCGACGCCTCGATATTCACCGAGACCCAATTCATGCAGAATCCCATCATGTCTTCCCAGAAGATCGTTTTCGTCGGATGCCCTAAGGGGGCTTCCGACTACATTCAGGCCATTCGCTTCGAGAATGATGGAGCAGTGGATGAGGACGGCGTATACATCGGCGTGAAGGGCAACCAGGCTTGCATTACCGTGGGCAAGGAGCCGCCGTCGAAGGAAGTCTATTGGAAATTCTTGGAGACCGCGGAAAGACATGGCCAGAAGTTCGATGATTTTCTGGCGCCGCTTCGCCTTCGCGAGGATACGTCTGCCCCTGGGGACGATGCCGACAAGAATCCCGTCCTCGATTTCGCCGGAAGGCTCGGCAAGGCCATTTCAAATGGAGCGAGCGGCATTAACGAGAACGTTGTGATTCGGCAAAAGGCGTCCAAGATTCGCGAGCAGCGTTACCAGTACGCGGTGAAACGCTTCTACAAGGAGATGCTCGAAGATTTCGCGGAGGCCTAATCATGGACGATTTCGACAGGGGCTATGAATTCGTTGCGCTGGAGGGAATCGGCTCTTTGCATGGCATGGACTCTGCCGAATGGCTTAACAAGGCCGAGTCCTCGATACGGGAGCTTTATTCGGCTATGGGTTCCTATGACCATTACAAGGCAAACACGGTGGCTCAAAGGTCGTTGAAAGGTTTCATCGCCGAAGAATGGGCTTATGGAACGGCCAATGTGGATGCAGCCGTCAAGGGTTTGCCACTCGAAGGTTCAAGGCTCAATTCGCACGATCTGGGTTCCGCGGATGTTGCCTTCGGCAATGACCTGTACCAGTTGAAGTACTTCTCTAATCCTAAGGTCATGGCCCGCGAGCTTGCCACCACATTGCAGGACTCGTATTCCTCTAGGGCGAAACGCTATCAGAATCTGAGTTTTGACGAGTGGGCGCGGCTCGAAGGATTCGAGGGGAAAGCTTCATCCGATCTTCTGTACGACGGTATGTGGAAACTCGTTCCCACGGACAAGTTGGAGGAAGTTCGCGCCTACACGCTGAAACGTATCATACGCGCTCAGTCGCGTGGCCTTGATGCCGAGGTCAGACGTTGGACCAAGGTTAGGGACGGTCTCACTGACAGGATACGTACGGCCAATGGCGTCGAAGGACGTCCGGCCACCAATTCGGAAATGATGGACAAGGCTATCAAAATCTCCAACGGCGAGAAACTCGACCCGGCGGATGATGCCATGACCACACGGCAGCTGGTCAGGAATGAGATGGTCCTCAGGAATGCGCTTAAAGCCGGAGCAAGCGCCGCGGCGGTGAGTGCCGCTTTGAAGGTCGCACCGGAAATCTACCGGGCCATCGACTACCTCATCGAGGAAGGCGAGCTGGATGACGAGCATCTACAAGCCATCGGCATGGCCGCCTGCGATGGCGCCGCCACGGGTTTCGTCACGGGCTCCGCCACTGCGGCCATCACGGCCGCGGCCGGGAGAGGAGTGTTCGGAGAAACCGTGAAGGCAGCAGCGCTTGGTGTCAAAGGTGCCAATGTGATCGCGGCGCTGGTCGTCATGACCGTTGAGACGTGCCGTGACTCCTATATGGTGGCGTCCGGCAGAATGAAACCTGTTGAAATGGCGCAAGGACTGGGGCAGTCGTTGTTCGCGACGGTGTGCATGTTCGCTGGTTTGGGAGTGGCGAGTGTGCTGGCTCCAGAAGCCGCTGTGCCTGCTCTTATCGGGTCGTTGGTTGGTTCGGCCGTGGGATGCTTCGCCTTTAAATCGGGAAGTTCCTGCATCATGCGTGTTTGCGCCGATTCGGGATTCACGTTCTTCGGACTTGTCGAGAAGGACGAGAGGATTCCTGCGAAGCTTTTACGGAAACTGGACATCAAGGGAGCACGTGTGAAAACCCTAAGATTGGCCCAGCCCAATCTTAAAACCGCCAGAATCGCAGACCCACATATCAAAACCGTGACACCGCATTCAATCGATATCGCATTCAATGAACAGGGGCTGATTGGGATACGCAGATTGGGACTGTGACAGACCTCATCAATGGCACGCGAGCAGAGGATATCCTTGCCTGCACTCTGATGGCAACGGGCAGATGTAGACATTGTGCTTCACATGACGTGGACGTCTTGTGGACGATGGTCTGTGACGGTGTCGTCGTGGAATGCGGGGAGCGGTTTCCCGCATGGGCGTGCCTTGTCGGAAAGGGGCAATCATGGCGCAGGAGAACAGCCGGCAGGAGGGGAATCGTTCGGAGCGTTGGGCGCGTGTGAACTTTCCCAACAAGTTCGTGCATCCGCATGAGTACACAGCTAGGGACGGCCGCGTGTTCGACAAGATGTTCGTGTCGATTCCGCCGGGCGTCACGCTCAACGGCGTGGATCTGGGCGGATACGCGTTCGACCATTTCGCCAAACCCCGCGAGATCGAGCAGAAGGCGAACGGGCGTCCGGTCGCGATCAACTTCCGTCCCGGGGAGCCGGTGCGCCTGTTCAAGAGCACCGGCGCCGAACGCCGCACGTTGGAGGTCTCGAACCCGTGGGACCTGTGCCGCGCGGTGAAGGCGCACAACGACGAGTACGCGAAGTCCCGTCAGGAGGCCGCTGTCCAGGCCGCGGAGGATGTGCAGTCCACGCAGGAACGTCCGGCGGCGGGCGTCGACGAGTTCGACACGTTCGATGAGACGGGTCTGCAGACGGACGGCTACACGCCTTGCGATCCGGCTGATCCGATCATGATGTCCGACACGTCCGCGGGTATGGGAGCGACGTTATGAGCGGAGGCGGGAACGTGGATTCCGGCGGATGGACGAACCTCAGGTTTCCGAACGCTTTCGCGCATCCCTTCGAATTCCAGGGGCGTGACGGGAAAGTCCGGAAACGCATGCTCGTCACCATCCCGAAAGGCGTGGTCCTGGCGGACGGGCGCGACCTGGGAGGGTGGAGTCTGAGCGTTCACGCCTCACCGTGGGCATTGGCGCAGAAACAAGCCGGCAGGCCCGTGAGCATCGGTCTGCGCGTCGGGCGGTCGGTGGAACTGTTCAAGGGGCGTGGCGCCAGACGGCGCGTGCTCCGATTGGATGGTCCGGAGGATCTGCGTATCGCGTTGGATGAGCACCGCGACAGGATGACGGGCCGCCATACGGACTCCGGGAAACCATTCGAGAACGATTCCACGACTCGGACTTCCATGGCATCGCGGGAACGGGTCAGGGGAAGCCTTGACGACGCGGCGCCGCCGTCATATGGTCCGGCCGACGGGGATGGGGCAGGCCTGTTCAACGATCTCGCGTTCGATACCGGTTTCGTGTCGCGTATGGACGTGCTTGTTTCCGGTTTCGCCGACGATTTCGCTCACGTCCGCTACGATGCGGATATCGCGTTGTCCAAGGTCCGTACGCTGGTTGCCGAGGCGGCATGTCTTTTCGAGATGCGGAACGGCGTCAACTTCCATGACGACGCGGTCGGATGCGCGGCAATTCTCGCGTTATCGGCTGTGACTGATGCGATCAATGGACGTGTCGATGATCTTGTGGACAGGGGAGAGGCCGACCCGCGCGTAGCGGCGGCCAACCGTGTGGAACGTTCCGACGGCCATGGCGAACGTCCTGATACGTTGCGGTGTCTGCGTATGTTCACCACTGCGTACGGCAAGACGGGGGAGACCGACGTATTCGGTGACGCCGTTTCTGTCGCGGGTCCACCCGATGGCATAGCCAACATAGAACGGACAAGATGAGAGGAAGGCTTCTCTCCTATGCAGGCTATGAGGGAATTCTTATTCGTTTTTTAGACACGCAAGATCGCACCGGTGGCCTGCTCGCCGTCAAACAAGAAATCCACGAAAAGGTATCACGGGAAAAACAAGGGGCATTAGGGAAGACCCCGTTATCGGCAACGATACGGCTCATATGAAAAAGCCCCACCTCCGATGGGAAGGTGGAGCTTATCGGTGGGAAATGTTATCAGTGCACAATCGGAGCGTAAGGGTCGCCACCAACGGAACCACCATCAGCGCCCGAATTGGAGAAGTCGAAAGTTCTATGGGATCCACTGCCGCTGTTGGTGTTGTCGGACGGAGCGTAGGACTGCTGCGGAGCGGAATACCCGCGGCTGGAGTTGCTGTTGCCACCACGATTCGAGGAATAGCCGCGATTGTAGGACTGGGATTGAGCCTGAGCCGCCGCTTGTGCTTGGGCTTCAGCCTGCGCCTTGGCTGCTGCCTCGGCGTCGGCATTCTCCTTCGCAGCCTTGGAGTCGTTCACCTTTTTGATGGCGGTGTCGAGCTTGCCCTTCTCGTCGGTGTAGGTCTTCGGGTCGGACACGTCCTTTTTGTTGAGGATGGCGTTCGCCTCGTCGATCGCCTTCCTGAGGCTATCGCGGGTGGCGTTGTCAGCCACCTTCCCGTCGGTGTCCTTGAACGTCTTGTTCGCGCCGTCAACACCCTGCCTGAGCTGCGTCTTGGCGGATTCCAGCTCCTTGGCGAGCTTGCTGTCCACGACTTTCTTCAGGGCGTTGTCCAGCGCCTTGGCTTGGGCGTCGGCTTCGTTAGCGTCCTTGGCGTTGGCGTCCTTCGCCTCAACGAGCTGCCATGCCATCCACTCATTCGGCTGGGCGTCGGGAACACCTCTGAGACCCTTCGCCTTCTTGATGGCGTTGTCGAGCTGGTCCAGCAGCTTGGGCTCCTTGAGCTGGTCCGCCTTGTAGGTGACGGCGGTCGCCTTGTCTATCGTCTTCGTGAGCTTGGTGTCGACGGTTTCGGCAGTAACGACAGAGTCGTGGTATGCCGCAGCCTCGAAATGCGTCCAATACGCATAGCCACCTACACCGGCGATGAGAATGAGGACGACGGCTGCGATGGCAATCGCTTTACCGCGGCCAGTGTGTGTTGTGGATTCGGTCTTTTCCGCGTTCTCCACGTTGTTGACGGCGTTCGCATCCTTGATGTTTTTATCCTCGGTGGATGGTGTGTCAGTCTCGATCGCGGTGGTTTTCGCGCTCTCTGATGGTTCCGTCATTCTTCTTTCCCTATGTCTCCATGCTCTGACGCGCCAATCATTAGCCGCGCCTCCATATCAGACCTAACAATCGCATTGTAACGAAAATGAGAAAAACCATCACGCTAAATTGTTTTGACAGTGGGCAAATCCCGTGATGTCGGTTTACTGATGAATCACAGAAGCGTCCCTTCTGGATACTCAGGAGGGAGTGGGCATGGGTCGTTTTCTTCTAGTCTGCGTTTGATGTCCTTGACGAGTTCGGTTTCTTCCCCCGGACGGTCGGCAAACCACTCGAAGTAAGCGCGGTGGAATGTCGCACTGTATCGCTGGATTAAATCTATGGCTTCTTGGCTAAAACCTTTTGACATGATTTTCTCCTTTACGGGCATTTTACGCTTTGATGAAATGCGTTCGAGGGGAATCCATTCAACAATAAGGCTTTTATCCCCTCTTTGAAAAATCCAATTATTTACCGCGCCGTTTCTTTGGACGTTTCCAACAAATTCGGTAAACAACGTTCGCTTGAGGCCTTAATGCATGTATGTTCACTTGCGCTTGCGCATCACCCAGAATATGTACGTATGTATATGCGTACATATTTATGTACTTACATGCTTACATACGGATGTACATATGTAAGCATGTAAGTACATATGGATGTATGTATCTGTGTATATACGTCGTACCTACGAATATGGCCGTCCAGTATTTGCTTATGTACTTATGTATGTACGTACTAATTTGCTTTATTCGGGCATCGCTGGGCATTCCCGTTCGATCCATGTGGAGACCATCTCGCTCATGGTCGCGCCTTGCATCGCGGCGGCGAGTTTGAGCCGTCTGTGAAGCTTTGGGTCAAGGCTCAAAGTCACATGGATGGGTTTGCATCCGCCTTCCGCGCCATGCGCATCGCCGGCCGAGGTGAAGGTCGCTTGGAGCTTGGATGCCGTGTCGATTGGTTTGCTGATTCTCATCGCTGCGCTCCTATTCGAGTCCGTTGAACGCTTCGATGAGTTCGTTGGCGACGAGCCCGTATCCGCTCGCGGATGGCATCCGTCCGGATTCGCTTGACCGGCGCAGTGCCTCCTTGAACGGTATCGTCGTGTCGAATCGCGCAAGGTCGTGGTCGGACAGGTAGCGTTCGGCGTTCCTCAGGGCGACGGTGTTTGATCTGGTCTGGGTGAGGAGCACGCTGCTGGGCCTGTCGATGGCTTTGGCGGTCTCCCACATGCGGTCGAGGTCGAGCGGTCCGGGAGTGGTGACGAGCACCACCAGGGTGCTCGCGTCGATGGCGGCCGCGATGAGGTCCGATTGGCTCGGTGGCGTGTCGATGAGTACCCAAGTCTCCGGATCCTCCGGTGGCATGGCGACGGTGAACCGGTTGGCGACCTTCACGTCGAACGGCAGCGGGTCGCCGGCGTTTCCGGCTTTTGCCGCCCAGAGCGTTGCGCTGCCCTGCGGGTCGATGTCCCTGACCTCGACCTTCATGCCGAGTCTGGTAAGTGCGATGGCGGTGCAGATGGTGCTGGTGGTCTTGCCGACCCCGCCTTTCATGTTCGCCATGGCGATTATGCGGGGCACGTGAGTGTTGTTCATTTCGACTTCCTTCATGTGGTTGTGTTCTCTTGATCCGCTGGCACGGATCGTGGTCTATTCGACGGCTTGTTTGACCGCCTTGCGTTGCCGGTAGACGTATTGGTCCTCGCTTCTTCGGCGGCGTCCCTCTCTGGTGGACGACTGTTCGCGGACCTCGCGGACGAGTTCTGGATGGTCGCGGAGCCATGTGGCGAGGTTCCTCGTCCTTGCGGGATTCGAATTCGACAGATCCAGTCCGTCGATTTCGGCATGGCGGCGGAGCATGCGTCTCGCCTTGACGTCCACGCCGCCGATCCGGTTGTGCTGTTCGCGGCCGATGATGGACTGGGCGAGGCATTCGGCCTGGATGGGGCACATGTCGCACAGGATGCGTGCCGTGCTTTTCAGGGTCCTTTGGTCGGACCTGTTTTTGACGCGTCCGTTGTCGGTGCCCCACATGATGTCCTGGATGCCCAGGGGGAGTCCGGAGCAGACTCCCGTGATGTGGTTGGAGCCGTTCATGCCGCCACCTCGATTCTGTCGCGGCGGTTGAGCTCGTCTCGAGGTCCCGCTTGGTCGGTTTAGCCGTGGTCAACGCCAGTTTGGAGCGGACGGAAGCGAGATGGTCCATCACGGTTCCGGCCTCGCCGCACGCATCTCGCTGGCCCTTCGTCTCCTCCCCGGTGGGGCGCTTCCCGCTTGCGGGGAGCTCTCCCGTAGGGAGAGAGGGGTTGGGTTCACATGGAGGGTTTACCTGGAGGGTTTTATCCTTATATGGCAGCCCTGCGGCATTTGCAGTGCTGGAGGTGTGGGATTTGCAGGGCCGGGTATGCGGGATTTGCAGGGCAGGATCCGTGTCCTTTTCCAGCCCTGCGAGATTTGCAGTGCTGGGAATCGGCTTCGTTTCAATGGTTTCCGGCAACACGTCCTTGGATTCGTCGTTTTCCGGCACGGTTCCGGCCGTTGGGTCCACGGCCTTGCTCATGGTCGAAGGGTCCTGTTCGGCGGCGTGCGTCTCCTTGATCCATTCGAGGGTGGCCGGGTCGGATTCCACGGCGAGGTCCCATACGACCTGGCAGTACTGCGGCAGACGGTTCCTGCCTCCCTTGCCGAGACGCGCGTACCGTTGGTCGCCGCGGCGGATGAACCCGCGTTCCTGAAGGGTCTTCAGGCTGGAGCGCACGGTTCGTTCCGACAGTTCCGTGACGTTGACGATGGTCTCGATCTTCGGGAACGCGGCGGTGCCGTCGTCGGACGCGCGGTCCGCCAGATAGACGAGCACGGCCTTCGCCGACGCGTTGCCGACATGGCACCGAAACGCCCAGGACAGTGCGATGTTGCTCATCTCGATCCTCCGATCAGGTCGACGAGGCGGCGCAGCAGATTGATGAGCGTCAACAACGCCACGCGCGCCACGGATAGGACCGGCGCTAACAGGCCGAGACAGCAGAGGAACGCGAACGCGAAGACGGCGTACATGGCCTCCATCAGAGCTCCTCCTTTCCGAACGGCATCGGATTGTCCTGCGCGCGGCGGCATGAGATGTTTTCCGAGATGTCGTCGCCGAGGCGCGCCGCCCTGCACAGGCACCAGACGACGGTCAGCGAGCACAGCAGCAGCGCCACGGCTGCGATGAACGAGATCGGTCCTCCGTGCATCAGGCGTCCTGACGGCCGAGCGGGTCGGTGGGGAACTCAAGCCGCGCGCGGCAGGAGTTCCTGTCCATCCGTGTGGGATGCACGAGCATGGAGGCGATTCGCCCGTCCCTGTCGACCATCGCGCCCAGCGCGGCCAGCCCTGACCTGTATGATTCGGAATCCGTCCCTTCCAAGCCGGAGCCGTCTATGAACGAATGGCGGTCTATGACGCGTTTGAATTCGGACAACGTGTCGCCGGCCCCGCGCAGATACGCGAGGCATACGATTTCGCCGACGGTCATCGAGGAATCGACCTCATGCACGACTGCGGCGATTGCCTCCATCGTGCCCGCGATGTCGTCGGGAAGCCCGTGTTCGAGGCATGGAACATCCTGGTAGGTAGTCATTTCTGTTTCTCCCTTTTTCGCGGCGCTCACAGCGACCACATGGACAGGTCCCAGGCGGCGGCCGCGTTTTTGCGGCACCACCAGCCGTATGCCGCCGACGCCGCCGAGGCGGCCGCCGCCGCAAGGGCGAGCGGGAGCGGAAGCATGGCGGTCACGCATATGGCCGCCATTGTCATCAGTATGGCGGCGGAGGCGAGGCCGCGGCTGGATCTTCTGGCGTACGAGGCGTGCCGGTCCATCCAGTAATCCGCCTCGGCGATGTTGGGACTTGTAGACGCCGTGCACCGTTCGGCTGCGCGCCGTGGCGTACGGTATGAATCAGAAACGCCCTGGAAAGCTGTTTCGGCTACCATATTCATGTGTGAACCTCCTAATCGTTCACATGGGACGACGCGGATCCGGTTGCCCTGGCAGGCTTCGGATCCACGAATGGTTTGCATCCCCGACCCTGTTCCGTTGATTTTCGACTTCCGACGGAGCGGGGTCTTCTTTGTTTTCTCGTTCTTCAGTTATGGAGTGCCGGATGTCGGAATCGAACCGACGGATGGAGAACGGATGCTGTCGAGAGAGAAATCCATCCAACCGTTTCCGGCGTGGGCAGGTCAGGGGAGTTCGGCGTGTCGCGCGCCTTCGGGCGGGTCCGTCACGGGTCCTTCTTCGGGGTCGTTGAAGTGCTTTTCAGGTGCACGTCGTAGAGGTTTCCGACGGGAACTCCGAAATAGTCCGCGCAGCGGGCCATCTCCTCGGCGCTGAAGGGTATCAGTCCGTGGAGTTTGCGCGACGCGGTCGCCTGGCTGACTCCAAGCGCCCGTCCCAGTTCCTCCTGGGTGACCCCGCGTACCTTGCGAAGCCCGTCAATGTGCGTATTTAATGCTTCTTCATGCGTCACACGCATAAGTATAGCATGAAAAAATGGAAAACAATTACAGGATGCTATACAATGAGGACCATGAAGATTTCATCAGAAGCGAATTCGGCCTCCGCCAACGAGCTGCAGGAGACCATTACCAAGAACGTGCGCGTGCTGATCGCGGCCAAGTCCGTGAACCAGGAGGATCTGGCGGAAGCGCTTGGAATCGCGCAGAGCGGCCTGAGCCGCAAGGTGAACCGCCGCACGGACTGGTCGTCGTCGGACATCGCGAACCTGGCCAGCTTCTTTGGCATCTCGTTCGCGGACATCGTGACGCCGCTGCCGCTGTTCCTACCGTCGGGCGGAGCTGATTATTATGTGCACCCAAATAGTTCGTACATCGACCCGCGCGCCCAGCAGATGCAGCAGCGCGATCTGGCCGTTCCGGCGGGCGTCCGATACCTGCGCATGCCCGTCGAGGGAGAGGAGAGAATCCATGGGGCAGTAGGGCCGAGGGCCTTCGTGATGCCGTCCCCGGACTCCGATCTGGATGGTCCGGGGGGCTTGGGTCCACGCTTCTCCGCGAGGACCCGTTTTGGGCTCCCCCACCTGGACTCGAACCAAGACAAAGGGTTCCAAAGACCCGTGTGCTGCCATTACACCATGGGGGAACGGCGATAAAACCCGAGGTTTTCCGCCAAGTGTCTATTATGCCATATGCGGCCATCACCTGATACCGCGTGTCGGACGCTTTCGCAGGTGATGGCCGCTTCCTCCGGATTCAGTTCAATGCCTTGACTAGCCAACCATGCGTACCGTTGTTGAAAAGCTCGCTGGTGATGCGGTAGCCAAGATGTTCATACATCGCGAAATTCTTATCTTCGGAGTGTACGGCGGCAACATGTCCACCGGCCTTCCGGATGAGACGTTCCGCCTCGGCCAGCACCGTCTTGCCGATACCATGGCCACGTTCGTCGGCGACCACGGCCAAACGACCAATCACCCAACGTCCGGGTTGATCGGCATGGTCGAGATCAGGGTAGAGACGGCATGTCGCCACGGCGCGGCCGTTTCCAAAAGCCAGCAGATGCGTGGCTCGGCCCGGCTCATCCCATTCGTCGAATTCCGGACGATAATCCTTCTCCACGACGAATACCGCCGTGCGGATGCCGCGCGCCTCGTCCGTCATCATGTCGTATTCGCGGATCTCCATATGATCCGACACTACAGTCGGGCGGGGAAGAGAGACGAATGGAAGTTATGTGGCGTCGTGTTCGACGATGGCACTGTTGTCGAACACACGCCGAACAACGCACGCCAAACGCACGTAGGCGGATGTATGACAGCCAGCGCACGTGATAGGGTACACCCGTGAACGAAAAAGAGAAGGACTCCGACACACGCATATACGCTTTGGACGGGCTCAGAGGACTCGCGGCCCTGGCAGTGGTCGCATACCATTACACGGGAGGCACCCTCCGCCAACTATTGCCAGGCGCCCAATTCGTCACCCTATTCTTCATTCTCAGCGGACTTGTACTTTCCATCGTTCCGCTACGCGTCGGAATCGACACATACAACTGGTCTCGCTACCAGCTGCGTCGCATCGCCAGACTCGCCATCCCCACCTGCACGGTAATCGGGATCTGCTGCATCGTCTCCACAATCGCCATGCACATGGGGTGGAAAGCGGAAGAATACGCAAACGCGTTCAGCACATCCTCGCCATCAGTCTGGCTCCACAATCTGCTCACCCAACTCGACATGCTTTCAATGACCACCGCCGGCACCAGAGTGGACGGTTCCACATTGGCAATGGTCGACCTGCCATCATGGAGCATGTGCTGGGAACTGCTTTTCAGCCTCGCCCTGCCCGTATACGTCATCATCGCCACCGACATGCGATTCGTGGCACCCATTGCGCTCGCATGCGTGCTGTTGTCGGAGTGGACGCAGTGGCCGCCGTTGCGTCACATGGCCATGTTCGCGCTTGGCGTCGCGTTGGCGAAACGGCTTACGGACAACGGGCGCGAGACGATGCGCGACGTCGTTGCCGTACCGCTCGCCCTGTGTGGCATCGTCTTGGTTTGCCAAAGCGGTTTCGGTTTGCTGCCTGGTATTGTCGCCCAACCTTTGGCCGTGTGCGGATGCCTGATATTGGTGGTGGTCGCACTTACCTGCAACGTGGTATCCGACCTGCTTTCCACGCTACCTGTCCGTTGGCTGGGGCGCATTTCATTCAGCCTGTATCTGACCCATCTTCCCGTCCGCGACTGGATTGTGCCGTACATTCCCGTGCAGGGTCTATTGCGCCCGGTGGTTTTGTTTGCATTGTGCCTTCTGGTGGCGGAGGCGTTCTATCTTGCCGTGGAACGGCCTGCTACCAGACTGTCAAGGAGGCTGGGAAAGGTGAAAAGGGAAGCCTGATGTATTCCGCTTGCGCATGGCGCTGTGGGCGGAATCGCCGGTTTGCATGAATGTCGATTGAGCGACCGGTATACGCTTCCTGCGAGGACATGTTCGGCATGTTCCGCGGCAAGGCGTGCATTCGGAAACTGATCCGCGGAAACATGTCCGGCCACGGCAAGTCAGTCGCCATCACTTTGGAACATGGCATCCACGGAAGCGCGTACCTGCCCGGTGTCCTGTCGTGGCCCGTCAAATACCATCAGGGAGATGGAGTTGGTACGTAGTTCACTCAGCGAGCTCAGCAACGGACGCACCGCCGCGGTGCTGCCCAAAGCGACCGTGCGCCCGTCATCATCAAACGGAACAGGACATCCTACATGTTTATGAGTATCAACAGCTATCAGAATCTCTTCGACCGTCTTGAGGATAAGTTCGATGCTTGCCTCGCCGACGCCCGCATAGCCGAGAACGATGGACGCCGCAACAGGCATGGACTCTGATCCGACGCAGACGGTATTCATGGCATGTCAATTGAATTATGATTCCCTTAGTTTCAGATTCGAAGGAATCACTTGGAGCGATTTCCACGACGGTTCGGTCGGCATTCCCGCCTTCGTGCGCGAAGGACAGAACGTCCACATCAAAGCAACAGTGGACAAATACAATCCCGACAGCGGCTTTCCCGCATATCGATGGGTTCCGTGTTTTCCCGAAGGCCCAGGACTTTCGGGAAAACACGGAACCCATTTTTCCATTTCACGAGACTTTTGGCCGACATGTGGAATACCAGCCTGGAAACGCGCCGAACCATGTAATATCGCTTGCGGACACGGGGGCCATTATGGCTGAGAGGAAGCGACCGCTTCAACCGTATGAACGTATACCGGATAATGCCGGCGCACGGACGTCTCTCTACTTCCCGTGCCTTTGCATAAGAGAAAGGCACATACCTTTATGACTGAAGAAAACCAGTCTTCCGCAGTTCGCAAACCCAACGTCAAATGGCGTGTGGTCGACATCGTCGTGGCCGCGATCGTTGCCGTCGCATCCGGCGTGATCTTCTGGGCCTGGGACTTCATCTACGCCGTCCCGACCGCCCTGTTCGACAGCCTCACCCCGGGACTGGGCGGACTCTTCCATTTCATGTGGCTGTTCGCCGGCCCGCTCGTGGCCATCATCATCCGCAAGCCCGGCGCGGCCTTCTTCGGCGAAACCATCGCCGCGGTCATCGAAACGCTGCTGGGCAATCCATTCGGCGTGGCGCACGCACTGCTGATCGGCATGGCCCAAGGACTCGGCGCCGAAATCGGCTTCGCGGTCTTCGCATACCGCAAGTGGAACCTGCTCACCGTGACCCTGGCCGGCGCGTTGACCGGCCTATCCAATGGCCTGTACGAGTGGGTCGTCACCGCCGGCTGGTCGACACTGCAAGGCGTTGTGTTCACCGTCTGCTGCGTCATCTCCGGAGCCGTATTCGGCGGAGCGCTCATGTGGTTCGTACAGAAGGCGCTCGCCAAAACCGGTGTGCTCGACCGCTTCGAATCAGGCAAGGCCGACGTCGTGGCCTGAACCACGCAACTCACAATCCAACAACAAACACAGAAAACATGCCGGCCGTCCGCCGGCGTATCCAAGAAAAGAGAAAATCATGACCAACCACGTTCCAGAAGCAACGAAACCCGCCAGTGGAGACTACGCCTGGCTGGGCGCGGAAGCCGGCTCCGTCGCCGACCTCATGTACATGCTCAACACCGAGGACTGGTACGACGCCATCAACTCGCGTTTCGTCAGCGAGCTGCTTGACGACACCTTGCCGGAATCCATCCTCAAGGCGTATCTGATTCAGGATTTCAAGTTCTATAACAACGGCATGATGGCGCGTCTCATCAAACTCGCCCCACGTCAGGAGACCAAGGACATGCTCGCGGCGCAATCGCAGTGGTTCGCCGACAACGAGGCCACCTACTTCGAGCACTTCCTCGAGGCCTATCACGTCAGCCAGGAGGAATACGACGCGACCGAACCGACCCCGGCCAACAAGGAGTACGGCGCATACCTCGACAGCCTGTCCGACAAGAGCTGGCCGGAATTGATCACCGCGATCTGCTGCATGGAATGGCTGTACCTCGCATGGGCCAAGCGCACCGTCGACGCCGACGTCATCCAGCAGGTGCCGGCGCACAAGGGCTGGGTCGACCTGCATGAAGGCGCGCACTTCCGCAAGTGGGTCGGCGACCTCATCTCCCTGGTCAACGAATACTGCTCCATCGATGGTCCGGAAGCCGAAGTGTTCCGCATCATCGTGCATCTGGAGCGCCGCTTCTTCGACGACTCCTACCCGCAGGAGTGAGCCTGCGATCCACGACCGCATAAGCCATGAGCCGGGCGCGTACGATCGATGTCGTACGCGCCCGGCTCATTTGTTGCGGTTCCGTCCGGAGCCCGGCTTCCTCGTGCGCGACTGCCGCGCGGGGGCGGCCCGGCTACAGTGAAATCTTGTCGATACGCCGGAGCTCATCGTCGCTGAACGAAGTGTTTCTAAGCGCACCGATGTTGTCGATCAGCTGCTGTGGGCGGGACGCTCCGACCAGCACCGAAGCCACCATGCCGTCGTGCAGCAGCCAAGCCAGCGACATTTCGGCGAGCGTCTGTCCACGCTCGGCGGCCAGATCGTTCAGGTCGCGAATCTGCTGAAGCCTTTCCGGCGTCAACGCGCTCTGCTGCAGGAATCGTCCGTCATGCGCGATTCTGCTGTCCGCCGGCACACCGTTCAGATACCGGTTGGTCAACAGTCCCTGGGCGAGCGGGGAGAAAGTGATGAGTCCCTTGCCAAGACGGTGCGCGGTCTCCTTGAGCCCATTGCGTTCCACGGTGCGGTCGA
>OLOH01000733.1_pt1 | contig 21809 bp, 18 predicted proteins | sample 1673221 | NCBI WGS metagenome assembly OLOH01 (sample SAMEA3136767, study PRJEB25190) | human gut metagenome
AAGAGAATGTTACGACATCGTTCAGCGGCTTTTCGGCGGGTTCCACCGAGATGGCGGTCAGCACCGGGCCCTTGCCGCGGTAGATGTTGTGGAACTTGTAATTGACCTTGGCGGTCACGGTGACCCATGCACGCTGCTCCAGCGCCTTGTAGCCGTCGTAGGAGCAGGGGAAACCGACGAACTGGATGTCCTGCACGCAGCAGGTCATGGCGAAGCGGCCGGGCACGAAGCTGTTCTTGCCCGCGCGGTTGGTCTGGCAGACCTGCGCGAGGAACTTGACGGTCTTGCCCGCGTACTTCTGGGGCTCGTCCTGACAATCCATATACCAGATGCCGAAATCGTCATCGCCGATCTCCACCACAGGCTTGTTCAGGTCGAAGGGGAGCGGGTCGGGGATGTCGTCGTAGGCTACGCTGCCGTCGGCGAACTCATAGGCGATATCGCACTTGCGGGATGCCTGACGCACCAGCTTGTGCAGCTCCTGCCGGGCGGCGTCGTTGTTGACGGCCTCGGCGCGGTTGAAGACGATCAGCTCGCTGCGGGCGATCTTGTCCAGCAGCAGGGAGCGCATCGAGTTGTCGCGGGCGTAGGTCAGGGCCGTGGTGCCGTCCGCCGTGGCGATGCACTGGTAGACGATCCAGTTTTCGGGCAGGTTGTTCGCCAGATCCTGCAGCAGCCACATGCCGTTGTACTCGATGACCACGCGGCCCGCGTCGGCCTCCTTGGCCAGCTTGGCAAGGTTCTGGGGGTTCAGCTCGGCCTTGTCCTCCAAGTTGTAGAGGGTCACGCCGGGGAAGGCGAACTTCTTCTGGTTATACTCTTCTTCGCCCTCTTCGCAGACCAGCAGCAGAGTCTTGTCGCCGGAGTCGAAGTTGGGGTCTTCAAACGTTTCCTGAATGAACTTGGTCTTGCCGCTTTCGAGGAAGCCGACAAACAGGTAAACGGGGATCTCATTTGCCATAGTGATTTTTCTCCTCTTTCCGGGATCAGCAGCCGAACAGGCCCGCAATGGCCTTTTCGTCCAGCTTGGAGCCGATGACGACCAGCTTGCCGCCCACATCGGCACCGCGGGAGCGGACCTCCCACTCGCCGGGCACATAGTCGAACTCCAGCCAGCCGTCGGCGCCGCCGTCCACGATGCCCTTGGAACGCAGGATCATGCCGTACTTGCCGGAATCCAGCTCCGTGAGGGCGTGCTCGATATCCGCCTTGGCGATCTTCTTGGCGGTCTCGACGCCCCAGCTCGTGAAGACCTCGTCGGCGTCGTGGCCGTCGTGGTGATGATGGTGGTGATGGCCGCAGCAGCAGTGGCCGTCCTCATCATGATGATGCTCGTGCTCGTCATCGTCATCATGGTCGTGGTGGTGATGCTCATGCTCATCATCGTCGTCGTGATCGTGATGGTGGTGGCAGCAGCAGTGGTCATCCTCATCCTCGTGGTCGTGATGATGGTGATGCTCGTGTTCGTCCTCGTCATCATCCCCGTCGTCATCATCGTCGTGGTGATGGTGGCCGCAGCTGCACACGCCGTTCTCATCGTAGTGATGGTGATGATGCTCGTGTTCTTCTTCCTCGTCCTCGTGGGCGTGCTCCTCGTTGGCCTTGGCAGCCATGGCGATCAGCTCTGCCTTGAAGTCGTCCTTGGTGGACATGGCGTTCAGGATCTGCTCACCGGTCAGGGCATCCCATGCGGTCGTGACGATGGTCGCAGTGGGGTTCTTCTCGCGCAGCATGGCGACAGCGGCAGCGATCTTCTCCTCGCTGGCGGTCTGGGTGCGGCTGAGGATGATGCAGCTTGCGTGGCTGATCTGGTCATCGTAGAACTCACCGAAGTTCTTCATATACATCTTGACCTTGTTCACGTCGGCCACGGTAACGAAGCTGTTCAGCTGAACATCCAGATGCTCCGCCACACCCTCGACGGCGCGGGTCACGTCGCTCAGCTTGCCGACGCCCGACGGCTCGATCACGATGCGATCCGGGTGGTACTGCTCCACCACCTGCTGCAGGGCAGCGCGGAAGTCGCCCACCAGCGAGCAGCAGATACAGCCCGCATTCAGCTCGTTGATCTGGATGCCGGACTCCTTCAAAAAGCCGCCGTCGATGCCGATCTCGCCGAACTCGTTCTCGATCAGAACGACCTTCTGGCCCGCAAAGGACTCTTTGATGAGCTTTTTGATGAGGGTCGTCTTACCGGCACCAAGGAAGCCGGAGAAAATATCAATTTTGGTCATAATGCTGTTGCCTCTTTCTTTTTCCAAAGCCCCCGCAAGGGGCCGTCAAGCAATCCGAGCCGCAGAGTGCTGGCTCAAAAATCCTTATATTCCTATTATAACAAGGCTGTCAATGGGAAAACGCCTTTTTTCATGAGAAAATTGTAACTTTTTTGCATCTCCTTCCCCAAATCTGCTATACTGGGCTTATCAAAATTTTTTCGGGAGGATGCCGCAGTGACTGCACAGATAATGCAAATCGAAAACAAACCTTGCCGTATTTACGGCGAACCCCATGCAGAATACCTACTGCTCCAAATGACAGGCGAACACGAGCTGCAAAGCATGGAAAGCGAGGTTACCGCTATTGCACAGAGTGCGCACCGCTTTCTGTTTGCGGCCATTCCAGTGGAAAGCTGGAACGATGCACTTTCTCCGTGGGAAGCCCCTGCTGTGTGGGGAAAGCAAGGGTTCGGCGGCAAGGCTGCGGACACGCTAAGCTTTCTGACGGAACAGGTCATTCCCACGCTGAAGCAGCAGTATCCTCTCCCGAAAAACGTCAAAATCATTCTGGGCGGCTATTCGCTGGCGGGATTGTTTGCGTTGTGGGCATCCACCCAGACTGATCTGTTCTACGGTGTCGCCGCCGCCTCGCCCTCTGTTTGGTTTCCGGGTTGGAAGGAGTTTGAACAGCAGCACCCGATACAGGCACAGCGCGTTTATCTGAGCCTTGGCGACAAGGAAGAACACACGAAAAACGCCGTCATGGCTGCGGTGGGCGATAACATCCGTGCCCTGCACAGTCGGCTTGCAGAGCGTGGCGCAGACTGCACCCTTGAATGGAACAGCGGCGGGCATTTCAAAGACGCCGACCTGCGCACGGCGAAAGCCTTTCGGTGGGTGATGGAGGAACACACATGACCATTTTGATTGATGCGGATGGCTGCCCTGTTCTCATCCGCACCATCTTGCCGCAAAAAAGGCACCAGCCTGAGCCGGTGCCTTTTGTTGGCGGAGATGGTGGGATTCGAACCCACGTGCCCGATTAAGGACAAAACGATTTCGAGTCTTTGAAATTGTTGGATGAAGCTGGTCCCGCGCGGCCGTCATTGGCAGCTGAGGGCATTTTTGTAACCTCAAAAAAGGCACGTCACACCGCAATTTGCAGGAAAAAATCAGCCGCTTTTTGCGAAATGACGTTAGAAAAAGCCTTTTTCACACGGGCCGTCAGCGGCTGCATTTCAGGTGTAGTTGTGTTAGATGTCCGTTAGAAATATGCAGTGCTGCCGTTGCTGTGCCAGCTCACAGCAGGCTTCCCTGTCTGAACGCAGCGTTTCCCGAAAGCCGGGAGATGCTGCGTTTTCTCTTGCCCGCATTGGGCTGAAAGGGAAGCCGCCATGTCAACATTCCGCGTCAATAAAAACGTCAACTACACCGTTATGAGCAACCACCACCTGCAGGATAAGAGGCTGTCCCTGAAGGCCAAGGGACTGCTGTCCTATATGCTCTCCCTGCCGGACGATTGGGATTACAGCCTGAAAGGGCTGACCGTTGGTTGCAAGGATGGTCTGGACAGTGTACGCACCGCTGTTCTGGAACTGGAAGAACACGGCTACGTCCGCCGTCAGAAAGTCCGCAATGCCAAAGGGCAGATCATCGACTACGATTATCAGGTTTATGAATCGCCTGTTGAGGACGCTCCTGCCGTTCCCGGCAAGGAAGGCGGGCCGTCGGACCCGTCCGCAACCAAAAGCCCGAAAAGCCGCATGAAACCTTGTTCTTCACCATTTTTGGATTTTCCAAATTTGGCTGAGCCCAATTTGGAAAAGGCAACGCAACAAAATACTAATAAACAAAATACTAAAAGACAAAGTACTAATCTATCAGGGCCGACAGGCGAATCCGCAGATTTTGACCAGATGGAAGCACAGGTACGGGAGGAGTTCCGGGAACGTTTGGAGATCGACACCCTTGCCCAGAGGTACGACCCCGACAAGCTGGAGGAACTGCTGGACAACATTGTGGAGATGTACTGCTGTCCTCGGCAGACCCAGTACGTCGGCAAGCAGCCGCAGACCACCAAAGCCATCCGGCTGCGGCTGGACAAGCTGACCAGCCAGCACATTGAGTACATCTTCGATGTGATGTCCAACACCACCCAGCCCATCAAGAACATCATGGCCTATCTGCGCACCACCATCCTGAACGCCCCCACCACGATGGAGCACTACTATCAGGCGCAGGGCAACTGGCTGACCGCACAGAGCCGGAAGGAGTGAACGCCGTTTTCCACAAAGACCGCAAAACACGTTGAAAATACAAAGGAGAATTTCCATGAAGAACACGAACGCCGTCCGCACCGAGATCCATTACGCACAGGTTGGGGAGTATCAGCTGCCCCTGCTCACCCTGCCGCAGACCGACAGCCGCGAACCTCTGGGCAAGTACGCCCGGATGCGGCTGGCCTACCTCAAAAACCAGCGCCCCGTGCTGTACAACCAAATGCTGCTGAACGGTACGCTCTGGCCGCATTTGCAGGATGTCCAGAAAACGGCCTGCGCGTGGCTGGAACGCACGATGACCACTCTGTTAGACAAGTACCCGCGCCGGGCAAAGAACACTCACAGCTTCTCTGGGCGGCCCATATGAACGGGCTGAAAGCGCAGGCGGAGGAGGTAGTGGTGAGGGAAATCGTGTATGCAGAGTGATTTCAACTGTTTTTCATGTTTCTGTTTCAGCATCAAAAACGCCTAGACGCGATTTTATGTCTTGATTTTGAATATTTTCCGCAAATATCAATATTAAAATTTGATTTTCTGCCAAGAATGGAGTATACTGAACCCAGAAAACACTTGGGAGGTTTTGCGATGCTGCTTCAATTTTCTGTCACGAACCACCGTTCCATCAGGGATACCGCCATCATCAGCATGAAGGCATCCACAGATAAAAGTCTGTCCGACTGCCTGATTTCGCCGGACGAGAAGAAACAGCTTGTACCTGTACTGGCACTGTACGGCGCAAATGCAGCCGGGAAGAGCAATGTTCTCCATGCTCTCCTGCTCATGCGGGAAATGGTCTGTGGCCGATATGCCAAGCTGCTGAAGGGCGAGTCCCTTCCGCAGGAGCCGTTTGCTTTCACTGACCAGCCCACACAGCCGACCAGCTTTGAAGCCATCTATTTTTATGGCGGCATCAAATATGCCTATGGGTTCTCGTTTGACAAGTCCAAAGTCCTGACCGAATATCTCTATCACTGGCCGAATGGCCGAGAAGCCTTGATTTTTTCAAGAGAAAACAATGGCTATCAGTTCCGCGAGAATATTCAAGAGCAGTTCACGCTTGCTGGACGAACTGCTGAAAATCGCCTTTATCTGTCCAGCTCGAACGAGTGGAACTGCCCCCAGACTGAAAAGGCATATCTGTGGTTCTTTGAAAAACTGACAGGCTTTATGGGAACCGAAATGCGGCTGGATGCTACATTGTCTGCCATCCGGCAGGGCGGCTCTGAAAAGAGCCGTATCCTGCATGAAATGCTGTATGCAGACCTCGGTATCAAGGACATCCGCATTACAGGCTCTAAGGAAGAGCCTATCATTTCCGCACTGCACACTCTCGATGCCGAAGATGGCACTTCTAAGGGTTTCTGGCTCCCGTTGGGTCAGGAATCCGTTGGGACACAGCGTTTCTTCTCTCGCATCGGTATGTGGCTTGCGGCTTTGGAATCCGGCTCTGTTTTGGTAGTAGACGAGATAGAATCCAGTATGCACCCGCTGCTGACAAGGCATCTGATCGGAATGGTGCAGGATGCCGCTATCAATACAAACCATGCACAACTCATCTTCACAACACACGATACCGGACTTCTCGACCTGACGTTGCTGCGGCGCGATCAGATTTGGTTTGCAGAGAAGAACGAAAAGACCATGCAGACCGATATTTACGCCCTGACCGAGTTTTCTCCCCGGAAAGGTGAGAATATCTCCAAAGGGTATCTGCAAGGCCGCTATGGTGCGATTCCGTTCATTGGAGGGGATGCAGCATGGGCAGAATAAAAGAGATCAGCCGCAAGTCTGCTCACACCAGAAAGCGCAACCCGGTGGTGTATCTCATCTGTGAGGGCAGTGAAACCGAGATCCGCTATTTCAAACGTTTCCGCAGCCGAGGGTGCAATATTGATATTATCCCGATTTCTTCTCAGTATAAGTCTGCCGACAGGCTTGTGCAAAAGGCCAAAGCAACGATGGGCAATAATCCATACTACCCGGAAGATGGTGACTCCATCTGGTGCGTATTTGACCGTGATGATAACTCCAACGAAGTTCTTCTGCGTGCCAAACAGTCCGCTCAAAAGGAAGGCTATCATTTGGCCTATTCTAACCCATCTTTCGAGTTGTGGTTCCTACTGCACTTTGTAAATCAACAGGCAGAGGTTGAAGATTGCCAAGCATTGATTCGATTACTGAAACAGCCGGGCAGACTTCCTGATTATGAGAAAAACAAGGATTACTTTGACGTTTTGAAGCCTTTGCAGGCAACTGCGATTCAGAGAGCGAAAGCTCGTGCTGACCAAGTTCAGAAGCAGGGTCTCGAACCGATTTCACGGCAGAGCAATCCGTTGACAACGATTTGGGAACTGGTAGAGTATTTGAACTCCAAGGTTTGAACCACATCACTTGAAAATATAGTAAAGCCCACAGACCGGATTTTATATCTGGCCTGTGGGCTTTTTATGAGGTACAGTATCTATTATTTTCAACCAGAGACTTCTTTTCACTCGGAAAGTTCTTTGTGATTATATAATTATCTCCGCTTCATTATGTATATAAAATTGTGACAACCATACATCATAAATCATTCGAGAGGAACAAGTTCATTCGTTTTCTTTTCAATATTTTGGAACACTTTATAATAGTTATAAATCGCCGCCCTTAAAGATTCACATTTTTCCATATCATATTCATTTGAACAGCTGTCACATTTCCCATCACAAGATGGTATGCTTCGATTTTTTATGGGATGTAATTTTTGATGGCATTTTCCGTACACCAGTTTAGCATGTGCTAATTTATTTCGAGGTTTAATCAACTCATCACTATATTTTTGTGAGAAATCTTCTTGAGCAATCGGTCCGTCATCAAAAAATTTCACAATCAACCCCATAAGAGCATAACGATCCTTATTATCCATCACATACTCAACGGATTGAATCGCGTTTTTTATAAATGATTTTCCTACTTTTTTGTTTAATCCCTCAAAATTTTGTCCAGATTTAGATGCAGCACTTTCAACATACTCCTTTGCTTTTCGGACAATCACATCCTGTTGTTCTGAACTTAACTTTTCAAATAACGCTATTGTTGTCGATTGGCAAATATAGTCAAATTCCGAGGTGCTATCCATTATAAGCCCTCTTATATTTGATATACGATACTCTCTTTTTAGATTTTTTTGAACAACACGGCCTATAATTTCCAGAAGATTTGCACGATCGGCCAAGAAAACACCATTCAATTGATCAGAATTTTTTAGAGAACTTTCCATGTTTTCCTTGTCGCTTGAATAAAAAACAATATCTGTATAGATTTCCTTGCTGCGAAGTTCGCGTATCACAGCATCACCAGTTGTACCAGATAGTGCAAAGTCCATAAGAATCAAATCATAAAAATCAAAGGATGTTGCATCAAAATTTTCTAGCTTTTCACTTTTGAACTCATCATAGTCGCTATAGCTTTCAATGTCTGCATCCATAAAACGGTTTTGAATAGCTTGAACTACAAGTTCTTTTGTTGAGTCAACATAGTCTTCTGCATCATCAATCCACAGAATTTTATACGTCATATCCATATTCTGCACGCTTTCTTTTATGGCATTTCAATAATGAACTTTGCTCCAGAGGGTGTTGCATTCTCCGCACAAATGGTTCCCTTCATTTTTTTGATAACCGTCTTAATATTGTATAAGCCGATTCCTGTTCCACCTGTGTTGCTGAACCCGAAATCAAATATTTCATTTAAATCTACTGCTCCAAAGCCATCACCATCATCCCATAATTCAATATAGGCTTTCCCCGAAATATCTTCCATCGATAAATTAAAGTTTCTGGCATGGCTTTTTTGTGAATTAGACAAAAAATTGTCCAAAACAAGAGAAATGTTTTGCGGTTGAAATTTAATTATATGCTGGCCGGAAGTTTCAACAGAAATGTGAATATTGAAATACTGCTGTTGGAGAACATTCATTAAGTATTCCCGACAAAAAGCAAACAAGTCCTCCTTAATTGAAGCATCTTCAATATTAAATTTAGCAATTGCGCTATATTTCAATGAACTTAAAATTTTATCTGTGGCAACCGAGATTGCGCCGAGTTCTCTATAATTTTCAATTCCTATTTTTCTAGCCAAAGTTGTTACACTGTTCCTTATCGTTAGGGCGTTCGTCTTTACCAAGTGAGTTTTTGCCGAGAATGTTTTTTGGTCTTCCGTAATCGCGCTAAAAATAGTATAGCTTTGGGCTTTATATTTTTGAATATTATCAGAAGCGACTTCCAATTTTTTTTCGGTGACACGATTCTTTATCTCTAACTCTTGGCGTGCCGCTTCGGCTGCTTTAAGCGCAGCCTCATGCTCTTTTTTTATTTTATCTTCTTCTTCACGAATCTCCTGTCCAACTTTCACACGCTGCACAATCAAAGTGGAAACAATCGGCTTTACCAAACTAATTAACAAGGCAACACGTTCATCATCTTCAGCAAACCCCTGTCGATTAGATGTCGCAATATCTCCCAAAGAATTATCGTCTAGTACATCAAAATTGATTTCGCCTTCTATATAATTCGAAAATGCCTGTGTGTTTTTCAAATACGGCATAAAATCTTCGACAGCAAGTTTTTTTCTCACATAAAGTCTTAATTGTGTGGATTTATATGCCTTATTTTTCAAAAATAATGGATCATTAACTTGTGCATCATCTTTTTTTATGCTGGCATGAATTCCAATCCATCCGGTCAAGCTATACGGAATTTCTTTTTCCGAAAGAGAACCATCCTCTTTAACAAAATGTCGTGTTCCACTGGTGTTATAGGCTGATTCATCAATAATAACAGTATGTCTTGGTTTTCTTCGAACAGTGTCATCCGCAGATGGAAAATAAACGCTTTCGGCTATTCGACTTTTTATATTCGATTCGCTGTTGTCAAAAAGAGCATAGAAATTCCGAAATGCAATATTTTTTGCTACTTCTTGAAATCCAATTGGCGTATTTTTTTGATACCTAACAGCTAATTCGATTTTTCCGGATATAGAATCCAGAACATAATAATCCGAAAGTCTAGCCTTTAGCCCTTCAATTGACTGAATTCCAATGTTTGTCAGGTCAACATTTTTAAGCTTTATCATCGTTCCAGAAGTAAGCTTATCCCAGTATTCTGCTGACAAAACTTCAACTTGAGAAAGATTAACTCTATTTAACGATGGTATCTCAGACTCGCGCTCGTTGCTCATATCAAAATACCATGCGGATTCTTGTCCGGCAGATTTTGATATAAGATAATATTTACTAGATAAATATAAAGCTGCGAGTTTTCCGATTCCCTTTCGCCCCATAACTTTGTTCTTTGAAACTTCATCTAGCGAAAGGTCTTCTCGTTTGTTTTTTCCAATTAAAACATATTTTTCTGCAAGATCTGAATATGTCATTCCTGTACCATTATCGAAAATTTCTATCTCAGAGTTTTTCTTGTCACTCATGTCGATAAAAATTCGTACACAGGTTGCCTTAGCATCAAGTCCATTAGCAACAAGCTCCGCTATTGCTGTCCATGGATTTGAGTATAATCCCTTGCCTAACAGTTTAAGTGCAAAGTACGAGAAATTGAAAAAGATTTTATCATTGGTATTGTCCATTGATTTTACCTCATTTCAGAGTTTTCTCAAATTGTGATGCTAGTCGTAAAGCCAGCAATGGAGGAACAGCATTCCCGATTTGTGTACAAACATCCGATTTGAATCCCTCAAACTTGTACCAATCTGGGAATGATTGTATTCTCGCTCCTTCGCGTGGAGTTAATGCACGATTTTGGCTATAATGAATACATCTCAAACTAGAAACAGTTGTCAAATTGTTGGTTATCGTAGGTGATGGTTGATCCGCTATTAAACGTCCATAAGTATTCGCATAGCCAGATGTTAGCCTATAAGATTTATCGATTTTACCAGAATCAACCAATGCATTAAATTCATTTTTTCCTTCGCCCTGCTTCACATGTTGTATAACAGCTCTGATTTTTTCACTATAACACCCACAGAAGTGTTGCGTTAGTTCATTTGACCCATGTCGCATGAGTTCTTGATACTTATTCTGTGGTAGCTGCTGATAAGAACTTATGCTTTGTCCTTCTAAAACTTCTGGAAGATCGGATATTGCATCCTTTATAGTAAGGTGCGCAGACTTTTCTTTTGGAGGACAGTTCCATTTTAAATTCAAGTCGTTTCGGATGCCTACAATGAAGACCCTTTCTCTATTTTCAGGAACTCCATAGTCCATAGCATTCAATCGTTCCGTCCAAATGTTATAGCCCAAACCATTTCCAAGATTTGAAAACTGATCATTTAAAATCTCCATAACAGATTTACCATAATGATCTATAACAGGCTTTTTTCGCGGCGTTAACGACTCTCTGCCCTCAACATCTTTTAATTCATACAAGATATTTCCAGCTGCATCTCTTTTATAGAATATTTCTCTCATCGATAAAATGCCTCGGACATTTTCAAACAAGAACATTTTTGGACGAGCAATTTTTAACACTCTCAAATATTCCGTATACAGTTGTGCTTTTTCGTCGTAATTTCGTTGTCCAACGGTACTAAAAGACTGGCATGGTGGTCCACCAATTATCAAATCAACTGGTTCCGATCCAATCCATTTTCTTATGTCACTTTCTTTCAAGGACTTTATATCGCAGTTTTTCATAGGAATATCAGGATAATTTTCAGAGTATGCTTTAGCTGCAAACGGATTGTATTCATTTGCAAAAACGAATTGATTTTTTCGATTCCTGACAAAATGGTCTTTGTATTTTCTATAATAAAATCCAAATGTTAGTCCTCCAACTCCAGAGAACAGGTCAATTATTCTCATTTTCAAAAATATCCTTTGCAATAATTTCAAAAAGTGAACATTTAAGATTTCTCTAAAAGTTGGGCAAAAGAATAATATACACTCTTTCCGCCAATGCCATTATATCGTCAAAAACCAATTTAGCATTACTTTTACTATGATAATCTCAAAAAACTGTTCTTGTATACCTATATTTTCAATCTTAAAGCTTGTGACGCTATAAAATCGTTTTTTATCACAACGCCCTCAACAGCGTCAAAAACTCATCAAAGCGATATGCACCCTCCATCTGCAAGTCTTTGTTCTGGAACACCATATAATAGCGGTATGCCTGCTTGCCAGCGGCATCCTGCCATGCACGACCCAGACGAATTTTTTCTCTGGACTCTGCATTTTCCAGCTGGTCGCCTTTGGTTTCAATCAGAATAATCTTTCCGCTGGTCGTGCGAACGATAAAATCCGGGTAATGGTTGCGGAATCCGTTCAAACAGAACGAAAACTTGTTACGCTCCGGGTTGCGATGCCACCAGCGGATATTGTCCATGTTGGTCATTGCCAGAGCCATTTTATATTCCAGACCATCCATCTTGCCCTCGGTCTGGTACAGGCTCTTGCTCATTGAAGAAGTGCTATCCGGGAGGGTGATATACTCCGTCAACTGAAAGCGGGGTTCACATACGATTTTCTCCGTTTCCAGCCACTTGTAGAAGTTTTCTCGTGCAGTTTCCTCTTGAAGCTGCATGACGTATGCACGAATTTTTGCTGCAAAGTTAACAGGCATCCGTTCCAGCGCGTCCAGCTCTTCGCGGTTCATATTATCCACGATACCATCGACATAACGCCGCAGTTCATTATCATCCACCGCGTTCATCTTGCAAAGGCTCTTGTGGATAATATCCTTGCAGATACGCAGTTTATCCTCGCCCGGAAGCAGTGGAAACTGCCTGTTCATGTACTGCTGATAATCATCTTTCAGCTTGGAGATACGCGGTGTCGTGGTATCGCGGTCTTCCAAATCGACCTGCGCCAAATCGTCGTCCAGATGGCCGAAGTCGATTGCGCTGGGTTTTCCTTTCAGAGAAAAATCCAAAAGCAGCTGGGCTTTATCCAGCTCCGTTTTCCCTTCCGGATCTAAAAGGCTTGGCAACGTTTTTAAGTAGAATTTCGGCAATTTAAGGGTGCGCACATCTTCCAGAAATTCTGGATTTACATGGGAAACATCCACTTTGTCCTGCACCTCCAGCGGCAAATCGCTCAACGGGTCATTCTGGTGCTGCTGCATAGCAACATCAAAATCGTTCTGTTCCTTTTCAGAGCGGTCAAAAATATTCTGCACCGAGGGAGAAACACTTGCCTTTGCCAAAGTGTTGCCCAACAGTGTCGGGTCAAAATCCAAAAACTCTTCTTCCGCCGATGCCGCAGGCATTGCTTCGTTTGTCGGCTGTGCCGGGAAGATGGTCTGCTCCACTTTGGGCAGCGGCTCGACCGGGGCAGCTTCTTCCTGCACACGGTAATCGTGGTCCGTGAAGCCTGCGTTATTCAAGCCCTTGACGATGCCGTCCAGCGTACGCTTGAAGTCCGCAGACGAGGTCAGAACATACGAAGTATTCAGGATCGGAGAAGAATGTTTCCGGGTATAGGGCAGGCGCAGAATACGCCCCACGATTTGCTCCACATCCACCTGACTGGTGCGGTTCGCCAGCGAAGCAAGGATATACGCAAAGGGGCAGTCCCAACCCTCTTTCAAGGCATTGACTGTAATGATAAAGCGAATCGAACACTTTTCCGACAGCAAGTCCACATTTTTCAACTCGTTGATTTCCGCCGTCTTGATGGCAATTTGCTCTGCTGGAATGTTGGCAGTAATCAGGCGTTGGCGCAGTTTTTCAAAAGTCGTTGCATTTTCTGTGCTCTTGGGTTGCGCCTGAAACAGCACGATGGGGCGAATGTAGCTGCCACCCTTTTCGTAGGCATCTTTTGCGTGAATTTCCAGTGTCCGCTGCATCTCGATGGCATCATGCAGCACATCCTGCTGGCTGTTGCGGTTCATCACAATGACAGGCAACTTGACCATGTTCTCGCGTTTCAAGTGAATCGCATCCACAATGGAGATGATGTTGCTTTCCTTAGTGGGCGTTGCCGTCAGATCCAGCACAAAGCAGGGATTGAAGTTTTGCAGCATCTGCTTGCTCGGGTTACTGCGCGCATGGTGGCTTTCGTCCACAATGACCAGCGGATGCAGCTGATTAATGACCTGCATCAAGGCGGTCGGGTCGGTATCTTCCAGCGGCATATCAGGTTCGCCCAGTGCATTTGCCAGCGCAACAAGGCTGCTGTTCTCCTGCTTGGCCTTGAGCCGCTCCTTCTTGCCACGGAACGAATCGTAAGACAGCACCATGATGGAAAGCTGCTCGTTGACCGTAGAGATATTGAAGTGCTGCCCCATCAAAAGCTGTTCTTTGGTATACACTTCTACACGGCTGCCAAAGGCAACATCAATTTTCTGGCGGTAAGGATGTGCAGGGTCACGCAATGCAGCCAAGGTTTGGGTCAGGATAGCATCTGACGGAACCAGCCAAACCACTGCACGGCGTTTTACCACACCCAGTGCGGAGAAAATCGGCTCGATGGCATTTGCAGCCAAAAATGTTTTGCCGCCGCCCGTAGGAACTTTCAGGCAGACATTTGGCACACCAGGCAGAAGATTCTGATACTTGGGCATTCCGCCAAATCCGACTTTTACATCTTTCTCCTGCCAGAGCCGAGTATAGGCCGTTTCGATGTTCTTTGTCTGCATCAGGATTTCCAGATAGCGTTCCAAATCCCGAATGACGGCTTTCTGATATTTTTTCAATTCCATAATACGGCTACTCTCTTATCACGGCTACTCTCTTATCGTGGAATCTCAGGTGGCAGATAATTTGAAAGCGCATCTGAAATCTCCCTGCGTAACGCTCCATTCAACAAAACCAGTACTTTATTACAGTATTCTTTGTTTTCAATTTTTAGGAAATGTCCAATTGAGATTATCAGCCCTTTTTCATTAAACACTCTCAATATCTTTGCGTAATCACCATCATCCAGTACACTTTGAAACCTTGTCTTTTCCTCATCTCTTACTCTATCGTAGTCAATCGATTCTAACGCAGTGTCTAAGCTATGTTTAAGTTCATCATTATTTTTTGACGACAACTCAATCGATGCTAATTGATATTTCAAATGCGCAACTGTGCTTTGACAAATCTGCCGCTCTTTTTGACTAGAAAAGCGTGCATGGATGGATTTACTGATTTCATCAAAACACCTATCAGGATCCATTGCAAACCGCTCCGCCATCAGTCGAATTAATTCTTCCACTAAAAATAGATTTTCAACTTCGGCCACTTCAAGAGTATAAATATTTTCCTTTTTATATTTTTGAATCTCATAATCGGATCGATAGTCTCTATCAATAAGCCCATATACTTCGCAGTGGTGTAACGAAGGGCAATTGCGGAATGCCTTTGTCCTTGCAATAACACGTGTACAGCTCCCACAAGCAATCACATAATAATTGGGGTATAAAATAGTGTACAATTGGGTATCATAACTATTTTTCTCACCCTCGACAAATAATACATTCTTTCGACTTCCTAAAATATCAAAAAGTAATTCCTCTGGAAGGTCATTACTCTCCAATTTTTGAAGTTTCCAATGCTCCCCATTAAATTCTTTGATCCAGATTTTATCTGCATTTCCATGTGCGGCAGCAAATTGCGTATCATGCGTGATATAAATAAACAAGCAATCCTGTCGATATCTTTCTAATGCATTCCAGAGTCGATTCATAATAGACCGATTAAGATGCACTTCTGGCTCATCAATAATCAGTGTTTTATTCTGTGGGACACAAAGCACCTGTGCAGCTAGATAAAGTACGGCTCTTTCGCCATCACTCATTTGAGTAGAACTATATTCAACAGTTTTCCCCTCTTTGTCAAAGTATGCAATAAACTTTGAGTCTACAACCTTTAGATTTCTTTGCGGAAAAATTTCATTCCAAATTAAGATCAATTTATCAATTGCTGTTAATGGCGGTTCTGGATAAGATTCCTTATTTGTTGCAGCTTTACATTCCTGTGCAAATTTATCATTATCATTATTTTTGAGTGCAATAATCGCTGCGAGAACATCATCAAAATCATTTAAAAGTTGCGTAGTAAAATTTCCCCATCCCCATCGATATCCTTTATTTCTATCGTGCTTTCCACTTGCATCGTCTGTGCCAAAAAGCACAAAATCCTCGGCCTGAGAATAACTTTTAAGCGGAATGTTTTCTTTGAAATTAAGATTTCGTTGAGCGCCAATGCGATGGATATTGCTCATGTTCTGTTGCTCAATCCATGCACCAAGCTTGCTCTTTCCTGACCCGTTCGCACCAATGATGATAACCGAATTCGATGCCGCTTTATTTTCTGTTTTGTTTCCATTTTCATCTGGAAGCCAGTATGTGAAGTCCATAATCTTTTTTCTCCTTACACCCGCGCAATGTCGCGCGGAATTTTCTTAAACGTAATACCAAACCGCAGCAAGTCACTCTCACTCAATGCACAGCGGTCAGCATAAATCAGATAGTTTTCCGCTTTTTCCTGGATGGTAGACAAAAAAGCATAGTCCAACACGCATATCTGGTCTGGCTCATAGTAGAAATAGTAAGCGGTGTGGTTGTTCTCACCGAGAAAATATGGGCTTTCGTTCTGTTGATTCACCGCAGGTTTCTTCGTTTCCGTATACCAGATGTAGTCACGGATTTTGTCTGTGCCGATGCTTTCATTCAGGTTGCCATCCGGCAGAAGCAGCCGCTCGCCCAGTTCGTAGTAACTGAAATTGCCACCAGTGCCATCTACTTTATCACTTGCTTTATTGATTGCCGTTACTTTAAGGTGTCCATCAATAATTTGGGGGGCTTTTACCGTCGAATACGCCGACTTTGCTTCTTTAGCAACAGCTTTCGCTTCTTCTAGTAGTGTTGCACCCTCCGCAAGGTTTTTTGTGGTAATTTCTTTGTCATATAAGACAGCTTCACTATCTGTTTTATAACCTGTTATTATATGTTTTACCCTCTCTGCCGTAATGGTATCTGCATAATTTTCCATTTCAACTAGAATAAATTTGCGATGACCCCCATCCATTTTATTCATGTTCAATACTGCATGGGCAGTTGTTCCAGAACCTGCAAACGAATCTAATACGATAACATCCGGGTCAGAAATCATTTGGAGGATACGTTCTATCAGCTCATGCGGCTTAGGTGTGCTAAATATGTCTGTCACTCCAAAAATGGATTTCAAAAAAGCTTTTGCTTGTCGCATGGTTGCAAGGTCATTCCAAATCGTCGGGTAAGGGCGTGATGGATTTTGGGGTGCATACTCGCGCGAGTAAGGCTCCCAAACCTCTTTTCCCATTCGATTTCTACGTTTCCAGACTAGTGTTCCTGCGGCAATATGTTTGGCAATTCCATCCTTTCCCATCGCCCATCGAGCTTCTTCGCCATTATCATGAATAGGATAGACCTCGGAACCATCTGGTGCGATTATCGGAAAGTACATAGTTGGTCTATCTGTGCGCAAACTATTTCTACCATTTTTCTTTACCAAACGATCCCTGTACCGTCGCCCTTGCTCATCTACAAACCCATAAGCATTAACAATTCCAGGTGCTTCCAGTTGCTTGAACTTTTTTAAGCTTGGATTCTTTCCATAGAGAAGGATGTACTCATGATCTGGCGTAATAGGAACTTTGTTATCGTTTGGGCTATCAACTTTTCGCCAAATAAATGTTGCTATAAAATTTGATGCGCCAAAAATCTCGTTGCAAATCAATCGAAGATTCGCAAATTCAATATCACTAATACTAATGAAAATCGCACCGTCATCTGCCAGAAGCTTTTGCAGAAGCATCAGCCGAGGATACATCATACAGAGCCACTTGTCATGGCGTGTCAAATCTTCGCCTTCTTTGCCAACCGGCTGGCCTTTGAGTGTTTCTTGTAGCCATCTCTGAATGCGAGGATCGTTGACATTATCGTTATAGCACCACTTTTCTTCGCCAGTGTTGTAAGGAGGATCGATGTAGATGCACTTCACCCGGCCCTCATACTGCGGCAGCAGAGCTTTCAGGGCTTCCAGATTATCGCCGTGGATAATCATGTTATCACTGCCGTTGTCCTCGGTGTGCTTGCCCATTTCGTCAAAGCTATACTGACGCTCCAACACACGGAACGGCACTTCCTGATGATGATTGACAACTTTGCTTTTTCCGATCCATTCCAAAGTAGGCATGGTGTTTTCTCCGTTTCTCTGTGAAAGTTCTTTCACGTTTAATAATAACAAGTTGGGCGGCAAAGCGCAACGGTTCCGGCAAAGAAATACAAGTTTGATGAACAAAATTGCAAGTCGCAAAAGCGTTTTGCAAAAACGCGTAGCCTGCATCCGTCGGATGCAGTTCAAGGGTTTGGGATTTCCCAACAAGCATTTTGCAACGCAAAATGGTCTTTGTATATACGAAGACACTGCTTGCTACGAATGCGAACGCCTTTTGAATTGCAAAATGATTTTTCAGTTGCTATACTGGGCTTATCAAAGTTTTTTAGGGAGGACGCCGCAGTGACCGTACAAACCATGCAAATCGGGAACAGACCTTGCCGGATTTACGCCGAAGCCCATGCGAAATACCTGCTGCTCCAAATGACCGGCGAACACGAGCTGCAAAGCATGGACCATGAAGTGACAGTGATTGCGCAGAGCAGCTGGAATTTTTTGTTTGCGGCTATCCCGGTGGAAAGCTGGAACGATGAACTTTCCCCATGGGAAGCTCCTGCGGTATGGGGCAAAGAAAGTTTTGGCGGCAATGCGGCGGACACGCTGCGCTTTCTGACAGAACAGGTCGTGCCAACGCTGAAACAACAGTTCAATCTCCCGGAAAACGTCAAAATCATTCTGGGCGGCTACTCGCTGGCAGGGCTGTTTGCTTTGTGGGCCTCCACCCAGACAAATCTGTTCTACGGTGTCGCCGCCGCCTCGCCCTCGGTGTGGTTTCCGGACTGGATGGAGTTTGAACAGCAGCGCCCGATACAAACGCAGCACATTTATCTGAGCCTTGGCGACAAGGAAGAACACACGAAAAACGCTGTCATGGCTGTGGTGGGGGATAATATCCGCACTCTGCACAGTCAGCTTATAGCGCGCGGTGCAGACTGCACCTTTGAATGGAACAGCGGCGGGCATTTCAAAGACGCCGATTTGCGTACCGCGAAAGCCTTTCGGTGGACGATGGAGGAACACGCATGACAATTTTAATTGATGCAGATGGCTGTCCGGTGGTCAATCTGACTTTGCAGGTTGCAAAACGGTTCAGTGTTCCAGTTACCATCCTGTGTGACACCTCTCATCAAATCGAGCGTGAAGGTGCGCAGACACTGGTGTTCGACAAAGGAGCGGACAGCGTGGATTTTGCTCTCGTCAACCGGGTAAAACCGGGAGATGTGGTTGTGACGCAGGACTACGGGCTGGCGAGTATGTGTCTTGCCAAGTGCGCACGAGTGCTGAACCAGAATGGTCTGGAATACACCGCTGATAATATAGACGCTCTCATGCTACGGCGTTGTGAAAACAAAAAGCTCCTCCGTGCCGGAAAGCACCCCAAGAGGAGCCCAAAGCGGACGAAGGAGCAGGATGAAGCATTTGTCGCCACACTGACAGATATTTTAGCGAGCATCTGATTTTCTGAATCAAAAATTTGATATTGCAACCGCCACTCACTCTTTCCCGGAGTGAGCGGCGGTTGTTTCTTGTTCAGCGCATCTTGCTTTGTTAACTTTCTGTTAATTTTCAAAATAAAGGTTGTCAACGAGCCTTTCTCGATGCCTACCAAGTGAGGGAGGTTTTTCAATTTTCAATGAAGGCAAAAAAATCAGCGTCAGCACCCCCCATTTCTGGCCATTTTTTCTGTTAATAATAGAACCTCCTCTTTGAAGGCCGGTCGTTTGTGACCTTTTTGTTAATTCTCAAAAACATGGTTGTCTTTTGCCCTTTTTCGTCGGCTACCAAGTGAGAGGACTTTTTCAAAAGTGGAGATTCGGCTTCAAGAATTACAATTCAATTACAATTTCCCCTTCGATGCTATGAAACAGGCGTTCTCGACGCCTACCAAGTGTAGGGCATCTTTTTTCAAGACCACTTTCAACTTCAGGCACTGCCATTGTTGCCAAGTTCCGCCCTCCATCGGTCGCCCCGTAGACCGACGTTATTTTAACCAAGAGGCTACTTCGGCTATATTTTCCAAGAACTTTTCAACAAATTTCTTTTTCGGGTAACAAAAAGCACTTTTTCGTCGGCTACCAATTAGAGGGATAATTTTTCGGAAGCCCTAAATTCTGAAGATTTTCTATATAACTCCGTTCTTTGAAAACAGAATAGTTCAATCGTCTGGTACTTCACAAAAGGTACTTCTGTAACTCGCAGCCCGGTCATAACGAAGACGGGGTGGCTGAAATGCCAATGGTGCGGTGCAAGCCCGCCGCCGGACGATTCCCCACTCCTAGGGAAGTCGAGGACCAATATGGGAGACCTTAACTTATTAACGCAGACGGGTTTGAACTTATCTGCGATGGGGGAGTTGGAACTACTGCCAGCTCTCTTTACATTGCCACCTGACCGCAGCTTTGCTGCAAAGGATATAACCGCAGGTAACACACTTTTTGACCTTAGACTACTTATGCTGAAGGAGTGCCTATGAAGTTTAACAATGCCTATTCCCAGATGTTTCCCGGCTACCCCGATGCCGTCAGCCTTCAGCAGGCTGCGGAGATGCTTGGTCTGAACCGTCATACAGTTGGGGAACTGATCCGTTCCCGCCGCCTGTTTGCGCTTAAAATCGGCCGCACCTATCGTATCCCGAAGCTGAGTGTGATCGAGTTCCTGCTCACCGGGCAGAGCACCTTCCCGGCTGGAAATCCGCCGCTGGATGTGGTATGCTGTGGGTGCAGCAACGGACAGCACGCCTGTTGACCCAAAGGAGGTTTATGATGAAAACTACAGGGTCTGTCCAAGAGAAAAATGGACGTTTCTATTTCGTGATCAATCTTTATGATGCCAACGGCAAGCGGAAGATCAAGTGGATCTCCACAGGTCTGACCGTCCGGGGCAACAAGCGCAAGGCGGAATCCATGCTCCGGGAAGTATTGCTCCACTATGATGAGACTGGGGAGCTGCCCACAGGGCGGGGCGGAGCCTACGAAAAAGTAGATGCTAAAACCGCCAAGCCCCTGCCGCTGCCCCTCCAACCCGTCAACAAGTCGGAGATGCTGTTTCTGGACTATCTCAACGAGTGGGTGCAAGTCCATAAGGCATCCATTCAGCCTGCAACCTTTATCAGCTACAATCGGATGATCACCGGGCGTATCACGCAGTATTTTGAACCGCTGGGCTTGAAGCTGTGCGAGGTCACACCGCAGGTGCTGGATGAGTTTCAGGAGAAGATCTTGCTGGAGGGCTACACCACCAACACGGTCATTCACTACCACGCCATCTTCGGCAAAGCGTTCAAGGATGCCGTCCGCAAGGATTATCTGGAAACCAACCCGATGCTGAAAGTTGACCGCCCGAAGAAGAACAGCTTCCGTCCCAACTTCTACTCCAAGGATGAAGTCCAGCAGCTGCTTGAAGTATCGCAGGATGACCCCCTGCATCTGTGCATCCTCATCACGGCCTACTACGGTCTGCGCCGCAGCGAGGTGCTGGGGTTGAAGTGGTCGTCTATCGACTTTGAGCGCAAGTCCATCACCATCAATCACAAGGTGACGGAACAGTTGGTGAACGGCAAGTACGTTCCTGTGGTCAGCGATGTGATGAAGAACAAGACCAGCTGCCGCACCCTGCCGCTGATCCCGGCTGTGGAAGAAGAACTTCTGAAGCAGAAGGAAAAGCAGCAGCTTTACCGCAAGCTGTTCAAGAAGAGCTACAGCACTGAGTATCTGGATTTCGTCTGCACCGATCAGGAAGGCAAGCTGATCCGCCCGAACTTCGTGACGGAGCACTTCGACTGGTTGCTGACCAAGTACGGGCTGAAGCACATCCGTTTCCACGATCTGCGCCACAGCTGCGCCAGCCTGATGGTGATGAACGGCGTATCTATGAAGCAGGTTCAGGAATGGCTGGGGCACAGTACCTTTTCTACCACCGCTGACATCTACGCACATCTCGATTACAAAAGCAAACAGGGGTCTGCTGGGGTCATTGCGAACCTTTTGGGAGAATCCAAACTCCCCAAATAATTATGGATTTATCGTTCATGCATAAAGCATACTGTGATGAGGCAAAAGCGGTCTTTCTCTGCTTGATGCAAAAGAAAAAGTCGCAGATTCGTTTGAATCTGCGACTTCTGGCGGAGATGGTGGGATTCGAACCCACGTGCCCGATTAAGGACAAAACGATTTCGAGT
>OLOH01000734.1_pt1 | contig 21794 bp, 18 predicted proteins | sample 1673221 | NCBI WGS metagenome assembly OLOH01 (sample SAMEA3136767, study PRJEB25190) | human gut metagenome
TGCGGTTCGGATCGTACTCCAGGCGCAGGACGGTAGCAGGCACGTCCATCTTGTCGCGCTTGAAGTCGATGACGCGGTACTTTTTGCGGTTGCCGCCGCCCTGATGGCGGACGGTGATGCGGCCGTAGCTGTTGCGGCCGGAGTGCTTCTTGAGGACCTCCACGAGCTCCTTCTGCGGCTTGGCGTGCTTATCGACACCGTCGAAGCCGGAAACGGACATATGTCTGCGGGAAGGCGTGGTGGGTTTATAGGTTTTAATCGACATTGTTCAATTCCTCCCTTACACCATGCCCTCGAAGATCTCGATGTTCTTCGAATCAGCGGACAGTTTCACAACGGCCTTCTTGCCGGTGGCGGTCATGCCGGAGGGATTGGCGCCGACGCGCTTCTCCTTGGCACGGATCGTCGTGGTGGTGACCTTGATGACCTTCACGTCAAAGATCTCCTCGATGGCCTTTTTGATCTCGATCTTGCCGGCGTCCTTGGCGACTTCGAACGTGTACTTTTTGATGTCGAGGTCTTCCATGGACTGCTCGGTGATGATGGGACGGATAATGACATCGTAAGCGGTTCTCATTATGCGTACACCTCCTCGATTTTCTGGAGCGCAGCCTTGTCAACGACCAGGACGCGGTGCGTCAGGATCATATAGGGGCTGAGGATGGTGGCGATGGTGCTGCTCACGCCGGGGATGTTGCGGGAGCTCTTGACGAGCTTCTCGTCGACCTGCTCGGTCACGAGCAGAGCCTTGCCGTCGGCGCCGATCTTGGTCAGGAACGCCTTGACGGGGGCGGTCTTGATCTCCTCGACGGCCATGCCGTCCACGACGAGGATCTCGCCGGCAGCGGCCTTGGCGCTCAGCGCGCTCTTGAGGGCCAGTCTCTTGACCTTCTTGTTGAGCGTGTAGCTGTAGTCGCGCGGCTTCGGCGCAAACGCGACGCCGCCGTGGGTCCACACCGGGCTGCCCTTGTAGCCGGCGCGTGCGCGGCCGGTGCCCTTCTGGCGCCAGGGCTTGGCGGTGGAGTAGGAAACCTCGCCCTTGGTCAGCGCGCTCTGCGTGCCCTGACGGCAGTTGGCCAGGTGGTTCTTCACGGAGTCGTGCAGGACGGACTCGTTGGGCTCAACACCGAAAACGGCTTCGGAGAGCGCCACTTCGCCGACCTGATCGCCGGCCATATTAAACAACTTAGCAGTAGGCATATTCGCTCTCTCCTTTCCTTACTTTCTTGCAGAAGCCTTCTGCGGGTTACGACCGGAGGCCTTCTGCGGGTTGGTGCTGATGCCAGCGTCGCCCTTCTTGACGACGGTCTTCTTGACGGTGCTCTTGATATAGACAATGCCGCCCTTCGGGCCGGGGATCGCGCCGCGCACAACGATCATGTTGAGCTCGGGATCGACCTTGACCACGTCGAGGTTCTGGACGGTGACCTGATCCACGCCCATGTGGCCGGCCTGCTTCTTACCCGGGAAGATACGGGAAGGATCGGTGCTCGAGCCCATGGAGCCGGCGTGACGGTGCACAGGGCCGCCGCCGTGGCTGGTCGGGGTACGGCCCTGGCCGAAGCGCTTGATGACACCGGCGTAGCCGTGGCCCTTGCTGATGCCAGTGATGTCGACCTTGTCGCCTTCCTTGAAGGTGTCGGCCTTGATGACATCGCCCACATTGACAGAGGCGCAGTCCTCGAGACGGAACTCTTTGAGATGCTTCTTGTAGCCGACGCCCGCCTTGTCCAGGTGGCCCTTCTCGGGCTTGGTCAGCTTCTTCTCGGCGACGTCCTCGTAGCCGAGCTGGACGGCTTCATAGCCTTCCTTTTCCGTGGTCATCTTGCCGGTGACCGTGCAGGGGCCTGCCTCGATCACGGTGACGGGGACGACCTTGCCTGCTTCATCGAAGATCTGCGTCATGCCGACCTTTTTACCGATGATGGCTGTTTTCATACATGTTCCTCCTTCAGGTTATTGGTCAGCTCGCTTAGCTCATGGCCAGAGGCTGCTGACTTGACCCGTCCGCACACGCAAGCTGCGGACTGCGGGTTTGTAAATATGCGCTCGCGCGCAGGGTTAACAGGGTGTGCTTACAGCTTGATGTCGATCTCGACACCGGCCGGCAGCTCCAGATTCATCAGAGCCTCGACCGTCTTCTGGGTCGGGTTCATGATGTCGATCAGGCGCTTGTGGGTGCGGCGCTCAAACTGCTCGCGGCTGTCCTTATACTTATGAACAGCGCGCAGGATGGTGACGATCTCGGTCTTCGTCGGCAGCGGAATGGGGCCGGAGACCTTCGCGTCGGTACGCTTTGCGGTTTCGACGATCTTCTCCGCCGCCTTGTCGATCAGCTGGTGATCGTAGGCCTTGAGGCGGATACGGATCATTTTCTTGTTGCTCGTGGTTGCCATGTTGTTTCCTCCGTTACGAATTTTTTTGGCGGCATTGGCTCCGCCTGGTTCGCACGGATGAGATCGCCATACACCGTTCCGTGCGTATCAAACCCTGCCCGAAAAACAAACCGGCTCTCGCCGGTATGCAGCCGCGCAGGTGATATACGCAAGTGCTGGCTGACTCAACCGCCCGATCATCTGCCGTGCAAGGGCGCGGCAGCGGACATACTCCACGGAAGTTACCGGAGATCAGCTCCGCAATCTCCCGCTTCATCGCAGAATGCACCTGTTTCCGCACAGGCGCTTCATAAGAATAGCAAAAACCCTCCCGAATGTCAAGAGGGTTTTTCGCTCAAACGTAGAAATTTTGCAAAAAAGTTTGTGCAGTCCGCCAAAATTACGCCTCCGGCGGTTCGGGCGGCTCCGGGGCCGCCTCCGCCGCGGTGTGCACGGCGGCCGCGAGCGCATCGGCCTGCCGGAGCAGGTCCTCCGCCCCGGTCAGGAGCGTCTGCCCGGCGGGCGTGAGCGCGACGGTGTGCCGGTCGCGCACGAGCAGCGGCACGCCGAGCTCCCGCTCGAGGGCGGACACGGCGCGGCTGGTCGTCGAGTGGCTGACGAAGAGCTGACCGGCCGCGCGGGTAAAACTGCGGCAGGCGGCAACGGTGCAGAAAATGCGCAGCTGTTCCAGTTCCATGGCGGATCCCTTAATAATTAAAGGTATAGGGCATGAGCTCGCTCAGGCGGTTGCTGACATAGCGGCCGCCGCCCATGGCGGACAGCACCTCCATATCGGGCGCGAACTCGGCCAGAAACTGCCGGCACGCGCCGCAGGGGTAGCAATAGTGCTCGCCGTCGCCGTAGACGGCGATGCGCACAAAGTCGCGGCGGCCCTCGCTGACGGCCTTGCAGGCGGCGGATGGTGCTGCCGAGGGCAGCGTTTTCAATGTTGCAGCCGGTAAAGACCGTGCCGTCGCGGCACTCGAGCGCCGCGCCGACGGCGAAATGGGAATACGGCACATAGGCATTGCGGGAGGCCTGCTCGGCCAGATTAATCAGTTGACGATCTGTCATGATCCTGCTCTCCTTCCGTTTGTTTGGGGACTGCGAACACAATATATTTATAGCCGAAGTAGTTGAACAGCGCGACCTCGAGCGTGACGCCGACCTTGGCGATGTACGGGTTGAGGCCGAAGTGCGTCAGCAGGCCGATCATCACCTCGCTCACGCCGAGGGACACCACGTTCCACACCACGAAGCGCAGGCACTGCCGCCAGCGGGCGATGTGCCCGTCGCGGAAGGTGATGCGGCCGTTGAGAAAATAGCTGCAGACCGTGCCGACAAAGTAGCCGATGGCCTGGCAGATCACGGGCGTGAAGTGCAGCAGCTCATGTGCAGTTGTGAACGCCACCCAGTCCATGCCCGTGTCAAAGCAGCCGACGAGCGCATAGGTGGCAAAGCGCTTGGCGCGCGCAATCCACTCTTGTTTCATGCGTTATTGATCTTCCAATCCGTGATGTTGCGGAAAATGTTGTTCTTTGTGGGAGAAAAGCCGCCGACGGCGCCGCGGTGCACGTACAGGCAGTGCTTTTCAAAGCAGACGGGCACGATGGGCGCGTTGTCCGAAATGGTCTGGAGCATGGTGCTGCAGGCCGCTGCGCGGTCGGAATCCGCGGCGGCGAGGTAGGCGTTGATGACATCGGCATACGTGCCGGTCGTGATGCCGCCGTAATTGAGCGAGCCGCCGGCCTTGAGCAGCGCCGAGAGATCGAAGTCCGCCGGGAGGGCGACCTCGCCGTAGTACATATCAAACTTGCCGCCCTTGAGCGCATCCTGATAATTGTCCCAGCTGAGCTCGCGCACCTTCACGGGGATGCCGATGCTCGTGAGGTCGGCCGCGATCTTGTTGGCCATGCTGACCTTGGTCGTGCTGTCGGCATAGACGATCAGCGAGAGACTGATGTCGAGCGGGGACTGCCCGTCGGGCATGTACTCGCGCTCGCCGTCGCCGTCATAATCGACGATCTTCAGGTCGTCAAACATCTTCTTGGCCTTGTCGAGGTCATAAGACAGCGACTCGTTGAGGGCATTGTCATAGAGCGTGCTCGCCGGATGGACGGGCAGCGCGGTGGCGACGGCGCAGTCGTGCAGCAGCGCGACGGCGAACGCGCGGTCGATGACGTAATTGAACGGCTGGCGGTAGCGCGCCGTCATGAAAAAGCTGCTGTTGGTGTTGAAGCCGACATACTGCAGGTTCGTCGTGGCGTACTGGCGCTGGTCGTTCAGGCTCGAAAAGCTCAGGTCCGTGCCGGAGCTGGGGTCACTGAGCGCGAGATCGAGCTGGCCGTTGTCAAACGCGGAGACGATCTCCTCGACCGACTTGCACTCCATGAGATAGACCGTGTCGACGGGCGCTTTGTCCGCGTCCGGGTGGCCGGAATAGACCGTGAGGCTCTGGTGATCGGACGCAAACTGATACAGCCCCGTGCCGCTGGGGTAGGTGCTGTCGGCCGCGTCGTTTTCGATGACCGGGATGTTCAGCAGCGCGGGAAACTGCGTGTTCGCGCGCGCGAGTGTGACCGTGACGGTGCCGTCGTCGCTGTCCTTGACGTCCTTGACGGCGCTCAGGCGGCCGGAATACAGATCCGACGCCATGGCGGTCTGAATGGAATAGGCCGCGTCCTGCGCCGTGAGCGCGTGGCCGTTGTGGAAGGTGCGGCCGGCCGCGACGGTGAAGGTCCAGGTCTCCCCGTCGTCGCTGCTCCACTCGGTGAACAGGCCGGGCTCGGCCTCGAAGGCATCGGTGAGCTCCGTGAGCGTCTCGTACACGAGGCCGCAGACGGCGAGGTTATCGGAATTTTGCGTCTTGTAGGGGTTCATGCCGGCGGACGCGCTGTAGTTGAGCGTGAACTTGCCGTCGAGCTCGACGGTGGTCTGCGTGTCCTTCTGGCCGACGGTGTCGCCGGTGTCGTCCGTGGTCTTCTTGCCGCAGGCCGTGCAGCCGAGCAGCAGCACAAGTGCGAGCGCGAACGCGAGCACGCGGGTCAGGTGCAAATGTTTCATGGTGTTCCCCCTTGGGTCACAGGGTGATGACGGCGGCCTGCACGCCGCGGCGGCCGTCCGTCGCGCGGTGCGACCAGAACACGTCCGGCCGGCACATGGTGCAGGCGTCCGACACGGTGATCTGCCCCGCCGGGACGCCGAGCTGCACAAGTCTCCGGGCGTTGACGCCCTTGAGATCGAGCAGGGCCTTGCCGTCCGCGCGCGGGCGCGCGAGCGCGCCGAGCGGCGCATGCAGCAGCGCCTCGGCCGCGGCCACGACCTCGGGCCCGACCTCGAAGCAGCACGCGCCGATGCCGGGGCCGATGGCGGCGCGGATGTCCGCCGGGTGCGCACCGAGGGCGCACATCTGCGCGACGGCGGCGCCGAGAATATCGGCCACCGAGCCGCGCCAGCCGCAGTGCACCGCGCCGATGACCCCGGCAGCGGGGTCGTGCAGCAGCACAGGCAGGCAGTCGGCCATAAAGACCGCGAGCGGGACGCCCGGTTCGTTCGTGACAAAGCCGTCGCAGGCAAAGCGGGGTTCCAGCTCCGGCGGCTGCGCGTCGGCCGCGTGCGCGATGCGCACCTCCGCGCTGTGGACCTGCTGCGCATACACCGCGCGTGTCAGATCCAGCCCGGCGGCCGCGCCGAGCCGCCGCCAGTTTTCGCGCACGTTTTCGGGCGTGTCGCCGCGGCGGACACTGAGGTTCAGGCTCTCGAGCACGCCGGTGCTCACGCCGCCGAGGCGGGTGGAAAAGGCGTGGCGCGCCGCGATGTTCGGCGCGGTCAGGTACGCTGCGCCGCGCGCGGCGTGCAGCGGGAAAGCGACTTCGTTATGCATTCTTGCCGCAGCAGTCCTTATACTTCATGGGCAGGCCGTTCGGGCGCAGCTTGCCGCACGGGCACGGGTCGTTGCGGCCGGGCTTCTTGACGCGGCGGACGGGGCGCTTCTTCTCGCTGTCGTCCCCGCCGGCATTCGTCGCGGCGCTGCGGGCGACGGTCTTGCGCTCGAGCTTCTGCTCGCGGCGCACGCGCACCGTGAACAGGCGGCGCACCGTCTCGCTCTGGATGCCGTTGACCATTTCGTCGAACATGTCAAAGCCGGCGCGCTTGTATTCATCGACGGGCTTGACGTTGCCGTAGGCGCGCAGGCCGATGCCCTGACGCAGGTCATCCATGGCCTCGAGGTGATCCATCCAGTATTCGTCGACCACGCGCAGCATGACCACGCGCTCGAGCTCGCGCATGAGCGGCGTGCCGTCCGGCTGCAGGCCGAAGGCTTCCTCGCGCGCGGCATAGGCCTTCATGGCGCAGTCATACACCGCGTCGGAGAGCGTGTCGGGCGTGAGCTTGTGCAGTTCCTCGGCCGTATAGCTCAGGTCGCACGGGAAGAGCTTTTCGAGCGGGGCGAGGATCTCGTGCAGATCCTTGTCGTTTTCGGGGTGGTGCTCGGCCATGCCGGCGGCAATGTCGCCGGTGATGACGGTGCGGATCATGTGCTGGACGTGCTCCTGCAGATCCTCGCCGTCGAGCACCTTGCGGCGCTCTTCATAGATAACGTTGCGCTGCACGTTCATGACATCGTCGTATTCGAGCACGTTCTTACGGGCCTGGAAGTTGCGGCTCTCGACCGTGCGCTGGGCCTGCTCGATGGCGTTGGAGAGCATCTTGTGGTCGAGTGGCGTGTCCTCGTCGACGCGCAGCGTCTCCATCATGCTCTGCATACGCTCGGAGCCGAACAGACGCATGACGTCGTCCGTGAGCGCGATGTAAAAGCGGCTCTCGCCGGGGTCGCCCTGACGGCCGGAGCGGCCGCGCAGCTGGTTGTCGATGCGGCGGGACTCGTGCCGCTCGGTGCCGATGATATACAGGCCGCCGGCCGCGCGCACGCGGTCCGCTTCGGCGTCGATGCTCTTTTTGTGCTCGGCCATGCGCTCGGCAAACAGGGCGCGGGCCTTGAGGATCTCTTCGTCCTCGGTCTCGGCATAGCCGGTGGCCTCGGCGATGACCTCCTCCGAGAAGCCGGCCTTGCGCAGGTCGGCCTTGGCCAGATATTCCGCGTTGCCGCCGAGCATGATGTCCGTACCGCGGCCGGCCATGTTCGTTGCGATCGTGACAGCGCCGAACTTACCGGCCTGCGCGACGATCTCGGCCTCTTTCTCGTGGTGCTTGGCGTTGAGGACGTTGTGCGGGACGCCTGCCTTGCGCAGGAGCTTGGACAGGTGCTCGCTCTTTTCGATCGACACCGTGCCGACCAGCACCGGCTGGCCCTTTTCATGGCAGACGCGGATCTGCTCGATGATGGCGCGCAGCTTGCCGGCCTCGTTTTTATACACAACGTCGGGGTTGTCGATGCGGATGACGGGCTTGTTCGTCGGGATCTCGATGATGTCGAGGTTATAGATGGCCGCGAACTCCTCTTCCTCGGTCATGGCCGTGCCGGTCATGCCGGAGAGTTTATTGTAAAGGCGGAAGAAATTCTGGAACGTGATGGTTGCAAGCGTTTTGCTTTCGCGCGCGATTTTCACGCCTTCCTTCGCTTCAATGGCCTGGTGCAGACCTTCGTTGTAGCGTCTGCCGTACATCAGACGGCCGGTGAATTCATCAACGATGATGACTTCGCCGTCGCGCACGACGTAATCGATATCGCGCTGCATGATGCCGTTTGCCTTGATCGCCTGATTGATGTGGTGCTGAATGGTGATGTTGTCCGGGTCCGTGAGGTTTTCCAAGCTGAAGAACTGCTCGGCTTTTTTTACGCCGCGCTTGGTGAGCGTTGCGGTCTTCTGCTTTTCGTTGATGATATAATCGTAATCCTCGTAGATCTCGTCATTGTCTTCCTTTTCGTTCGTCTCCGCCACGCGGATGGGGCGCAGGGTTTTGGCAAAGCGGTCGGCGACGTTGTAAAGCTCCGTGGACTGCTCGCCCTGACCGGAAATGATGAGCGGGGTACGCGCCTCATCGATGAGGATGGAGTCCACCTCGTCCACGATGGCGAAGTTGTGGCCGCGCTGCACCTTGCGTTCTTTGTACGTGACCATGTTGTCACGCAGGTAGTCAAAGCCGATCTCATTGTTCGTTGCGTATGTGATGTCGCAGGCGTAGGCTTTTTTCTTTTCGTCCGGCTCCATGCCGGGGATGGCAAGGCCTACGGTGAGACCGAGGTAGTTGAACACACGCGCCATCATTTCGCCCTGATATTTTGCAAGGTAATCGTTGACGGTGACGATGTGCACACCTTTGCCGCTTAAAGCGTTGAGGTACGCCGGGAGGGCGGCGGTGAACGTCTTGCCTTCGCCGGTCTTCATCTCGGCGATGCGACCCTGATGCAAAATGATGCCGCCGATAATCTGTACCGGGAACGGCTTGATGGAGAGCACGCGCCACATGGCTTCGCGGCACGTTGCAAACGCTTCGGGCAGGATGTCGTCAAGGGAAGAGCCGAGGGAGAGGCGCTCTTTCAACACGGCGGTCTGGCCCTTCAGCTCCTCATCTGTCATTTTTGTGTATTTGTCATCGAGCGCGAGCACCGCTTGCTTAAGCGGTTCAATGCGCTTTAATTCTTTCTTGCTGTAGCTGCCGAACAGCTTTGTGAGTAGGTTCATGGTTCGGGAACACTTTCCTTTCTTTCGCGCGGATTCCCCGCGCGCGGCATATAAATCAGTATAGCATGGAACAGCATAAAAAAGCAAGCGATAGGGGCATATTCATGAAAACTTTATAGGTGATCAAAAAGAAGCGCATTTTAAAACGCAAAAACGGCAGTGCAATTCGAGAAAAACAGCAAAATACAGGATAGCCTTAGCCGAAATGCACAAAAAACTCTTTTTTTCCAAATCATAAACAGCTTATGAACAAAATGTGACTTTTTATTCGGTTTTCTCTTGATTTTCGCAAAATTAGAGGCTATACTATAGGTAACAATTCCTGTTTTTCCGATGTGTGCAAACCATAACTGGTCAAAAAAACGAAGAACAGGAAATTCTTTAATTTATAGGAGAGTGAACATCCTTGGACAAATTCTTCAAAATTTCCGAGCGTGGCTCGAACGTCCGCACAGAGATCATTGCCGGTCTCACGACGTTCTTCGCGATGGCTTACATCGTAGTCACGAACCCGAACCAGATTGTTAGCTTCAACCATCTGGCTCCGGATGCCGACCCGGCCTTCCAGCAGATTTGGAACGCTGTGTATGTCGCATCCATTCTGGCAGCAATCATCGGTACGCTGCTGATGGCTCTGTATGCGAAGATGCCGTTTGCACAGGCTTGCGGCATGGGTCTGAACTCCTTCTTCTTCGTATCCTTCATTCTGCCGGAAATCATCTCCGGCGGCGACGTCATCAAGGGCTACCATGCAGGCCTCGTCATCATTCTGGTTTCCGGTATCGTCTTCCTGCTGTTCTCTGTCACGGGTCTCCGTGTCAAGGTTGCAAAGGCTCTTCCGGACTGCCTCAAGAAAGCAATCCCGGCCGGTATCGGTCTGTTCATCGCTTTCCTCGGCTTCCAGAATGTCGGCATCATCCAGACTAACCAGTACACGCTCGTTCAGTTCGTCGATATCCACGGCGCACTGAAGGCAGGCGCATTCTTTGCGGATGTTGAAGGTGCAAAGGCATTTATGCCGGCTATCCTCGCATTCCTCGGTCTGCTCGTCATTGCAATTCTTGAAAAGCACAACGTCAAGGGCGGCGTGCTTATCAGCATCGCAGGCATTTCCGTTCTGTACTATCTCCTTTCCGGCACGACCCCGACCTTCGACATGAGCCAGATCGGCCAGACCTTTAAGGATTTCGGCTCCATCGGCATCACCGGTGTGTTCCAGGCTGACGCTTGGCAGCGTGCGTTCACAGGCTCTGAGCTCGGCGGCATCTTCTCCGCAATCATGCTCATCGTTACGTTCTGCCTCGTCGATATGTTCGACACCATCGGCACTCTGTACGGCACCGCTTCTCAGGCAAACATGCTGGATAAGAACGGCGATCCGATCAACGTTAACCAGTGCATGACCAGCGACTCCGTTGCAACGGTTGCGGGCGCTGTTTGCGGTACTTCCACCTGCACCACGTTCGTTGAGTCCGCTGCCGGCGTTGGCGCCGGCGGCAGAACCGGCCTTACGAGCCTTGTTGTTGCAATTTGCTTCGCGGTTTGCCTGTTCCTCAGCCCGGTCGCTTCTCTTGTTCCGACCTGCGCTACGGCTCCGGCGCTCATCTATGTCGGCGTTCTGATGATGAAGGGCTTCGCAAAGGTCGATATGTCCGACCTGCGCAGCGCTGTTCCGGCGTTCCTCGCTCTCATCATGATGCCGCTGACCTACTCTATCTCCAACGGTATCGGTATCGGCGCGATCGCTTATGTGCTCATCACGCTCTTCACCGGTAAGTACAAGAAGAACGACATCGGTATCACCATTATCGCTGCGCTCTTCGTCATTAAGTTTGTCTTTGTTACGATGTAATTCGTACATAAAACGAACTTTAGCTTGAGATAACATAAGAGGCGCTCGCTTGTGATTTTTCACGGCGGGCGCCTTTTTTCGTTTTATTGCGCGGTTTTGTCCTGCTATACTTTGGGCATATCGGACAAGTAAAAGGAGCAGGCGATGAAACAGGCGGATAGTTTGCTTTTAAACGTGTTGAAAGCAGAGATACATAACGAAAAAGCGGCGCTCGGTGTGCCGCCGCAGGAAACACAAACGGAGCTTTTGCGCCAGGCGGTGCGCCACGGCGTGCTGCCGCTTGTTCTTGATGCGTGCGGCAATACACTGAAAGCTGCGCGGCAAATGGCGTTTTGCCAAACGGCAGAGCAGATTTTGAAAACGCAGGTATTTTTACAGCTTTACAGCAAGCTGCGCGAAATGAAATTGCATCCGCTCGTGCTGAAAGGCCCGGTGTGCGCTGCGCTGTACCCGAAGCCGGAACTGCGGCTGTTCTCGGATGTCGATTTACTGGCGGTTTCGGGTGAATTTGACCGCACACGCAATGCTTTATTGCGGCTCGGCTGCCGCACAGCGGGGGAGAGTGTCGATCCGCTTGAACAGACATTTTACCTGCCCGGCAGTCCGCTCGTTTTGGAACTGCACGGCGCGGCGTTCCCGGAAAACGATGCGTATGGGCGCATGAACGCCTTTTTTGCGCATGAAAAGCTGCGCACGGAAACCGTTTTCGTGCAGGGCGAAGAAATTTATACGTTTGGCGCGAACGAGACGTTTTTGTACCTTTTGTGCCACAGCTTAAAGCACTTCCTGCACGGCGGGTGCGGCATTCGCGCGGTGTGTGATTTGCTGTTGTTTGCCGAAAAGCATGAAAAGGAGCTTGACAAACTGTATTTGCGCCGCTGCTGCGAAAAGCTTTCGGCACTCGAATTTTTGACGGCGCTCTTTGAAATCGGCGAGAAATATCTCGGCTTTGAGAAAACGGAAAGCTTAGCGCTGCTTCGCGTGCACCCTGCGCCGGATGAGACTGCGCTTTTAGAGGATATTTTGGCAGGCGGCGTGCACGGTGCGGCAGAAAAGAGCCGCTTGCACAGTGCGAACATGACGCTGCACGCGGCGGCTGTGCAGAATGCAGGAAAACGCGAGTGCTTTTCCGTGCTGCGTGCGGCATTCCCCTCTGCAAAAGCGCTGCATTGCGCGCCGCATAGCTTGCCTGCCGCATGGGGAAGGCGGCTTATACGCTACGGTAAGGAAAACATTCAAAACCGTACGAGTCTTAGAAAAAGTGTCGAGATCGGCAAGCGGCGCGTGGCGCTTCTCAAAACATATCACCTCATAAAATAAACCGGCGGCTGCGCCCAACTCGGGTACAGCCGCCGGTGCTTTATTTTTGATTAACGGATGCGGAACGTCTTGATCTCATACGGCTTGATGGTGAATTTGAATGTACCGCCTTCGACCGGGACATCCGTGAGCGCATTCTCCTGCAAGTCACACTCCGTAACGGAAGCGATGGGGCGGTTCCAATGCAGTTTTGTCGTTGTGCGGGCGTTTTCACATTCGTACAGACGCACGATCACGCCGTCGCCGTCTTCCGCCTGCTTGACGGTTTCCAAAATGACGTTTTTGGCATCCACACTCGCGAGAAAGTACGCTTCGCCTGCTATGCCGCCTGCGGTGGCGCGCACAGGCTGATTCAGGAAGTACGCCTGCGCTACGGTCGCCGCGCTGCGCCATGTTTCGGCGTGCGGATAGAGCGCGTAGGTGAATACGTGCATCTCCTGATCGGCGACAGGGTTCGGCTCTGTGCCGGATTTGATGAGCGTCAGCGCCATTTCGCCGTTGTGCACGGAGTGACCGTATTTGCAGTCGTTTAACAGGCTGATGCCGTAGTGACCCTCGGAAACATCGATCCACTTTTGGCCGCAGCTCTCAAAGCGTGCCTGATCCCAGCTCGTGTTCTGATGTGTTTTGCGCGTCACGTTGCCGAACTGAATCTCAAATGTTGCTTCGTCTGTGTGTACGTCCATCGGGAAGTGGGCTTTCAGGAGGTGCTGGTGCTCTTTCCAGTCGACCGTCGTCTCAAAGTCGATGCGCGGGCACGCGGCGTAGAAGTGAATTTTCTGGCAGATGACCGAACGGCTGACCTTGCGCTCAATCTCGAGAGTTGCGCGCACGGGGCCGCGTTCCGTCCATTCCATGCGCTGCACGATGCGCAGACGGTAAAGCTCATCACAAATGCGCTCCACACGTTTAGCGAGATACCTCATAGTTGCAACTCCTTTTCTATAGCGGTTTGGGGTTTCGTAAAGACTGGCGCTTTTGACTTGATTTTAGCATAATAAGGTACGGAAAACAAGATAAAATGCACAGATTCTTCCGGCTTTTCACACATTAGAATTGTCTTTACGCACACGTCGCGTCGAAAATGCAGAAAAACAAGTTATTTATGCACAGAACATAAAAAATAATTGAAAATCAGCGGAAAGTACGCTATACTAAATCTATAAATCAGAGCGTATTCTGAGAAAAGCAACGGTGGCTCAGCCCCGAAAAACAGCGGCTTTGGAGTGCCGTATTCAAATCACATCACATAGAAAACAGAGGAAAAAATATGCGAAAAAAGGCTTGGATCCTTTTGCTTTTTGCCACGCTTATTGCGCTGCTTTGCGCATGCAGCGATACGGCACAGCAACCGGAGACGGAAAAACCGAAAATACGTATCGGCGGCACAACGTATGCGCCGTATTTTTACCGCAATATCGGCGGCAACTATACCGGCATCGACGTGGAGATTGCCGAGGAAGCCTGTGCGCGTATCGGGTATGAGCCGATCTTCGTGGAGCTCGATATCGACAAGGGCTTTGAGCTTTTGGATGAAGACTATGTGGATTGCCTTTGGTGCTGCCTGACGATGGAAGGCAACGAAGATAAGTTTATTTGGGCAGGACCGTATATGTACACGCAGCGCGTGGTCGTGGTGCCGGCGGACAGCGAGATTGAAACACTGGAAGACCTTGCCGGAAAGTGCGTGGCGGTGCAGGCCGGCTCTATAAGCGAGGAGATCATTTTAAAAGGGCTGAACCCGAATTTGCCGGAGATTACGGACCTTTCCGCATTCAGCACGATGGGCGAGGTGTTTACTTCGCTGCGCAAGGGCTATGCGGATGCGGTCATCGGGCATGAAAGCTCGCTGAGATTATATACGGACGAATACCCGGACGGCTACCGCTACCTCAACATGAACATGTACAGCGACGCCGTGGGCGTGGCATTTAAACCGGACGGCGATGCAGTACTGGCGGAAAAGCTGACGCAGACGCTGCTTGAAATGCGCGAAGACGGCACAACGGCCGCTATTGTGAAAAAATATGGGTTGGATGCCGAAAAAAGCGTGAACGGAGGTACCGAATGATGCCGAAGTTCAAGGGAAAAACAAAACCGAAGCTCCATAAGCCGAGCATGGAAACGGTCATGCGGTGGATTGTCACGCTTCTTCTCGGCTTTGTTGTGCTGCTGCCGGTATTTGCAGGCGTAACACAGTATGAACAGAACAAGGCGAAAGCGGATGTTGAGGACGTACTCGCTTTTATGCAGACGAGCTGCCGCAAGTACGACAACTACCGCTTGGCCAATACCACCGAAGCGCTGCAGGATGTTTTGACTAAAGTCAAAACACTGACGGCGTACCGTTACGAAGAGGAAGATGCGCTTTTAAACGAAAACCGCTTACAGAGCTATGCGAAATTTCAGTATTTGACCGGCATTTTTGTTTTGGATGAAAATTTCTCCGTGCTGGCTCATTACGACAAAGCGGGCAAGGATGAAAGTCTGCTGCTCAGCCAGATAATAGGGGACAAAAGTGCGGCGGATATTTTGAACTATCCGCAGAAAACCTATGCCGACCAGATCTGTATAAACGACAATACGTATAACTACGCCATTTCCGCACGACAGGATAAACCGGGCCTCGTTATTTGCTATACGGATGTCACGCGCTTTCAAAACGATAAAAATGAGCTTTCTCTCTCCACTATGCTGGATGCTGAAATGTTCCGGCAGGATGTGACCGTCGTCATCACGGACGGTATGCGCGTTATCAGCACGAATTGCGAGCAGCTGGAGAACACGCTTGTGCAGTATTATCCTATTGCTGACGTGCTCGTTGGAGGGGAGCAACTTACACCGGACACATTGCTGCAATTAAAAAACGACAGCGGCACATGGTACGGTATGTTCACCCAGTACAGAGATTATTATTTGTATGCCTTTTTCCCGAGTCGCGTAGTCTACGCAAGTCGCCGCGGTTGGATGCTGCTGTTTACGGCAATCTACCTGTTTTGCGGCATGGGGTACCTTATTTGGAGGCAGTACAGTAAAAAGCGCCGCTTACTGCGTATGGAAAAAGAATACCACCTTGTCAGCGCCATTTCGAGCATTTACCTGTCAAACCTGCTCATTCACCCGCAGGACGATACATGGGAGCCCATTGTGCAGAGTGAGCGCATGAAAGCAGTCACAAACGGTATTTTAAGCGCAAAAGCCATGCTGGAAAAGTTTAACACCGAGTGCGTAGCCGAGGCGTACCGGGAGGAATTCCGTGCGTTTACGGACCTCGATACCGCTCAGCAGCGCTTAGAGGGCAAGGCTTTTGACGGCTTCACAATGGAAAATGTGGAGGGCAAGTGGTACCAGCTGCTTCTTGTGCCGCAGCGCCGCTTTACGCACCGGGAAAAGCCGAGCTCACTCATGCTTTTGTTCCGCGATGTTTCGAAGCAAAAGGAGCGCGATATGGAATATCAGGAAAACCTGCGCCGCGCAGCAGAGGAAGCTACCCTTGCAAACGCCGCCAAAACGGATTTCCTGCGCCGCATGAGCCATGACATCCGCACGCCGATCAACGGCATCCGCGGCATGGTACAGATTGCCGACCGTTTCCCGAATGACGCGAAAAAGCAGGCGGAATGCCGCGCAAAGATTATGCGGTCTTCAGATTTTCTTTTAGATCTTGTAAACGATGTGCTCGATATGAGCAAGCTGGAATCCGGCGAAATGCAGCTTGAGGAAGTGCCGTTCAATTTGAACGAGCTGCTGCACGATGTGGGCACGCTGCTCTCCACGCAAGCGCAGGCGCGCGGTATTACATGTACCCTCACAATGGAAGATAAGCGCGAAAAGCATGTCATCGGTAGCCCGCTGCATTTAAGACGGATCTTTCAAAACATCGGCGGCAACGCCATCAAGTATGGCAGAGCCGGCGGCTATGTACATGCTACGTGCAGCATCGTTTCACAAACAGAGAACACCGTTCGCTACCGCTTTATCTGTGAAGATAACGGCTGCGGCATGAGCGAAGAATTCCAAAAGCATATGTTTGAGCCGTTCTCGCAGGAAAATTCCGGTGCACGCACTACGTATCAGGGTACGGGGCTCGGCCTTTCCATCGTGAAAAAACTCGTGGATGCCATGGGCGGCACCGTCACCGTGGTCAGCGAAAAGGGCGTGGGCACCACATTCATCACGGAGATTCCGCTGAAGCTCGACCCCGCGGCATCTGATGCCGAAAAGCCGGAGGAAGAGATCGATACCACCGTGTTCCGCGGGCTGCATGTGCTGCTTGTGGAGGATAACGAAGTGAACATGGAGATTGCGGCGTTCCTGCTTGAGGACAGCGGCGCCGAGGTCACAAAAGCATGGAATGGCGCAGAGGGCCTGGAGAAATTCAACGCCTCGGCCCCGGGTACGTATGATCTCATCTTAATGGACATCATGATGCCCGTGATGAACGGTTTGGAGGCGGCAGAGAAGATCCGCGCGCTCGACCGCCCGGATTCGGAGACCGTGCCGATCTTCGCCATGACGGCAAACGCGTTTTCCGACGACGCCGCCCGCAGCCGCAAAGCCGGTATGAACGAGCACCTCACAAAGCCGCTCGACCTTGAAAAGATCACAAAAGCGGTGCGTAAATATTGCAAGAAAAATAGCCGATAAAAGCCATAAAACGGCGGCGTGCCTTTAAAAGCGGTTGCGCCGCCGTCTTTTTATGAGCTGCAGTGTGCCTGTTTCTACCAAAACACCAATGTGCAGAAATTTCATAAATTGATTCTGAAAATAGGATGAATTCCTGTGGGAATTTTCTCCACGTGAAGGTTGAAATCATAGTGTTGATATGATAAAATAATAGCGCGAATTATGCAGAAAATGAGAATTTTGGACGCGGCTTTCGCATTTTAAGCCTATAAAACTGCTCGATTATGCGAAAAGCAGCATAAATATACGAAATACGAAGCTCGGTTTAGAAAGGGAGGACGTTCCATGGCTTATATGCGACTTGGCGATCTGCTGATTGCGGCAGGTGCCATTACGCAGGAGCAGCTTGAAGAAGCGCTGACCATTCAAAAGCAGAAGAAAGAACGTCTCGGCGACGTTCTGATTGAAAGTAATATCATCACGGAGCGTCAGCTCATTGAAGCACTGCAAATGCAGCTCGGCGTCGATTTCATCGATTTAACGGCGATCTCCATTCCGTTGGAGCTCGCCAAATTTGTGCCGCGCGCCATCGCGAAAAAATACAACGTGGTGCCGGTAAAGCTTGTAAAAGACGAGCTCTTTGTTGCCATGAGCGATCCGTTGAACTTCGTTGCGCAGGAAGAGATTAAGGCCGCTTCGCATAAGCGTGTTGTGCCGATGATCTCCACGCGCCGCGCGACCGAGCAGGCCATCGGCACATTGTACGGCAGCGAAGGCACGGCCCGCGCCATTGAAGAAATGAAGCGAGAGGTCGGCACATCCACACCGGATATCGTGCCGGTGCAGATGAACCAGACGGATGCCGGCAACGTGTCTGCCGCGCCGACGATCCGCTTTGTAAATTCCGTCATTAAGCGCGCCTTTTTGGAGCGCGCGAGCGACATCCACCTTGAGCCGCAGGAGGGTGAAATGGTGGTGCGCATGCGTATCGACGGCATTTTGAGAAAGATTTTGACCGTGCCCGCGAATTTGCAGAGCAACGTTATTTCCCGCCTGAAAATCATGGGTGGCATGAATATTTCCGAGCGTAAGATCCCGCAGGACGGCCGTGCCATGGTGCAGGTGCGTCACCACGAGATCGACCTGCGTATCTCGTCCATGCCGACGATCTACGGCGAAAAGATTGTTTTGCGTTTGCTCGATAAATCCGGGCATACGATCACGAAGCAGTCCATCGGCCTTGAGGGCACAGACCTGCAAAAGTATGATGCGCTGCTCAAAAACAGCAGCGGCGTGATTTTGATTGTGGGCCCGACCGGTTCCGGTAAATCCACGACGATGTGCGCCATGCTGCAGGAGCTTGCAAATGAGGAAACGAACCTCATGACGCTGGAGGACCCGGTGGAATACAACATTCCGGGCGTTAACCAGTGCCAGATCAACGAAAAGACCGGCATGACGTTTGCGGCAGGACTGCGCGCCATCTTGCGTCAGGATCCGGATGTCATTTCCGTCGGTGAGATTCGCGACGGCGAGACGGGCGCCATTGCCATTCGTGCTGCTATTACAGGCCATTTGGTGCTTTCTACTTTGCATACGAACGATGCCGTTTCCGCCATCGACCGCCTGGTCGATATCGGCGTGGAGCCGTACCTCATTTCCAGCGCGCTGCGCGGCGTCATTTCCCAGCGCCTTGTGCGTAAGGTCTGTCCGCACTGCAAGAAGGCGTATAGGCCGGAGGCGGAGGAGCTTGCCATGCTCGGCCTGCCGGAGAACGCCAACGTGCAGTTCTACCGCGGCGAGGGCTGTCAGGAGTGCTACCACACCGGCTATAAGGGTCGCCGTGCCGTCTTTGAAATCTTCATGCTCAACGGGCGCATTCGCCGCATGGTTACAGAAGGCGCAAAGTACGATGCGCTTTTAAGGGCAGCGGTGGAGACGAACTTTGTCACGATGCGCGAAAATTGCCGTAACCTTGTTTTACGCGGCGAGATCAGCGCAGCGGAAGCCGCGCGCGCCATCAATTCCACAGCGGATTGACATTCTGTTGAAAATCTGTTGAAAACTTGCTCATAACTTTCGGAAAGGACGCAGTCGCCGCGTTTCGGCGATGGTTTTAATATGCTTGAAATCAGCGAAATCATCGCGCAGGCGCAGCAAAAAGGCGCTTCCGATATTCATATTGTCACCGGCCTGCCGGTGAAATGCCGCATAGACGGCAAGGTGCAGAACCTCACGGAGAAAGTCCTCACGTGGGAAGACTGCGAATACTACGCAAAATGCCTTGCGGGCGACCTTTTCCACGAGATCGAATGCATCGGCGAGCTTGATTTGGCGCAGACGTTTCCGTGCGGAGCGCGAACCAGAATTAACCTGTTCCGCCAGCAGGGGGCGGTCTCGGCGGCGATCCGTATTTTGGCGGATACCATCCCGGAGATCGAGGCGCTGAATTTGCCGCCGGTCGTTTCCGAATTCCCGGAGTACCGCAGCGGCATCATTTTAGTCACGGGTGAAACGGGTTCCGGTAAATCCACGACGTTGGCGGCGATTTTAAACCGCATCAACCATACGCGGCGCAGCCATATCATCACGCTGGAAGACCCGATTGAGTACATCTACGAGCCGGATCAGTGCATCATCAACCAGCGCGAGATCGGCAAAGACACCAGAAGCTACGCAGACGGCCTGCGGTCTATCCTGCGTGAGGACCCGGACGTTATCCTCATCGGCGAGATGCGCGACCTCAATACCATTGAGACCGCATTGACGGCGGCGGAAACGGGCCACTTGGTCTTCGCCACCCTGCACACAAACTCCGCAGCGGATTCCGTTGACCGCATGGTGAACGTGTTCCCGGAGGGGCAGCAGCGTCAGATTCGATTGCAGCTTTCCACTACGTTGCGTGCGGTGCTTTCACAGCAGCTGTTGCCGAAGCGCGCGGGCGGCCGGGCGGCGGCGTGCGAAGTCATGATGGTGAACAGCGCCATCAAAAATTTAATCCGCGAGGGCAAGACCCCGCAGATTGACAGCTTCATTACCATGAACGCGCAGGACGGCAGCATTACGATGGATAATGCCCTGCTGAAAATGGTGCGCGAGGGCACCGTAACGTATGAAACGGCGCTCGGCTACGCCAGAGACCGAGAAGCGTTTTCCAAGGGAAGACGCGGCTAAATTTAGGAAGAAAGCGAGGGAGCAGGCTTGACGACCTATAAATACAAAGGGCTTTCCCCGGACGGCGCAAAGCTTTCCGGCGTCATCAAAGCGTATAACGAGTTTGAAGCGGTCGCGCAGCTGCGCGAGACCTGCTCCGTCATCACCAAAATAGAAGAAGTCAAAGAGACGCAGAGCTGGAACAAACAGATCGGCACGAAGAAAATCAAAGACAAGGAGCTTGCCATCATTTGCTCGCAGTTCGCCATCATTTTGACCTCCGGTCTGCCCATTGTGCGCTGCGTGGAGATGGTTGCGGCACAGGCGCGCACCAAAGAGCTGCAAAAAATGCTGAAAAAGGTCGCGGAGGACGTCTCCGGCGGTTACAGCCTTGCGCAAAGCTTTGAAAACAACGCTACGGGCTTTCCGACCACGTTTATTGAGACCGTACGCGCGGGCGAACAGTCCGGCACACTGGAAGAATGCTTTGAAAAACTACATAAATATTACGATAAAACCGCTAAAATGAAAGCGAAGATCATCAGCACGCTCACGTATCCGGCAATTGTCATTTGCGTCGCCGTCATCGTGTTCATCATCATTATGGTGGTAGCCGTGCCGGCGTTTACAAGCGTGTTTCTGGAGCTCGGTACCGAGCTGCCGGGCATCACAAAGGGGCTCATCGCAACGTCGGATTTTCTCACGAACTACTGGTGGTCGCTTATTTTGATTGTGCTCGCGTTCTTCATCGGCAGGCTTCTGCTGAAAAAGAACGAAAAGGGGCGTGCGTTCCTTGCGGAAAACAAGCTAAAGCGCTCACCGCTCAAAAAAATGCACAGTCTGAACGCCGCTTCGCAGTTTGCAAGCACCATGAGCACCATGCTCACAGCGGGCTTGCCGATTACGAAAGCGCTGGAGGTCACGGCAAATGTGGCAGATAACTACATGTTCGCGGTGTCCATCCGCAAAGTGCGGCAGGGCGTGGAGCAGGGCCGCAGCTTGGTGGACTGCATGAACGAGATTCCGTATTTTCCAAAGCTGCTCACCGAAATGGTGGGCGTGGGCGAACGCTCCGGCAACATGGAAGAAACGCTCACCGTCATCGGTGATTACTTCGATAACGAGGTCTCGGTGTTCACGCAGCGGTTGCTCTCTATGTTAGAGCCGGCCATCACCATTGTTTTGGCGGTCGTCACCGTCATTTTGCTGCTGGCCGTTTACCTGCCGATGTTTACCATGTATGGCAGCATCGTTTGATTTATTTCGCTGTACCCCGTCGGCGATCCAACCCGAACCGGCGGAATACATAAATTTCGATGGTGAACCCCGAAAAGCACGTTTTTGGGGCGAGCAAAATTTCAATGAATTGGAGAATGGTTCCTATGATGAACAAAATGCGTAAGATGAAGAATAAGAAGGGCTTTACGCTCATGGAAATGCTGATTGTTGTTGCAATCATCGCAATCCTCATTGCTATTGCTATCCCGACCTTTGCTTCTTCTCTGAATAAGGCAAGAGTTGCAACCGACGAAGCGAATATCCGTTCCGGCTATGCTACTGTTATGGCGACCGTTATGACTTCTGATAGTTATTCTGCTGAAGGTACGACAGAAACTAAGACATATTATCTTAATAAGGATGGTTCTGTGGCAGATACTGCTACTGGTACTTATACCTGCCAGGGTAACGCCAAGGATGCTGTCGATATTGCAGGCCAGACAATTACTGGTGGTTGGAGCAAGGGCGCAACTGTTTCTTATGAGTATGCAGGCTCTACAGGTAAGGTTACGATTAAAGTTACTAATCCTACCACTGGCGGTT
>OLOH01000753.1_pt1 | contig 21327 bp, 16 predicted proteins | sample 1673221 | NCBI WGS metagenome assembly OLOH01 (sample SAMEA3136767, study PRJEB25190) | human gut metagenome
CCAAAGGCTCCCCTTCGCCTGTCCCGCCAAGAGCAAGCCATCCCCCCGCGCCAGGCTTTGCACGGGGTAATCCATCAGGTACCAACGGGAAAAACTCGCCACCTGGCTGAGGGTGTAGTGGGTGGGCAGCTCGTCGGGCTTGTTCCACTGCCAGACGACGTTTCCATCGGCATCTAAGAGCAGCATCCACGCGGCGGCGTCCTGGGGCAGATCGAAGTTTTGGAGCGTATAGCTCCCGTCCGCCTCCTGCGTCAGGGCTTGGGACACGTCCCGCAAGGCCCCCAGGCTGGAGGCCTGCCCCTCGCCCGTCTGCCAGGCCAGAAGCACAATGCCCCCCAGAAACACCAGCACCGTCACCCCCACGGACAGGGCCAGCAGGCCCGCCCAGCGCCCCAGGTTTTGGAGCTTCCATCGCGTTCTCATGGCCGTTCCTCCCGCACCAGGCGATAGCCCAGGCCCCGGACGGTTTTCAGATACTTGGGGTGGGAGGGGTCTTCCTCCAATTTTTCCCGCAGGCGGCGGATGTGGACCATGAGCGTATTTTCATAGCCCACCAAGGGTCCGGTCCAAAGGGCAGCGCACAGGGCGTCGATGGTGACGATGTTCCCCCGGTTGGCCCAGAGGGTCTTGAGGAGCGTGAACTCTTTGGCCGTCAGGGGAATTTCTCTCCCCCCTCGTCTCAAGACACCTGCGCCCCAGCAAAGCTCTGTCTCGCCCAGCCGGTCTGCTTCCGGCGGAGCAGGCTGGCGGTAGACCCGGCGGAGAACAGCACCTAAGCGGAGCAAAAGCTCCGGGGCCAGAAAGGGCTTGGTGATGTAATCATCCGCCCCCAGTCCCAGGCCCCGGAGCCGGTCAGCATCCTCGTCTCTCGCAGAGAGGAAGAGAACGGGCAAATCGGCCAGGTCCCGCAGTTGGCCCAGCAGGGCAAAGCCGTCCCCGTCGGGGAGCATGACATCTAAGAGAACTCCGTCCGGCAGCTTCGCCCGGCTCTGTTGGAGCGCCTGGGCGCAAGTTCCCGCCAAACGGACGGTATAGCCCGCACCCGCTAAAATGCCCTGCACCATCTCCCGCAGGCCCGGCTCGTCATCTACGACCAGAATATCATACGCCATGGTCCATCCCTCCTCGTTTCTTCCCTCAGTATAGCATCTCCCCCGCCCCGCCGGGGGCCTTTTTGCAAAACGTAAGGAAAGCGTAAGGTCCCCTTCATGGGCCGGTAAGATAGGGGGTGTATGCTGGGGTCCAGTGAAGGAGGGATCGACCATGCCGATCATCGAAACCAACGGGCTGTGCAAACGCTACGGGCACGCCCTGTCCGTCCACGACCTGGCTCTGCGGGTGCCGGAGGGGAGCGTCTACGGCTTCTTAGGCCCCAACGGGGCGGGCAAATCCACCACGTTAAAAATGATCCTGGGCCTCGTCCGCCCCACGGCGGGACAAATTACCGTGTTTGGCAAGCCCATAAACGGAGCAAACCGCCTGACCATTTTACAGCAGGTAGGCAGTCTCATCGAAAGCCCCAGCTACTACGGGCACCTCACCGGGGAAGAAAATCTCCGCGTTGTGCAGACCTTGCGGGGCTTGCCCCGCTCGGACGTTTCCCAGGTCTTAGACCTCGTGCGGCTGACCGGCCAGGGGAAGAAGCAGACCGCGCACTATTCCTTAGGCATGAAACAGCGTCTTGGCTTGGCCGCTGCCCTGCTGGGCTTTCCCAAGCTGCTCATCTTAGACGAACCCACCAACGGCTTAGACCCGGCTGGCATCCAGGAGATGCGGGAACTCATCCGCTCCCTCCCCCGCCGGTTCGGGATGACGGTGGTCGTGTCCAGCCATTTGCTGGGGGAGATCGACCAGATGGCCGATCAGGTGGGTATCATCCGGTCTGGGGAGCTGGTCTTTCAGGACAGCCTGGCCGCCCTGCATCAGCGGAGTGACCCGCACCTGGCCTTGAAAACCACGGATAATCAAAAGGCCGGAGACCTGCTCACCCGCCTAGGTCTTCTCTGGCAAGCCGAGGGAGAAAGCCTCCTCCTCCCGCCCCTGCCCGATGAACGGGTGGCCCAGCTCTGTCAAACGCTGGTCCAAAACCACTGCGGCCTGCTCCGCTTAGAGGAACGGCAAACGAGCCTGGAAGACATCTTCCTGGCCCTCACCGGTGGGAAGGAGGGGAGCTTATGACCCTCCTGCGCTTAGAGTTTTTCAAGGGGCGGCGGCGGAAAATCGCTATCCTCTGCCTGGCCTGCCTTGGGATACAGACCGCCTGGATGGTGGTGAACCTGCTCCGCATGGAGCCGGAGGAGCTTGCGCAGGGCTGGATGCAGCTGGTCTATACCCTCCTGCTGGTGGACGCCATCACCCTCCCCCTGACCATGGCGGCTCTCGCCAGCCGGACTTGTGAGCTGGAACACAAGGAAAACACCTGGAAGCTCTTGGAGACGCTGGCCCGGCCCCAGGCCCTCTATCGGGCCAAGCTCACTTGGGGTGCCATTCTCATCCTGGGGATGCTGGTGGTGGAAATGGCGCTCTTTGTCTGCTTCGGCCTGGCCCTGGGCTTTCCTCGTGAAATCCCCTGGGGCAAGCTGGGCCTCACGGTGGGCAATGTGTTTCTCGTCTCCCTGGGCATCTATGCGTTACAGTTGGGCTTGTCCCTGCGGTTCGTGAACCAGGCTGCACCCTTGGCCGTGGGGATTTTGGGGAGCTCTGCGGGGCTGTTCATCCTCTTCTTTCCCCAGTGGGCACAGCGGTGCCTGCCGTGGGGATATTACGGCGTGCTGTTGCAGGCCGAGATGCTTTGGGACCCGGTGACGCACCATGTGTCCTATGCCTGGCTTCACACGGCCCCGTCGGACTATGGCTTGCTGGCCCTGTGGCTGGTGGTGCTGTTCGCGTTCAGCTACCGGGCCTTTGTGCGAAAGGAGGTGTGAGAGATGCTCCTTCGTGCGTTACGGGGGGAACTGCTGAAAGGCCGCCGCAATCCCGTCTGGCTGGTCTTTCTCGTCCTGCCCCTGTTCCCGGCCGTGCTGGGGACGATGAACTATCTGGGCAACGTCAGCGTCTTGACCGACGGCTGGTACAGCCTTTGGACCCAGCACACGCTCTTTTCCGCCAGTCTCTTCCTGCCCGCCCAGTTCGGCGTGTTCTGCGCCTGGCAGTGGCGGTTGGAGCACACGGGCCACAACTGGAACAGTTTTCTCACCGCACCGGTGTCGGTGGGGGATCTGTACCTGGCGCAACTGGAACGCCTGCCGCTCTGCCCCGATCTCCGCCGGGGCCTTGTATGGCAGCAAGTTTTTGCTGGCTGTTTTTGTCTCAGCGTTGGCCCAGGTCTGCATCGGGGGGCTGTATGTCCTGGGTGGCAGGCTGGCGGGGCTGACAGGTCCTGTCCCGGCGGAGCTGGTAAGCTGGCTCCTGGGCGGCTTTGTGGGCGGCGTGACGGTGTGCAGTGTGCAGCTTTTCCTGAGCCTGATCCTGCGGGTCTTCGCCCTGCCCGTAGGCATCGGCCTGGCCGGGGGCCTTGGGGGGATGCTGCTCCTGGTGAAAGGCTACGGGCTGTACTTTCCCTACTCCCTGCTCTGCCTGGGGATGCGGGCCAACAACACGAAATTGGTGTTGCCCGTGGGGCAGTTCCTGGTGACGTGCCTGCTCGGTATCCTCGTCTTCTCGTTCCTGTCCATCCAGTGGATCAAGAAGCGGGATGTGACGACCGGTTAATTACAGCTCCTCGTCAAAGATCTCGCCCTTGGCCACTAAATTCGTGGGGCCGGTCAAAAACAGGCCGGTGATGGTATCGTTCTCCTGCTCCACGTCCACGGTCAGGGTCCCGCCGGGCATATCCACCTGGACCTGCTTGCCGCTGACGAGGCCCCGCTTGGTCAGGACGGTGACGACGCTGCCGGTGCCCGTGCCGCAGGCGTAGGTAAAATCCTCCACCCCGCGCTCATAGGTGCGCTCGTACACATGGTCCGGGCCGATGATCTCATAAAAGTTCACGTTGGCGCCCTTGGAAAAATCCGGATAGTGCCGCAGGGTCCGGCCCAGCCGGAGCAGCGCCGCCGTGTCATAGTCTCTCAAGCCGGCGATGGGTATCGCCGCGTGGGGGATGCCGGGGTCGCCCAGCTCCACATAGGCGCAGTCATAGGTGATGCCGTCCACCTCCGCCGTACCGTTCAGCCGCAGATGGCAGGGATCGTTGAGCCGTATACGGTATAGCTGCCGATCTGCCCGCCAGCCGGTGACCATGCCGGCGGTGGTCTCTACCCGCTGTGTTTCGCCGGCCAGGCCGCTCTCGAACCCGTAGCGGCAGATGCACCGCGCGCCGTTGCCGCACATCTCACCCGTGGAGCCGTCGGAGTTGAAGAACAGCATTTTGTAGTCGCCGCCACAGGTGGGGGGCTTCACCACCATGAAGCCGTCTGCGCCGATGGACATATGCCTCTCACACAGGACGCGGACGATCTCCGGCCACCTGTTCTCGGGGATGGCGTTCCGACGGTCGTCCACCACGATAAAATCATTGCCTGCCCCATTCATCTTCCAGAATTCCATGATAGCCCTCCCTCGCGGTATTTTCTGCCATTGTACAGGGAACCGCCGCCATTGTCAAATACGCTGTCCCTATCGCCCGCGCCAAAAAGAAAAGCCACCCTTTAGGGTGGCTTTTCCGTGACTGCCCACAGGTTTTGTTGTCCGTACTTCCACATACCGCAAGGAAGGGGGAGTGTGAGGGGGGAACCTTTGACGGGTTCCCCCACTCGCGTTCAATCACCCGCCCGCAGGCGACCACTTTTGCGTAGCAAAAGTGCTGCTCCAAAAAGAAACACCATCCAGACGGATGGTGTTTCTTTTTGTGATTGCCCACAGGTTTTGTTGTCAGTGACTCAGCGCTTTTTGTCTTGCTTTTCCGGTGACGTAGTCGTTCCTTCCAGCAGATCTGCCACGACCTGATTGAGCTGTGCAGCATTCTTGGCAGTAATAACAGAGACACCGGTGCGCTCCTCGACTGCCTTTCGTGCAATCCCAGCGGCCTCACCGCCCTCACGGGCTACAGCCAGATTTCCCGAAAATGTCTCTGGAGATTTCTGCTTGGATATCTCCGTGGTAGTCGCCTCCGCCAGCATATTCAGCACCAATTCCAGCGTGGTCATGTTGTCGCGGAGGTTTTCTTTCTTCAGCCCCTTAAGGTTCTTGTACTGCCGTGTGGACATCCCCGACCATGCACGGGAGATCTCATCGGTAAGTATTGCGTACTCCACGCCTTTCTGCACGCCGCGGGTATCCCACTCGTCCGTTAGTTCTTTGCGGACTTGGATGGCTTGCAGCCGCTGGTTGATCCATTCGCGTGTGTAGCCTTTCTTGAGGTATGTCTCCAGTGCTCGTTCAATGGTCAACTCTGGATCGATGGTTTCCTCAATGCGCTCTCTGCCTACCTGCGCCAGCCACAGCTTAAACGATTCTGCTTTCGGTGAGGGAATAGACTGGATGATACGAAGAAGCTGCTCCGTGTCGGCCACGTCGGTCAAACGTTTCCGCCCATCCGAGGCGGTCATTTTCAACTGCTTACAATTTGTAAGCAGTTGGCCTGCACCCTCGTTATTCAGCCGCTTCTTTAAAACTGCCCAATATGTACTGGCATGACGGGCATCTGGCTGATCCGTCAGAACTGCAACGACATCTACAACGGAAAAGTACCATTCTTCCTTTTCTTCATCCCATGCGGTGCGAATGCGTTTGTCCTCGAATAGTTGGACCTTGTCACTCTGCAGCATGATAATCCCTCCTTAAACATTTACGCGAGCGAACTGGCAGTCATCAAGTATTTTATGTAACGCCGAAATAATGACTAACATATTTAATGCCTTGCCTTCATCAATATCCCATTTAATGCGCAGCTCATGTGCTGTAACATTTCTCACCGCAAAATTAACACCAAGAAACATATCTTTAATCCCTCGATATTCATTTTTCTCACTCGCTGTCCTTAACGCACTAATTATCACGGCGGGAGATTGACTACTAAATGCTCGCTCAATGAGGGGTGTTCCATCCAAGGATAACCCTGTTTCCTCTGAAATTCTGTCTGTCAAACTTTTCGCAGCCTCATGAACTGCATGGAAATAGTCTCTTGCGAGCAATTCTTCTGTGCAGCAACGCAACACTCTATGATGTGCATGAATATCAACCAATTCTTTTCGGAGCTTGGATGCCCTCTGCTTTGCTTCTGATACAGTGGCTGCAGGTTGAACAGGTACATATTCATTTTTGTCGTTGAGTTGAATTCCCTTCAGGGCAAGAACTTCATTAAGGGCTTCTTGCATAGCAGACTTTTCGTGTGGTCTATCTAACCAACGAGCAGGCATCATCGCTTCCATTATGAAACGATAGACACAATTACTGTTACCAAGCGTCTTGCACCAATTGGCAAACGCATTGAATAGACGAACACGCTTAGCTGCGTTAGGCTCTACATCTGGAATCTTACATACTGCCAACAAGCGTCCGAGTTCATTCCCCGAAAAGCCTGTGTTAGTATCCGCCAATATATTAGCGACCCGCTCCAACTCACTATTATTAAAATCTGAGAACATTCTTATCCTCCCCACGTATGTTTTCACTTATCATGTCATGCTGCCTCAGCACGCCTTGCACCTATTTACGATGTCTCATTTAAGTTCATCGATTTCTTCCATGCTCATATTCAAGGGATCTACTCCAACGGGAAGTTTAACAAAAAGTACGCCTTTTCTTAAATACTCAGCAAGAGGAAGTTTCTCCATCAAGTATTCAACCAACTCATCAAAACTGTCCGGAATAAGCGGACTAATGTACTCCCAATAGTCGATAAACCGATCTACACTTGGTAAATTGATATTCGCATCATAGTTTCTGCCAATATTCATAAGCGTTGCGAGATCAGAAATTTCCTCAATAGATAATCCAAGCAAAAAATCAAGTAGCGCCTGTTCAGCCGGGGGATTTACAGTTTCGCACTTATGCCTAACCATAAAGTCCTCCCAGATTTCTTTTGCGTTCCAGATAGTAATGCCTGATTGTAGTGACTCAGAATACCAATTGTCCGCCAATTGTATGGCTTTCTCGATTAGGCCTTTTGAAATAGAAATACGTTTTGGTTTTATAATAATCTGGCCGTTTTCCTCATCAATAATTTTGCACATCAGCAAGGGTCTATCATCCTGAATAAATCCACACGACTGCGCCTCGTTTTTCCCGATGCTCACCGAAAAGCTGGAAATATATCCGTTTCCGCCACGCTTTTGAGATAGATATATCCGCTTAATTTTCATAGCCACCAACTCCTTCTATCGACCAAGAATTACGTAACTATAATAACACTACGTTACGCAATTCGTCAATAGATTAAATAGGTCCCTTTTATAACATGATTCTAAGCACATACTTGCAAGCTAATATAAAAGGTGTCGACGGAAAGGCTTTCTGCATATTCATTGCATAGATACAATCGTTTTATATCTCTGCGGGAATTATGCAAGTAGCTCTTGCACAATTCCCATTATGTCTACCTTTGTAATCTTTCAGCTTTCTCGATCCCGCTTTTCAGCCGTACCAGTATTTCATCTTTGGAGAGTATCCTGACAGAATCTACCAACGCACGAATTTGGTATTCGTCCCATTCTGTAATGGCTGTACCGGCCTGCTCCAGAGTATCTGCGGCCAGTTCCATGTGGCTGGTCAGCTCCGCATCTTCTGCTTGCTGTCGCTCCAGTTCAGCGCGCTTGGCTTTCAGCTCTGCCTGCTGGGTAAGGATCATCTTGAAACGTTCACTGTAGTCGGCGCTATTGCCGGAGGCCGCAGCTGCGAAGGTGGCGTCAAATTCTTGTGCCAGCGTTTCTAATTGATGGTCAATCTCTGCGATGGTAAGTTCTCCGCTTCGGCTGGGATGTATCACCACCTGTAGATTTTCCGTGACCTGCCGCACCAATGTGGGCTTGTCCGACATTACGCTGTTAATAGCCCGCAGGATGGCCTGCTGGAGCTGCTGTTCATCCACGGAGGGTGAGGTATGGCAGTATTTCTTGCCGTAGTCAATGCGGCTGATACAGCGCCAGACGATGTGCTTCTTCCCCTTGTTGACCCATGTGCAGCGGCGGTAGCGTGTACCGCATTCACCGCAGAACACACGCTCCGACAGAGCGTACATGGGCATATAGCTGCTTCTGCCGCTGGGGGTACTTTTCTCTGTAGTACCCTTTATGGCGGTACGACGAGCCAACTCCGTCTGAGCGGCATCGTATGTCTTACGGTCTATGATCGCTTCATGATTGTTTTGCACCAGGTACATGGGGCGTTGTCCTGTGTTTCGGATGGTCTTGCGGCTGATGCAGTCCTGTCGGAAGGTCTTTTGCATCAGGACGTCACCTACATATTTCTCGTTGGAGAGGATGCCGCGAACTGCCGAGTGTCCCCATGTCGTTCCTCCACGGATGTTGGGAATATGCTGTGCCTCCAAGTATCTGCAAATCATAGGAAGGCTGTCTCCTCGGAGGTAGTGGGCATATATTTCTTTTACCACCTCGGCCTGCTCCGGAATGATTCGTGGCTTACCATCCGGCCCTTTCTCATAGGCGTACAGGTTGTGGTAGTTGATGGTAGCCTCACCTCGCTGCATGGCGTAGCGCTTGCCTGCCTGAATATTGCCGGAGATGGACTCACTCTCCGCCTGGGCGAAGGCGCCCATCATGGTCAGCATCAGCTCTGTGGACTCGTCCATGGAGTTGATGTTTTCTTTTTCAAAGTAGACCGCGATGCCCTGTGCTTTCAGCATTCGGACGTAGTTCAGACAGTCCACCGTATTGCGGGCGAAGCGGGAGACAGACTTTGTGAGGATCAGGTCGATCTTGCCCTGTTTACACCATTTCATCATCCGCATGAAGTCCGCCCGCTTCTTGGCCGAAGTGCCGGTGATGCCCTCATCCGCGAAGATGTCAGCCATCGTCCACGACTTGTTCTCCATGATCTTATCAGTGTAGTAGCTTTTCTGCGCCTCGTAGCTGTTGAGCTGATCCTCCTCTTTGGTGGATACCCGGCAGTAGGCCGCCACCCGAAGCTGCCGCTGCTCGGCAGTTCTGGTGTTCTTTGGCGCAGCGGGTATCACGATCACCTTTGGCTTGTTCTCTCCCACGTTCACTGGCTCCTCTCGATGATCTGGCCGTTTTTCAGTAACAGGCTGGCCTGTCCCTTTTTGATATAGATCTGTGACACGGTGCTTTTCAGTAATTCTGCGTCGATCTCCGCCATCGGCGCAGCAGAGGTGAATAGATGACGCAAGCGTTGGCTTTCGTACTCACTGCTGCCAATGGCGTTATATTGCATCCCTGCCAGCCGCAGGGCGATTTCTTTAGCACCGTCCTCATCCACCGGGCTGGTGGTGAGTGCTGCGGAGAATCGCCGCTCCATTTCAGCCAGCTCACCACGGTTGACCGTCTGCGGCTGTGACTTGATCTGTTCCGGCGCTGCCGCGAGGCAGTTCAGCAGGGACAGCACTTGTGACTCCACCGCTGCACTGGGCCTGCCATTGCACAGACGGCGCAGCGTCTTTTGCGCTTCGGTGATCTGCACCGCAGGCTTACGCTCTGACCGGCGCTGTACGGCTTCCTTCATTTGATCTGCGGAGAGGATAGCCGGAAATCGCTCCGTACCGGCGTAACGACCGTCCTCCAAAATACGGGCCACCATATTCTTGTTCCACGGCTTGTCCTCGTCGTAGGGCGGGCCTTTTTCTTTCAGGCGGTCAGTGATGTCGTTGAAGGACGCCCCCGTCAGATAGCGTGTGTAGATATCCAGCACAGCCTGTGCCTCCTGCGGGTAAATGACTATCTCGCCCATGACCATCTTGTACCCGAAAGGCAGCTTCCTGTTGCCCATTAGCGCGCCGTCCTTTCTATGCTCTCCCGCAGCTCCAGTCCGTTTTTCAGGCGAAACCGCAGGCTGGTGTTGCTCTCGATGATGACCTTGTCAATAAGCTGACCGAACAGCTCCCCGTCAAAGTCACACAGCGTTTCAGGCCCTCTGTTCAGGATGGTGATAAGCTCCTGGGTGCAGGGGATGGTATCATCACCGTCTTGGTTGAGGATTCTGCTTTTGGCTTGCTTTGCGGCGCGGAGCTGTTCGGTCAGCTTATTACTCTTGGATATGAAAATGTCAGGATCAACGCAGCCGCTTTCTTTCAGAGTGGTCAGCAGTTGATTCTGACTGGTAAGTTCCGCTATTTGTCTGTTCAGTTCAATGACGTCCACGCTCCAGAGGAACTTTCGTTCACGGATAGACTGGAGGTTGGCAATGAGGTCGGGCAGGATGTGGCTGCCCTGGTGCTTGAGATTGTAATACAGCCGGAGGAATGCTTGTTGAACCTGAGTTTCGGGGATTTGGGTGATGGGACAGGCTGTTTTATCTTCATCGTGACGGCGGCAAGCCCAATACCATGTGCCGTGGACACAACGGCTTCTGCACCAGGAACCGCAGGTGCAGCGCAGCACTTTTTGAAGCGGACGATCCGTTGGTGTTTGGATCACCTTTCGGCTATGCCGCAACGCTTGTGCTTTATCAAAGACCTCCTGCGATACGATGGCAGGATTACAGCCGTAGATCAGATACATACGACGCTCTCCACGATTCTTTTTCACCGTACGGGGGAATGTATCGGTCGTATATGTTTTTTGCAGACGTGCGTTTCCTGCATAGCGCTCGTTCTGTAAGATGTAGTTGATTCGATAAGTATTCCACTTCCGGTTCAGCGCATTTGCATTGTTTAGTATCCGCACGAGCTCGGACGGATTTGTCCCAGCTATATAACTATGGAATATGAAGTATATTGCTGGCGCAGCAGCTTTGTTGATAGCGAGTTTACCGTTTACAAGATCATATCCCAGCGGGGCACTGTAGGTGCTGAACTCCTCACGTTCTATCCGCTTCTGATAGCTCCAGCGGATATTGCCGGAGATAGACTCGCTTTCTGCCTGTGCAAAGGCTGCGTACAGGGCGGTCATCAGCTCTGAGGATACCCGTGCCGTATCGATGTTTTCTTTCTCGAAGAAGATGGTCGTGCCGTTGGCTCGGAACTGCCGAATGGCCTCCAGACACTCCGCCGTGTTGCGGGCAAAGCGGGAGATGGACTTGACCAGAATACGGTCAATGAGTCCGCGTCCGCTGTCGGCCAGCATCCGTTTGAAATCCTCCCGTTTCTCCACCGAGGTGCCGGTGATGCCCTCATCGGCGTAGATGTCCACCAGCCGCCAGTCCTCATGTTCCATGATGTACTGTGTATAGTGGATGTTCTGCGCTGCGAAGGAATTGAGCTGATCCTCCGAGGATGAGCTGACCCGGCAGTAAGCTGCCACCCGCAGCTTCTGTGCATCCCTCTCATGGGTGGCCTCGATCCTGATGACCCGTCGCTCCTTGCCATCCAGGGCAAGGTTTCCGTTGATCTTTTTTTCTTCCGTGGTCGCTCACCTCCTCCTTGTAGCAACACAACATACCACAACCGCCACTGTAAAGCTACTGCTTTTTACAAAGAAGCTCAGAAAGAAATAGGGATCGTCGCGCCGGTCTGCACTGCGATACGCACGGCGACCTGCTCCAGTTCCGTCTTGGGAAAACCGGCTCGTTTCAGCGCGGCCAAAAGATTCAAAATGCCGCAAAAATCAACGTTCTTATCCTGCATAGTTTTCTCCTTATATCCGTTTTCTGATGGCACAAACGCGGGTGCTGCGGTAAGAGGTAATGGGGTATAGGTAGTAGGTATGTGAGGGGGAGGGAAAGTGCAGCACCCGCGTTTCTGCCATCAGGCAAAGGTCATGGCGGGGCCGCCCCGGTTTCCCGGAACGGCCCACGCCGTTTCTGTCGTTTGTCCAGTCCTATTCGACACTACTTCCCGGACTGTTGGGCGGTCAACTGGTCTGCGGCTGGCACCGCACATGGGAATCTCACCCCTCCGAGGATCTCTCCGAGCTGCACCGATTTTGTGAAGGCATCGCTATGCAGAAGTACCATAATAGGCAGATGAGGTCATGGCGAAACAGCCTGCCACGGCTGCTTTTGGATGAACGGGTATCGCTGGGCACCTTCCGATCTGGGACCTGCATTGACACGAGAAACTCCCGTGCAGGTGGTCATGGCGCGTTCTCCGTATCGCTGTCCTCTTTCTTACGGAGGCTCATCTGCTGATGTGATCCAGTTGCCGGATATGGCCGTATGGCGTTTTTCAAGGTACAGTAAGCCGCTATCTGCAGCTTTGATGTAATTGTACCTTGGACGATCTCACTGCAACAGAGACAAGCTGGCAGGCTTCTTACACTCTTTGTCAGATTTCAAAACTCTCCTCCAATTCAGAAAGAAATGCTATCACAGTTTGAAGTGCTTGCTTCTTGTCATTACCTGCTGTGCCCAGTAGAAGATAATCCAACGAAACGCCAAAACAGCTTGCCAGTTCAACCGCAAACTCAACAGAACCAGTTCTTTGGTTGCTTTCGATTTTCACGATGTACGTACCGGACACATTCAGTTTTTCTGCGAGTTGTTCCTGGGTAAATCCCTTTCTGATTCGCAGTTGCCGAATTCTTGCCCCGTATGATTTGTGGTCAAAGCGCATTTTCTTACCTCCGTTTCATCAAAACTCCTAAAGATTTCTCAAATGGTGAAAACGGTGGGGCACGGCAATGAAATTGGTATCCGCATAATGAAAAGCGGACAAAAAGCCAAGGATGGCCGCAAAGGGCCATCCTTGGCTTTTTGTCCGTTTTGTTGTGTTGTCTGGTCGCATGGTTAGGCGGCCTCTCGAATATCTCCAGAGGCCAATGTGTTCCGGGAACTCCGCTTCCTATATCAGCGTTCTCTATATCATGGTGTCTCCATTATCCACCCATACCGCTGCCGAGATCATAGCCAAGGTCACAGGTATAGCGCCACTCCACGACGTCGCCGTCCTTCACCTGGTAGCGGGAGCAGCCGTAGTTAGGAAACCATCCGTTGACGGCATACATCCAGCCGGAGAGCTTCCCTACATCGAACTCGTACAGATTGTGAATACCCTCGATATAGGCACTGTTATACACCGGCGTAAAGCTGGACTCCATGTGTATCTTATTTGCCTTGCAGACACGCTGCAGCACATCGTAGACGCTTTCGCCGTCGCTGAACGTCACCTCTGTGGCTGGAAGGATGATACCGTCCTCCGGTACAAGGGCTTTCTTGCTCTCAGCACACTTATCCATATTGCCCAAAATCGTCTCGCAGGAGATGGATATAGTGCAGGTATACTTTGTGTCCGCATCCACGTTGCTGTCCTGCGGCTCTACAGGTGCCGGTTTACCCTCCGGCACCGGGTCGGTCATGTACTGATCCTTGTCGCCGGTATCCTCCGGCTGTTCTGTCTGCGTCTGGCCACAGGCAGCACAAAATAGCAGCACTGCCGTTAAGAGCAGCAAGCAGAATGACTTCTTTTTCATGTTGAAACCCTCACAAAAGCACCTTACGCAGGGACGCTTCCGCGCCCCTGCGTTGGTGTATTCAAGAATTACTCCGCATCTCTGCCATGCCGTTTTTTGCTGGTCACCGCCAGTGCGGCAATACCACCGACAGCCACCACGCCGATGACCACCCACAGCACCACCTGTCCGCCACTAGAGGTATCTTCGACCTCCGTATCGACAGGTGTATCCGTGTCGGCAGTATCATCCGACTTGTCGGTATCATCGACCGGCTCTTCGGCCTTGACGCCCTCCAGTTTCACATCCGTCATGTCATACAGGCTGGTCTGGCCGTTCAGTAGCCGGTAATATGCCACCAGTGCATAAAACCCCTGCTCCGTCGCCATGCCGTTGGCACTTGTCTCGGTGGCGAGGTGCTTGAATCCTCCGCCATTCACCGCGAAGCTGCACAGCGCGTCCAGCACGCTGACACCATTCTTGATGAACCGACTGTCCTTGGCCGGGTCAATGCCCAGTGCAGTCAGCGCAACGATGACCTGCGCGCAGGATTCGCTGTTGGCTGCGCCCCAGCTGGTGAATCCGCCGTCATTCTGCTGCACGGAGCTGAGCCAGCTCAGTCCCTTGTCCACAGCCTTCTTTGCGCTGCTGTTGCTTTTGTAGTAGGCTGCCAGCGCCTGGATAGCCATGGCGGTCATGTCCACATCGGCGTTCTTGCCGTCCAAGCTCCAGCCGCCGTCACCGCTGATCTGCGCGTCCAAAATAGCCTGTACCAGCTTGTCGCGGGTCACATCGCCGGCAGGCGTGTAGTTGTGGCTGTCCAGCGCGATCAGCGTGAATATCGCACCGTTGATGCCCTGCTTGGAGAGGTAGGACATCTCATTCAGCCCGGCCAGCAGGTCATGGCCGCCCACATTCGTCACATCCTTGCCGATGGCCGTCAGCGCCAGGATAATGCGGGCGTTTTCGGTGGCCTTGTTCTTGTCCAGCCGTCCGTTGCTGTCGATGTTGTCCTTGACATACTTGACCACAGCGTCATAGTAGCCCTCTGGGACAGTGCGACCACTGCGGGCCAACCCCAGCGCCATCCACTCGCCGCCGATGCTGCCCACGCCGGGTGTGCCCAGCTTTGCCAGATAGTCGCCGGTGGTCTTGTAGACGCTGTCCGCCTTCTTGCCCAGCTCGGCCACCAGCTTGGCGTAGGCCGCCTCAGCGTCCAGGAGCGTCTGATAGTTGGTCACCAGCTTCTTGTCCGCCGCGGAAAGCGCGTCATACGCGGCGCGTGCCTTGGCGATGACATCGCCCTTGGTCAGATCCACCACGCCGATGGCGTTGATAAGGGCGATGACCTCATCAGCGGTCTTTTTCTCCTCCGGCGCGGGGCCCATATCCGCCGCCTCCAGCGTGTAGTCATCCGTGTAGTGGAGGATGATGGTGTCTCCGTTCTTCAGGTATTTGGCCGCTACGCCCACTTCGGGATGGGTGCCATTGACGGTGTACATCCAGCCGGAGTTTTTGCCGTTATCAAACTCACCCAGTCCGTTGACAGCCCTGATATAAACCGTTCCGTAGGCATTGTTGCTGTCTGCGGTGAAGGTGATGCCATGCTTCTGGCCCACACGCTGGAGCACATCCCACACGGTTTCAGAAGTATCCGCTTCCACATTGCTCTCGCTTGCCCAAGTGGTCAGGCCACCCCGGGCCAAACCGTGGGGCGTTTTGGTATTACCGTGCTTCGTGTCTCCAAGGATGGTGACGGAGACTGTGATGGCAGTGGATTTTGGTTTAACATGCAGAACAAAAGTAGTGGAGACATCCTTGTATTTTGCCGTAATTGTTACATCTCCAGGATCGGAGCTGTCAAAACCTGTAAATGTCACTTCGCTAATTGCAGGGCTTGTAACATTTCCATTGCTCCAAGTAGCTGTAACAATTATTCCGGATGTATCGAACTTTTCCCCAGTCAGGTATTCCGTTTTGTATGTTCCGGTAACAGAAATATTCTTTACATATGCTTCGGTGCGTTTTTCAGAATAACAGAGCTTGTCCTTATCTGCACCCAGAGGATCATCGGTTCGGTTCAGATTTTTGTAATCGACTCCAGTAAGCCCCGGTAATTCTTTCGCTGTATTGAAATATATAGCACCGCTGCTAGTCTCGTGCGACTCACAACTCGTATCTACATATTTTACAAAGCCAATGCCTTTCGGGGCACCACAAGTGTCTGAATAGTAGTTGTTTTCAATCTGATTATAAATGTTGAGCGAGTGCATATAGCCTATGACTCCACCAACATAACTACCGATGGAATGTATCGTCCCGGTAAACGCATTATTGCTGATTTTTCCTATGCCATTTCCCCAGCATTGGGTGATATAGCGGCCTTCAGCGCCCAAAATACCACCTACATAGTCTTTACCAGAAACCGTACCTGAAACCTTACAGTCAATAATCGATACGCACGGAGAATTCGGAGCTGTTACGGCATCAAATCCGTTGCCCAGGATTCCCCCTGCGCTACCTTCTGACTCGATAATTCCAGTAAACGTACTGCCGACAATCGTACAATCTCCCATAGATTGTCCCTTGGCACCAACCAGTCCTCCAACTTTATTTTTACCCTTAACAGTTGCACCGCTGGAACAGTTCTTCACACTACCATTGAATTCTCCCGCAAGAGAACCAGTGGCATTTTCTCGCATCCCAGTACCAATCACAACGCCCTGTGCCACAGAGCAATCCGCAATGCGTACAACATTCTTACCAGAGGCATTCCCGCCTAAGAAGCCAGAATTTCTTATAGACGTTCCTGGCAGGATATGGCAATTAATAATATCGACTGTCTCTGGTGTATTGTTGGAATCACCCAAGTCTCCGTAGTCAACTTCATAGCAGTCTATCAAACCGTATCCGTCAATATCATCTCCCTGAATATTCAAATTCTTAATTGTTGCCTGCCGTACATAGCCGAATAGTGGTTTTCCACCAGACGCAATGATGACAGTATATCCATTACCGTCAAGTGTTCCGGAAAACGGCCAGATATTTCTTCCATAAAGGCCATTACCGCTTCCATCTTTCGTTGTGCCAATTGGCTTCCAAGATGCAGAAAGCTTTATATTATTTGCAAATTGGAAGTATACGCCGTAATAGTTCTGTCCGTTTGCTACATTCTTACTTAACTCAACTAGATCATTTTCCGTAGAAAGTATAAACGGCTTATCAGGTGTTCCATCTCCATCCCATGGCATATCCGAAGAACTGACTATTACTCTTGCAAAATCTGAGAGTGTTTTATCGGAATCAATATTTTGCACCGTATAATACACTTCACAGCAATAATACTTCGTCCCCGGAATCGATGTTGGGGGAGAATAAGCAGATTTTGTCGCCCCCTCTATAAGCTCCATTTTTTCCCTAGTTGGTTCTTCGCTGCTATACCACTGATAGTGTGCCAATGCGGTCTTGTCATTGATCTCAATAGACAAAACAGCAGGTGTCGCTCCAAGTTTATACTGGGCTCCTATAGGCTGCGTCGTTATCACTGGTGCCGCAACAGAAAGAGGAATAACTCTCCGAGCATTAATTGTTGGAGACTTTATTTTTACTCCATTGCTGGTAGCGGTACAGGTAAAATAGTAATATTGCAGCTTTGTGTAGGAGGTATCTACGGTTAAAACATTACTGTTTTCCCCTACAGGAAACTTATTTGCTCCAACGCCGCACTCCCATTGGTAGGTTACATCATCACCCGCATTTTCAAAAAAGGCTGATATTATCAACTTATCAAACTGCGTAACAAGGGGGATTCTGTAATCGCTTCCACTGAAGGGAACCTCCTCACCATTCAATGTGGCTGTAAAACTTTTAAAAATCAAAGGGTTATGGGGTGGCTCCGTAACTGTTAAGTGCAATTTATAGACTGTTTCAGTAATCTTAGGATCTGTATTGTCATTCACAATACGGATTTCAATATCTATACTGCCTTCTTGTTTAGGAGTCAATGTCAAAGATTCATTTGAATGCTCAGCCTGACTTGTATTGGCTGTTCCAACTTCACTAATACAAATCCTGCTTTCCGGTATTGCGCCTCCTCGAGTACTATAGCCTCCTGCTGCCAAAATTGTATATTCTGTTCCACTGATTACAGATGCCGCATACTCATTTTTCCCTGTTTTTTCAATAGTCAAACGGTTACTAGACCCGGACTCAGTAGGGTACAGCCAAAGCCTCCTTAAATCATTGTATGGCTGGAGTTTGATTGTATATTCCTTGTTCTCTTTGCCATAGCGAATCGTAAAATCAGAATACTCAAATTTTTGCGCCCAAGGATTAGCGTAGTCTCTAAGAGTAACCGTTCCACCTTCAGAGGTTACAGACTTTTCACCATAGCAATGATCCCCACCATCGCCTGTATTCCACGTTGTGTAGACAACTTCAAACTCATCTTTAATATCATCAGGTGCGGTGATAGTCAGTGTTGTGCTGTGGAATCCTATTACGGCTTGCGTGGGAGCCTCTAGGTAATATACATTATTGCCCACTGCATTCAAAATAGGCGGGTTGTCCCCTAAATCCTTGTCAGCACCAACATTATTAAATCTGAATTTGAATTTAGTCAAATCGATAGCGTCTTCAGGAACAGAAACCGAAACTTGACATTGTGCAGAATAGTTCCCATCTACAGTTTTCACAGTAATAGTAGCTACGCCTTCGGACACTGCCATTACGGTACCATTCTCTACAACAGCTATTTTTTCGGCCGAGGTAGTCCATACAACCGATTTGTTAGTTGCCTCATCTGGAAAAACTGTCGTTGTAAGTGTAACACTTTCTCCAACCTCTAAACTCAAGCTGTTCTGATCTAAGGCAATTCCGGTAACAGCAATTGTCTTTGCAGTAACCGTTACTGTACATTCTGCAGAAAACTCTCCCGCCTTGGCAGTAATTATTGCGGTTCCCTCCGCAAGAGGGGTTACTACACCGTTCTCTACTGTAGCTACTTTTTCCGCAGAAGAACTCCAGGTGACAGTCTTATCCGTAGCTTCTTCCGGCAAAACTGTTGCTGTTAGGGTTGCTGTTTCACCACCCGCTGTTAGCGCCAGCTCATTTCTGTCCAGAGTTATTCCCGCTACCGCTACTATGCCCATGGCTGCATTCAGCGGATCATTATTGGCCTTGATTTCAATCTTGCTCCACTGTACCCGGTTTCCGGAATAGTTTACCTTTGTCAATGCTGTGCAATTGTCAAAAGCGTATTCATCCACAAGCGTAAGCGAAACAGGCAGTGTTATTTCTTCCAGTGCAGTATCCCCGGAAAATGTCAGATACGGGATTTTCTCAATTCCTTCAGATACAACAACCTTTTTTAACGATAGGCATTCGGTAAAGCTGCCATTTCCCATTGTGGTGACTCCGGCTGGAATCGTCACTTCTTCAATACCAGTTCCTTCAAAAGCAGCACCGTCAATGGATGTGAGGTTTTCCCCGAAAGTAATGGTACGCAGAGACTTCACACCACTAAATGCACTGCCACTAATGCTCTTTACAGTCGTAAGGTCTGCTTCTTCCAGTGCCGTTCCCATAAAGGCATACTGACCGATGTTCTCCACATTCGCAAACTGTACTGTTTTTAGATTGGTACAATCCTGAAACGCTCGAAGGCCCATGCTAAGAGCATTCGCAGTTTTTCCTCCAAGAGATGCGTCAGTCAATCCAGTGCAGTTATTGAAAGCATTCCGGCCAATTACCGTAACAGCAGACAAAGTTATAGTTTTCAGAGATGTACACTTTTCAAATGCGTATTCTCCAATTTCTACAACATTTTGGAGAGCTATATTTTCCAGGTTAGCATCTTTCTGGAATGCATGTGCTCCAATTTTTCCTACCGTATCTGGCAGTGTTACAGTTTTCAGCTGCCCATATACACCATCAGCAAAAGCATAGTTGCCAATTGCGGTAATGCCGTCCTCCACAATAACTGTCGTAATGGAATCTCTATGACGATACCAAGGCGCAGCAGTTGCGGAACTATAATCAAACACTTCCCCGTTTCCACTAATAGTCAAGGTTCCGGAAGCAGGAGCAAATTTCCAATTTGCGTTGTTACCACATTTGCCACTATATGGATCAGCTTCATATTTTATTTCTTCGCCATTTTCATTGAGAACGTAAACATCCTTTTTGGCTGAATAGTTAAGAGCCTCCCACTCAGCTGCTGTTCCATGAAAATGTAATTCTTTATTCGCTACATTCGTATCTGTAATTGTTTTAATAGAATTAGGAAGCGGCATGGACATAAGCTTAGCCGTACTCATAAACGCATTCTTCCCAATGCTTTCTAGTTTGCTATCGTTGGGAATACTCAGTTCAGTTAGCTGGCTGAACATGGTAAAAGCGAAATTACCAATACGGGTAATTCCTGCCCCCAATTCAATTTTGGTGATACTGCTTCTTGCTTTTTTCCATGGTTGGGCATTAAAATTCGCAAAATCAGAAATAGCACCGCTGCCCTCAATCTTCAGAGTTGTTCCATCCACAAACCATCTGGCAGATGTGCCGCAAGTTCCCCAAACGGTAACTACGCAGGTATCCGAAATACTGCCATCCTCTGTTCTGGCAATAATTTCAGTTGTTCCCATCGAAACCGGGGTAACCTGCCCATTCTCTACCGTAGCCACGGCTGTATTTTTGCTTTCCCAGACAATATTCTTATCCGTTGCATTTTCAGGCTCTACAGTAGCTACCAGAGTTACAGGATCTTCCCCTACCGTCAGATTCAATTCCTCTGCGTTAAGGCTGACCCCCGTTACTGCTACAGTCTCCTGATTTACACTTACACTAGCTTTGTAAGCATTCCACGGCGTACTACTAACGTTCGCATAATCCTTCATCGCGCCTTTATCGCTGATGGTCAGGGTCGTGGTGTCGGCATCATACGGCCAAGTGACGCTGCCGTCATCGGCGGCGCTACAATCGTTATCCGCAGCCCATGCCATCGTCGGCAGCAGGCTGAACGTCATCACAAACGCCAACAGCAGCGAAACGATCCGTTTCTTCATCATTTGTTCCTCCTTGCGATTTTTTCTGTATATGAAAAGGCTATGCGCCCTGGATTTTTGAGGAAGAGGGGACGGGGCGGCTTAGACCCCGTCCCCCCTTATGGAAAGCTGATGACCTCCGTTCAGGTCATCTCGGCTTGACAAAGGTTGGTGTCTTTTTCGGCGGCAGCTTGCTTAGCCTCGGCTGCTGCCCGTTTTGCACGGCGCTTCACGGCCTTTTCGTGGGCCAGCTGGCCCTGCCGCAGGTTCTTCTCGATCTGCTTCTGGCGCTTCTTCTCCTTGCGCTCCGCCAGAAACAGCGGCTCCTGTATCGCCCGCTCCTTGCGGTAGCGGGCCGTGCTGTTCAGCTTCATCGTTCGTGCGGGCGGCAGACAGGCCGCACGCATAGCTGCGTCCCAGCTTCCGAAGCGTTGTTCGATAAACGTGCCGCCGTCCACCTCACAGGGTGCTGGACTGTGGCGCAGGGTACGGGCACACCGGGCCAGATACTGGGCCAACTCCCGCAAGGGTGTCTCGGCGTGCTTTTCGGCAAACGCCGCGTCCCGCGCCGCCAGCGCGTCCTTGGTGCGCTGGGCGATCTTCTGTTCGCGCCAGTTCTCAACATCAAAATGCTGGTTGGGGTTGAAATGGCTCATGGACATACTCCTCCCTATGGTGATGTGGCGGTAAGAAAAAACGCTGACGAATCTCGTCAGCGTACACTCCTACCCTCGTCACAACGAAGAAGCGCCGCTGCAAACAAGTTCTCCTTCGTGTAATTCTACTGCCCTCGCGCCACGGGATCTCTCCCTCGTACACGACCTACCTTC
>OLOH01000759.1_pt1 | contig 21253 bp, 15 predicted proteins | sample 1673221 | NCBI WGS metagenome assembly OLOH01 (sample SAMEA3136767, study PRJEB25190) | human gut metagenome
GAAGCCATAACCGTAACGGATAACTGCGGGAACAGCCATGCCGCCGACGCCTTAAGCAGTCGAATCGCGCCTGCCGTCATTCCCTCTTCAAAAAGCTGCTCTGCGCGCCTGCGCATAAAGGCGAATCCTATCGGGTTGTGTCTTTCCATCGTGGTTCCCTCCTTTTGTAATGGACAAATCGCCACGAGCATTGATTCATCTTCAGCATACGCGCTCATTCGCGGTTTTGCAATGACAGTGTTTGTCGAAAGCTGTCAGGGCGGCAACCTTTTTCAGAATTTTGTCTCCGCTTGCCTCCACCCACCCGCTATGGTATAATCCGGCTGCAACCAAGCCCGGCGCAGCCTTGTTCTTCGCGCCGTGGCGGGGCCGAAGGAAAGGGGCTGTATCATCATGTCCTCTGTGGATACGACGCAGATCACACATTTTTTCTCTTCCTTTACGCTGGCAAAGCTGCCGCCCGCCATTATCACCTTCATTATCGCCTATGCAGCCTCCCGGGTCGTGCTCAAGGTGGCGGACAAGCTGTTCGCCCGCTCCCGCATGGAGAAAACCATCGAGAAGTTCCTGCGCTCTGCCCTGCGCATCTTGATGTGGGCACTGATCTTCCTGATTGTGGCGGGCTCGCTGGGCATTGATGTGAGTTCCATGATCGCACTGTTGAGCGTGGCCTCCCTGGCTGTAACGCTGGCGGTGCAGGGCGCGCTGTCCAACCTGGCAGGCGGCATCATGCTTCTGTCCACCCACCCCTTTCGCGTAGGTGACTTTGTGGAGGTGGGCACGGTTTCCGGGACCGTGCAGGAAATCGGCATGACCTATACCACGCTGGTTACACCCGACCAGAAGGAGATCTTCGTGCCCAACAGCGAGGTGGCCGCCGCCAAAATCATCAACTATACTGCCGTCACCAATCGCCGGGTGGACCTGACCTTCACCGCCTCCTATGACGACGCGGCGGAGACGGTCAAGGCCGCATTGCTCAAGGCTGCCGATCTCCCGCAGGTCTACAAGGACCCCGCCCCCTTCGCCGCCGTCAACCGGTATGGCGACAGCGCCATCGAATACGTATTGCGGGTATGGACTGCGGCTACCGACTACTGGGACGTGTACTTCGCCATCGTCGAAAACGTGCGGGTGCGCTTTGAGGAAGCCGGCATCTCCATGACCTATCCCCACCTGAACGTCCATCTGGATACCATGCCGCCCTCTCCCAAGGGAAAGGCCTGAGGAGAAACCGTAAAAAAGCGGGAAGACCTCTGCGCAACCCGCGCAGAGGTCCTCCCGCTTTTTCTGTTTCAAGGCATCACTGTTCAAATACGCTCTCTTCTCCGCCTTCGCTGGTTACCGCTCGGAAAGCATAGGTAGAGAGATCGGCCTCCAGCCTGGCCCGGCTTCCATTGCGCTCCCAGTCAAGCGTCAGGCGGTCCGGAGCGGCCTGCTCCACGGTCAGCGTGCCGCCCTCAAAGGCACCGCATGCGTTGCGCATGCGCATAAGACGCAGCTGGTCACGAACGATGGAACGCTCCAGCCCCGCCGCAATGTCCCGCCCGGTCAGGTTGGTGCGGTTGATCTCCTTGTGCCCGGCCTCGCCACCACGGGCCACGGCCTCCCGGTCGTTTCTGCCAGCAAACAGGTCCAGATACCAAACCTGCGGCTTGCCCGGCATAAACAGCTGCAAAGCGCGCGCCAGGAGCATCTTGCGGTCGTCCTCGCCCAGAGCGCTGTAATAGGTGGCGTTCACCTGGTAGTACACATTTTTCGCGCCGTGCAGATCTTTCACAAAGCCGCCCCGTTTGACCAAGGTGTCGATCAAGCCCTGGATACGCTCTTCGGGGAGCAGGCCTTTCAGGTCCAGCAGCGGGATGCCATCGTGGCAGCCCAGCATATTGACGGTGCGCATATTTTTGTCCAAAATCTCATTGGCCCAGCCTGCCAGCTTTTCGCCGGACTGCTGCTCGAAAGCATCCAATACCAGGCCGGGGAGGAAGAAGTCGTACACCATGTAACCCTTGTCGGCAATGATCCGGTAAGTGCCCTCTTCGTAGCTGGCGTGGATCTCCGGCAGCAGGGAAACGCCGTAAGGCTTGGCCATGTCGGTGATCTGTTGTAGGAATTCCCAAGTACCGGGATCATTCAAGAAGTTTTTAGCGCCCACTTCTTTGGGAGCATAGGCGAATGCATCCAGCCGGACGATCTTCGCGCCATAGCCCGCCAAAGTGGCCAGGGTCCGCTGGTAGAAATCCAGAACCAAGGGGGACTTGATGTTCAAATCCATCTGGCCCAGATAATGCTTTTTGCCGTTTTCGTCCACGTCAACCTGCTGATAGAACGTGTTCCAGTAGGGACGCTTGGTGCCGTCGGCGAATTCCACCACCAAAACGGGCAGGCCCGGTTTCCGGAAGAACATGTCCTTGATGTATTCCGGACGGGGTTCCAGTACGCCCTCGTCGTTAATTTCCCCGCAGCCTTCCCAGAACTTGTTCCAGTCGAGGAAAAAGTCCTTATAGGCGGAGCGGTCGCCATTTTCCACCAGATCCTGGAACTGGGGGGACTGCACGGACAAATGGTTCAGGATAAAGTCCAGCTTCAGGTCCACGTCCATTTTCTGCAGTTCTTCCAGATCTTCTTTCTTGGCAATGACCCCATTGATGCCGTAATCAATGACGGAAAAGCCACGGTCCAGGTCGGTGTTAAACAAACTGGGCAGAATGTAGAAGGAGGAAAAAGCGCCCTTGACCTGGTCGTTTCTCAGAAATTCCACCGCGTCGCCCAGAGTTCCACCCAGGCTGTCGGGATAAGCGTTGAGCATCGGTCCATAGTTGATAGTATTCATAGCAATCACCTGTTGGCAGCCATACGCTGCTTGTATTCGTCGTAGGTTAAAAGCTCACAGGACTTGGAAACGATCAGTTTGGCCGCATGGGCACGGGCTTCCAGCTTGGTCTGCTCCAGCTCGATGACCATGGTGATGAAGGCGGTATCCGCGTTGGAGTCACGACCCCGGGAAAGCCGGTACTCACGGGTCTCGGCGGGAGTGCTGGCAAGGAGGATGGGAATATCCACGCCTTGGAATTTTCCGGAGTTGCCATGGGTCCACTCCAACACTACCACGGAAATGTCGCTGAAATCCTTTTCCTCATACCACAGGGCGGTGTCGTCCCGGCCCATGCGCTTGAGCCAGATCTTTTCTTTGCCGCTCTTGAACTGGGCAAGCACATTTTCCAGCTGGTCGTATTCCTGTTCCAGTTCCGTGCCCAGGTATTTGGAAAGCTCTTCCCGGCCAGCTTCTTGATAAGCGGCCAACCAAGGATACTTTTCACACTGCTCGGGGGAAGGGTCCAGGTCGTTGAGCTGCAGTTCTTTCAGGATGGCGGCGTTTTCCGCGGAGTAAACGCCTTTTGCCAGCATGCCCCGCACACCGGCCAGCCGGAAGATCCGCATCCGTTCCATGTCGTTGAGTTCGGGGAACCGGCGGGGATAGTTGTCGCCGGACATGGTAAAGGCGCCCACGCCCAGTTGGTTCAAATAGTAGGTGAGCAAAGCGGAAACACAGGTCTTGCCAACGCCGCTGCCGCCGGTGACGGTGATCACAGCTTTGTGAGCGGGATTGGATTCTAAAGCTTCCTTGAGCAAAGGCAGCATAGCCTGGAACGTTATGTTGGCTTTTTCAATGGACATAGGTCCGATCCAAACTTTATCGCCGGGCATATCTCCCTGGGGAATATCATCGGGGACTTCTGGAGGCTGCCAGTTGTTGACAGCATTTGTAATCGCTTGTAAGGCATCGAAAGACATATGGCGCCCTCCCAATTTGTAATTTATTATGTTTATTATCATACCATATATTGCTCATTTCTTCAACTAAAAATAGGGGGCCCCAGGGGGCGGACTTTTTGAAAAAGTAGGGGAAAACTCAAGGTTTTCTGGGGAAGAATGCACCAGGGACGATGGGGGAAAGAATTGCAGAGTTCAAAGGAATATGGTATACTTAAATAAAAACAAAAGAAGAATAGGAGGAGCGTTCAGTGTTTGAATACAAAAAAGCAGTGCCAGGCGATCAGACGATTTTGCCGGGCATGCACACTTTGATGGCGGATAAAAGCCAGTCCAACCAGGTGACCTACGTGCCCAATGTGGAATATGTCCAGCGGGATGGAAAACCTCTCCACTTGCAGATGCTGTTTCCTGACGGCCTGCGCCCGGGCATGAAATCCACCCTGCGGTATCCTTTGATCGTCTTTGTCCAGGGCGCCGCCTGGTTTGAACAGGATATTTATGGGAATATCCCCCAGCTCTGCCCTTTGGCTCGGGCTGGATTCGTGGTGGCCAGTGTCAAGCATCGTCCTTCCTTTGAAGCTAAATTCCCCGCCTTCCTCCAGGATGTAAAGTCCGCAATCCGGTTTCTGCGGACCCATGCTGAGGAATATTTTATCGACCCGAAGCAGGTAGGCGTTTGGGGCGATTCTTCCGGCGGCCATGCTGCCCAAATGATCGGCGTTACCGGGGACATGGAGGAATTTAAGACAGAGGACAACCGCCAGGTTTCGGACAGCGTCCAGGCTGTGGTGGATTTCTATGGCCCCAGCGATGTGACCCGCATCAACGATGGGCCCCGTGACCCTCAATTTACTGCGGACAAGTCAAAAATCCCGGAGGATATTCTCTTTGGTGGCTGTCATCGACCATCCGGAAATCGCTCAGCCAGGGAATCCTTTGAACTATATGGAGAAGGATAAGCCCTTGCCTCCCTTTCTGGTGATCCATGGGGACGAGGACCCCATGGTGCCCTTTAACCAAAGCGTGCTCACCGTGAAAAAGCTCCAGGAGACCGGACACACCGTGGAGTTTTACAAAGTGGTGGGGGCGGGCCACGGCACCTATTTGTGGACTGAGGAAGTGACCAACCTGGTGATCCGGTTTATGAAAGCTTGGTTGGCAAAGTAAGCAATATTTCAAAAAAGTGGGCTGTTGCAGGGTTGGCGGCAGCCCTATTTTTTGCGCCTTGCGTCCCGGATGCGGGTATGCTACAATAAGGCCCGCGAAACAATGTGTCAGGAAAGGAGGCGGCAGGTGTGGAGGATCGGGAAATCCTTTGTAAATTGCCGGAGCTGCTGTTAGCGTGGTATGACGGCAGTGCCCGTGTGTTGCCCTGGCGGGAGAATCCAACGCCTTACAGGGTGTGGGTGTCGGAGATCATGCTGCAGCAGACCCGGGTGGAAGCGGTGAAACCTTACTACGAACGGTTTCTGTCCGCGTTCCCCACGGTGAAAGATTTGGCCCAGGCTCCCACGGACCGGGTGCTGAAATTGTGGGAAGGCCTGGGATATTATAACCGGGTGCGGAATCTGCAAAAAGGCGCCCAGGTGGTGATGGAGCGCTATGGGGGAGAGGTGCCCGCCTCTTTTGAGGAGCTTCGTTCCTTGCCCGGCATTGGAGATTACACCGCGGGAGCCATTGCCTCCATCGCGTTTCAAATCCCCGTTCCAGCCGTGGACGGCAACGTGCTCCGGGTGATTTCCCGGGTGCTTTGCCGAAGGGATAACATCCTGGACGGGAAAGTGAAACAGCGCATGGAACAGGAGATCCGGGAAATCCTGCCCAAGCGGGTGGGGGACTTCAACCAGTCCCTGATGGAGCTGGGGGCCATGGTTTGCCTGCCGGGTGGACCGCCTAAATGCCTGCTTTGCCCCCTGCGTCAGGTGTGCCGCGGATATGCCCAAGGGGTAGCCCAGGAACTTCCCGTAAAAACCAAGCCCAAACCCCGGAAAAAGGAAGAGCGCACTGTGTTCTTGCTGATTTCCAAGGGAGGAAGGCTGGCTTTGCGAAAGCGGCCGGAAAAGGGCCTTTTGGCCGGATTGTGGGAATTGCCGGGAGTGGAAGGGAAGCTTTCCCGGGAACAGAGCCTGGCGTTTCTCAGAGAACAGGGCAGGGAAGAGGGAACAGCGCTTTCCGCCGGTCCCAGAGCAAAGCATATTTTCTCCCATGTGGAGTGGCATATGACCTGTTGGGTGGGGAACACCGTGGAAGAAGTGCCCGGATTTACCTGGGCCAGCAGGGATGAATTGCGAGAAGCTTACGCGTTGCCCTCTGCTTTTAAAGCCTATTTCCCGTTGATCGGGGAATTGTTGGGAACGTGATTTTTGGGACGGCTGCCAGCCGTCCCGTTTTTTTGCGAAAAAGAAAGGGAGTTTGGCAAAAAAGCCTGTTGGAATTTCCTGGAATCGGGAAAAACCAGTGGAAAACGTTGACCTTTCCCATTCTTTGGGGTAAAATAAAACAACATATGAGCTTTACACTACGGCGGCGCTCGGATTTTTGAGTGCTCGCCCTTTCTTTACAGGGAGTGCTTATGGCGCAGGACAAGAAACAGAGCTTTATAAAGGGTGCGGCCATTCTTTCCGCATCCACGTTGATCGTCAAATTGCTGGGGCTGCTTTTCTCCATCCCCCTGGCCAACTTCATTGACCCGGAGGGCATGTCTCACTTCTACATCGCCTATAACATTTTCGGGCTGTTCCTCATGCTTTCCACAGCAGGACTGCCCATTGCCGTATCCCGCATGGTGGGTACGGCCTATTCCCAAGGGTGCCGCAGGGAAGCTGACCGGGTCTTTTCCGTGGCTTTTTGGCTGTTCTTTTTCCTGGGGTTGTTCGGCTGCCTGGTAATGTTCTTTGGCGCCAACCAGATTGCCCAGTGGTACGGAAGCCCTGAGGCCAATTTCGCCATCATGGCCTTGGCGCCCACCCTGTTCTTCATTTCCATCGAGTCTTCGCTGCGGGGATATTTCCAGGGCCGTTCCAACATGATACCCACGGCCACTTCCCAGACCATTGAAGCAGTGACCAAGGTCATTATCGGTGTGGGATTGGCATTCTATATTATCCGCAATTTTGACGTGGACCCGGACCGTTGGGCTGCGGTGGGCGCCATTGTGGGCGTGTCCGTCAGCGCCGCGCTGGGTGCCATTTACCTGCTGCTGTACAAATTCTTCCAAGGCCGTCGTGACCGGCAGGAACATTGGGCGGAAGAGCCCGCCCTCACCTCCAAGCAGCAAATGCTCATCAATCTGGTGCGGTTTGCCGTGCCCATCACCATTGGTTCCTGTTTTTTGAGCTTGTTGGATACGGTGGACGGCGCCATCCTTCTGGACCGCTTGAAGGAAGCCGCCATGTTTACCCAGGACCAGGCGGACTGGTGGAACGGCACCTTGGGCCACGCCCGGAAATTCTTTGACCTGCCCGGAGCCTTTGTGGTGCCCATTTCCACCAGTTTGCTGCCCATTTTGTCCGGAGCCATCGCTGCCAAGGACAAGCATCAGGTGGACCGTATTTCTTCCACAGCCTTGCGGGTCACGTTGCTCATCGGTATCCCTTCCTCTGTGGGCATGGCTATTTTCGCCCAGCCCATTTGCCAACTGCTGCTTTATAACCAGCCGGAAGTGGCCCAGGGAGCCGCTCCCTTGCTGACCATGCTGAGCTTGGCCATCGCGTTCAGCGGTATGCTTTTTACCACCAACGCCATTTTGCAGTCCTTTGGACGGGCGACACGGCCTGTGATCGATATGGCTGTGGGCGGCATCATCAAGATCATCCTGTCCTATGTGTTGATCGGAATTCCGGAAATCAACGCCATGGGTTCGGCCATCAGCACGGTGGTTTCCTATGTGGTGATGGTGGTGCTGAATTTGATCGCCATTCGCACCAGCTTGCCCCACATGGACAGTGTGGTGCGGACAGCCTTGCCGCTGTTGCTTTCCGCCGCAGTGATGGGAGGCGTCAGCTACGGTGTCTATTGGGCGCTCACGCTTGTGATCAGCCCCAGAGTGGCAGTGCTCCCCGCTATTGCCGTGGCGATTTTGGTGTATGCGGTGTGCGTGGTGGTGTTCCATGGAGTCAGCTACGACGATGTGATCATGCTTCCCAAAGGAAATTCCTTGGTCCGGTTGCTCCATATGAGCCCCCCAAGAGAGACCTCCCGGAGACGGAGTTCCCAGCCCGGGAATTTGGAGCAGAATCAGCCTTCTCCTGTGCCGGAATTGGAAACGGTTCCAGCTCCTCAGCAGGCGGAAGAACTTCCCGCACAGGATGCTGTTGCACCGGTTTCCCGTCCCCAGCCGGAACGCCCTGTTGAGACCAGGCCAAGGCAAACCCATTCCGGGGGAAAATATTCTCCCCGCCACATGCGGTAAGATAAAAATGAAAATGCCGGGAAGAATTCCTTCCCGGCATTTTTGCACCCTCTAAGGGTGTTATTGGATTTCAAATGTTTGTCCCGGCTGGGAAACGTCCATCACGTGCGTGGCGTATTCCCGGTAGGTGGGGGTGGATTTGAATAGGGGCACTACACTGTAATCGCCCCACATGTGCATGGGGAAGACGTATTCCGCCCCGGCGGCTTCAAAGAAGTATTTCATGCCCAGGTCAAAATCGTCCTCCTGACGGGGGTCCAGGGGCACGAAAGCCACGTCGATGGATTTTCCGGAAAGCAGCTCCAATTCGGCTTTGTATTGGGCCTTCATCTGGTCGTTTTGGAACCGGGGAGCACCGTCCCACACCCAGCAATTCAGGTCCCCGGCGTGGTAGATGCACTTTCCTTCGCATTGCAGCAAAAATGCCACACCCATGTCCGTGGAGCGGAGAGTGGCCACTTTCATGTCTCCCACTTCGTAGAAAGACCGGGGAGAAACAAAGGTGACCTGCTCTTTTACCTTGTCCGGTACTTGGCGGGGGGAAATATCATCGGAAAGCAGGTAGTGAACCTCCCGTCCCGGCTGGGCCAGCTGGAAAATATCCGTGGAGAAATGATCCCCGTGGCTGTGGCTGGCAAACACGTACAGGGGCTTTTCTATGGGAGGGAGCTCCCCTTGGTAATAGTCGAACAGCAGGCAGCAGTGTTCCAGCTCCACAAAATAAGAGCTGTGCAGGATAAATGTGACTTTCATGGAGAACCATCCTTTCTGTTTGAGATCATAGCCGGACAGACGCGTGAGAAAATCCGGCAGCGTCCCGGGTGACTTCTATCCGGCAGGGAATTCTATTTTTCAGCTCCGACACGTGGGAGATGATCCCAATGAGCCGGCCGCTGTTTTGCAGCATTGCTAAAGCTTTCATGGCGGTATCCAGGGTTTCCCCGTCCAGAGAGCCAAACCCCTCGTCGATGAAAAGGGAATCCAGACGCACCGCCCCCGAGTGGTTTTGCACCACGTCCGAAAGACCAAAGGCCAACGACAGGGAGGCTAAAAACTGTTCCCCGCCGGAAAGCGTCTCAATGGACCGGGGCAGCATGGAAGAGCCGTCCAGTACTTCCAGGTCCAAACCGCCGTATCCCCGGCTGCTGGGGCCTTCTTTCAGCCGTAACGCGTAACGCCCACGGCTCAGCGTGGAGAAAAAACGGTTGGCGCTGACCAATACCTCGTCCAGCATGACGCTGAGCACGTACTGTAAAATGGGCATTTTCAGCGGATTTGCTCCCGACAGCGACTTGGAGATCCTTGCCACCCGGGAAAGCTGGGATTCCAGGGCGGAAAGTTCCCCATCCAACTGGCGGATCTGTTCCAAAGATGTGGTGAGGGCGTGCAGGGAGCTGGAAGCTTTTCCCAGTTCTTCCCGGCGGGCCAGGTTTTCTTGCCGCAGCGCCTGGCAACGCTCCCGCAAAGGTCCCAGTTGGGGAAGGGTCTCCCAAGGAGTGGGACAGGCCTTCCATTGGGCTTCCGCTTTTTCCAACCCTTCTTGGGAGAGGGCCAGACCAGCTTTTGCCCGTTCGCGCTGGGCTTCCCCTTCCTGGGCCTCCCGGAGCAGTTGGGAGGCCGCTTTTTCCCGGGCGTCGTACTCTTTCTTCTTTTGCTGGATGGAGGATTCCAGCGCTTTCAGATCCAGCCCGGCACAAGCGGCCTGGGCCTCCTTTGCCCGGCGTTCCAACTCCTCCGCCTGGGCGGTGAGAGCGGATAACTTTTCCCGCAGGACCCCTTCCTGCTTCAAACAGGCGTCCCGCTCTTTTTCCAGGGCTTTCAATTTCTCCTTGGCGGTGTCCAGCCGGGCGGCGTCCCGTTTGGCAGATTCTGTCTGGAGAGGGGATTCTTTCAGCTGGGCGGCGGTTTCTTCCCGGGAAGGTCCCCCCAGAGGAGCGGCGATTTCTTGTAAAAGTGCTTGCTGCTGTGTTACAGCTTCTGCCGCTTGGGCAGCTTCCGTTTTCCGAGAGCCGGCTTGAGACGCAGCCTGCATGTGATTCTGTCGGGCGGATTTTTCCTCTTCCCGCAAAGCTTGGATCTGCTGGGGGTCCAAGAGAGCCTGTTCCCCTTGGGGGGGAGCGGGGTGGGAACGTGATCCGCAGACAGGGCAGGGTTCTCCCTCTCGCAAGGTGTGGGAAAGTTCCAAAGCCGCGTTTTGCCGCAAAAGTGCTTCCTGCGTTTCCAGACGTTGGGTGACGGTTTCCAGCAATAGGGATTTTTGTTCCGCAAGCCGGTTGCTGGCGGCGAGAGCGGCTTGTGCGTCTTGGCGGCGTTTTTCCAGCCGGTCAAATTCTTCCCAGGCAGCGGCAAGTTTTTCCAAAGCTTGCTTGCGTTCCAGCAAAGCGGGAAGTTTTGCCGCGGATTCCTCACAGGTTTTCAAAAAAGCGTTTCCTTTTTCCATCCGCTGGGAAAGAGATTGGTCCTGCTGCCGGACTGTATCCAAAGCTTGCTGTTGGTCTTTGGCAAGCTTCCGGGTGGCAGCGGCTTGCTGCTGAGCCCCCTGTGCCCGGATCAGCTCTTCTTTCCGTTCCGTCAGCTGGGCGCTTTCCTGGGCCAAGGCCACCGCCTGTTCCCGGAGAGCCTGGGCATCCGACCGTTTCTTTTGAAGCTGTGGGGCGGATTTTTCCAGTTCCTCCCAGGATTTTTTTGCCTTTTCCAAGGATGCGGCAGCTTCTTGACGGGCAGCGTCCAACCGGGTGTAGGTTTCTACAGCTTGGAGCAAGGCTTCTTCTTGTTCTAATTTTTTTGCCCCTTGGGCACTTTCCTCGCGGAGCAGTTTTTCCCGTTGGGAAAGAGAAGCTGCTTTTTCTTCCAGAGCCTGGGTGGTTTCCACTTCCTCCTTTTGCAGCAGCGATCCTCTCAGGGTGGTGGATTGCTTTCCCTTCTCTTCCAATTCCCGTTCCCGCTGGTGGAATCGGTCGGTCAAAGTCCGCCAGATTCCCGCGGAAAACAAGGTCTTGAGCATTTCCCCTTTGTCGTTGGAGTTGGCCCGCAGCAGCCGGAGAAATTCCCCTTGGGGCAGGACGATCACCTGGGAGAATTGTTCGCAGGTCAAGTGGAGCAGTTCTTCCGCTTTGCGTCGGACAGCGCTTTCACTGCCGCTTTCCAAAAGCCGGAAATCTCCCTCTTCCCAACGGAAACATTCGTGAGTTTCCCGAAGCTCCGGCTGTTTTGTGTTCCGGTTTATATGGGTGTATTGGCTGCGGCGGAACCGGTATGTGTCCCCTTGCAGGGAAAAATCAAATTCCACCAACGTGGGAAGCTCTTCCGGGGCGCTCATGCACCGCATGCCTGCGAAGCTGCGTCTGCCTCCGGTGGCCTTGCAGTACAGGGCAAAGCACATGGCGTCCAACAGGGAGGTCTTTCCGCCCCCTGTTGGCCCGGAAATGAGGAACAGTCCCATTTCTTGAAACTGGGTCAAATCCAGCTCTGTTTTTTCTAAATATGGCCCGAAGGCCTGTAATAACAAGCGCAAAGGACGCATCCTACGCTCTCCTTTCCTTGAAATGAACCAGGGCTTTTTTCAGACTCAGCCTTCCTTTTGGACGCTTTCCAGCACTTCCCGGAAAAGCGCTTCCTCTTCGGGACTTGCTTCCAGTTGGCATACTTCCCGCAGAAAGGAGGAAAATACGGTCAACTCGTCCTGGCCCTTTAGCCGGGCAGCCCGTTCTCCCGTGACGCCGGAAGCCATCCAGGGGTTGCTCACCGACAGCAAATTGGGGTAAAATGGCCGCAGCCGTTCCCCAGCAAGCATCACCGGAGCCTTGTCTTTCAGTACCAATTCCACATAGTCCTGACAGGGGGAAGCCTGCCCCGCGCTCAGAAGGTCTTCAAAAAGACCTTCCACCCGGCGCACATCCCGTAAAGGGGAGCAGGGGATAAACTCTTGGAGCATTTCTGCTCCCGTCCATTCCAGCTGGATATATCCCTTTTTCTGGTGTTCCTCATCCACGGAATATTTCAGCGGAGAACCGGAATACCGGCCCTTTTCCCCCGCTTTCTGGGGGCCGTGAAGATGCCCTAAAGCGGCATAGTCAAAGGGGTCGAATAGGGAGGGGGCCACTTGTCCGCTGCCTCCCACAAACATGGTGCTTTCCGAATCAGAGGTTTGGCTGCCTGCGGCAAAGCAATGGGAGATTAGCACATGGCCTGCGTCCGGAGTAAATAGGGGAACTAGTTTTTCCAGAAGCGCTTGGGTGCAGGCGCCTTCCCCACGCAGGGAATCGTCTTTTAGAAAATCCCTGGCTTGGGCCGTGTCAAAATAGGGGAGAAGGAACAACTGCAGTTTTTTTCCTTCTTCTTCCAGCACCACCGGTGTAAAGGCGTCGGCAAGCTCGGTGGCAAAATAGATCCCACTTTGCCGCAAGGCGGTTTTTAGCAGGGTAATGCGGTCGGCCCCGTCGTGATTTCCAGAAATTACACAAACTTTTGTCCCAAGTCTTACCAGTTGGGAGAGTGTAGCGTCAAACAAACGGATGGCTTCCGTTGGGGCGATCTGCCGGTCATAAATATCCCCGGCAATGATGACGCAGGCTGGATGTTCCCGCTCCACCGCAGGGAGGAATACCTGGTTGAGAAACCATTTCTGGTCTTCCAAAAGGCTGCGGCCATAGAGCATGCGCCCCAGGTGCCAGTCGGAAGTGTGGAACAGTTTCATGGGCGGCCTCCTTTTTCAAAATTTGTTAAGAATTATGGGCTTTTCTTTTTTTGTGAAATAGGGTAAAATGAAAAATGTTATGGTAAACCGATGGGAAAAGAACTGTCCCTATTGTAACACAGGATTGGGAAAAAGGGTAGGGGCGCCGTGAAACGTCAGCCCGTGTGAGCTGGGCGGAAAGGATTGTTATGAAGCGATTAAAGAGAATCACCGCGGCATTTTTGGCGGTTTTATGTGTGGCCATGACCTGGGGGGTCAGCGCTTCGGCAGAAGGCTTTGACTATGGTTGGGATACGGACAAGGATAACAATCCAACCGGCCCTAACTGTAAGGCCTATTTGATGCTCAACCTGGACACGGACACAGTGGTCTATTCGGACAACGCTGACGAACAGCTTCCCATGGCGTCCTTGACCAAGATCATGACGTATATTGTGGCCTATGAGAACATTCCGGACATTGAAAATACGGAGATCACCATTCCCCAGAGCGTGTTTGACGAACTTTCCGGGACCGGAAGTTCCATGGCGGATTTTGATGTGGGAGATACCTTCACCGGGGAGCAAATGCTCTACTTGATGATGGTGCCTTCTGGCAATAACGCGGCGTTGACCTTGGCAAAATATGTGGACCAGCTGTATGCTTCCGGAAAAATCGGCCAGGAGGATACCTCCGCTTCTTCCGGAACAGAGGATTCCTCCTCCACAGACAGCTCCACAGACAGCTCCACAACCGATGACCCGGAGGCTGTTTCCCAAAATACGGATACCTCGTCCAGTTCGGAAAGCAGCACCAGCAGCACCACTGATTCTTCCCAAAGCAGCGGGGAATTTGACCCCACGGACTATACCGGGACCAGCTACTTTGTGCAGTTGATGAATGAGAAAGCCGCCGAACTGGGATGCACCAACACCCATTTTACAAATCCTCACGGCTTGAATAACCCCAACCATTATTCCACGGCCAGGGACATGGTGACCATTACCAAATACGCCATGAGCCTGCCCTTGTTTACGGAGATCACCAGCAGCACGGCGTATAATTACTACCCCGTGGGCCATCCGGAAAAGGAAAAGACTGCAAACACCACCAACAGGCTTTTGACAAACTATGCTTACAGCGACGGAACGAGCTACTATTACCGTTACGCCACGGGCATCAAGACCGGTTCTCACGACCAGGCTGGCTATTGCATTGTGGCCTCTGCCACCTATGAGGGGTATACCTATGTGGTGGCGTGTTTAGGCTGTCCCTCGGTGGATTCAGAGGGAAATAGTACTGGTTTCCACGGCGAAATGCTGGATGCAGCCACTTTGTTCCGGTGGGCGTTCCTCAATTTGGAAATACGCACCGTGGCGGCCCAGGGCGATATTCTGGGGGATGTGCCGTTGAAATACGCCTGGAAGCAGGATACCCTCCAACTGGTGGCTGGGGAAAACGTGTCGGTCATGCTGCCGAAAAACGTGGATGTTTCCAGTATCATTGTGGAGACGGACGTGCCTGAAAATGTGGAAGCGCCTGTGGAGCGGGGAGAGCAAGTGGGCACCGCCACCATGAGCTATGCCGGGGAAGTGATCGCTACAGTGCCCCTGGTGGCTGCGGAATCTGTGTCCCGCAGCGAAATGCTTTCTTTCATCAGTCAAGGCGGCTCCGTGCTTACCTCGCCTTGGTTCTTGATCATCATGGGCGTGATCCTGGCTTTGATTTTGATCTATGTGCTCTTGATCCTCTTGTACCGCCGGAAGCAGAAGCAGCTGCGGCGTGTGCGCAAGTATCGGGATCTGTAAAAAAGAAGGGACCCAACTGGGTCCCTTCTTTTTTACACAAAATTGTTGGCAGGATTGTCCCACCAGGAATCCACATCCGGAAAGGGATGCTTGACTCCCACGGCTGGGATCACAAAACCACCCCGTCGCCGCCGGTTTTTGCGAACAAACGGCGGATTTCCCCCCGCAGCCCGCGGTATTCTTCCTGTTCCAAAGCGTGGGTGGCAAAGAGATCTTTGGCGCACCGCTGAGCCTGCCGTAAGACTTCCATATCGGTGGTCATGTCAGCGATTTTTAGCTGGGGCAGACCGTGCTGCCGCTGGCCGAAGAAATCCCCAGGACCGCGGAGTTTCAGATCCGCTTCGGCAATTTTGAACCCGTCGCTGGTGTCCCGGAAAAGCTTTAACCGCTTGAGGGTGTCCTCGTTTTGAGCGTCTGTGATGAGGATACAGGTGGAAAGATATTTCCCTCGGCCGATCCGTCCCCGAAGCTGATGAAGCTGGGACAGCCCATACCGTTCCGCGTTTTCAATGACCATGATCACCGCATTGGGCACATCCACTCCCACTTCCACCACCGTGGTGGAGACCAGCAGCTGGATCTTTCCCTGAGAAAACGCTTCCATCACCTGTTCTTTCTCCGCAGGCTTCATCTTTCCGTGCAGCACTCCCACAGTAGAGGTGGGAAACGCTTCTTTCACGGTTTCCCCGTATTGAAGCACACTCATCATGCCGCTTTCGTCCTCTTCGATAAGGGGGCAGATCAAGTACCCCTGCCTACCCTGGTCCAAATGCTTTTTCACGTAGGTAAAAGCCCGGCTGCGCTTCCCTGGGTCAATCAGGTATGTTTCAATTTTTTGCCGGCCGGGGGGCAGTTCGTCCAATATGGAGATGTCCAAGTCGCCGTAGACCATGAGCGCCAAAGTCCGGGGAATGGGGGTGGCCCTCATGACCAGCAAATGGGGAGAGGCGCCCTTTTTGGCCAGTGCAGACCGCTGGCCCACACCGAACCGGTGCTGTTCGTCGGTGATGACCAGCCCCAGGTTTTGAAACTCCACTTTGTCCCCCAACAAAGCGTGGGTGCCAATGACAAGTTGAATCCGTCCATCGCTGAGGGCTTGATAGATCTTCTTTTTCTCCGCGGATTTCACGGAACCGGTAAGCAGTGCGCAGGTGATCTTGGCAGGTTCCAGCAGGGCGTTTAAAGAATGGTAATGCTGAGAGGCCAAGATCTCCGTGGGGGCCATGAGAGCCGCCTGCATGCCGTTTTGGATCACCGCCCAGCACAAAGCAGCGGCCACGGCGGTTTTACCGCTGCCCACATCCCCCTGGATCAGCCGGTTCATAGGAGATTCCCCTGCCATGTCGTGTACGGCTTCCGTAATGGCACGACGTTGGGCTCCTGTTAAGGAAAAGGGGAGCAGTTGGGCGAACTCTTCGGGGAAACGGTCGGGGATAGGATGGAGATTTTCCTGTTTCCGCCCGCTTTTGATCCGCAAAAGGCCCAGCTGCAGCACCAGGAATTCTTCAAAAGTCAGCCGGAACCTGGCAGTGGCAAGCTCTTCCGGGGTCTTGGGGAAATGGATGGTTTCCAGGGCATAACGCAAGGTGCACAGATGATATTGTTCCCGGAGTTTATCGGGAATGGGGTCGTGGATCTGTTCCGGCAGCAAGGCCAGTGCGTTTTGCACTGCCGCCGCGATCTGCCGGGAAGAAAGTCCCTGGGTGGCAGGATACACAGGCTGAATGGCCAAACTTTTGGATTCGGCTAGAAATTCCGGAGAAACCATTTCCCGGCGAAGGAGGGTCCCGGTGACTTTTCCCCGGAATAGGTAGGTTTCCCCTTCCCGCAAAAGAGTGGGAATGTACTTGTTGTTGAAGAAGGTGAGGACCATGTCGGAGTCACCGTCGGTGATAACCGTTTTATAAAGCAGTTTCCCACCTCGAATGCGTGTTTCCGTAGGGCGGTGGAGCACAGTCCCCTTGATGACAGCCACTTCGTTGAGGACGGTCTCACGAATGAGCGTGTGAAGGCTCCAATCCTCATAGGTGCGGGGATACAGGCGCAGCAAGTCCCCCACTGTGGGAGCCCCTAACTTTTGAAAAAGTTTCCCCCGTTTTTCCCCAACGCCTTTCAGTTTTTGAATATCCATTTCAAACAGGGACGGCATACTACGCCTCCTTTTATCCGTGCTGTATGTTGCGCATAAACTGTTCCAGGTCCTTCTTGGATCTGACCACAGTGAGCTTTTCGGGGTATTGCTGTGCTCTGGCCCGCACACCATCTTCCCCCATGTTGTATGCGTGAGTCCAAACCAGCATGTTGCCCAGCATGGCCCAGGTGGGCCGGTAACTGCAAGGTTCCAAACCGAAGTTTTGCCGGAACCAACGCCGCAGGATACGGCCTAACCGCACCCGAGTGGAGGGTTCCAGCAGCAGAATGTGGTCTGCCGCCGCCAAACCCTGGGCAAAGCAGAGACGGCCGGTGTCCTCCAAAATGTAGTCCTCCCGAGAGAGGATGGAGCGGAACAGAGCATCCCGTTCAGCTTCCGGACGTTTCCGATTGCCAATCTTGGATGCGGGGTCCGGTTGGTGGGCTACCCGGTCCAAATGAAAACGGGGGATGCCGGTTTCTTTGGAGAGCTGCCGGGCCAAAGTGGTTTTCCCGCTGCCTACCGGCCCCACAATATAGAGTTTCATAAAAGCGCCCTCCTGGTAAAAAAGCTGCCTGACAAAAAGGAACCTTTCCCGAAAGAAAGGTTCCTGGGTAAGTCTTTGATGGTGCGATACAAGGTTCACCGGCCGGCACAGATAGGCGCTGAGAACGCAACTTTTGCCCAAAGTATGGCCTCCGTGAACGTGCGCTCACGTCCATCACCGCTCAAACGGAACGAACGGCCCAAAACAGTGCACCCAAATGATCGTCACCGCGGACGTGCGCTCATGCCCATCACGCCCGAACGAAGTGAGCGGCCCAAGGCGCGACATGGGTCCAGCGTCACGCTGGTTATTCGACGGAGATAATGAAATAATACACAGGCTGGCCGCCGTCGACCAAAGTGATCTCCACGTCGGAGTGAAGCTTGTTTTCCAAAGTGCGCTTGGCTTCCTCAGCCTGTTCCTGGGTGATGCCCTCACCGTAAATCAGGGTGACAAAGGAAGTGTGTTTGGACGCAAAGGAACGGGTCACCTTCACACAAGCGGAAACAGGATCTTTTTCAATGTACTCCAGTTTGCCGTTCTTCAAGCCCAAAATGTCCCCGTGCCGGATGGTGTGCCCGCCGTATTCGGAATCACGAGCAGCGAAAGTCACCAGACCCGTGTCCACGTTGGAAGCGGCTTCCAGCATGGCTTCCTTGTTGGTGTCTGCGTCCGCGTCAGGGTCGAAGGCCAGCATGGCGGAAAGTCCCTGGGGGATAGTCCGGGTGGGAATGACAATGACTTCCCGATCGGTGGCCAGAGGAATGGTTTGCTCCGCGGCCATCAGAATATTTTTGTTGTTGGGCAGCACGAATACCTTCTTGGCAGGAGTGGCCAGAATGGCTTCCAGCAGGTCTTCCGTGCTGGGGTTCATGGTCTGGCCGCCGCTAACCACATTGGCGCAGCCCAAATCCCGGAACAGGCTTTGCAGCCCTTCGCCGGCAGCCACGGAAATGAAGCCCACTTCCTCGGTGGGAGCTTGGGGCTCCAAGGCCTTGCGCTCTTCCTGAGGCTTTTCCTGGGCAGCCGCCTTGGCAGCTTCGTTTTCTTCAGCAGCCTTCCGGTGCTGCTCTTTCATATTTTCAATCTTGACGGTGAGCAGCTGGCCATACTGTAAAGCGGCTTGCAGCGCATCGCCGGGATTTTCCGTGTGCACATGGGTCTTGATGATCTCGTCGTCGTCCACCACAACCACGCAGTCGCCGATGGTTTCCAGGAACAGCCGCAGTTCCAGCGGGTCCTTTTGGACTTCCGGATCACGGCCTACCACAAATTCGGTGCAGTAGGTGAAGTTGATCTCACTGTCAAACTCGGCGGCAACGTTGCGGAAGAATTCTGCGGTTTCCTGAGCTTTTTCCTCTTCGGAAAGGCCGCACTCCAAAACGATCCCGCTGCGGAACACACTGAGCATGCCTTCAAAAATCAGGCACAAGCCCTGTCCGCCAGCGTCCACCACCCCTGCTTTTTTCAGCACGGGCAGCAGTTCGGGAGTTTCTTCCAAGGCGTCAGCCGCACCCATGCAGACAGCGTCCCACACCTGAATGGGGTCGCTGCCCAGCTCCAGGGCTTCCCGGCCACGCTCGGCAGCCACACGGGCCACCGTCAGGATGGTGCCTTCCGTGGGTTTCATGACAGCCTTATAAGCTTCCTCCACACCCAGTTCCAATGCGGCAACCAAGTCTTCGGCGGAAATTTCTTCCCGGCCTTCCAGACCTTTGGAAATGCCCCGGAAAAGCAGGGACAAGATGACGCCGGAGTTGCCCCGAGCGCCCCGCAGCATGGAAGAAGCAGCCTTTTTTGCCACCTGAGAAGCGGGAGTAGAGTCCTCCAGCTTTTTCATTTCTTCCGCTGCCGCGCCGATGGTCATGGACATATTGGTGCCGGTGTCGCCATCGGGAACGGGGAAAATGTTCAGCTCGTTGACTTGCTTTTTATACTTGGAAATATTGTTGGAGCCGGATATAATAGCGTTTTTCAGTTGAGAACCTAAAATCACGGGTAACACATCCTTCACCAGATAGATGTCATAGTTTTTAAATAGTTTATCACAAAAAATTAAAAAATACAATCGTTGTCAATGGATTTCTGCAAATCCCATATAAAAAAGGGCTTGCCGGGTTTGGTGGCAAGCCCTTTTGGATTAGAGCGGATCGGTGGCGGACTCGGCCAGGTCCACCAGTTTTCGAAAATATCCCACCGGGCCGTAATAGAACGTAGAGCTTCCATCAGGGTGGGATTCCCGTACGGCGCTTTCGGTGAAGTAAATCTGTTCCACACCGGAGGCCGTTTCCACATCCAGCCGGTAGCTCCAACCGCTGGCCGGGGGAGTGTCCTCTGTGGAGCGATAGGTGAACCTGTTGAGCAGTTGTACAATCTCCTTGTATTCCTGGGGATTGTCAATGTCCATGCGGGTGACTTTGTTGCCGTTGCTCACTGTGATGGCGGACACCTGTTCCGGGTCCAGGTCAAAAAGGGTTTGCTTGGGATTTTGGACCAGCCATACCGTGACCGCCACAGCACAGCAGATCACCACGGCTCCTAAAACCGCCAGCCATTTCAGGTTTCTTTTGGTTCTTCCCATGAGAATTCCTCCTTTTTTCAAACACAGTCGAAGGGCCTCCCTGAGTTCATTATAGCATGGGGAATCTGGAGGGACAAGAAAGATGACAAAGCTGGTTCTATTATGACAGAGAGATTACAGCACAGCCGGTTTTTACGTGAGGGAAATCCGTTCCACCCCGGTGCACAGGCCGGTGCGCTCATCGGCGGAGAAGAGAACACAATCCATTTTGCAGGGGCCCTTGGCCCAGTCGAACCGGGCGGGCATTTTGGAGCGGAGTTTGCCGATGATAATCTCCGGTTTTACCCCCAGCACCGAGTCGATCACCCCGGTCATGCCGGCATCGGTAATGTAGCCGCTGGCGTGAGGAAGAATGGTCTCGTCAGCTGTCTGCACATGGGTGTGGGTGCCGAACAGGGCGGTGACCCGGCCGTCGGCAAAAAATCCCATGGCCCGTTTTTCCCCGGTGGCCTCCGCGTGAAAATCCACCACGATGATCTTGGGAAGATCGGGGGTTTTCAGCAGCTTTTCCAAGGTCTCAAAGGGGCAGGGCAGACTTTCCAAATAGACCGTGCCCATCAGGTTGATCACCCCAACCTGGACCCGTCCCATATCCACAATGCACATCCCTTTGCCCGGTGCTCCGGCAGGATAGTTTGCAGGGCGGAGCAGAGTTTCGCAGGAATCGTAAAAATCGTAGGATTCCCGGCGGCGGAAACTGTGGTTGCCGGTGGTGATCACATCCACGCCGCTGTCCAGCAGGTATTCCGCGGAGGCGGGGGTGATCCCGTTTCCATCGGCGGAATTTTCCCCGTTGGCAATGACCAAGTCAATGCCTTTTGTTTTTTTCAAAGCGGGCAGGTGGTCCCTGAGAAATTGACAGCCGGGACTGCCTACCACATCGCCGATACACAAAATATTCAAGAGGTTTTCTCCTTTCTTCCCTAGAACGTTTCCATCTGCTGGAAACGCGATTCTCCTCAATTTATTTCACAGGGCAGCGGGTGCCCGCCTTAAAATCCAGAACAGGGACGCACCGAAAAGCACGTCCCTGTCTCGTTTTCTGTTCTTTCATTTTGAAAACCCGGGCTGGATTAGTTTGCCCAGCAGGTCTCCAAAAATTATTTTGCGTAGTCCACAGCCCGGCTTTCCCGAATCATGTTTACCTTGATCTGTCCGGGGTAGTCCAGATCGGCTTCGATCTTTTTGCAGATTTCCCGGGCCAGCAGGGTCATCTTTTCGTCATTGACCTTATCGGGCTTTACCATGATACGGATCTCACGGCCGGCTTGAATGGCATAGCAGCTTTCCACTCCGTCAAAGGAGGAAGCCACTTCTTCCAGT
>OLOH01000761.1_pt1 | contig 21236 bp, 18 predicted proteins | sample 1673221 | NCBI WGS metagenome assembly OLOH01 (sample SAMEA3136767, study PRJEB25190) | human gut metagenome
TCGGCATCAATGCGTCCCGGCTTTTTTCGTGCCTGTACGGTCAACCGCTGGCGGTGGGGCGTGTTATGACCCCGGTGCTTGCCATGACGGTGGTGCGGGAAGCTGCCATTGCTGCCTTTGTGCCAGAGAAATTCTACACGGTTTCCCTGACCCTTGCAGACGGCGGCACCGCATCCAGCAAGCGGTTTGCACAGAAAGCGGATGCCGAACTGCTGCTTTCCAAATGCCGAAAGGAGGGACGTGTCACAGTGCAGAAGATGGAACGCAAGGAAAAGTCCGAAAGTCCGCCGCAGCTCTACGACCTTACCGCATTGCAGCGGGATGCAAACCGTCTGCTGGGGTTTACGGCACAGCAGACCTTGGATTATGCCCAAAGTCTTTACGAAAAACGGCTCATCACCTACCCCCGCACGGACAGCCGATTTTTGACGGAAGATATGGCGGCATCCCTGCCGGGGCTGGTGACGGATACGGGCAAGGCGTTTGCTGTGGAAGAGCCGTTTCCCATCCATGTGCAGCAGGTCATCAACGGCAGCAAAGTCACCGACCACCATGCGCTGCTGCCTACGAAAAGCATGGCAAAAGCAGACCTTGCCGCCCTCCCTGCCGGGGAGCGGAACGTCCTGCGGCTGATTGCCGCACGGCTGCTCTGTGCCGTAGGTGAGCCGCACCGCTATGCGGAAACCACACTCACCACCATCTGCGCCGGGGAGGAGTTCTCCGCAAAGGGCAAGGTGGTGCTGTCCGAGGGATGGAAAACTGTGGAACGGAAAATGCTGGGGGATCTGCTTGGCAAGCAGAAAGAAGCGGTTGTTCTGCCGGATGTGAAGGAGCAGAGCCAGTGCAGCGTTGCCGGTGCCGAACTGAAAGAGGGTCAAACGTCCCCGCCGAAACCCTACACGGAAGATACTCTCCTGTCAGCTATGCAGGCAGCGGGTGCAGACAGTATGCCGGAGGGCGTGGAACGTCAGGGCATCGGCACTCCTGCCACCAGAGCCGCCACTATCGAAAAACTGGTGCAGAAGGGCTTTCTGGAGCGCAAGGGCAACAAGAAAACCAAGGTGCTGCTGCCCACGGATAAGGGCAAAGCCCTCGTCACCGTGATGCCCGAAGAAATCCAATCCCCGGAAATGACCGCCGATTGGGAAACAAAACTGCTGCAAATCGAGCGTGGCGAAATGGAGCCGGAAACTTTTATGACTGAAATCAAAGAAATGATCTCCTCGCTGGTAACGACCACTGAGGCTAGGAAAGGAGCGAGTGCGCTTATGAAAAACAAAATTTTTGGTGTCTGCCCGAACTGTGGGAAGCCTGTTGTGGAGCGTGAAAAGGGCTGGTTCTGCGAGAACCGGGAGTGCCGTTTCGTGCTGTGGAAGGACAATGCGTTCTTCAAGCGTTTGGGCAAGCGACTGGATTCCCATGTGGCGGATAAGCTGCTGCGGGATGGGCGTGTCCGCCTGAAGGACTGCAAGAGTGCCAAGGGCAAGACCTACAATGCCACCGTGCTGCTGTCCTGTGAAGCTGATGGCCGCAGCAAGTTTTCGCTGGAATTTGAAGGTGGGTGCTGATGGAGCAGATAAAAGAAGCGGTCTACCTTATCAACGATGAACGCTATCTGCACCTCCGGGAAAACGGTGCAGGGGTCGGCTTTGCCGCTTATAACAAGGTAACTGGCGAGCCGCTGGAAAGTGGGCAGATCTCGGAAAAGAATCTGCCGCCAGATGGACAAAACGCCATCCCTGCCGCCCGGAATTGGTATCTGTTTGAACTTTCGGACGATGACCGCAAGGTCATCCAACAGGAAAGCGTAAAGATCCTCGAAAACATCCCGCAGGCGGGCATTGGCAGGCGGCGCATCTGGGAGCCGGAAACGCTGCCGAAGGATATTCGTCTCATCAACAGCCACTATGATGACCTCTATCGCATTCCAGATGGCGGCGTGATTCAGGTGGATTACCCGGATGGGCGCAGTTTTACGGCACGGGTGGAACATCTGGATGATTATCACTTTGACATGGGCGGTCTGGGCAATGTGTTCCACATCTGCCAGTTTGCCGAGGTCATGGAACGAAACCATGCAGACTTCTACCCGGAGATTCAGACACAGGACGAGCAGGCTGCATGGGAACTGGGCGGCAAGGGCTATCTTGCTATCCAGTCCTGTGAGGATGGATGGGACTACACCCTCTACCACAGCGATTATTCTGTGATGGACGGCGGGCAGTTGGATGCCCCGGAACTGACCATTCAGGAAGCCCGTGAGCAGATTCTGGAAGCGCACCACATGGAAAAGGGGCGGCGGCTGTTGCAGGACTACGATGCCGTCATGGACAAAGTTGCGGAAGCCGAGGAACTGAGTACAGACCATCGCCCTTCCACACTGGAAAAGCTGGCAGAACTGGCAAGTGATACGTCTGCGCCAAAATCGTCTGCACGTTCTGCGCCAGAACTGTGAGGTGGACGATGCAGCAAAAATGGAACCAGAATTTTGACGGTGAACCCATGACGGACATCCCGCAGAAGTTTCTGAACGCAGGGTGCGATGTTTATATGGTGATGCAGCTGCGGCATGACGAAAAAATCTTCGATGAAAGATTTGCTTCTATGCGGGAGTTGAATCGTCGAGGCAAAACGCCCGACCCGGAGCATTACGAGGTCACCTACTATGCTGATCTGCCCGCCATGTGGCAGGATGTGCCGAGCGACGAGGTTTTGGAAGAACTGTTTCAGGTGTTTAACCTCTCCCGTCCGCAAGATTTTGAGGGACACAGCCTGTCGGTCAGCGATGTGATCGCACTTAAACGCAATGGCGAGGTGTCTGTGCATTATGTGGACAGCATCGGCTTCAAAGATTTACAGGGATTTCTGGATAAAAAAACGGAACGTGCTTCGGTTCTGATGAATCTCAAAGAAAAGTGCGATGCCCCGGAGTGCAATCCCACGGTCTGCCGGAAAGTGAGGGATGCGCATGAACTTTGACCATGAGGAACTCATGCTGATGATGCTTTACAACACCGGAACCCGGCTGGGGCTTATCCACGAACTGCGGCTGATGCAGTGCTACCTGATGCCGGATGAAACCGCCCTGCGGGAGTTGTCGGAGAGTGTTATCGAAAAGCTGAAACTGCTGACCGATGCCGAGTTTGCCGAACTGGAATTTCCCCCGGACTGATCTTTGCCGCCTGCGGGCGGCGTACATAAGCTCTTTTACAATGGGATTCGGTGTGGTATACTGAACTCGACAAATCGGGAGTTTGACGAGGTAAAAGAATATGAATGGAAAACATCTATTTCTTACATCTGCAGGGTTGACCGATAAGATGAAAGAGAAATTCTTTGATATTATTGGAAAGTGTCCGAAGGATGTGAAAGTGCTTTATATTCCAACAGCTGGCATTGAAACAGATGGTGCAAGAGAGTCGCTTGCAATATGTTTTCATGAACTCTTTCTAATGGGAATTCAGTACGAAAATATATTAGTGTACAATCTGGAATTAATTCTTTCAAAAGACTATCAAAGAACCTATTCTTCGTATGTTACAACCCCGTTTATGCTTACAAGGCTATTAACTTTTGAAGAATTAAACCAATTTGATGCTGTTTTTGTCAGTGGTGGTGATGTATCTGTGCTTTGTCGTGAAATGTCTAGAACTGGTTTTGATAGAATACTTAATAATGCAATTAAAAACGGACTTATATATGTCGGAATCAGTGCAGGAAGTATGTATGCGGCGGGAAATTTAACAGATGGATTACATATTATTGACAATCCTATTATCCCCCATTGGAATGGTTCTGAAACAACAGTATTACCGAACGGCAAAGATGAGATTAAGCTTGCTGATGGAAAAGCTGTTTATGTAGAGGATAATTACATGAGTGTAATATGATGCACATGTAGGATTAGTCAAATTCCAATTTGTGGGGAAGGAACACCTATATGTCAAACCCCAAAATCGCCTTTATCTGTGTCCATAATTCCTGCCGCAGTCAGATTGCCGAAGCCTTTGGCAAGGTACTGGCCGCAGATGTGTTTGAAAGCTACTCGGCTGGAACCGAAACCAAACCGCAGATCAATCAGGATGCTGTGCGCCTGATGAAAGAACTATATGGCATCGACATGGAAAAGACACAGTATTCCAAGCTGATTTCTGCAATTCCAAAGCCGGATATCGCTATTTCCATGGGCTGCAATGTCAGCTGCCCGTTCATTGGCAGACCTTTTGATGAGAATTGGGGTCTGGATGACCCTACCGGAAAAAGCGATGATGAATTCAAAGCAGTCATAGAGCAGATTCGTCAGAACGTTCTTGCTTTGAAATCGAAACTTTGCGGTTCTAGTTTTTGAAACCCTCAAAAGTGAGGTCTTGATAGAACGCTTCGATTCATGCTGTACTAAAACCAGTTTTAATTCCATAAGCGAGTGACCTGAAAAGGCCGCTCGCTTTTTTGTTTTCCACGAAACATGAAGGGAGGAACGCAATGCCAAATAAAACGCAAGAATATCTTAATCTCGCCCAGCAAACGGCAAAGGAACTGACCCGGTATTGGGAAAACTGGACGGACTATCTGACCACTGCATCCCGGTTGTATAAATACAGCTATGCAGACCAGCTCATGATCTACGCCCAGCGTCCTGATGCTACCGCCTGTGCCAGTTTCGACCTCTGGAACAACCGCATGAACCGCTACGTCAGGCATGGCTCCAAGGGCATCGCCCTGTTAGACCAGTCCAGCAGTGTCCCACGTCTGCACTATGTCTTTGATGTGAGCGATACCGGGGTGCGCCGCAATTCTCGTGACCCTGAGGTGTGGCAGCTCGGCCCTGATCTGGTTCAGTCTGTGTCAGAAATGCTTGCAAGAGAATACGGTGTCCGGCATGAACGAATCACCCAGCAGATCGCGGACATTTGCGGCAAGCTGGTGGATTCCTATTGGGATAACAACAGCGGTGACATTCTCGACATCGTTGACGGCTCGTTCCTGATGGATTATGATGAAGCCGGACAGGAGTTCCAGTTCAAAAGTGCCGCTGCAATCAGCATCACCTATGCTGTCCTTGAACGATGCGGTTTTGAGCCGGAAGGACATTTTGACCGGGACGATTTTCAGGCCATCTTCTCCTTTTCCACTCCTGCCGCCGTGTATGCGTTGGGCACCGCAGTCAGCGAGTGCAGCCGGGATGTGCTGCGCAACATCGAAAGAACCGTAAAGACGACAATCCGCCGCCGCAATGTAGAAAGGAGCCAGTATGAATATGAACAGCAGGAACGTGACCTACTCGACCATCGGGGATTATCAGCTCCCGAACCTGACCCTGCCCCGGCAGGAGAAAACACTGGGCAAGTACGGGCGACTGCGCCGGACTTACCTGATGAAGCATCGCCCGGTGCTGTACAACTCGATGCTTCTGTCGGGAACTCTGCATCCGCACCTGTTGGAGGTGGAGCAAACCGCAGAGAGCCGGATGCGGCAGACCATGCAGGAGTTGCTGAAACAGAACCCGGCTCCGAACAAGGAGCAGTATCAGATGGAGTGGGTGCAGCACATGAACAGCCTGAAAGCACAGGCCGAGGAACTGGTGATGAACGAGCTGATTTACAGCTAAGTTTCTTCGATGTGGCTATTCCCACCGAAGCCGAACAAATTGAATCCATCGACCAAGCGGAGAGCGAAAAATCGCCCTCCGCTTTTGTTTTGTCGCAGGCGGAGATTGAAAATGCGCTGCGGAGAGGCTCCAATGTTGAAGGCAGCAAACTTCGGATATGGAAAATTTATCAGTTGCAGCCTGACCGAAAGCTCCGGGCAAAAGCTCTCGCCAAAGAATACGCACCATACGGCCCCGGCGGTTCTTCACACACTTATCTGGACGGAAGCAGTGGTTGGCTTGACCATGACAGCAAGGGTCTGACGTTTGAGCATTATCCCGACCATCAGAAAGTGCTTCTCCGCTGGGATCGGGTCGAAAAATATATTGACCTGATGATTCAGTCTGACCGCTACCTGTCGGACAAAGAAAGAAGATCCATCGACTTTCCCCTTGAACTGAACGCCGCCAGTGCAGCCGAATACACTGCATTAAAGGCGCAGCACCCGGATACTCTGGTTGGATTTGAAGCTGGCGGCAATTTTATGTTCTATGGAGAAGATGCTGCCAAGGTCGCAAAAGTTCTCAACAGTGCTTTGTTTACGAGAGAAACAGCACTGGGCGAAGCTCAGGTCACAGGCTTTCCACCTAGCTTATGGGCAAGAAAGTCAAAAGAATTGTGGTCTGCGGGCAATGATGTTTACCTTGCCGGATTGAACGAAGATGGGACTCATCACCAGACTAAACATCTGCACAAAGAGGACTATCTGCCCATCGGCTCCATCATCAATATGGATGGCCGGAAATTTCGGATTGACGGAGTGGATTTTGATAAGGGCAAGGTTTCCTTGCAGGATATGGCACTGGCCGACCTGCGAATGCCAATTTTTCGGGAAGAACCGCTATCTGTTGTCCGGGAATTGTACGAACAGCAGGACGAAGCCCTTGACGCTGCTCCCGAAAAGGCCGTTGATTATAAGGTCGGGGACGATGTTGTGGTAGACCTTCCTACCCGAACTATCGAAGGGAAAATCGGCTATGTGGGTGAAACGGACGTTCGCATCGACACCAGCGCACAGGGGCAGTCGTGGGATAACGAAGTTATCAACAAACGACAATTCGAGGATGGCTTGCGGCAGAATGAACAGGTTACTACGCAGCCAGATGATACTGTAAAAACGGTTGCCATATACCCTGCTGAAGAAAACCGTATGCCTTATGATATTGTGATCCAGACGATTGGCTCAAAATCACCTACTCTGGATGCAGTTGAACCGGAACGATCCACACTTGAACTTGCCGGGAACTTCCACATCACGGATGATGATTTGGGTGTCGGAGGCCCCAAACAGAAATTCGCCCGGAACATCGAAGCCATCCGTACCCTGTTCCAGTTGGAACAGGAGCATCGGGGTGCTACCGCCGAGGAGCAGCAGGTGCTTTCCCAGTATGTGGGCTGGGGCGGTCTGGCAGACGCTTTTGACCCCGGCAAAGATAATTGGGCAAAGGAATACGCCGAACTGAAAGGACTGCTTTCCGAGGATGAGTACGCTGCTGCCCGTTCCAGCACCCTGAACGCCCACTATACCAGCCCCACCGTCATCCGTAGTATCTACGATGCCGTGGAGCGCATGGGTTTCCGCAGTGGTAACATTCTGGAACCGTCCATGGGTGTAGGCAACTTCTTTGGAATGTTGCCGGATAGCATGGCGGGCAGTCGCCTATATGGTGTGGAACTGGACAGCATCACCGGGCGCATCGCCCAAAAACTGTACCCGCAGGCTGACATTACCGTAGCCGGTTTTGAGACCACCGACCGCCGTGATTTCTACGATTTGGCGGTGGGCAATGTGCCTTTCGGTCAGTACAAGGTCAACGATAAGGCATATAACAAGCTGGGATTCTCCATCCACAATTATTTCTTTGCGAAAGCCATCGACCAAGTGCGTCCGGGCGGCATCGTGGCGTTTGTGACTTCTCGCTACACCATGGACAGCAAGGACAGCACCGCCCGCAAGCACATGGCAGAACGCGCCGATTTGCTGGGGGCCATTCGTCTGCCCAACAACGCTTTCCGCGCCAACGCTGGCACGGATGTTGTCAGCGACATTATCTTTTTGCAAAAACGTGACCGCCCCATTGACCATGAGCCGGACTGGGTGCAGTTGGGCAAAACAGAAGATGGCTTTGACATCAACCAGTATTTCGTAGACCACCCGGAGATGGTGCTGGGCGAACTGACCACCGAAAGCACCCAATACGGACGAGAGGAATTAACCGTTGCTCCCATCGAGGGTGCAAACCTTGCAGACCAGCTTGCCGAAGCGGTGCAGCACATCGAGGGGCAGTACACCGCCGCCGAGGTGGACACTCCCGACATTGCCGAAGAAGAAGCCACCCGGCGCACTCTGCCTGCCGACCCGGAGGTGAAGAATTTCGCCTACACGGTGGTGGACGGCGAGGTTTTCTACCGGGAAAATTCCGTGATGACACAAGTGGAATTGTCCGACACCGCCAAAGGGCGTGTCACCGGCATGGTGGAGCTGCGGCAAATCGTCAAGGACCTGATCGACCAGCAGTTGAACGACTTCCCGGACGAGGACATTAAGGAGACACAGGCAAAGCTGAACGCCGCCTACGATGCCTTTACCGCAAAGTACGGTCTGCTGAACGACCGCAAAAACGGGCGGCTATTTGAGCAGGATTCCTCCTACTATCTGCTGTGTTCGCTGGAAAATCTGGACGAGCAGGGGCAGCTCAAGAGCAAGGCTGCAATGTTCACCAAGCGCACTATCCGCCCGGAGCGTACCGTTACCAGTGTGGACACCCCCAGCGAAGCACTGGCGGTGTCCATCGGAGAGCATGGCAAGGTGGATTTGCCCTATATGGCGGAGTTGCTGGGCACCCCCGGCGAGTATGGGCGCATTACCACCGAACTTTCGGGCGTGATCTTCAAAAATCCCAGCGCCGACCCCACCGACCCGGAAGCCGGCTGGCAGATGGCAGACGAGTACCTTTCCGGAGATGTCCGGGCGAAGCTGCGGATGGCACAGTTCGCCGCTGAGACAAACCCGGAATTTGTGGTCAACGTGGATGCACTGACCAAAGCACAGCCCAGAGAACTGGAAGCATCTGAAATTGATGTGCGGCTGGGTGCCACATGGCTTGCCCCCTCTATTGTGCAGCAGTTCATGATGGAAACTTTTCAGCCGCCCTACCGCATCCGCTACAACAACGCCATCACCGTTCGCTACTCCCCTTACACTTCCGAATGGCGGATCAGCAATAAATCTGCTACTGGCTTTGGTGACATTATGGCCACCGAAACCTACGGTACCCGCAGGGCCAATGCTTACAAGATTTTGGAAGACACCTTGAATTTGCGTGATAGCCGCGTTTATGATACCATCGAGGAGGATGGGAAAGAAAAGCGTGTGCTGAATCAAAACGAAACCACCCTCGCCCAGCAGAAACAGCAGGCCATCAAGGACGCATTTGCTGGCTGGGTCTGGAAAGATCCACAGCGACGCGCCCTACTGGTAAAAAAGTACAACGAGCTTTTTAACAGCACCCGACCCCGTGAGTATGACGGTAGTCACATTCATTTTGTGGGCATGAACCCGGAGATCAATTTGCGAGAGCATCAGCGCAATGCGGTTGCCCATGTGCTGTATGGGTACAACACCCTTTTGGCGCACGAAGTCGGTGCCGGCAAGAGTTTTGAGATGGCGGCTTCCGCTATGGAACTGAAACGTCTGGGCTTGTGTCAGAAAAGTCTTTTTGTCGTGCCAAACCATTTGACGGAACAATGGGCCAGCGAATTTTTACGCCTGTACCCCAATGCAAAGCTGCTGGTCACCAGCAAAAAAGATTTTGAACCCAGTAATCGCAAAAAATTCTGTGCGAGAATTGCGACCGGTGATTATGATGCGGTTATCATCGGACACAGCCAGTTTGAAAAGATACCCTTGTCCGCAGAACGACAGGAGCGTCTGATTCAGGAACAGATGGATGAAATCGAGGAGGCCATCGAAGAAGCGAAAGCGCAGGTTGGCGAGCATTTCACGGTAAAGCAGCTGGAAAAGCTGCGCAAGTCTTTGAAACAGAAATTGGAAAAGCTGCAAGGCACAGACCGTAAAGATGATGTGGTTACGTTTGAACAATTGGGCGTAGACAGGTTGTTTGTGGATGAGAGCCAAGCGTTTAAGAACCTCTACTTGTACACGAAAATGCGTAATGTCGCAGGTTTGAGTACGAGCGAGGCGCAAAAATCCAGCGATATGTTCGGCAAGTGCCGCTATCTGGACGAGATCACCGGCGGGCGTGGCGTGGTATTCGCTACCGGCACCCCGGTGAGCAACTCCATGACCGAGTTGTACACGGTCATGCGGTACCTCCAGTACAGCACCTTGCAGCAGAAAAAGCTGACGCACTTCGACTGCTGGGCATCCACGTTTGGCGAAACCACGACAGCGATTGAGCTGGCTCCTGAGGGAACGGGCTATCGGGCGCGCACGCGCTTTGCGAAGTTCTTCAATCTGCCGGAGCTGATGAACGTATTCCGTGAGGTCGCGGACATCAAGACGGCGGATCAGCTTCAGCTCCCCACGCCCCAAGTGAAGTATGAAACGGTCGTGGTCAGGCCTACCGCGCAGCAGGAGGAAATGGTGCAGGCACTCTCTGAACGCGCAGCAGCAGTCCATAACAAGCAGGTCGATCCCACGGTGGACAACATGCTCAAGATTACCAGCGATGGGCGAAAGCTCGGCCTCGATCAGCGTCTCATCAATCCGCTGCTGCCGGATGATCCGGCCAGCAAGGTCAACGCCTGTGTCGGCAACATCCTGCGCATCTGGGAGGCTGGTCAGGAAGATAAGCTGACCCAGCTCGTCTTCTGTGATATTTCCACGCCTAAGGGTACGGGAGCAGTAACTGCTACGCAGAGCGGATGTGAACCCTTTCTTGCCGATGATACCCCGCAGGAGAACACCTTCAACGTCTATGATGACATTCGGGAAAAGCTCGTCGCCCACGGTGTGCCTGCCGGGCAGATTGCGTTCATCCATGAAGCCAACACGGAGGTCAAGAAGAAGGAGCTGTTCGCGAAGGTACGCTCCGGTCAGGTGCGCGTGCTCATGGGCAGCACTGCCAAGATGGGAGCAGGGACCAACGTGCAGGACAGGCTGATTGCGCTGCATGATCTCGACTGTCCTTGGCGTCCTGGTGATCTTGAACAGCGGGCAGGGCGCATTGTGCGTCAGGGCAATATGAACCCGGAGGTATCCATTTTCCGCTACGTAACGGAGGCAACGTTTGATGCGTACCTCTGGCAAACTGTTGAGAATAAGCAGAAGTTCATCTCTCAGATTATGACCAGCAAAAGCCCTGTTCGTTCCTGCGAGGACATGGATGAAACGGCGCTCTCCTATGCGGAAATCAAGGCGCTGTGTGCCGGCGACCCGCGAATCAGAGAGAAGATGGATCTGGATGTGGATGTGGCAAGGCTGAAGCTGATGAAGGCCGACCACCAGAGCAAGCAGTTCAGGCTGGAAGATCAGCTGCTCAAATACTTTCCGCAGGAGGTTGAGCGGGATACGCAGTTCATCGCTGGATTCCAAAAGGACATTGCCACCATTGAGGCGCATCCGCTCCCGCAGGAGGATTTCGTGGGCATGACTGTGGGCGACAAGCTGATCATGGACAAGGAAGAAGCGGGCAAAGCCATCCTCGCAGCCTGCAAGGATGCCGCCAAGGGCGCACCGGTCGAGTTTGGCTCCTATCGCGGACTGCCCATGCGCGTACAGTTTGATGCCTTCATCAACAAATTCGTGCTTACACTGCACGGCGCTGTTTCTCATCCGATGGAGGTCGGCAACGATGCGCGAGGCAACATCACACGTCTTGATAACACCATCGCACAGATTCCCAAGCGGCTGGCAGCTACAACAGAGCACCTTGCGACCGTCCGGCAGCAGATTGATGCAGCCAGAGCCGAAGCTGGGAAACCCTTCCCGCAGGAAGCGGAGCTGCGAACCAAAAGCGCACGGTTGGCTGAGCTGGACGCTGCGTTGAACATGGACAGAGGTTCCGGTGCCAAGCAAAAAGATATGTCGTATTCAGAAAAAGACCTCTAAATGGATATTAGCTTTGATCAATAATCGTCCATTCTGTAACAGCAGAATGAGTTGTGCTACTGATTATGCCGATGAAACATGAGCATCTCCTCAAAAACTAAGGAAGAGTAAAATAATGCAGAGTCAGGATAGATATATCGTGAACTTTTTGATATAATTATCCATATTGCTTTAGGGAGAATGGTGTATGGGACAGGCATATAGAATTGACAGACTAAGAATTATTACATACAAGGGACAAAAAAAGAAGGAGATGAAATCTCTGCGATGTCGCTATATGGCGAAAAGCCTGGTAGTAAACTGCAATGCACAATCGCAGTCGTTTGAGTTTGTCAACTTTAGGGGTTCGCATTTCAAAAATGTCAATTTCAAAAATGCTGTTTTCTGTGGTTGCGACTTTTGGGGAACAACATTTAAAGATTGTGATTTTCAAAATGCAAAATTCCAAGATTGTGTGTTCATGGCAAGTATACTTAGGAATTGCAGTTTTGTTGGAACAGCATTTTCTAATTCTGTTATTGTCAATACTAAGCCTCCTGATTGCCTTAGTATTGATAAATGCTCTGGAGTACTTCTGTATAGCACCTATCCAAAATGCGACATGACCATTGAATTGAATACTGCACTTGAAACATTGAGAGATAATAGAAATCTCAAAAAGAATAAATTGCTATTCATCTCAGATACAAAATACAATCAGCTCAATCTATTCTTGCTGCAAGGCCGATATCATAATCGCTTGCCAGCCCTCTTACTTGAACTGAACCATCATTCGACCGCGAAAATTACGACATATAAAAAAATGGAATGCGAGTTGAATAAACTATTGAAACTTGCTATAATGTAAGTGTCCCGCCCCACACAATCGGGAGGTTGTGTTGCTAATGAGACTTAGTAATAAGTGATCGGGGACTGTAACATGATAGCTAACATTCGAGGAGGGATGTCTATGATTTCTGAATGGAGTACCATTATCGGCTTTTTTAGTATGATGATTGCGAAACTTTTAGGTCTGGCCCCTCTCGATTGTTTGGGGTAAATAGCAGAATCGGCAGAAACGTAACTTCTAGGAAAAGGCGATGTACTGTGTTCCGGCCCTTTGGATTATAAGACTCAAACCCATTTGCGGAGTGGCTTAAAGCAAATGAACATACAGATTGAGGCCATAAACTAACAATCTGATTCATGATGACGAGTCTTAGGGGTTAATCATTAGACTTGAACGGATATCCGGCTCCGGAGAACGACATGGATACTGAACCAACGATATATCTATTTGTGAAGCGTCGCAGCAATGCGGCGCTTTTTCTATCCGTCTGAGGGAATTGATCTCCCTATCGACTGGATGTGCTGCTCTATGGCTCAGATACAGAAAACCAAACAGGAGGAAATCATGGAACCAAGCAACAAAACCGCCGTATACTACGAAACCGCAGCATATGCGCGCGAGAACGGCGAGCTGGAGCTTTTCCGGCTCTCCCATCGCACGAATATCGCCTGCAAGAATGATATTCAGGACGCTATATCCCGCCATTTCGATGGGATGCGTCTAGACAAGGAAACGGCGAAAGAGGTGCTCGATCAGTATGGCGCAGAGCGCGTCTCCATCGTGCTTGCGGCAACTGTGCAGTACAAATCCTGTGATGGCCGCTTTTCTTCTTCCAACAAGGATTGGGCATTCTCTGTGCATCTGCCGGAAGGACAGTCGGCAAGCGGCTTTGATCGCAGGAGCGACTACATCGTTGACTCTCATCCTGCCGTTCTGGATGGCTTCATCTGGCAGGCTCGCAGAGAAATCCGGGAGCGCCAGAATCCTGCTGTGAAGAAAGAAACGGTTCAGAAAGCTGCTCCCGCTGCGAAGGCAGCAAAACGAAAGACGCATGAAATGGAAAGATGAGGTGACAAGATACATGGATGAAAAACAATATGCCGTCCTGCTCACGGAGATGCAGGACGTAAAGGTTATAGCGTGCAATCCCGACAAGGATGTATTTGACATCGGCAGGGAGGCTATCGGCTGCGATTGGATCGAGCTCGTCGAAGCCGAACCGCTGGCAAAGGACGGACTCCTGATGATGATCGACGAGGAGGGCAAGCTCAAGCCCGGTGGGGCGCTCATCAATGCAACGGCGAGTGCGCTCTATGGAACAGAGCAGCATGGCGATCCCATCATGGGCAACGCGGTGATTGTGCGAACGACCAGCGAGAATCTGGAACTGCTCACATCCGGAGAGGCTGAGCAGCTTGCAGTCAGGATGGAAGCTGTCCGGGACAGCGCTTTGCAGAAGATCGCCGAAGCCTTTGCCCGTCGTTCTGCCCATAAGCAGGAATGCAGGACGTCTGCTCCAGCCCGGCGACAACCTTGCAGGAAAGACAATTTGGAGAGATAATTGTGGCAGAAAAGGAAAAACGGCTGGTGAACCACAACTTCAGAACCACCGAATCTGAAGCAGCAATCATGCAAAAGAAGATGAAAGCGCTCGGAATCAGGAACGAGTCTGCATACATGCGAGCAATGGCCCTGAACGGATACATTCTGAAGCTGGATCTGCCGCAAATCCGGGAAATGCTCCGCTTGCTGCGCAACATGACCAACAACCTCAATCAGATTTCCAAACGTCTGAATGCGCATGGGCAAATGTACGAAACAGAGATCGAGGAAGTTCAGCAAAAGCAGAATGAACTTTGGGTGATGATGCGCCAACTGCTTTCCCTTCTCGACCGCTCTGAATGACAATGGAGGACAACCATGATGAAGACTGCGCTGAGAATTGCTCTGGCTCCTGTGATGCTGGCCATTCGCCTGATGCTCGGGTTGGTAGCATTCATTACTTCTATCACCTCGTCGGTGCTGGGATTATCCGTGTCACTCTTCGGACTGTTGTCAGTGATCGAGTTCTTTATCGGCTACTGGCAGAATGGAATCGCGTTTCTGGTTCTCGCGTTTCTGGTAAGCCCCATTGGATTGCCTGCAATCGCCACCCTTCTGCTGAACCTTCTGGATCATCTCATTGGTTTCTTCGAGGGCCTGGTTTGCTGAAAATCACTTGTCTGCGGCGGTTTGTGTGCATCACAGATCGCCGCTTTTCTTATTTATGGAGGTATGTATGGCAACAACCCGGATCATCTCGATGCACATCAATAAGGGGAAAACCATAGCGCAGTGCCTGAAAGCACGGGTGGATTACATAGAGAATCCTGAAAAGACGAATGGCGGCGAGTTGATTTCATCATATGCCTGCTCTCCGGAAACCGCAGATCAGGAATTTCTGCTTGCGAGGAATGAGTATATGGCCATTACCGGCAGGAGGATTCACAACGAAGTGATTGCCTATCAGCTGCGCCAATCCTTCAAGCCGGGAGAAGTCACGCCAGAGGAAGCAAATCGAATCGGCTATGAACTGGCGTCCCGATTTCTGAAGAGCGAACATGCTTTTCTCGTCGCTACCCACAATGACCGTCGGCACGTGCAGTATGTATTATGTAAAGGAAGGTTTTAACCATCTTCCTTAAACTGCATGTCGTTCCGCGAAAACCGAATACAAAAAGCAGTTATGGAAGAAGAAAAAAATCTTCAAGTCCACAACTGCTTTTTTGTGTTTGAAAGGAGATTTGTATGAAACTGACCTATCACTGCTGCGGCGATTACCTACTTCCCAAGCTGACCATTCCGGATGAGCCTGTGGCGCTTGGTAAATACGGCAGGATGCGCAAGACGTATCTTAAAGAGCATGTACAATGCCCTGCTGCTTTCCGGCAAACTGACGGAACACCTTATCGGCGTGGAGGCAGAGTGCCGGGAACGCCTTGAAACCCTCCTGCCGCAGATGATGCGGCAGGAGGGGGTTGACGAAGCACTCAAAGCACGCGACCAGATGGAATGGGTTGTGCAGGATGAACAGTATTCCCACTGATATAGGGAATTATATATATATTGCCCTTTCATCAATAGATTGGGTAAAATACTTTCTGATTTGTTTTTTGCGCCTTCTTACATTAGGCTTTCTCCAAATTGAGTTCGTGTACTTTCTGCATCTCTGTCAGTAATGGGCTTATCCATAGCTTTTTCGATTAGGTTAAGAATGCTTTTGGCTCGCGAAATAAAACAGCCATTGAAATCATTGACTTTCAATTTCGTATAATCAATAAAATGCGATTCTACTCGTCTTTGCAGTTCGTTTTCTGTAAGCCCGTTAACCTTTTTTAGAATAGTTTTCAGATATTCACTTGGAGCATTTCCACCAATCGAACGATTTGTCGCAGGAAGGATTGGTGTTTTGTTGATGATAGAATTATATTTTTCACGTTTAATTCCTTTTTTCACGCAATAAGCTTCTGGAAAAATATGATGAATATCAGGCGATTCAAGCATGCTATTAACTATATCGATTGTCGTATTATTCATAAAATCACAGCATTTTTCTTTATAAAGCAATGCCATAACACCCTTATAAGCCGCACTTAAACGAGTTTGAAGGGTTAAAAGTCGTGTAGAGGAAAAAACTGCACTATTGATTGTACGCATTAAACTTGGATGACCGCTGACTTCGTCTACCACATCTTCAATATCATAAGCATACCTTGTTTCGTTTGCCCCACCATACATTTCACCCAGAATACCACACCAATACCAGCGAGACAATATCTTAATCGTGTTCGGCTCGTTGCACTTCGATCTTCCAAGAACAGCACAAATCGCCGCTAAAGGAATAAGTTGAGTTGTATAGGGTAAATCTCTCTGACGAAAAACACATTGATCTCGGAGTAGAAATTCTTTTGCAATCCTAAATCCCGTCAATACGGAATCGCGATTAGCAATATATGATTCATAAGGAAGGTTTAGCACGTCCTTCTTCTTGCAGGATACAGCATTTGTCTTTCCTAATCTTTTATTTAAATAACTTGTGTATAGGCATACAGTAGTGAGAAATGTCGTTTCATCTATCCCATCGAACAAATCCGTTCTCAACGTATTGCCAAAGCCACAAATAGAATCTCGGCATTGTATCCAGTCCTTTCTTAAATTAAAATCCCGTGTTGCGTAAGTCGCTGTGACAAGCTCAAATACCGTAAGAGGAACGCCGCCTGTATTGACATTTTCAAAAACTTTACACACTGCTTCTCGCGGCGTGGATTTACCCAACGTAATTACAGGCAGCTTATAAGCGGAAATCGTGTTTAATACACTTGCCTGAAAAAGATGAATTTCACTCATAGCTTCAGGTTTCCCTTCATAAAATTTCATGTAGTCCATGAACCAATCTAAGATTGCACCACTATCAAACACAATATTAACCGGGAATAGTTTGTTCTCGTACTCATGTTCTCTTGTTGAAATATCTAATTTTACATCGCGATCAAAATTTTCTTTAATTTTACGATCATCTGGAACAGACAAAACTGCATCAAAACGATCTATATCGTCATTGAGGCATTCTTCTATGGAAAGATAGTAATATCGTTTGATGCTTTTTCCTTTATCTGTCTTGGTATAAACCGGTTTTTTTGAAAACGCTGCTTGATAGATGGAAGTAAGTCGCTGTTGACCATCAAGAATTAGATATTCCGGCGCAACAGAAATACCGTCAACACCTGTTATTGTTCGATATTTGAACTGAATTTCTGGATTTCCATATTTCAGACGCATAATGGCACCTATTGGATAGCCTTGTGACAGACTTGCGATAATACCTCGAATTCTGTCATCATCCCATACCCAGTCACGTTGAAACTCTGGTAGTTGCATAGAACCATTTTGAACATCTGTTAAAAGTCGACTGAGATCTGTATCAATGGATTCTGGATAAATAGTCATTTCGGGTCTCCTCTGTTAAAACATAATTGCGATATACAGTTTTTCATTAAAATGTTTGTTCACCGAAAGCATTGAAATCTCCTTGTAAATTTATGAAAAATTTACATTTTTCATGTGAGCCGACAGGGAGCATAACTACCATGAAACAGGCGAGTTTGTGCCGTTCCTGAACATCATGAACGAATGGTACCTGAAAGACCAGTCCAAGAAAGTTACGGCGGCTTATCAGCTGCGCGGCAAATCCGGCTTACCCACCAACAACAACTGCTTATACGGCTACCGAAAAGACCCGGATGTCAAGCACCACTGGCTGGTTGACGAGGAAGCGGCGGCGATTGTCCGCAGAATCTATCAGATGGCTTGCGAGGGACACGGGCCGTCTGAAATTGCACGGATTCTGACGAAGGAGAAAGTGGACAATCCCGGCTACTACTATACGAAACACGCCTGCGGGATGCGCAGTGACTATACAAAAGAAGCCCATGCGCACGACTGGAACAGTTTGACAATCAGCAGAATTTTGACCCATCAGGAGTATTTGGGACATACGGTCAATTTTCGTTCCGGAAAACGATACTACAAGGATAAACGACGCGCCAACCCGCCGGAAAAGCTGCTGATCTTCGAGAATACCCATGAACCCATTGTAACGAAAGAAACATGGGAGCTTGCCCAATGCGCGCTGAAAAGCATAAAGCGGACAGATACGCTGGGCGTGGCGAATCCGTTGACAGGTCTGGTTTACTGCGCAGAGTGCGGGCAAAGGCTTTATAACCATCGGCATGGAGCGAAAGATGCGCAAGGCGTATTCAAAAGCGATTCCTACAACTGCTCGACCTATATGCTGTCCAGAAAACGGGAAACGAGCGTGTGCGTTTCCCATCAGGTAGCTACAAAAGCATTGCGGGAACTGATTTTGAAAACCATTCAGACCGTCAGCCGCTATGCCCTCTCCAATGAAATCGAGTTTGCGCGCAAAGTTCGGGAAGCGTCTGAATTACAGCAGGCACAGGCGGCGAAAGAAACAAAAGCCAGAATTCGCAAGGCGCAGAAACGCTGTAAGGAGCTGGATGTGCTGATTCAGAAGCTGTATGAATCGTATGCGCTTGAAAAGATTTCTGAAAAGCGTTTTGATGATTTTCTTGCGGCGTATGAGAAAGAACAGGCTGAACTGAAAGCCGTTTTGGAAACGGACACGGAAGAACTTCGGGCGTATGAAGTCGATTCCGATCACATCGCTTCTTTTCTCAAACTTGCCAGAAAATACAGGGAAGCCGATGAACTGACCACGCCCATGATCTATGCGTTTGTTGAAAAAATCATCGTCCATGCGCCGAAAAAAATCGACGGAGAACGGCACATGCAGATCGACATCTATTTGAAATTCATCGGCAATTTTCAGGTGCCGCAGGACGAACCGACGGCAGAAGAAATGGCAGAGGAAGAAAAGCAGAAACAGCGGCGCGCGAAAAATCGGGAAAAAGTCGTCCGCTGCATGGAGAGAAAGAAATTGAAAGACGCACAGGAGAAGGAGGATGCAGCCCATGAAAATGACAGCGCTGTATGAGCGTATATCCCGCGAGGACAGAAACGAAGGAGAGTCCTTTTCGATTCTTCGGCAGAAGGAATATCTTGAAACCTATGCCGCCGCAAACGGCTTTGAAAACTGCCGACATTATACGGACGACGGATTCAGCGGACGAAACTTTGAACGTCCGGGCTGGCAGCAGATGATGACGGATATTGACGGCGGGAAAATCGGAACGGTACTGGTCAAAGACATGAGCCGCGTCGGGCGCGATTACCTGCAAACGGGCTTTTATACCGAAATCTATTTCAAAGAGAAAGATGTGCGATTTATCGCTATTGACAGCCATGTGGACAACAGCCGTTCCGACAGCTTGGAGTTTGCGCCCATGCTGAATGTTTTGAATGAAATGTATCTGCATGATCTATCCAAGAAAGTCAACATCGGGTTTCGGGCAAAAGGAATGTCGGGGCAATCGCTTACGTCAACGCCGCTGTTCGGCTATAAGCGAGATCCCGAAGATAAGAACCATTGGGTGATTGAACCTGAAACCGCCGAGATCGTGCGGCGGATTTTTGAACTGGCGGCGACAGGAATGAACCCGCACCGCATTGCCAAAACCTTACAGACAGAGCGGAGGATTACACCGAGTACATATTTCCGCAGATCGGATATGGGGAACCGATATCACGCCAGAAGGCAGGAAACAGGCGACTATGACTGGCACAGAGGGACGGTCATCGGTATTTTGAACAAGCGCGAGTATCTGGGCATGACGGTCAATTTCAAGACATGTACGCCTTCTTACAAAGCCAAACAGATTCAAAATCCGATAGAAAAGCAGGTGGTTTTTGAAAATACCCATGAAGCGATTGTGGATAGGCAGGCATGGGAAAAAGCGCATGAAGCGTTTGAAAAGCCCAAGAGGGCTAAGGCGGAAAATGCCGACAGCAATTTTAAGGACTTTGTATTCTGCGCCCGATGCGGCGCGCCCATGAGCAATCTCCATCATGCGCAGCACCTGAAAACCGGCACGATCTGTTACTATGACTTCTTTATATGTTCCACCTATCGAAAGTCTGAGCATTTGGAAGAACGGCAATGTGTTCAGAACGCATTCAGTGCAAAAGCGCTTCGTCCGTTACTGAAAGAAACGATTCAAACGGTCAGCCGATACGCATTGACGAGTCAGGAAGAATTTCTGGCGCGGCTGCAACGGGAAATGCTGGCGGAGCAGCCGGAACAGACAAAACAGCTTAAAAAAAGGATTGCGGCAAAGAACAAAAGAGTGGCGGAACTCGACCGGCTTTTGAAAAAACTCTATGAGAATTATGCGCTCGAAAAAATCCCGGAGGAACGGTTCGATGCGCTGTCTGCCGAGTATGAAAGCGAACAGACACAGCTTGAAAAAGCGGTTTTGGATGAACAGCGTCAGTTGGATGAAATTCAATCCGGCGAAGATAAGATTGAACGGTTTATGGCGCTTGTTGAGCGCTACCGCGACTGCACGGAATATTCCGATGAAGTGCTGCGTCAATTCGTGGAAAAAGTCATCGTCCATGAAACCGTGAAGGACGAGGACGGCGAGCGCTCCCGCGAGATTGAAGTGTATTTGAATTTCATCGGGAAGTTTGACGTTCCCGTGCAGTCCGTCGAGCTTTCGCCGAAAGAACAGAAACGTCAGGAGGCATTGAAAAAGCGAAGAATCCATGAAAGAAATAAACGCACGCAGAAGCGACAGGAGAGGATGAACGCACAGCTTAAAAACGAATCCCCAATTTGAAACAGAGAACTGAACAGACAGAAAAGGCGATGCCCCGTTTTTCATCGGGCTGCATCGTCTTTTGTGTTGAGCGGAAAGGAGCGCCTATGACCGAAAAACGTACTCCCATTTTTACCTTTACCCAGCGGATTGGCAACACCAATTTCACCGTCCGCGCATATTGCGATGACGATATCGCCGTGACTTACGAGGACAAACTGCTGGAGCTGATCCGCAGCGGCGTGTTGCAGGCGGATGCTTCCGAAAAGCCGAAGGAACCGCCTGCCGAACACGCGGCGTAACGCTTAAAACGCGAACTGATTTTTTGACCGAGGAGGAATGTTCAATGGCATCCGAACGAATCGAAAAACTGCTTGCGATGCAGCAGAAAGCCGAAGCGCAGAAACGAA
>OLOH01000762.1_pt1 | contig 21216 bp, 12 predicted proteins | sample 1673221 | NCBI WGS metagenome assembly OLOH01 (sample SAMEA3136767, study PRJEB25190) | human gut metagenome
AAGGCGGCTCTTTTTTTATCCTTACACAAAAAATAGATAAATTTCAAATTTTTGGTGAGAGTTTTTTGAGTTTTTTGCACCTATATAAGTGAGAGGCTTTTTTGGCCGGGAAGGAGGTTCCAACCATGTATGATACCGCGACCCATGTAAAAATGGTCAAGGAGCGGGTCCGCCAAAAACAGCGCCAGAAAGAAAAACGTACGATTTTCCGCCTGTCGGCTATCTGCGTCCTGTTGTCCGTTACCCTTGTGGGATTGACGAAAACGCTGGATGGCTGGGAGCAGGCGGGCTTGTCCGGACTTTATGGTTCTATGCTGCTGCACGAAGATGCGGGCGGCTATGTGCTAGTGGGAGTACTGGCGTTCTCAGTTGCGGTAGTGATTACCGTGTTCTGTATCCATTTCCGAGAAAAAAGCAAACGCATGAAAGAAAAACAAGCAAACAAGGAGGAGATGAAACATGAAACGCGTTCGTAAACGGTCATTGGCGTTGTTGCTGGCGGTTTGCATGGTTTTGTCCATGCTGCCAAGCGTAGCACTGACTGCCTCAGCAGCAGGTTCGTCCCAGTTTGACAGCATCTTAAATATGGGACGGCCGTCAGAGTATGACCCTAGCAGCACGGAAAACCCCTACGGCTACGCCGTTGACCAGCCCTTCCTGATGAACGAGATGTCCGAGTTGGGCATCTATGCCGTCAACAACAACGGCAACTACACTTCCTTTGTGTGGTATGACGGCTGGGACGGCGAAAGTGACTCGATTCCCAGCGCCTTTGGCAGGGACGGCGTAAACGGCAGCTTTGACGAGTATGGTTACTATGATAGCGGATTCAGAGAGCTGTCCTTTGTGGAGGCTGTCGCTTTTGACCCCTCCGGTTCCGGCCGGAAGGACTACATCGCCTACATAGGTTTTGACACCGGGTCAAACGAAATCGTTCTCCATGTCCAGGATTCGGACACTGGCATCATGTTTGCCGACTATAAATTCCCTGGCTCGGCCAGTTGGATCAAGAGCAGCAACCCGGAAAACTGGCGGGCGGGCAACTACTTTGCTATCACCGCCGGCGACTATGACGGTGACGGCAAGGAGACCATTGTGGCCTTTGTCACTGCCAACGCTGTGGAAGATTATGGCCTCTATGAGATCAACTGCGATGTGAGAGAATCTTCCCTGAGAGTTACGCAGAAAAGCGCGGGCAAAAACCTCCTCCACCGGCGCTATGTCAACGAGGACCATGGCACCAATATGGCCAATGCGGGGGATAAGGGCAACAAGCTCTGCTGCGATTTGGCTACCGGCGACTTCAATGGCGACGGCAAGGACGATCTGGTGGCGGTCTCTTACCTGAACGCGCCCCCTGATGAAAACAAGCACTTCGATTGCGAATACTATCTCCCCATGATGGGCGTGTCCTACGGCGGCACCGCTTCCAGTCCTGTGACAGACAGTGGCCGTCAAGCCGTTTTTGTGGCAGTGGATAACGGCATCAGCAGCGGCCGGAGAAGCTATCAGACTATGACTGCCGTGGGTCTGGACGTTGGCGACGTGGACGGCGACGGCACCGACGAGATCGTGGTGGGCGGCACTAAAAATAGTGTCACTTCTTATGCCAATTCCGCTGACGCGGCGACTTCCTATGCGCTGGACGGCGAGACCTGGAACATCGCCATCTTCAATGCCCGGGCCGACGGCAGCTTTGCCTCTCCCGGCACGGATGACAGCGTGACCCGGTTCCATTCCATTGCCTCCACCGGCTGGTTTTCCGGCGGCACCGGCGGTGAGAACAGCCGCTCACCCTTGAGCCTTGCTTGTGTGGCCTTTAATGGTAACATCAATGCGGAATACGTCTTTGTGGGCGGCAAGATCATCGACTTCTCCACCGGCGGAGCCAATGAGCTCTATACCGTTTCGTTCGTCAAGGACAACGACGATTCCGTCCAGAGCACCATTTGTGACGAGACCTTCATCCCCTCTGTGGCCGTTGGCAATTTTGACGGCAACGACTACGGCTATGAGCAGATTTTCTTTGTCTATAGCAATAAACAGGAGTACGAGGACGACTATTTCTACCGTCTGGGCGTCGTGGGCGGCAAGAACTATGACGGTAACGGCGGTGGCGTGGGAAGTGCCGCCGGCACCGATACCAGTATGTTCTATGCAAAAAGCAGCGGCTTCTTTATAGGCGGCAACAACGGCCAAGGCGGCGCCGGTGCCGAGGGCCACTGGGAATACAACACCAACTTTGTACTGGTCTCCATGGACCGGGACGATGACGGTGCGCTGGCCCGCTACAAGGGCAAGGACTGGACCTACACCGACCCCCAGGTAGCCGCGGTGCTTCAGATGGCCCCGTATTTCGACGGCATTGACCTGGGAAGTGACTCCGGCGAGACCACCTATTCCTTCACCCAGAGCTATGAATATACCACGGGCAGCGGCAACGAGACCTCCTTTGGCGTAGGCTTTGTCGGGGAGACAGAGACCAATTTTTCCTCGGTGGAATTGCAGGCCGGCTCCTCCAGCACTTGGACGGAGACCTTTGAAGAGACCCTGACCACCTCCACCACCGACAGCTTTGCCACCAAGGCTTACGACAGCGTGGTGATTCAGCGCACCCCGGTCATCACCTACACCTACGAGCTCTACGACAAAGATAAGGGCGGCTGGTCGTGGGATAATCTGGATTCTGAGGAGGACGGCAGTGGTTTTGCCATCTCCGTTCCCAAGACCCCAGCCTATGTGCAGATGTCCGTCACGGACTATAACACCTTTGTGGATGAGTACAACGCTCTGATGGAAGAAAACGCACAGAAGTACCAGCAGGAGACCGGCCAATCCATCGCTCCCACGAAGATGGTAAAGATTGAGGGCCAAAAGAGCTATCTGGGCCAGGAGGGCAACCCCTGGGGCTATGCCAGCAATCTGGATCAGATCAGCTCCTCCCACTATCAGCTGGGCTATAACGGCGGCGAGACCCAGAGCACCAAATCTGACGGCAGCGCCACCACCGAAAGCGTTGAAAGCCAGAATGGTTTCTCCTTTGAAATGAGCATAATGGCTGGCATTGACATTATCGGCAACGGGGCTAAGGCCGGGGGTTATGTCAGCCTGGAGTATATGCATTCCAACAGCTCCTCCACCACCGTTGCCAGCGAGACCGAGACCAGCGGTGCGGTGCAGAATCTGGATTGGCAGTACCTGTTGGACGAATACGGAATTCCGGAAAACGTCACCAAGTCCTACGGCTTTACCTGGAACCTGGCCAAGGATACCATTGATCTAGGCATCGCGGGCAACAATGCCCTTATCATCGCCTACAATGTTTCCAACATTACCGCGCCCGCACCGGCAGTGAATGATTTGGCCGCAGAGCTGCAAGGGTTGGATTCCGTCCATCTCACCTGGAGCAATCCGCAGATCGAAGGGCGCGTGGCTGTGACAGGCTACTACGTCTATGCCAAGGGCGAGGATGACGAAACTTTCTGGAAGGTCAATGAAGAACCTTTGGCAGCTACCACTCTTGAGTACACCGTGACTGGACTGGACAGCAACACGGAGTATACCTTTGTGGTGACCACAAACAGCGAAAACGGCGAAAGCGTTTGGTCCAACGAGGCCATCATCACCACACCCAAGGCCAATGTGCCTCTGTATCTGGAGTACAACGAGAATGAGGTCACCCTGAAAGCCACCCACATGGGCAATGTGAATATTGCCAGCGGCGATAAGGTGGAAGAGGAAAGCCTGATCTATGTGGATGTGGCCCCCCAGCCCGGTTATGCCATCACAGAAGTGACCTTGACCACAGAGGAAGGCACCCAAACCGTCACCCCGGTGGACGGCCAGTTCAACTTTGCCATCAAGGCGGCAACCACCATTACCGTGACTGCCGCAGTGGCGAAAGAGGAAAGTGTTGTCACCTATACCGGGGAATATGAACACGGTACTGTAAGCGCAACCGTAAATGGGGAGTCGTTCCCCTCCACTGGCGCGACCTTCGGCAGCGACGACGAAATCATCTTCACCGCAGTTCCCGCAGAGGGCTATGCCCTCAAGGAGTGGACCGTGACCGACGGAAGCAGCACAGATAAAACCTATATCGCTGCCGGCAATACCTTCACCTTCCACGCCTATGCGGCAGAGCACCATGTGTCCGCTGTGTTCGTGTCCATGGAAGAAGTTGCCAAGACTGTCACCTTGAATGTTGACGGTGGAGGCACCATCGTGGTGAAAGACGGCGATGCGGTCCTCACCCCGGACGAAAATGGCAAGCTCAGTATTCCTAAGGGCACGACCTTGACTTTCCAAGCTGTGGCCGATCAGTACTACACCTTTGAGAATTGGACGGACGCGTTTAAAGACTACGAAAACGATATTACCTCCATCAGTCTGAAAATAGACAATGATGTCACCGTGGGCGCGGTCTTTGAGTCCTTCCTCGCCTATACCCTTACCTATGGTACCGATAGCGTGGACGGCGGCAGTGGTACGCTGACGGCCAAAGCCAACGGTATTGGCGTCCAATCCGGCATCACCCTTACCCCGGGAACGACCATCGATTTCGATGCGGCGGCAGGAACCGACAGTCGTATCCAGAAATGGGCGATCACCGAAAATGGCATCACGAACTTTAAGGAACTGGATGACCTGGGTATTGTCACCGAAGACGAGTATCAGTTGATTCTCCAGGCCAACAGCGATGTGGAGGCCAGTTTCAAGACCATCGAGAAATACGACCTGACCGGTTCCGCCTTTAGTGGAAACGGTACCGTCACCGTTAAAAGGGGCAGTGACACCGTCGAAAACGGTACTGACGTCCTGCGCTACTACGATGATTTGGCCATCACTTTGACACCAGCCAAAGGCTATGTGATCGCCCAGTATCCTGACCTGGAAGGCACCGATACCTATTCCTACACCGTTAACGATGTGACGGATGATGTGAATGTAAATTACACCTGGAAAGCGCTAGACCAGTATAAGGTCCAGTATTCTGTGGTGGACACGGTGGGCGACGGCAGCGGTACTCACGGCACCATTTCCGCTGTTGCAGAGCGCAAGGGCATGGAACTGTATGATGACAACGCTCCCACCGTGGTCTATGAGGGCGGAACCATTACCTTTACCGCCACTCCCGATGAGGACTATCGGGTGAAGGAATGGGTCGTCAACGGTGTGGTCCAGCACCAGACGGGCAATACCCTCACTCTCACACCCATGGAAGATTTGGACGTAACCGTTCAGTACATTTCCGGCCTGCCTAAGGTGCAGTTTGCCGATCCCGACCACGGCACGCTGACTGCAAAGATGGGCGATTATTCCATTGAATCCGGCGCTGCCGTGTCCGCACCCGTCACCTTCACTGTGGTTCCCGATGAGAACTACGAGGTGAAGTGCTGGAAGGTAAACGGCGTGGAGCAGACTGGCGAGACCGGCAATACCTTCACCTATTCAGGTGCAGACGACTGTACCGTGAGCGTCGAGCTTTGGGGCGTGGAGCAAAATGTGACTCTGCGAACCGGCAACGGTGGCAGTGCTACGGTGACCGACCCCGCCCGTTACGACGAGACCATCACCATCACCGCTACTCCGGAGGATGGCTATGTGGTGGATACCATTACCGTCCGTGGTGCAGAGGACGCCCTCTATGAGAACACCAACAAAGAAAACGGCGTGCAGACCGCACAGTATCATATCACCGCAGATACCACCTTTGAAATCACCTTTACCAAAAAGCCGGTGGTGACCTTCTCCGTCTCCAACGGCAGCCTGGCTGCCATTGGCACTGTGGACGGCTCCACTGTCGACTTGGAGACCGGCGATTACGTGGACTTCGGCTCCACAGTCACCTTTACGGCCACCGCTGAAAGCGGTTACACTCTCCAGGGCTGGTATGTGGACGGCCAAGCGATCGAGCATACCGATTTGACCTATACCACCGCAGCCCTTTCCGATGACGTGAACGTGCAAACACGCTTTGATGCCATTGCGGGTATTCAAGTGGACTATGCTGTGAATGATGATACCATGGGCACCATCACCGCCACTGCAAATGGCAGCAGATTCCAGTCCGGTGACCAGCTTTCCGGCGGTCAGGAGATCGTCTTTACCGTAAGTCCGGAGGAAGGCTACCGCATGCAAGACTGGGCTGGTCTGCCGGCTGACGTGGAGATCAGCCAAGACAAGACCACCGCCACTGTGCCTGTCCTGACAGAAGGCACGTGGGAAGTGACAGCAATTCTGGAAGCCATTCCCCAGTATACCGTCACCATTGAGGAAACCACCCACGGCAGCATCACCGCCACTGTGGACGGCGAACCGCTCAATTCCGGTGAAACCGTGGCCGATGGCACCCAGGTGACCTTTACCGCTACGGCGGAGGACTACTGGATGATCAAGGAATGGACGGGTGACGCTTCCGGCAATACCAACACGAAGACGGTCACCCTGACTGTTAACAGCAACATTACCGTGGGCGCAACGTTTACCGAAGCGCTTCTGTATGATGTGGAGTATTCCGTGTCTGGTGGAGGAGGTACAGCCTCCGGTGTGTGTGACGAGACCCCCATCGCCGTTGATACTGTGGTCCAGTTGGCAGGCGGCAGCGAGATCCAGTTCGTGGCCACTCCTGCTTCCAACTACATGGTAAAGCAGTGGACCATCAACGGCCAAGAGGTGGAAGGCAATATCACAAACACCTTGACCATCGACTCCCTAGGCCAGAACATCACCGTTGCCGTGGAGTTTGAAGAATACAAAGGCTTTGAAATTCCCGCAGGCGGACAGGGTTACACGGTTACCATCGCTGAGCGAACTCCTGCGGAAACTTATGACGGTAGCCCGGAAAATCAGATTCGCCAAGGCGGCGACGTGACGTTTACCGTGGTACCTGAACCGGACAATGCCATCAAGACCGTGATCGTGGCCCGTGAGGATGCCACCATCACAGCCAACAGCGACGGTTCTGTGACCGTGTTTATTTCCAATGTGCAGGAGGACAGCGGCCTGACCGTGGAAGTTTTGACCGGTATCCCTCTGACGATCGAAACCGCTGAAAACGGCATCGTGACCGTCACCCGAGGGGGCGTCGCCCTGGAAAGCGGCGTGAAGGTGATCGCCGGTGACGAACTGGTCATCACCGGGCAGCCTGACAGCGGCTACATGGTGAGCAATCTCACTGTGAACGATGCCACCTTTACAAGCGGTAAAACCTATACCGTTGCGGAAAGTGATACGTCCCTGACGGTTGCGGCCACCTTTGTGCTGCGGCCCACCGGCGGCGGTGGCGGAGCTCCCAGCTACCAGATCACCGTGGAATCTGGCAACCACGGAAAGGTTATCGTGGACCAGACCAGCGCCAGCGCGGACGCTACCATCACATTGACCGCGGCGCCGGATGAAGGTTATCGACTCGCCAACTTTACCGTGACGGATGATACCGGAAAAGCAGTCACACTGGACGACAAGGGAAATGGTACATACACCTTTGTTATGCCGGCCAGCAACGTTACGGTGAAAGCAACCTTTGCACTGATTATCTCCGACATGCCCTTTGTGGATGTGCCTTCGGGCGCCTGGTATGAGGACGCTGTGTACTATGTCTATACAAACGATCTGATGATCGGCACCAGCGATACCACCTTCAGCCCCAATGCAACCACCACCCGCGGCATGATAGCCACGATCCTGTGGAAGTTGGAAGGCTGTCCTGAAGCGGATTCCGAAGCCGTGTTCGACGATGTGAACTTGGATTCCTGGTACGGTCAGGCAGTCCAGTGGGCCGCCAGTGAAGGAGTCGTAGCCGGATACGGAAACGACAAATTCGGACCCAACGATCCCATCACCCGAGAGCAGATGGTTACCATGCTCTACAACTACGCGCAGTACAAGGGATACGATGTAAGCATAGGGGAGAGCACCAATATTCTTTCCTATACAGACTTTGAAGAGCTGAGCGAATATGCGATTCCCGCCATGCAGTGGACTGTGGGTGCCGGAATTATTAGCGGTACCAGCGATCGTACACTCAGTCCCCAAGGAAATGCCATCCGCGCTCAGGTCGCTGTGATCCTGATGCACTTCTGCGAAAATGTTGTCAGTCAGTAAGATCGTACCCATCGCAAGTTGAGAAACAAACGTCGGGGGCCAAACGGCTGTTTTTCACGGGAGGTCCCCTTCCTCTTTGAGAAATATTTGCCTGTATGGGGGCAAATGAGGCAACCCTCAGGCTTGGGAAAGCCGTAAGAGAAAGGTAGACACATGGAAATCCACCATGTGTCTACCTTTTTTGTTTTCCGATCAATGATTCGTTGAATGGATTGAAGAAAACCGGAATGAAATGTCCTGGATGCTGTAGGGAGCTGTCAGATAGTCGTTGGATTTCTTTTCTCCTATTTCCGGTCCCGCCGCGGACTGACGCCATAGGTGGCTTTGTAAACTTTGCTGAAATAGGCAAAAGAATCGTAGCCACATGCGGCGGCAATGTTTCCGATGGGTTGGGAGGTGTTTTCAATCAAGTGGCGTGCATGTTTCATCTTTTCATGGGTGATCAGTTCTTTGCAGGAGCACTCGGCGATGGAGCGTACAATGTGGGAAATATAGTCCGGGGAAATGTGGATGCTTTCGGAAATCGCCTGGCGGGTGATGGGTTCTGAAATGTGGAGCTGGATGAAGGATTCGATTTTTTCGTAATACTCCCGAAAGTGTTGGGAGGCCTGATCCAGATTCTTCTTTTCCGCGGACAAATACAGCCGTTCCACCCGGGGAGTAGGGTCGGATTCGTTGAGATAGTCCATGCTGGAGATCAGCCGGAAAGCGGGCAGCAGTTCCCGGAAGGAAACACAGCAAAAATAAATGCTGATGGAACACTTTAAAGTTTCCTTGGCACGGTGCTGGATGATTTTAAAATAGGGTTCCAGTTCCTCTGTGGAGGGAACGGTCAATAAGGTGACAAGGTGGGACCCGTCCTCGTAATAGGTGGTAGCAGATCCATTGACAAAGGAAAAAACCGATTGAACAATCCCGTTATAGGTGTTGCGCAGTTCAAATTCGGAAAGGGGCAAACTGGTCCATTCTTCCACATTGGTCAAAAAGAGGGCGCAGGAGTCTTCCTGAGAGCAGCGGAATCCCAGTTCGTTCAGGCGCTTGATCTTGTCCCGAAGCTGTGTTTCAAATTCCGGGGAGCCGTCGTTTTGGGGCCATGTTTTTAAGAAGTGTTTGGACGCGTTGTTGATTTCAAAATGGGAAAAGCGCCCTACCTGGAGCTCCTGCAGCATGGTGTTGCGGGAGCTGATTTTTTCAATGGCGTTTTTCACGGCCCGCAGAATGCTTTCGCTTTTGGCCGGTTGAACCACATAGTCAATGACTCCCAGATCGATCCCCTGTTTTGCGTAGAGAAAGTCCGTGTGGGGGGTGATGAGAATACACTCTACGGGAAGCTGGTGATCCCGAATCCAGCGGATCAATTTCAGTCCGTTTTCCATGGGCATCTCAATATCGGTAAGCAATATATGGACCTGCTTGTCCAAAAGAATAGATTTGGCAGATAAGGTGGAATTGGCAGTGTACACTTCCCCGATTCCAGCAGCTTCCCAGTCGATGGTGGTGGCCAAAGAAGCGAGCACGTTGGGCTGGTCATCTACGATCAAAATATTCATACAGGCTCCTTTCTGAGTTTTGCGCACAGGGTGTGACGATTTCCACTACGGCACATTCCCCATCATTGCGCAGGTGTACGGAGGCCTTTTCTCCATATCCCAAATACAAGCGGGAACGCACGTTGGCAATCCCCACGTGCGTGCGGCGGTATACGGTTTTGGAGGGGTCCAGCTGTTCCATTTCCCGAAGAGTTTGTTCCGGGAAGCCCCCGCCCGAATCCCGAAGCTGGAAACGGATCTTTTTTTGGCCGCCCGGTTCCGTGACAGCTTCCACACTGATGGAAAGTTGAAGTGAGCTTCCGTTTTTGGCGTGTTTGATGCTGTTTTCTACAAACGTCAAAAGCGACATGGGCAGGCAGTCCATATCCATACATTGCCCGCTGAGTTTGAAGTCAAGTTGAATCTGATTTCCCAGGGCCCGGCACAAATCCACATAGCTTTGAATGGCCTGCAATTCCTCGCGGATGGGAATGAACCCCTTGATGTCGGAAAAAGCGTGGGAGATGTAGCTGGATAGAGCGTACACCAGTGCCTTTGCCTTGTCGTATTCTTTCAAATCGATCAGGGAGTTGATGTTCTTCATGCAGTTGAGATAAAAGTGTGGGCGGATCTGCAACTGTAAGTATTGAAGCTTTGCTTGGGTAGCGTCCATACGGCTTTGAAAGTCGTTTTCCTTATATTGTTGAATGGCGTCCAGCATCATGTTGATGCCTTTTCCGTAGGAGGCAATGTCGTTGATAGTGTTTTGAATGGGAGGTATGCGGTAATCCAAATTGCCGGCAGTGATCACTCCCATGGCGTTGGTGATCACTCGAAGGGGCTTGGCTACCAGACGCGTCAAAAACCACAGAGAAGCGGGAATGATAATCAAAAGTAACAGAATGACCCCCAACAAAACGATTTGTATGGGAGAGAGGGAAAATTGAATGTGATAGACACAATTCAAATACAGGGGCACATCCTTCATGAGAAGAGTAAAGCTGTCTTTTTGGGAGATGGAAGTTTCCGAGAAAGAAAATACAGCAGATTCCCCGTAAATGGAGTTGTAGTTTGAAAGGCTGATGTCTCGTTCCGGATCGATCATCACAGTAAGCGTGCCGTACCGGCTGGTGCGGGAATAGAACAAATAGGTTTTTTCATCAATGGTTTTGAGAAACATGGATTGATCGGTGAGCAAAGTGGGGTCCTCCACCAAAAGCGAAGCGGCTTTTTGGCCAAGGAATAACACATCGAAGTAATGAAAGGCGGAGTAAAAGGCGTTGCAAGGCTGATTGTAAAGGAACACCCCCACCGTTTCAGAATAGGGAAAAAGATTTGTTTTACATTCCTCCAGAAACGTCTTGGCGTATTTGTCCACGGTTTTGGAATTGCTGCTGTTGCTGAAGTAGGTGAAATTGTTGGAGTAGGTTGCCCGGCGCATGCTGTCGGAAATGCTGGATAAAGATACTTTGACAGATTGGGAAATATCGCTGCGGCAATGTTCAATAGTTCCCGTTCATGGGCAACGGTGAGAAAGGCGGTGTAAATGAATAAAAAGATCAAAACACAGGCAAAGGGGATCAAAAGAAATAGGGTGATATAGTTGAATATGTTGTTTAACTTCAGTCGTTTTATCCATTTCATGGAAAATCACCCCAGCTTTCTTTGGTTTATATAGATAAAGTATACCAGTGAGATATTATAAAGTCCATCAGGGAAAATTATCCATTCCGCAATTTTTATAAATCGTGACAGATTTTTCGTAATTGCACCGGAAAAGAACGCCTTTTTTAAAATCTGTTTCTTTATATTTATAGAAATTTTTCTGAAAATTCCTGTATTATTGTGACAAAGGAACAGAAAACGAGGGGTTGTTATGAAACGCGAAAAAAGGAAAACAAAGAAGGCCATAAAGACCCGGCGAAGTTTTGACCATAAAGGTGGTTTGAAAGCACTGCCTGGGAATTTGCTTCTGGATATCCTGCGGAACAAAGTGCTGTATCTTTTCCTGTTGGTCATTTTGCTGTACTTCATCTTGTTCCACTATTTGCCCATGTTCGGTATTGTGATGGCATTTGAGGACTATTCGCCTGTAAAAGGGGTCTTAGGGAGCAAATGGGTGGGATTTGATCATTTCGTTCAGTTCTTCTCGGGCCCGTACATTGGAAGATTGATCCGCAACACCGTGGCCATTGGCTTGCTGGATCTGCTGGTGAATTTCCCAGCGCCCATCATTTTTGCCCTGCTTCTCAATGAGGTGAAAAACAAGTACTTTAAGAAAACGGTCCAGACCATCAGCTATATGCCCTATTTCGTATCTACGGTGGTAGCGGCCGGCCTTGTGATCACCTTTACCAAATCGGGAGGCGTGATCTCGGAGGGACTGAAATTCTTAACAGGCGGTGTCAGCGAAAATCTGATGAATCTTCCCGCTTGGTTCCGTCCCATTTACATTTTAATGGGGACATGGCAAGGTTTGGGATATGGTTCCATCATCTACCTGGCGGCCCTGAGCAACGTGGACCAAGAACTGTATGACGCTGCCAAAGTGGATGGCGCAGGCTATTGGAAGCAGACGTGGCATGTGACCCTGCCGGGGATCACTTCCATCATAGTCATGATGTTTATCATGCGAATGGGGTTTGTGTTCTCGGTGGGAGCGGATCGGATCTTGCTTCTCTACAACGCTTCCAACTACGACGTTTCCGATGTAATCAATACGTATGTGTACCGACTGGGCATGCAGGACGCCAATTTCGGGTTGTCCACCGCCGTGGGGTTGTTCAATTCCGTCATCGGAACCATCCTGCTGCTCGCATCCAATAAGATCCTGAAAAAGCTGTCCGGTACCTCGATGTTTTGATGGGGAGGGGGGAGAATCTATGAGGAAGTTTAAAGAAAAACCAAGCCGTATTGTGTTTGTGGTGATCAATACGCTGATCTTGCTGCTGATCACATATGTGTGCCTTGCTCCCATCTGGCACATGGTCATGGCGTCCATCAGCAACCCCACCGCGCTGAATACCCATATCGGTCTGGTGTTTTGGCCTTTGGAGAATGTGGATGTGCAGGCTTATCGAATCATCCTTCAGTACGATAAGCTGTGGGGTTCTTACCTGAACACCATTTTGTATATCATCAGTACCTGTATTTTAACGGCTGTTTTGACCACCATTGCCGGGTATGTGTTTTCCAGGAAAACCTTCTATTACCGCAATGGATTCATGATGATCATATCGTTTACCATGCTGTTTAACGGTGGTATGATCCCCAACTATATTGTGATGAAGTGGCTCCATCTGACGGATACCCCTTGGGTGCTGATCATACCGGGAGCGCTGAGTGTGTTCAATATTATTATCATGCGCACCTCTATGGAAAACGTGCCCATGGAACTTTCCGAAGCCGCCAAAATTGACGGAGCCTCCGATTTGCGGATCTTGTGGAGCGTGATCCTGCCTCTTTGCAAGGCCACGTTTTCGGTGATCATGCTGTTTACCGCCGTGGCAAAGTGGAACGACTATTTTTCCGCGCTGCTTTACCTGCCCAAGCGCAGCGACCTGTATCCTCTGCAAATGGTTTTGCGGGAGATCCTGATCACATCCACCGCGGATTTTTCTTCCACATCGTTTGATATGGCCGACAGTGCCACCGTGTATAAAAAGGGGATCGAGTACGCGTCGATTGTGGTATCCACTCTTCCGGTCATCTGTATTTATCCGTTCATCCAAAAGTATTTTGTGACGGGCGTGACAATGGGCGCAGTGAAGAGTTAATATAAAATAAGGGAGGAATAGAAAAATGAAAAAGCTATTGGCAAGCATTTTGGTACTGGCAATGGTGCTTTCTACCATGACTGCCTGTTCCGGAAATTCAGGAGGCGAGTCCAGCGGATCGTCTGCGTCGGGAACCAGTGAAGTGGAAACCAGTCAAACGGAGGAAACCCGTGACATCAACGGTTTGACCCTTCCCATCTGCGATGAAACCGAGGAGATCAGTGTTTTGCTGGTGTACGATTCTCCCATCGTGGAGGACATGAACGATATTGCCGGTGTCAAGGCCATGGAAGAAGCCACCAACGTCCATGTGAATTGGACCACCTATACCCAGACGGAAATGTTGGAAAAATTCCAGCAATTCCTGGCTACCGGTGAGTATTTTGACATCATGTTCCCTGCCGGAACCAATACCTATCCCGGCGGCTACGAACAGGGCATTGAAGAAGGCGTCCTGGTAGATATGGCGGAGTATATTGAAAAATATATGCCCAACTATATGGCCCTGCTCAACTCCAACGAGGACGCAAAAAAGCAGGCCACGTATGACGATGGAAAAATCCACGCTGTTCGGGTCATCACCGGCGATAAAGACGGGGTAGGCCCCAGCAACGCCATGATGGGTCCCACATATCGTGCGGACTTGCTGGAAAAAATGGGCGAAGATGTGCCGGAGACCATTGAAGAGCTCCACGACCTTCTGGTAAAGTGTAAAGAGAACGGTATGAGCGCTCCCATGACGCTGGAATCTGACGGTGGCACCACCCTTTCCTGGGCGTGGGGCGTGAATACCGATTGGTCTTCCAATTATTGGCAGTATGACAAAGAGACCTCCACCGTGATGCTGGCGCCCTTTGCGGAAGGTTGGGACGGCTGGCTGGACACCATGAGGAATTGGGACGCGGAAGGACTCATTGACAAAAACTTTACCGCAGGTTCTCCCGTCATCTCTGGGGATTATTCCAATTTTGAAAACGACCAAACTTTGTTCTATGGATTCTGGTTCAGCTGGTTGATGGGGGACGAGCTGTACAAGCAGGGGTTTGTTTCCAACGAAAATTTGGACTTGCAGCCCTTGGCAGGTTTTGTCCTGAGCGAAGGGGACGAGCTCATCAAGTGCAGCAGCGATTCGTGCGTGGGTCAAGAGATGTTTGTGACCACCCAGGCATTGGATCGGATCGAAGTGGTGTCCAAATGGCTGGATTACAACTATACGGAAGAAGGCGTGGATTTCCGGTATTACGGCATCGAGGGCGAGTCCTACACAGTGGACGAGAATGGAAACTATACCTTTACGGATAACATTCTCCACGATCCGGACGGCCTTTCCATTTCGGATGCCTTGGCGCCCTACGCCAGCCGTGTGTTCTTTGGATTCCAGTCCTTTACCGCGGATACAGCAGTACAGGAAGCCACTGCTGGTGACGGAGCCATTATGCAGACAAAGTCCGGGGAAGTCTGGTCCAGCGCGGAAACCACCATTGCCATTCCTGCCGGCGTGAAACTGAGCCAGGAAGAAAACGAGTACGTGAATACCTATATGACGGACATCAATACGTTGATGGCAGAGCGGATGGTGAAATATATTTTGGGAACGGATACCACCTCTCACGATGAATTTAGGGAAACCTTAAAAGCTCACAATGTGGAAGAAGTCACCAAGTGCTATCAGGACGCTTGCGACCGGTATAACGCTCGGTAAGGCAACTGTAAAAGAGCTGCGGGTGAAACATCCCCGCAGCTCTTTTCCTTTCTAATTCCAATAAGGAGGATATTTATGGAGAAAGCGTTTCGTTACGATATGCAGACTGCCGTGGTACAAACCAATAAAGGCTTGGTTCACGGGTATGAGTATGACGGCGTGGTGGTGTTCAAAGGCATTCCCTACGCCAAGGCCAGGCGCTTCCATGATCCCGAACCGGTAGAGCCCTGGGACGGAATCTTGGAAACCGTTGGGGCCGGGTATATTTGTCCCAATATGGAAGGGGAAATGCTGGCCAACGATTTGGGCGGCGCCCATCGGATCGGAGTCCAAAATGAAAATTGTCAAAACCTGAACGTGTGGACCCCTGCTTGTGACCAGGGAAAGCGGCCTGTAATGGTGTGGCTCCATGGCGGAGCGTTCACCATGGGCTCTTCTTTGGAAAATGTGTCGTATGAGGGCCACAGCGCCAGCAAATATGGGCAGATCGTGTTTGTGTCCATTAACCATCGTCTGAATATTTTGGGTTATTGCGACCTTTCGGAATTCGGGGAAGAGTATGCCAACTCTGGAAATGCCGGGACTTCCGATATGGTGGCCGCCCTGCAATGGGTGCATGACAATATTGCCTCTTTTGGCGGCGACCCGGAGAATGTGACCATTTTCGGCCAGTCGGGAGGCGGCATGAAAGTGACGGCGCTGATCCAGACCCCAGCGGCTGATGGTCTTTTCCACAAAGGGTTGATCATGAGCGGCGTGCAGGGTGGAGCACTGTTCGATTGTGTGGGATCTGGTCGGAAAATGGGGGAAATGCTGCTGGAAAAAGCAGGTGTTTCTTCTGTAAAAGAGCTGGAAACCATGCCCTATTCCCAGTTGGCAAAAGCGTTTCAAGAGGTGCGCCACCAGCTGCGCCCCCAAAAGATCAACAGCGGGGAAACGCCGTGCCGGAATGGGTTCTACGCCGGCGATCCCCTGGAAGTCCCCTTCCGCAAGGAGACGGCCCACATTCCTCTGCTCATCGGTTCCACCTTCAGCGAATTCAGCGGGTTTGGGCTGAAGAATTATGACCGCAAGACGATCCAGGAAGCGGAAGCGGTAAAAGCAGTGGAAGAAAAGCTGGGCCAGGAACTGGCAGACAAAGCCCTTCCCCTGTTCCGGAAAGCCTATCCTGAGCGGAACCCCATCGATCTTCTGGGAATGGATTACATGTTCCGCCAGTACACGCTAGACTATATCAAACGGCGCGTGGCGGCGGGGTGTGCTCCCATTTGGGATTACATGTTCAGCTTGGATGGTCCAATGTACGGTGGACAACTTCCCCCTCATGGGGCGGATATTCCTTTTGTGTTCCACAATACTGCTTTTGTGCCTTCCACCCAGGAGCAGGGTGTGACAGAAAAGATGGAGAAATGTGTTTTTGAAACGGTGATGGCCTTTGTCCATACAGGCGATCCCAACAACCCGGAAATCCTCCAGTGGGACCCGGCAACACCGGAGGAACTTCACACATTGGTGCTGGATAAGGAGCCGGAAGTGCGCACCAACTACGACGAGCAGTTGGTACATATGATGAGCGACGTGTATTTGGATGGCATGGTGGAAGGACTTTTGCGGCAGATGTCCAGTATAAACAACTGATGGGGAAAACGAGTCCATGAGTTTCCCGGAGAGCAGGTGAGGGATGCTTTTCTGGGAAAACAAAGTTAGGATGGGGGTTGTAGGACATGGGAAATCGAGGTGCGGTTTTAAAAAGCGAAACGTCTGCCGGGCCGGGGGAACGGTTGTGGACGTGGAAATTTATCGTGTTGATTCTAATCAACCTGTCGAATGGCGTTGCCGGATTTATGACCGTTCCCCTGGTGGCTTCCTACGCAATGAATTTGGGAGCGGAACTTACCACAGCGTCTACGGTTGCGGGGATTTTGTCATTGGTCAGCCTTTTTATGTGTCCTGTGGCAGGGGTTCTGTCAGACCGGGTCAACCGGAAAAAACTGCTGGTGGTTACCGAGATCGGCTACGCAGCCACCTTGGCCCTTCACGCGTTTGTGCCCAATATTCCTGGACTGATGGTGGTCCGGGGGTTGACCGGTGTGTTCTTTTCCATTGCCAATGTGCTTACAGTGGCCTATGCCAGCAGCTATATTCCCCGGAAAAAGATGGGGGAGGGGCTGGGATATTTTAGCCTGGTCTCCCCACTGGCGCAAGCGTTGGGACCATTTTTAGGCTTGAGTTTGCGGGACAGTATGGGATACCACATGGCGTTTTGGGGAGGCGCGGTGGCCACGGTGATCGCGCTGGTGTGTGTGGCTGTGCTTCCCTATACGGAGGAGGCGAAGTGGAGCCAAAAGAAACAACATTCGCTCCACTTGAAAGATGTGTTTGCTCTGGAGTTCTTGTGCCTGATGCTTTTGACGGCGCTGTTTAGCTCCGCCAATGGACTGGTGTCCACCTACTTGGATATTTTGGCTGGAGAGCGAGCCATTGGGAACATTTCCTTGTTTTTCACGGTGTATTCAGTGGCGCTGGTTATTTCGAAGCCCTTTACCGGAAAGTTGTTGGACAAAAAGGGCCTTTACATTGTGGTGATTCCGGCAGTGGTGTTTGCGGCTCTGGGAATGGTTTTGGTAGGTTTGGCAGCATCCTTGGGCCTGATGCTGGTAGCCGCGGTTTGCAAGGCGCTGGGCCAAGGGGCGGGTACACCTTCCATTCAAGCGTATACCGTAAAAACGCTGGAGCCCGCCCGGGCCGGGGTAGCGGTTTCCACCATTCAGATCGGGCAAAATTTGGGAAACGCGTTGGCTCCCATTGGTGGAAGCTTTTTTGTGGAATCCTTTGGCTACGAGGCCATGTTCTGCGGCGTAGGCGCCTTTACACTGATAGCGGGCATGCTGCTCCTGGTGTGGTATTTCAAAAAGAACAGATCCTTGGGCAGCGAATTGTTGGAAAAGGAACAAAAATTGAAAGGTTAGGCAAAAAGGGCGGCGCGCTTGTAGCGCCGTTCTTTTTTTACTTGGATGTGTCAATTTTCTTACAGCGAAGGTGGGAAAAAGAAGCCGCGAAAATGAATTGGAATAAAATCATAGTTCAAGAAATGATTTGTGTTTATTTTCTTTGTGATATGTGTTATAATATTGTACAATCTGCCCACGTCCCTTAAAGCGAATCTGGAAAAGGGTCTTTTCAGCACAGCTTTTTGGGACTGTTTGGAAAGGAACGGCCCAGGTCCGTCCGCTGGTTAGACAGGTGAAAAGGTGAAGTTTTGGATAGAAGGCAGCAGATCTGGCATCCGGAAGTCAAGGGTACGAAATTTAAGGAGGAGTATCATGAAGAAAAAGAAATTGTTGGGAGCGGTAATGGCATCCGCCTTGCTGGTTTCCTCTCTGGCGTCTTGTTCGGGGGAAGTCAACTACACCGCGGATATGGCGGAATATGCCTATGAGGATAAAGCCCCTTCCATTTGCGAGGTGTATAAGGACTATTTCCAGGTGGGTTCCGCCATAAACCCCAGAGACTTGGAAGAGGGGACCGATCGGTTCAATATCATCAACAAGCAGTTCAACGTGTTTACTTTGGAAAACGACACCAAGCCCGAAACCATTCATCCTTCCGAGGATGTTTACAACTTTGACAGCACGGATCAGCTGGTGGAGTTTGGCGAGAAATACGACAAGACTGTGCGGGGACATACCCTGGTGTGGTACTCCCAGTGCCCTGATTGGTTCTTCTATGACGACGAGGGAAACCAGGTCACCGCAGACGTGCTGGTGGAGAGAATGAAGGAACATATCACCACCATTGTATCCCGGTATAAAGGCAAGATCGATACGTGGGATGTGTGCAATGAAGTGGTGGACGACAGTTATGGTTTGCGTCTTTCCAACTGGCTGAAGATCATTGGCGATTATGACGGCGATGGGGACAATTACGATTATATCCAGATCGCCTTTGAAACTGCCCACGAAGCCGATCCGGACGCTCGGCTCATCATCAACGATTATTCTCTGGAAGTCAACAGCAACAAGACCATAACCATGTACAATATGCTCAAGCAGCTGTTGGAAGAAGGAGTGCCCATTGACGGTGTGGGAATCCAGATGCACATTGATTATGAAACCGATGTGGAGCGCATGCGGGATAATATCAAGCTGCTGGCCAAGTTGAGGGAGATCGATCCCGATTTTGTCATTGAAGTGACGGAGCTTGACCTGTCCTGCTTTACCTCCTATGATAATTCCACGGAAAAGGAGATAACGGAAGAATTTACGGAGCAGTTTGACGCCAAATACTGCGAAGTGTTCAATTTGCTCATGGATCTTTCAGACGAGGGCATTTTGGATACAGTGGTGTTCTGGGGCTATGACGATGGTTCCAGCTGGCTCAACGATTTCCCCGTGGAAGGAAGAACCAACTATCCGTTGCTGATTGACAGAGATTTGAAATTCAAGTCCGCCTATTGGGACCTGATGAATCTGCCAAGACAGAGAGAAGAGGAAGCTTCCGCTCAGGAATGATCTTTCACTAAAAATGCACTGAAAATGCCGCCTTGTGTAACGGGATACCCTCCCGACGTAAGGCGGCATTTTTGCAAAAAGAAGCGGCCTTGGGAATTTCCAGGACCGCTTCTTTCTTTTTAAGTTTTATGTTGGGAAACACCGCTGAGAGTAAACTTAGAGCTTCTCTGCCAGAGCAGTGGCTTGCTGGCAGCCATCGGTTTTTTCAATGTCTCCAGGTTTTAAAACACCAGGTACCAGCACTTCGCCAACCATCTTCCACTTGTTCAGTGCTGCGGTGCGTTCCATGGGGATGCGCACCCCGTCCAGCACGGAAAGATCCTCTTCCTCGCAGCAAGCAATCAGAGCGCACTCTTTTCCGCTGATGTCTTTTCCTCCCACTACCAAGGAATAGATCCGGTCAATGACCCCTTTGATCTGGGCCGGGATGGAATACCAGTACACGGGCATGGAAAAGACCAGGGTGTCTGCCTCTAAAATTGCCGGCGTAATGGTGTTAAAATCATCGTCAAAAGAACAGGCTTTTCCCGTTTTGAAGCAGGTTTCGCAGGCGCGGCAACCGCCGATTTTCATCATGGCTGCGTCAAAACGCGTGACTGTGTGGCCTTTCTTTTCCGCCGCCTTGATAAAGCTGTCCGTCATGGCGAAGCTGTTGCCGTTCTTGCGGGGACTGCCGGTGATTACAACAATTTTCTTACTCATAGTGATCCTCCTTGTTCTGCCAGATTGACTTTCGTTTTACCTGATAGTACAATCATAGCAAGAATTGAAGAAAGAGCAAGTACGCACATTTAAGTGCGATACTTGCATCAAAGTTGTATACTTACTTGGAGGAAAGTGTCAATGAAAGAAAACAGAGAATACAAAGCTTGCATTTCCACAGAAAATTTGGCCGACACCGGATTCAGCTACACATTGTCCTTGATCAACGGCAAATATAAGATGACCATTCTCTATACCTTGATGTGCTTTGGCGTGGTCCGGTTTAATGAGATGAAAAAATATATTGGAGGGATTTCTTATAAAACCCTCAGTTCCACCTTGAAAGAGTTGGAGGCCGACCAGCTTGTTCATCGGGAAGAATACCCGCAAATTCCGCCGAAAGTAGAGTATCGCCTGCCCGAAAAGGGGAGGTCTCTGTATCCGCTTATGGAGCAGATGTGCGCGTGGGGCGAAGCACACCGAGATGCATAAGGAAGGTCGGATGAAGGGGTGCGGTCTTGCCCTAGGGCAAAGGCATGAGGGTTTCGGGCGCCAGCGCGCGGAAAGCGCGAGGTTGCGCTCAAGGATATGTTCTTGAGCTAAAGGGCACGAGCGCACGCCAAAGGGCAAGGTCATGCACTAAAGAGCACGACCGCGCTAAAGGGCATGACCTTGCACTAAAGGGCACGACCACGCGCTAAAGGGCCGACCCTCGCTAAAGGATATGACCTTGTGCAAAAGGGCATATCCGCGCGTGAAAGGACATGTTCTTGCGTCCCTGCTCCTGCCTTTGCCTCTGTTTCTTCAGTCTGCCCCCTTTGCGTCTCTTGCAGCATCTTCTCGCAGTTTACGGAGCTGCTCCTCTTCGATTTCGCGGGCAAAGCGTTCCA